>Ga0207706_10000198_pt1 | contig 66746 bp, 48 predicted proteins | sample KBSC53metaG_FD_184318 | JGI IMG/M metagenome (GOLD analysis project Ga0207706, IMG submission 184318) | Corn rhizosphere microbial communities from Kellogg Biological Station, Michigan, USA - KBS C5-3 metaG (SPAdes) (version 2) | ecosystem: Host-associated > Plants > Roots > Rhizosphere > Soil ... | reverse complement strand
GATCGCGGAAACAGTCGGTCTCGAAGGCCGCGGCGACTATTACGAAAGCGAAGGCGCGCTTCGGGACATGGTCCAGAACCATATGCTGCAGCTGCTTGCGCTGGTCGCCATGGAGCCGCCGGGCGATTTCAACGCGACCGCCGTCCGCGATGAGAAGGTGAAGGTGCTCCGTGCGCTTCGCCCAATTACTCCGGCTGATGTCGAGGCGACCACCGTCACCGGCCAATATGTGAAAGGCGCCATCGAGGGTCAGCCGGTGCCCGGCTATGCCGATGAGCTCGGCAAGGAGAGCGGCACCGAGACCTTCGTCGCCATCAAGGCCTTCATCGACAACTGGCGGTGGAAGGGCGTTCCCTTCTACCTCCGCACCGGCAAGCGCATGCCTCAGCGCGACACCGAGATCTTCATCCAGTTCAAGGACGTGCCGTTCTCGATCTTCGCCTCGCGCGGGGCGACGACGCGGCCGAACAAGTTGCTCATCAGCCTTCAGCCCAGCGAGACGATCGAGCTTCGACTGATGTCGAAGACTCCTGGCCTCGACCGCGACGGGGTCCGGTTACGCGAGGTTTCGCTCGATCTCGGCCTTGCCAATGCATTCAGTGAAGGCCGGCGGCGCATCGCCTACGAACGGCTGCTGCTCGACTTGATCGAGGGCAATCCGACCCTGTTCGTCCGCCGCGACGAAGTCGAAGCGCAGTGGATCTGGATCGACCGCATTCGCGATTCCTGGGCAAAGCAAAGCATGACGCCGCGGACCTATCCAGCGGGCACCTGGGGGCCATCAGCGGCGATTGCGCTGACCGAGCGCGACGGCGTCAGCTGGCACGAGTAGGATGGCGCTGAACTCGACGATTGCTTCGGTTACCGACCGGATCATCGAGCGGTCGAAACCGACACGCCGGCGCTACCTCGATTTGATGGCGAGCGAGAAGGAGCGGGGGATCAACCGCCCGCGCCTTAGCTGCGGCAATTTTGCTCACGGCTTCGCCGCCGCGGGCGAGGACAAGGACGCGATCAGCAACTTCCGCGGTCCCAACATCGGGATCGTCACGTCCTACAACGACATGCTGTCGGCCCATCAGCCCTATGCTCGCTACCCCGACCAGATGAAGATTTTCGCCCGCGAAGTGGGTGCAACCGCGCAGGTCGCGGGCGGCGTTCCCGCGATGTGCGACGGCGTTACCCAAGGCCAGCCGGGGATGGACCTGTCGCTGTTCAGCCGCGACGCGATCGCGATGGCGACCGTCGTCTCGCTGAGCCACGGCATGTTCGATGCGGTGGCGATGCTCGGCATTTGCGACAAGATCGTTCCGGGGCTGCTGATGGGCGCCTTGCGGTTTGGCCATTTGCCGGCCTTGCTCATTCCCGGCGGGCCAATGCCGTCTGGCCTTCCCAACAAGGAAAAGCAGCGCATCCGCCAGCTCTATGCCGAAGGGAAAGTCGGCAAGGACGAGCTCCTGAGGGCGGAGAGTGCCTCCTACCACGGGCCGGGAACCTGCACCTTCTATGGCACGGCCAATTCGAACCAGATGATGATGGAGCTGATGGGGCTTCACATCCCCAATTCCGCCTTCATCAATCCCGGTACGCCGCTCCGGCAGGCGTTGACCCGCGCCGCGGTGCATCGGTTGGTTGATCTCGCGAAGAACAAGGAGCGGCCGCTGGGCGAGGTCGTCGACGAGCGCGCCATCGTGAACGCGATGGTCGGCCTCCTGGCGACGGGCGGCTCGACCAATCACACGATCCATTTGCCCGCGATTGCCCGCGCCGCCGGAATCCAGATCGACTGGCATGATTTTGAGGAGCTTTCGGGCGCCGTGCCGATGCTCGCCCGGGTTTATCCCAATGGCTCGAAGGACGTGAACGACTTCCACGACGCGGGCGGGATGGCGTTCATCACCTACACCCTTGCGAGCGAAGGCCTGATCCACACCGATAACCTCACCTCAGGCGCGGATTCGATGGAAGCGTGGATCGGCAATCCCGAGCTTCACGGCGACGAGCTAATTTGGAAGCCGGCCGAGGAAAGCGCCGACATCGACATGCTTCGCCCCGTCAGCGATCCATTCCGCGCCGACGGCGGGATGAAGCTGGTGAAGGGCAATCTTGGCCGCGCCGTCTTCAAGACCAGCGCTGTCGAGGAGGAGCGCTGGCTGGTCGAAGCTCCGGCGCGCTGCTTCTCTGAGCAGAACGAAGTGCTCGAAGCCTTCAAGGCGGGCGAACTCGACAAGGATGTGGTCGTGGTCGTGCGCTTCCAGGGCCCGCGCGCCAACGGCATGCCCGAGCTTCACAAGCTGACGCCGACGCTCGGCGTTCTCCAGGATCGCGGGCACAAGGTCGCGTTGGTAACCGACGGGCGCATGTCGGGCGCGAGCGGGAAGGTGCCGGCCGCCATCCACGTTTCGCCCGAAGCCTTGCCCGACGGTCCGCTGGCCCGCGTTCGCGATGGCGACATCATCCGCGTTGACGCCCGCAACGGTCAATTGGAAGCCCTCGGGGTCGACATTGCCTCGCGGCCCGCCGCGAACTCGCCGCCTTCGCCTGCCGGCACCGGGCGCGAGTTGTTCGCGTTGATGCGGCTCCACGCCAACGCTGCTGAGCTAGGCGGCTCGGCGATGCTCGATGCGATGGAGGCGGAGCAGGCATGAGTGAAGTCGCGGTCGCTGACGTCGGTGGCACCCACGCCCGCTTCGCGGTGGCCGAAGTCGAAGGCGGCCGCGTCGTCTCGCTTGGCGAGCCCGTTACTCTTAAGACCGCCGAGCACGGCAGCTTCCAGCTTGCGTGGGAGGAGTTCGGCAGGCAGGCCGGGATCAGCCCGAAACAATTGGCGATAGCCTTCGCCGGCCCTGTCGGCGGCGAAGTGCTCAAGCTCACCAACAATCCGTGGGTGATCCGGCCCGCCCTGATCAAGGAGCGGCTCGGCGTCGATCTTTATACCATCGTCAACGACTTCGGCGCGGTCGGCTATGCGGTGGCGACGCTCCCCGAAGAGCATTTTACCCATCTCTGCGGTCCCGACCGGCCGCTGCCCGAGGAGGGCGTCATTTCGATTGTCGGGCCCGGTACCGGCCTTGGCGTTGCCGCAGTCCTGCGCCGTGCCGGCCGCTATGAGGTAATCGAGACCGAGGGCGGCCACATCGATTTCGCGCCGCTCGACAGCCTCGAGGACAAGATCGTCGTTCAGCTCCGGCGTCACTTCCGCCGCATCTCGGTGGAGCGTGTTGCAGCGGGGCAGGGCCTTTGGAACCTGTATGAGGCGCTCGGCGCGATCGAAGGGCTCGACCTCAAGTTTCACGACGAAAAGGAATTGTGGACCGCGGCGCTGGCGGGCGGCGACAGTCTCGCCAATGCGGCGCTCGACCGGCTGTGTCTGACGCTCGGCGCAGTCTCAGGCGACATCGCGCTGGCGCAGGGCGCCTCGGCGGTCGTGATTGCGGGCGGCGTCGGTCTCCGCCTCGCCGCCTATCTCCCGCAGTCGGGCTTTCGCGATCGCTTCATCGCCAAGGGGCGGTTCGAGCGGCGCATGGATGAAATCCCGGTTCGTCTCATCACTCACCCGCAGCCCGGCCTGTTCGGCGCTGCCGCTGCCTTCGCGAAGGAGCATGGATGATCATCGATGATGTCATGCGCTCGGCCCCGGTAATCCCGGTGCTGGTTCTCGACGGCGATGGCGACTGGGCCGCGCTCGCTCAAACGTTCGTCGGCGCCGGCCTGCCGGTGCTCGAGGTAACCTTGCGGACGCCAGCCGCTTTGGGCGCGATCAAGGCGATGTCTGAGGTCGAAGGCGCGATCGTCGGCGCGGGAACGGTGCTTAATGAGCAGCAGCTGGATCAGGCACTCGATGCCGGAAGCCAGTTCATCGTCTCGCCGGGCTTGACCGAAACGCTTGGCAAGGCCGCGATAGCTTCAGGCACCGCATTCCTTCCCGGGATTTCGTCCGCGGGCGATTTGATGCGCGGTTTTGACCTCGGTTTGAGGCGATTCAAGTTCTTTCCAGCCGAAGCGTCGGGCGGAATTCCCGCTTTGAAGGCGCTTTCTGCGCCCTTTGGCGAGGCGCGTTTCTGTCCGACCGGCGGAATTCGCCCCGAAACCGCCGCCGACTGGCTCGCTGTTCAATCGGTCCTGTGCGTCGGCGGAACCTGGTTCATACAAGATGGCAAGCTGGACTTCGAAGCCATCGGCTTGCGGGCCAAAGCAGCCGCGGCGCTCCGCTCCTAGATAAGGACCCGGATATTCGCCCCGCCCAAGCGCGATTCCAGCGCTGAAATCGACCCGCCGTGCGCCAGCGCGACCTGCCGCGCAAAGCTCAATCCGACGCCGCTCCCGCCCTTGTGCGTCGTGTAGAACGGCAGAAAGATGTCATCCCTGCGCTCTTCGGGGATGCCGGGGCCATTATCCTCCACATCAATCCTGCAGCGCCCGGTCGCCTCTCGCTGCACCCGCAGCAACACTTTGGGTGCCTTGGCCTCTTCGGTTGCCCGAACCGCGTTGCGCAGCAAATTTAAAAGCGCATGCGCAAGCAATTCCGGATCGGCATTCAGTGACAGGGATTTCGGATGGATCTCGGTACTGGCCTCGATGGCTCGGCCGCCGGCACCCGCGATCGCAAGGCGCATGATTTCCTCCGCCCAGGGCTGCGCCTTGAACAAGCGGCGATGAACGTCCGGCGCCTGAGCGAATTCGCGATAGCTTTCGACGAAGCGAAGGATGCCCTCGGCGCGGCGAGCGACCGTCTCGGTCGCGATTTTGGCTTCCGCTAGGTTCGGGCCCTCGGCCGCCGCGACCATGTCGGCGCCGGAACGGGCGAGAGAGGTGACGGGTGTAAGCGAGTTCATTATTTCGTGGGTGAGCACCCGCACGAGGTCATTCTGAGCGGCGACTTCCAATGCGCCAAGCTCGCTCTGGACGGGCAAGATTGAAAGCACGGTCACAGGCTGATCCAGACGCGCGACCTGGGCGGAAGCGAAGATGGCTTTGTGCGGAACGCCGTCGAGCATCAGCCGGGTGATCTTGCGGGTCCCCGGCGGCAAGCGGATGGCGGCGGAAAGCTCCGGCCCCAGCGCGTCGAAATCGCCGATCGAGTGAACAGGCTCGTGCGCAAGCAGCTGGCGCGCGGCCTTGTTGAGCATCTCGACGCGGCCATCCTGATCGATCGTCAGCAGGGCACTCGGTGAATCGTCGAGAATGGCTGAGAGATATCGCGCTTCGGCGCTCTCCTTCATGTGCCGCGCCTGAAGGGCTTTCAGCGCCACGTCGAGCGTATCCCCGAGGACATCGAAGCCACCGCCGCTCGGATCTGAAAAGCGCTGCGAATAATCCTCGAAACGCACGGACTCGACGAAGCGAGAAACCTGGAAATTGGTGCGGCGGATGAAGTCCCACAGCGAGGCGAGCGCGCCGAACGCAACGAGTGCGGCGATGATCCGGCCAGCACGAAGGCCCGGGGCGTCGAGCGCCAGGATGAAGAGCCAGACGCAGCCGACGAAGAGCGCCGTCCTCCATGCAAGCCCGAATTCGAACTTGCGCCTAAAGCCCATATTTCTCCATTCGGCGGTAGAGCGCGCCGCGGCTGAGACCCAGTTCGGTAGCCGCCAGCGAGATGTTGAAGTGATGCATCCGCAGTGCCCGCTCGATCATCTGCCGCTCGAATTGGTCGAGATTCAGGCTCTCTCCGATGACGGGGACAACTGGCGACTGTCCGCTGTTCGGAAGCGGGAAGTCAGCGAGGCTATACTCGTTCCCATCGGCCATGATGACGGCGCGCTCGGCCGCATGGCGCAGCGCACGGACGTTGCCCGGCCAGCTGTGACCGAGCAGGGCCTCGAGGACGCCCTTCGGCATGGTGCGGGCGGGGCGCTCATATTTGCGCGCGTAGAGCGAGAGATAATGGTCGAGCAGGTCAGCGATGTCGTCGCGCCGCTCGCGCAGTGGCGGCAGGTGAATCTCGATCGTGTTGAGGCGGAACAGCAAGTCCTGGCGGAACCGCCGCTCGTCGGTGAGTTGATCTTCAGGAATGTTCGTCGCGGCGATCACCCGGACGTCGATCGGCAGGGATCGGTTAGCACCGACCGGCACGACCTCGCGCTGTTCGAGCGCGGTCAGCAGCTTGGGCTGGAGATGGAGGGGAAGATTGCCGATTTCGTCGAGGAAGAGCGTGCTTCCGTCCGCCGCCTTGAGGCGGCCGATGCGCTCGCCGACCGCGCCTGTAAACGCGCCTTTGACGTGACCGAACAGCTCGGATTCGAAGAGTGTTTCCGTGGTTGCGCCGAGATCGATCGAGACGAGCGGCAACTCGCTTCTGCGTGACAGCCGGTGGATTTCGCGAGCTACGATTTCCTTGCCCGTCCCGTTCTCGCCGAGGATCAGCACGTTGGCGTCGGTCGGGGCGGCGCGCTCAATAAGGTCGCGAACCCGCTGCATGGCTGACGATTTGCCGATCAGCGGAGTTTCGCTCGTCGGAGCGAGTTCCGAGGCACGGCCACGCTCGATCCGAGCGTCGATCTTGCTCGAGCGAAGAGCGGCAGCACTGCGGACGGTCGCGGCCAGGCGCTCGTTGCTCCAGGGCTTGGCGACAAAGTCGCTGGCGCCGCGCTTGATTGCTTCGACAGCGACGGACACAGCACCGTGAGCGGTGATGATGACCACTGCTGCATCAGGGTCCTGCTCCATGATTCTCGCGAGGTAATCGAGGCCCTCACGGCCATCGGTCGCTGAACGCTCGAAGTTAAGGTCGAGCAGGATTGCGTCCGGTGTTTCCTCCTTGAGCAATGGGAGGAGGGCGGCCGGAGAATCCAGGGTCTCGACCCGTTCGAACAGGTCACGGAGCGCAAGACGCGCCGCAAGCCCGATGTCCGGGTCGTCGTCGACTACGACAGCGAGATTGAATTGGGCGCCCACGCTACTTCTGTAGCGCCGCTGTCCGGAAACGAACAGTCCCGACCGGCAAAAATTTAGGCGTCGGGCGCGTTCGAATCCCCATACATCGCGAGGATCACTGCCGCGGCAATGCAAATAACGAAGCCGATAATGATGGCGAGCAGCATTGCGCCTCCATTCCTTACGCCAGGCATAGCGTGATGAAGCCAATTGGCACGGCCGTTGCAACGATAGGGGCATGATTTTCGAATTCATGATCGACTCTACAGACGTAGCGCGAAGCACGGGGGCTGAAATGCTGTCCGCTTTTGGACAGAAGCTGTCCGGAGCCGGACAGTGAGCCTCGTCGAATTGCGTCAGCCCTCACACAGCGAAGCCGTTACCGGGGGCGCGATGGACCGCGTCGTCGTGCGCAAGCGGATCGACAGGAAAATCCTGATCGCGGGCGGGGCCGCCGGACTCCTGCTCCTGCTGATCCTGTTCTGGCTGTTCGCCCCTCGCGCTGATTCGCAGTCGGTCAGCATCGACCGCCTGACCATCTCCGATGTCCAGCGGGGCGTGTTCGATGACTTCCTCCCTTTGCGCGCCCGAGTGACTCCGCTTGTCACCGTATATCTCGATGCGGTCGAGGGCGGTCGGGTCGAGAAGAAGCTCGTCGAGGACGGCGCCCAGGTCGTCGCCGGACAGCCACTCGCGGTCCTGTCGAACGCGGAACTGCAGCTTTCGACCCTCGAGAAGCAGGCTGAAGTCGAGCAGCAGCTCAACAATATGCGCAGCCAGGAGCTTGCGCTCACTCAGACGCGCAACAGCAACCTTCGTGACCTCAATCAGGCTGAAACCGAACTCACCAAGGCCAAGCGCTTGTACGACCTGCAGAAGTCCCTTGCGGACAAGGGTTTCGTGGCGATGAAGACCTACAATGACACGAAGGATGACCTTCAGTACCAGCAGCAGCGCCTGCAGATCCTGAAGCGCAGCATCGCCCAGACCGAAGCACTTCAGACAAGCCAGCTCCAGCAGCTTCGCTCCGCTTCATCGTCGCTCAACACCAGCATGGGGGTGGCTCAGAGCAGCCTTGGCCAACTCAATATTCGCGCACCGGTGACCGGGCAGCTGAGCGGCTTCGACATCCAGCTCGGACAGTCGTTGCAGCAGGGCGAGCGCATCGGCCAGATCGACAGCGCGGGTGCCGACAAGCTTCAGGCAGACGTCGACGAATTCTATCTCGGCCGGGTGCAGGTCGGACAGGGGGCCAGCGCGGACATCGACGGCCAGACCTATCGGCTAAAGGTCGCCAAGGTTTATCCGCAGGTCCGCAATGGCCAGTTCCAGATCGACTTGGTGTTCGATGGTCCGGAGCCCAAGTCGATTCAGCGCGGGCAGACGATCCAGGCCAAGCTGACCCTCGGCGATTCCTCGCGCGCCGTACTGATCCCCAACGGTGCCTTCTTCAACGACACCGGTGGCGCCTGGGTCTTCGTCGTTGATTCCGGCGGCAAGAGCGCGACCAGGCGCCAGGTCCAGCTGGGCCGCAGGAACAGCGATTCCATCGAGGTTCTCGGCGGACTGAAGCCCGGCGAGAAAATCCTCACCTCATCTTACTCCGGGCTGGTCGACAAGGACCACCTGACATTCGAATCCGGCGATTAAGGAAAGGATCCGACACGTGCTCACCATGACCGGCCTTACGAAGAGCTACCGCACCGACACGATCGAGACGACCGCGCTCGACTGCGTCGATCTCGATATTGCCGACGGCGAATTTGTCGCGATCATGGGCCCATCGGGCTGCGGCAAGTCGACGCTGCTGAACGTGATGGGCATGCTCGATAGCCCAACTGGCGGCAGCTATGTCTTCAACGGCCAGGAGGTCGCGGGCCTCAGCGAGGCTCAGCTCGCCGACACGCGCAAGAGCAACATCGGCTTCATCTTCCAGAGCTTCAACCTGGTCGACGAATTGACGGTTCGCGAGAATGTTGAGCTTGCCTTGCTTTATCACAATCACTCAGCGGGCGACCGCAAGGCGCGCGTTGACCGCGTGCTCGACAAGGTCGGTATCGCGCACCGCGCGAAGCACCGGCCGACGCAACTGTCGGGCGGTCAGCAGCAGCGCGTTGCCGTCGCCCGCGCCCTGGTTGGCGAGCCGAAGCTGATCCTGGCCGACGAGCCGACCGGCAACCTCGACACCGCACACGGCGAAGAGGTGATGCGCATGCTTCGCCAGCTCAACCAGGAAGGATCGACCATCGTCATGGTCACCCACTCGCCGGCGCACGCCGATTTCGCGAGCCGGGTGGTCAACATGCTCGATGGTCGAATCCTTCAGGAACGGCGTCGGGCCGCCTGATCATGGTCGAAACTCTTTCGAGGACGAATGCTATGTGGCGCAATTACTGGACGGTCGCGGTTCGGGCGCTCGCGAAGAGCAAGACTTATTCGGTCATCAACATTGCGGGCCTGGCCATCGGCATGGCCGCCTGCATCATGATCCTGCTCTACATCCGCTACGAGCAGAGCTACGACAAATGGCTTCCGGACGTGGAGAACACGTACGAGGTCCAGTCATGGTACCCGCATCCGAAGGATCAGCCTCCGGGCTTCTTCCAGATGGGCACCTATGTCGCGCAGACGTCACTTCAGAAGGATTTCCCGCAGATCGAGCGGATGGCCTACATCCAGGACAATAATCCGGTCTTCTTAAAGGATGGGCAGGCATACGCGACCAAGGGCTGGATGTTCACGAACGACGATTTCCTGAAGGTCGTCAACCTGCCGCTGATCGCCGGGACTACGCTTCCAACGCCGCAGACGGCGGTTCTAACGAAGAGTGAGGCGATCAAGCGTTTCGGCACGGACCAGGTCGTCGGTCGCACGCTCACCATCATTACCCGTGGCGTTCATCGCGATTTCAAAATCACCGGCTTGCTGAAGGATCTCCCCAAGAACTCAAGTCTGAAGATCGATGCGATTCTTCGGCTCGATTTCAACGCGCTGTACGCAGACGCGCCTGATTTCCTGAACAAGTGCTGGGGCTGCCAGTCCGGCTACGTCTTTGCGAAGATGCGGCCCGGAACAGACATCAAGCAGCTTCAGGCGCAGGAGCCGGCATGGGAGAAACGCAACATCCCGGACGAGCCGAACGGCGACATCATGTACAACGCCGGCGAAGAGCAGGATTGGCACTTCGCCAACCTGGCCGACGTTCACCTCGGCAAGGCGCAGGAAGCCACGCTCACCCCGGGTAACGACAATCGGACGATTGCGACCTTCGCGATCATCGCGCTCCTCATCCTCGGCATGGCGGTGGTGAACTTCACCAACCTCGCCACTGCACGAGCCAGCCAGCGTGCCCGTGAAGTCGCGCTGCGCAAGGTCCTGGGAGCCAATCGCCGGCAGCTTATCGTTCAATTCGTCGGGGAGTCGGTACTGATCTCCGCGGTCGCGATGCTGCTGGCGCTGGCGCTCGTCGAACTGCTGGTGCGTCCGTTCGCGGCGTTCCTCGATGCCGACATCACGCTCAATTACATCGGCAAGGGCGGAGTCCTGTTGCCGGCGATTGCGCTGACCCTGATCGTCGGGATCATCAGCGGACTCTATCCGGCCTTTTTCCTGTCGCGGTTCCAGCCGGCGCAGGTGTTGAAGGCGAACCGGTCCGCGGCCGAAACGCCGGGCTCCGGGCGGCTCCGCACGGCGCTGGTCGTGATGCAGTTCGCGGTTTCGATCGGCCTCATCATCTGCACGACCGTGATCTATGGTCAGACGGTGTTCGCCCGATCGGTCGACCCCGGTTACAAGCGCGACCACATCATCCAGGTCGAAGAACTGGGCCGCGCGCAGCTGTTCTCGCGGGTCGAAGGCTTCGTTGAGCAAGTGAAGCGCGTACCCGGCGTCGTCGATGCCGGCCTGACCGATATCGGCGTCAACACCGACAATAACAGCAACAGCGGCATCATCCCGCCGGGCAGCAAGACCCAGGTCAACATCGGCCAGTACAATGTCGGTGAAGGCTTCTTCAACGCGATGGGCCTCACGCTGAAAGCGGGCCGCTGGTTCGATGCGAGCCGGCCGATGGACGACATGACCTTGCCCTATCCGCAGGACAAGGCCGTCGAGAAAGCGACCGCCGAACGCGGGATCAACGTCGTTCTGAACGAATATGCGGTGAAGAAGCTCGGCTTCAAATCGCCCCAGGATGCGATCGGAAAGACGGTGAAGAGCGAGATCATCGGCGAGGACTATGGGATGGTGAACATCAACATCATCGGCGTGGTCGGGGATTCGCGCTTCCGCTCGGTCCGCAAGCCGATCGACCCGATCATGTTCCGCAAGGTTCGGACCGGCCCCGGCTGGCTGATGGTTCGTTATCGCGGCGATCCGCTGACCGTGAAGAGCGCCCTCGAGCGCCAGTGGAAACAGTTCACGAACGAAGTCCCGTTCAACGCCAAGTTCAGCGAGGACATCATGGGTGAGGCGTACAAGAAGGAAGATGCACGCGCGCAAATCTTCGCCGCCTTCTCGCTTCTCGCAGTGCTGATCGGTTGCCTCGGCCTGTTCGGGCTGGCCGCGTTCACCGCCGAGCGCCGAACCAAGGAGATCGGCATCCGCAAGGTGCTGGGCGCACGGACCCGCGACATCGTGCAACTGCTGGTCTGGCAGTTCAGCCGCCCGGTGATCATCGCCAATATCGTCGCTTGGCCGGTTGCCTGGTGGATGATGCGCGATTGGCTGAACGGGTTCGACCAGCGCATCCCGCTGACCCCGATACCGTTTCTGATCGCGGCGGCGATCGCTCTCGGCATCGCGATTGCGACCGTGGTCGGACATTCCGTCAGGATCGCACGCGCCAACCCCATCCATGCGCTGAGGTACGAATGATGCGAGTTGCGTGGCTTGGGAAGCTGCTGGTTGCCGCTGCCGCGGCTGCCATATGCACGTCGGCGGTTGGATTGGCGGCGGTTGCGGCGCCGGAAGACAGGCAGCTGGAGTCGATCGACTGGTCGATCCAGCGCGGCGGGTCGCAAGCGGACGGGAGCAAGGTTCAGCTGACGATCGAGAGCCGGTGGAATTCGAACAGCCGGAGCATGTGGTCGAACGATCGTCCGATCGGCGAGCTGTCGGGTTTGAGTGCGGCCCAGCTGATTGGCCCCGCGGCCCCGGTCCGCTTTGTGCTTGGTGGAGAAGCTGGACGCCTGGACTGTGCCGGGAACGCGGGGCGTCTGTCGGGAAGCGGGCCATGCAGCTTCACGCCCAATCCCGCCTTCGGGGCCTATCTTCAGGCGCGCAATATGGGCACACCGACGCGGCAACAGGCCTTCTCACTGACGATGAGCGGGGTTGGGCGGGACCTGATCGATGCGCTCGACAAGAGCGGGTTCGAGCGCCCCAACATCGAACAGCTGACCGCGATGGGCATCCATGGCGCGAATGCGGATTTCGTGCGGGCTCTCTCAGGGCTTGGCTATCGCCTGACCGCCGATGATGTGGTCGCGTTCAAGATTCACGGCGTGGAGCCAGATTACATCCGAGCGCTTGCGCCGATTGCCCCGAAGCTTCGGCACATCAGCGCGTCCGACCTGGTCAGCCTGAAAATTCACGGAGTCGAGCCTCAGTTCGTCCGGGCGATGGCGTCGATGGGACCTCAGTTCGAGGAAGTGACCGCGGATGACCTGGTCTCGATGGCCATTCACGGGGTCCGGCCGGAGCTTGCGGGCAGCTATGTCCGGCTCGAGGGCGGGGCGCTGCGAAGCGACGACCTTGTGTCGATGGCGATCCACGGGGTGACCGCGGATTACATCGAGCAGATTGCCGCGCTGGGTTATCACAACCTCAGCGCAGATGGTCTCGTCAGCATGGCAATCCACGGGGTCACGCCGGATTATGTCCGGTCATTGCGAAGAGCGGGCATGGCGCCGGTGTCAGCCGACCAATTGGTGAAGCTGCGCCTGTCCGGCTTCGATCCGGACGCAAGATAGAGCTACCTCGTGCCAGGCATCCTTTCACTCTGGCACTCGGTCGTCACCGCGGTCGCGGCAGCTGTGCTCGTGGCCGCGGTGACTCCAGCTTCGGCAGCTCCATCACGAGCGCCGGTTGCCGCGCAAAAGAAACTTGTCCCGCCGTGCCGCAAGCCTTCAGCCGCGCGAGGCTCCGGGCCGACTTCGTCACTGTTCAGCTGGAGCGTGTTCGCCGCGATGCGGCCTTAAGATTTTGGCGGCCGGGCGACATCGACGCGGATGATCGTGCCGTTGGCGAATTCGTGAGTGATTGCGACAAAGTCGGCGGGCGTGATGGTCTGAAGGATCGCGCGCAGCTGTTCGTGCGACCGGAGGCCGCCAGTCTCGACGAATTGCCGGGCAAGCTCTGCGGTCAATTCCTCATTGCTCTGGGCAGCCGTCAGGTCGCGGCCGAGCAAATGATTGCGGGCCGCATCGACTTCAGCCTGTGTAGGCGGTTCGCTGGCGAGACGGGCTAGCTCTACGCGAAGCTCGGCCTCCATCGCGTCGGCCTTGTCCGGATCGACGCCGGTGGAGATGGTTGCCCAGGTCCGGTGGCCGTCGGTCCTTAGGAGGCTGTAGATGTGATAGACGAGGCCTTTATCCCGGATCGCCGAATTGCCGAGCCGGCCCGAATAATCGTGGGTGAGCACGTAGAGCAGCATCTGCCAGGCGAGCGCTTCGCGAGTGCCGGCAGAGGGGCCTTCGACTACGTAGCCGATGCCGCCCTGGGCGAGCGGCTTGTCGATCTTCTCTCGAACGAGTGCCCCAGATTTTGACGAAGTGGTCAAATTAGCCAGCTTGCCCACCGCGATCCGACCGAACTGGCGCTCGATCGCGGCGAAGGCATCACCTGGGGCCACGTTACCGCTGACAATTACCGCGAGCGGTGCTGGGGTCCCCTCGTTCACGCTCGTTTGCGCAACGATCAGTTGCTGTAGGCGCGTCGCGGGATCGCCGCTGGGAGGTTGCGGCGCTGCAGCGCGCCGATCCATTGCGAGCTCGCTCAGCAAAGGCGCCAAGTCCGCTGGCCGACCGGAACGTACCAACCCGTCGAGGCCGACCAGATCGTCGGGGTGGGCGCCGCCTCCGGCGGGCGAAGAGACCAGCAGCTCGACCGTAACCGTGTCCGACAGCGGATTGGCTTGGACGATGCCGGGTAGACCGCCCGAGAGGCGGCGCAATTGCGGTTGACCAGCGGGTGCGACCGGCGATGATTGCCCAGGTCGGTCGTCTGCCGATTTTGGTTGTCCCGCACCGCTCCTTGCCGGCGTTGCCTTGCCCGGTACCAGCCAACCAATAGTTCGCTGCCGGGGCACGAGGTAAGTTCTGGCGACGCGATCGACATCTGCCGTCGATACCTCGGCGACCAGTTTGGGCATGTCGAGCAATCGGTCGAATGCTCCGACACCTTCGAAGAAGGCGAGCTGGTGCGCAGCATCTTCGGTCGTCTGCACGTCGTCGGCGATGGCCCGGGTGACCGTGGCCTTGGCGCGAGCCAGCGCGGATGCGTTTGCTCGCAATCCGGCAATCCGCCGATCGAGATCTTCTTCCAGCGCCGATCGACTGGTGTTCGCCGCAATCGAGCCGTTGATCGTGAACAGGAAGCTGTCGTGCGTCGGCGGCAGCCAGCTGGCGATGTCGTCACTTGCGCCGAACAGCAGCGAGCCTTTCACTGCCGCACTTGGCACCCAGTCGCTCTGGCGCAGGTTCAGGCCGGAACCGCCGGCGAGAAGCTCCTGAAGCACCAGGAACGCCGGGAAGTCCGCGCTCGATGCGGCGGGCGCGTGATAGGCGAGGGTGAAGAACTGGCGATTGACCGCGCCGGTGAGCGAAATCCGCCGCTCGCCGGTCTGCGCTGGCTCAGCCGAGAAATGCGGTACCGCCACCGGTCGCGCCGCGACATCCGCAAAATCGCGAGCGACGAGTGCTCTTGCTTCTGCTGGCGTGAAATCGCCGACGATCGCCAGCACCGCATTCCCCGGCGCGTAGTGGCTCGCATAATAGGCTTTGGCGTCGTCGATGGTCAGCCCTTCGACGTCGCTGACATAGCCCGCCATCGGGCTGCCGTACGGGTGCGCCTGGATCGCCGTGCGCGTTACGGCGTCCAGCAGCACCGCCGCAGGATCATTGTCGTAGCTGTGCAGCTCGGTGATGACCGCGCCTTTTTCGACCGCGATCGCAGCGGGATCGATCACGACCCGAGCCATTCGGTCCGCCTCGATCTTCAACAAGAGGTCGAGTTGGTCGCTCGGCATGGTCGAGAAATATGTCGTCTGGTCGTAGGCGGTGTAGCCATGCCACTCGCCACCGGCGTCGTAGATGAGGTCGGTTGCACGGGCGTTGGGGAAGTTCTGGCTACCTCGAAACGCGAGATGCTCGAGGAAATGGGCAAGGCCGGTCTTGCCGGTGATCTCGGCGGCCGAGCCGCTCTTGTAGAGCGCCTGCACGCTCACCAGCGGAAAGGTGTGATCTTCCAGCATGATCACGGTCAGGCCGTTGGAAAGATGACTGACCGAAGCGCGGTTGAGGTCGAGCGCCGCCGACGCTGGAGCCGCGCCCGCAAGCAGCATCGCCGCGATAGTGAAACGCCCCCTCATTGGCGGTGAGCCTAAGGCGATCAGCGACAGAAAAACAGCGGCGAGATTGCCGCCGCCGTTGCGGACGTTAGGGTAGCGGAATGAACGGGGGGCATGTTCTTCAGCGCTCGACGTCGGCGAGCCTGCCGATCGCAACGAGGGGCGAGGGCATTTACCTCATCGATGCGGACGGCAATCGCTACGTCGATGCGTGTGGCGGAGCGGCGGTTTCGTGCCTCGGCCACGGCCATCCGCGCGTTGCGGCGGCGATCGCCGAGCAGTCGGCGCGCCTGGAATATGTGCATACCGGCTTCTTCACGACCTCCGAAGCCGAAGAGTTGGCGGAGCTGATCGCCAGGCAGACGCCCGGTGCGCTCGACCGGGTCTGGTATACCAGCAGCGGATCCGAGGCGATCGAAGCGGCGGTGAAGCTAGCGCGGCAATTCCACCTCGAGCGGTGCGATGTACCGCGCAGTCGGGTGATCGCGCGGCGCCTCAGCTATCATGGAAACACGCTTGGTGCTCTTGGCGCTGGTGGAAGCGACTGGCGGCGCGCGCCTTATGAGCCGCTGATCGTCGACGCGAAATTCATCGGCCCCTGTTTCGAATATCGGTTCGCTCGTCCGGACGAGACTCCCGAGGAATATGGGGCTCGAGTCGCCAATGAGCTCGAAGATGAGATCATCAAGGTTGGCCAGGAAACAGTGATGGCCTTTCTGGCGGAAACCGTAGTCGGCGCGACCGCGGGCGCGGTGCCTCCGGCCCCTGGCTATCTCAAGCGTATCCGCGAGATCTGCGATGAGTACGGCATCCTCATGATCCTCGACGAGGTGATGTGCGGATCGGGCCGGACCGGGACCTTCCTGTCGTGCGAACAGGACGCTGTGACGCCCGACATCGTCACTCTCGGCAAGGGTCTCGGCGCGGGCTACCAACCAATCGGCGCGGTGGTGTGCACGGACGAGGTTTACGACACGATCGCGCATGGCTCCGCGGCGCTGAAGCATGGCCAGACGTACAACGCGCATCCAGTCGGCTGTGCGGCCGCGCTGACGGTGCAGAAGATCATTGAGGACGAAGGGCTGCTCGGGCGGGTGCGGGTTGCGGGCGAGCGTTTGCGAACGCTCCTTGAGAGCCGCTTCGGCAATCATCCGAATGTCGGAGACATTCGCGGGCGAGGATTGCTGCAGGCGATCGAGCTGGTTTCCGACCGTGACACGAAGGCGCCGTTCAATCGCGAGCTTCGAATTCATGAGCTGGCGAAGACCGATGCGTTCAATCGCGGGCTACTGATCTATCCCGGCGGCGGGACCGTGGACGGACGATCAGGCGATCACATCCTGCTCGCGCCGCCTTACAACGTCACTGACGCCGAGCTCGAGATGATCGTCGACATGCTCGGCGACACCATAGACTCCGTGCTCCCGCTATGACCCGCGATCCGCGCTACGACATCTTGTTCGAGCCGGTGCGGATCGGCCCGGTCACGGCGCGTAACCGCTTCTACCAGGTGCCGCACTGCACCGGCATCGGCTGGACACAGCCCGAAACACTCGCGCGGCTTCGCGGGATCAAAGCGGAGGGCGGCTGGGCGGTGGTGTCAACCGAAGAGACCGAGATCCACCCGAGCGCCGATTGCGAGCCGTTCCACGAGGGCCGGCTGTGGGACGACCGCGATATTCCGGCGATGGCATTGATGGCCGACGCAGTGCACGAACATGGAGCCCTCGCCGCGATCGAGATCATGCATCACGGCGGATCGGTCGCGAACTGGGGGACAAGGCTCGCGCCGATGGCGCCGTCGCACCGGCCGATCATCTACAATTATCCGGTGCAGGCGCGGGCGATGGACAAGGAAGACATTCGTAACCTCCGCCAGTGGCACCGCGATGCCGCGATCCGGTCGAAGAAGGCCGGCTTCGATATCGTCTACGTCTATGCGACTCATGACCTGTCGGTGGCTCAGCAATTCCTTGAGAAGCGCAAGAACGACCGCACCGACGAATATGGCGGAAGCCTGGAAAACCGGGCGCGGCTTATGCGTGAATTGATTGAAGATACGAAGGAGGCCGTCGGCGACAAATGTGCAGTCGCCGTCCGGTTTTGCGCCGATGAGCTGATCGGCGATGTCGGGCTCACGCACGACGGTGAGGCACGCGACGTAATCGCCATGCTCGCCGAGCTGCCGGACCTGTGGGACATCAATATTTCGAACTGGCCAAACGACAGCCAGACGTCGCGCTTCGCCAAGGAGGGCTTCCAGGAAACCTACACCAGCTTCGTCAAAGGCCTGACGACCAAGCCGGTCGTCGGCGTTGGCCGCTTCACCTCGCCGGACACGATGGTGTCGCAGATCAAGCGCGGCGTGCTCGACTTCATCGGCGCGGCGCGACCGTCGATTGCCGATCCGTTCTTGCCGAAGAAGATCGAGGAAGGGCGGATCGACGACATCCGCGAATGCATCGGCTGCAACATGTGCGTGTCGAGCGATTACACGTCGACCAACCTCCGCTGCACGCAGAACCCGACGATGGGCGAGGAGTGGCGACGCGGCTGGCATCCGGAAATCATCGCGCCGAAGAAATCGGAAGGGTCGGTGTTGGTGGTCGGGGCTGGGCCGGCGGGCCTCGAAGCGGCATTGGCGGCGGCTCGTCGTGGATTCGAGGTGCATCTCGCCGAAGCAAGCGACGAACTTGGTGGGCGAGTGCTTCGCGAAAGCCGTCTTCCGGGTCTCGCCGAATGGGCGCGGGTCCGCGACTGGCGCGTCGGTCAGCTCGAGCGGATGGCCAACGTGTCCATCTATCGCGACAGCAAGCTAGAGGCCGAGCATGTGCTTGAATTCGGCGCCCGGCATGTCGCAATCGCTACCGGATCGATCTGGCGGCGCGACGGGGTAGGGCGCGATTCCGGGTTCCCGATCTTTGACGGGCCGGTGGTCTACACGCCCGACGACATCATGTCGGGCCGCGATCCCGAAGCGGGGCCAATCATCATTTGGGACGACGATCATTATTACATGGGCGGCGTCATCGCCGAGCTGTGCCGCTACGCCGGGCACCAGGTCATGCTCGCGACGACCGCGGCGACAGTGTCCGCTTGGACAGTGAACACGCTCGAGGCGATGCCGATCGCAAAGCGCATGGCCAAGATGGGTGTCGAGGTGCTGACTTACACCAGTGTCGCCGGCTTCGAGGGTGGCAGCGCGAAGCTGGTCAGTGTCCTGACTGGCGAGGCGACGGACAGGCCGGCGGCCGCGCTCGTCACGGTTACCGGCCGGCTGCCGGTCGACGGCCTGTTCGAGGAGTTGCGCGACCGCTGGCAGGAAGCGGGAATCTCATCCGTCACTCGCATCGGCGATTGCTGGGCGCCGAGCACCATCCAGCAGGCGGTTTACACCGGCCATAAATGGGCGCGCGGCCTCGACGAGGAGCCGGAAGGACTCATCTCGCGCGAGTTGCCCGCAATCGCCTCCGGGCGGGTCAACGTCACATGGTGAGAGGCGCGCTTTTCAGCCTCGCGTTGCTCACGGCATCGCAGGCGGACGGGCGTGCTCGCGATCTTGGGATTCCGTTCGAGGGCACGCCCGGACCGCTCAATGCAATCACCGACGTGCCGGGCGTCGAGGTAGGCCAAAAGACGCTGATCAGCGGTGACGGTCCACTCAAGCTCGGCGTCGGGCCGGTACGCTCAGGCGTGACCGTTGTTTTCCCTCGCGGGCACAAGAATTTGAAGCCCGTCTATGGCGGCTACTTCAACCTCAATGGCAACGGCGAGATGACCGGCCTCGCCTACATGCAGGACTTCGGCATCGTCAGTGGCCCGATCGGCACGACCAGCAGCAACGCGATCGGCCACGTCTATGCCGGCATCCAGGAATGGGCCGTCGAGCATAGCGGCGAAGCGGTCTATCCGGTCGTCGCGGAGACGTGGGACGGATGGCAAAGCGACATCAACGGCTTCCACGTCCGTCCGGAGACGGCGAAGGCCGCGCTCGACGCGGCAAAGGGCGGCCCGGTCGAGGAAGGTGTCGTCGGCGGCGGCACCGGCATGCACTGCTTCAGCTTCAAGGGCGGCATCGGCACGTCATCGCGCTCGATCGCGGCGGGTGGGAAGGCCTATACGGTTGGCGTTCTCGTTCAGTGCAACACCGGCGACCGAAAGGTCCTGCGCATTGCAGGCGTCCCGGTCGGACAGGCTTTCGCAAGCCGTTGGCTGCCCTGTTACGACGCGAAGCAGTCGAAGCCGGACCAGACACCCAAGTGCACTAGCGGCGGCAAGGCGCTCCCCGATCAGGGATCGATCATCATCATCATCGGAACGAATGCTCCGCTCTCGCCAGACCAGCTTAACCGCGTCGCGAAGCGCGGGGCGCTCGGCCTGGCTCGGCTCGGCTCCTATTCGGGAACGAGCTCCGGGGACCTGATCGTGGCCTTTTCGACCGTCCCCGGCGAGGTGAATGGCCCTGACCAGAAGGCGCCGTCGCCGATCACCCCGGTTGCGGACATGGAAGTGAACGCCGTGTTTGAAGGGACGGTGCAGGCGACCGAGGAAGCCATCGTCAATGCCATGGTCGCGGCGCATACGCAGACGGGGGCCGACGGCTATACGATGTACGGCCTGCCGCACGACGAGCTTCGCTCGATATTGAAGCGCTACGACCGGCTGGAGGGCACCAGCAAATGACCAACCTGCCGCGCGTCACTTACTCGAACACCGGCGAGGATTTCTCTGGCGTTCACGCGCACCTCGACGAAATCATTCCGCAGGTCGAGGCCCGCGTGCTTGGGAAGAGTCAGCCCGCATTCGTGGGAGGACAAGACAGAGGCGAGGGCCAGGTTCTCGCGGCGGTAAGCCCCATCGATCGCGACATCGTCCTCGGCGAGTTCCCACAGGCCGATGCGTCGCTCGTCGACGAAGCTGTGGCCGCCGCGCGCAAAGCCTATCCGGCCTGGCGCGACATGGGCTGGTCCAGGCGAGTCGCCATCCTGCGCGCCGGCGCGGACGTCCTCGAGGAGCGCAAGTGGGACGTGTCCGTCGCCTGCCTCATCGAGGTCGGCAAGTCGCGGCTGGAGGCGGTGGGGGAGGTCGAGGAAGCGATCGACCTCATCCGTCACTATTGCGGCGAAATGGAGCGCACCGACGGCTTTTGCGAGGAACGGCCAGGTGCGTCCGACGCGGAGAAATGCAGCGTCGTGCTTCGGCCCTTCGGGGTGTTTGGAGTCATTGCGCCGTTCAACTTCCCGGTGGCCCTGTCGATCGGCATGATCTCCGCTGCGCTGGTCGCCGGGAACACGGTCGTGTTCAAGCCGAGCGACGCGGCGGGGCTAACAGGTCGGCTCGTTGTCGAGACCCTGGTCGCGGGTGGACTGCCCGATGGCGTGCTGAATCTCATCCAGGGAGGCGAGGAAGCGGGGAAAGCACTCGCACAACATCCTCGCATCGATGGAGTAGCGTTCACGGGATCCAATGCGGTCGGGATGACGCTGCTTCGTCACGCTGCATCAAACACCGCCATGCGGCCCGTACTTTGCGAAATGGGTGGCAAGAACCCGGCATTCGTCACGTCGAGCGCGGATCTCGCGGTCGCAGCGTCCGGCGTCACGCGCTCGGCATTCGGGCTTTCGGGCCAGAAATGCAGCGCCGCGTCGAAGGCTTACGTCACCCGTGACGTCCTGGATCTGTTCCTCGATGCGCTTGGCACTGCGACCGACAAATTGGTGATCGGTGACCCGCGCCGGCGCGACGTTTTCATGGGCCCGGTGATCGATGATGCGGCGCTTGCGCGCTTCGAAGCTTCGTCAATGGACGCTGCGGCCAATGGTTCGGTCTTTCGTGGGGGCTGCCGAATAAGCGGCGATCTGTTCGATCGCGGACCCTATGTCGCGCCCACGATCGTGACCGGCCTCGCGGCGGACCATCGCCTCAACCGCGACGAGATCTTCCTTCCATTCTTGAGTGTCCTGCCCTTCGATGATCTCGATGAAGCGATCGCGGATGCCAACCGAAGCGAGTTTGGGCTGACGGCGGGGATCTATACGGAGGAGAAAGAGGAACTCGACCGGTTCCTGAATACGATCGAAGCGGGCGTTCTTTATTCCAACCGCGCGAGCGGAGCGACGACGGGTGCCTGGCCCGGCTTTCAGACTTTTTGCGGCTGGAAAGGGTCAGGAACGACAGGGAAGGGCGGGCTTGGCAGCTGGTATGTGCCGCAGTTCATGCGCGAGCAGAGCCGCACCTTATTCGGGACACTGTGAACAAGCTCTACGATTCACCGCGGGCAGCGCTCGACGGGCTCCTGCGCGACGGAATGACGATCATGTCCGGCGGCTTCGGCCTGGTCGGTAATCCCGAAAGCCTGATTCCGGAGATCAAGGCATCGGGCGTCAAAGGCCTTACGGTCATTTCGAACAACGCCGGTGCAGACGGCTTTGGTCTATGGCATCTGCTCGAAAGCCGACAGATCGCGAAGATGGTCTCGTCCTACATTGGTGAGAACAAGCTCTTCGAGCAGCAATATCTGTCGGGCGAGCTGGAGCTCGAACTCAACCCGCAGGGCACGCTTGCAGAACGCATCAGGGCAGGGGGCGCGGGCATCCCGGCCTTCTTTACTCAAAGCGGCGTCGGGACGGTCGTGGCCGAGGGAAAGCCCCAGGAGGAATTCGGCGGCGAGATCTACGTCCGCGAGAGCTGGCTCCGCGCCGATCTTGCTATCGTCAAAGCGTGGCGCGCCGATGCGAGCGGCAACCTCCAGTTCCGCAAGACGGCGCGCAACTTCAACCCGATCATGGCGACCGCGGCCGAAGTGACCGTGGTGGAGGCGGAAGAGATCGTCGAGGTCGGCACCATCGATCCCGACTGCGTGCATACGCCGGGCATTTTCGTGCACCGGATTGTGCTGAGCACGGTCAACGACAAACGGATCGAGTTCCGGACGGTACGCGAGCGATGAAGAAGCTCCTGATCCTCGCGGCATTGCTCAGCCTCGTGGCGCCCGCTGCCGCCGAACGGGAGCCGGTACTCAAGCAGGTCGACCTGCCGCACAGCTATTACTGGCGCGAACTCTACCTACCGCAGCTTACGACCGGGCCTTCGGGGGCGAGCTTCATGCCTGACGGCAAGACGCTGATTTACAGCATGAGCGGGTCGTTATGGCGCCAGGCGATCGGATCGGATGAGGCGACCGAGCTGACGCACCCAGCCCGTGCCTATGACTACCAGCCGGACGTTGGGGCGGACGGGAAAAGTGTCGTTTTCTCAAGCTACGACGGGGACGGAATTGAGCTGTGGCGTCTCGACCTCAAGACGGGCGAGGAGCGGCAGCTGACCTTTGGCCACGCCGCGAATGTCGAACCGCGGCTGTCGCCCGACGGCAAGCGCATTGCCTGGGTATCGACGAAGGGGACCGGTCACTTCAATCTGTTCGTCGCTGATATTGATGGCACCGAACTGAGCAACGCGCGGCCGTTGCTTGGCGAGCGGCAGAGCAAGATCGCGCGCTACTATTACTCGACCTACGACCACGCGATAAATCCGTCGTGGACGCCAGACGGCACGCGCATCCTTTATGTCACCAACAACGAGGTTGCATGGGGGACGGGCGACATCTGGTCGGTCGCGGTCGATAACCCGACCGACCGGCGAAAAGTGCTGAGCGAGGAGACGAGTTGGAGCGCACGGCCCGAGACCTCGCCGGATGGAAAAGAGGTTCTGTTCGCCAGCTATCACGGACGGCAGTGGCGGCAGCTGTGGGTGACGACGCCGGACGGTATGGCGCCGCTGCCGTTGTCATTCGGTGAATTCGATCGCTGGAATGCGCGCTGGTCGCCGGATGGCAGGCGCGTCGCGCTGATTAGCAACCAGCATGGCAATACGAGCCTCGTCGTGCATGACGTCGTTGGAGCAGCCGAGACTTCGTTGGTTGCCACCAAGCGCAAATATCTGTCGCCGCGCGCGCCCGTGACAATCGACGTCGTCGATGAAAATGGCCGGCCGACACCGGCGCGAATCGCCATTGTCGGAAGCGACGGACGAGCGGCGGCCCCGGATCGCGCGTGGCTGGCCGCAGACGACGGGTTCGACCGGAAGCTGCAGCGGGCCGAAACGCACTATTTCGACTGCGAAAGCCGCTGCACGGTCGATCTGCCCGCGGGGGACGCGGACGTCTGGGTGCAGCATGGGCTGCGATACCTCCCGCTCCGGCGAAAGGTGAGGGTCGCCGAAGGGCAACCGGGCAGTGTTTTTGTCAAGCTTGTGCCGAACGATCTGCCAACGTCATTCGGCAAGTTCGTGAGCGCCGACCTCCACGTGCACATGAACTATGGCGGACACTATCGAGCGACGCCGGAAACGCTCGCCGCGCAGGCCCGAGCTGAGGATCTCAACGTCGTCTACAACCTCCTCGTCAACAAGGAGGAGCGCGTTCCGGACATCGCCTATTTTCGTCCCGGCCCGGACCCGATCGGCGGCAACGGTCTGCTGATCCTGCACAGCCAGGAATATCATACGAGCTACTGGGGCCACCTGGGACTGCTCGGGCTGTCGGATCATTATCTCGCACCCGGCTTCTCGGCTTATCAGAACAGCCCGCTGGCGAGCGCCTATCCCGACAATGGCGCCGTTGCGGACCTGGCGCACGCGCAGGGAGCGCTGGTCGGCTATGTGCATCCGTTCGACACCGTGCCCGACCCGGTGAACGACAAGTATCTCACCAACGAGCTTCCCGCCGACGTCGCGCATGGCAAGGTCGATTATATGGAGATCGTTGGGTTCTCCGATCACAAGGCGACGGCGCAGGTTTGGTACCGCTTGCTCAACCTCGGCTTCCGGATTCCTGCTGGAGCTGGCACCGACGCGATGACCAATTATGCCGACCTGCGCGGTCCTGTCGGAATGAACCGCTTATTCCTCGACACCGGCGGAGTGCTCACGCCCACAGCCGTGAACTCGGCGCTGAAGGCGGGCCGGACCTTTGCGACAAATGGTCCGCTTCTCGGGCTCGAAATTGACGGAAAACATCCCGGGAGCACCGTACAGCGCAAGGGTTCGGCGAAACTCCATTATCGTGTGTCGCTGCGCTCTTTCGTGCCCGTCGATCATCTCGAGCTGGTCCAGAACGGGAAGGTCATGAAGTCATTCGACATCGCCGCCGATCGCCAGCATTTCGATGGACAAGGCGAAGTCGATGTTTCGGCCGATAGCTGGCTCGTCCTTCGCGCGTGGAATGATGGGTCGAACCCGCTCGTGCTCGACATTTATCCCTATGCGACGACCAGCCCCATTTATGTGGATCTACCCGGCGGGCTTGCGCGAAATCGTGAAGACGCTGCCTATTTCGTGGCCTGGCTCGACCGGACGATCAGCGACGCGGCGAGCCGGACAGATTATCGAAATGAAACTGAGCGAAAGACCGTGCTCGACTATCTGCGATCAGCCCGTGAGAGCTTCATTCGTCTTCAGGGTCCCACCAATAATTCACGAGGACATTGAAGCGTTCGAGCGCTTCGACGTGATGGAACCAGCCCATCGGAATGTAGATGGCGTCGCCGGGTGATAGCTCGGCTTCCACCGCCATTGGCTGCGCCTTAGCGAACAGTGGGAACCGGTCGAGATCGGGTGCGGTGAGGTGCACCATGCTCACCGGCGTGCCCCCGGGCGTAGGGTCCGCTGGACCCATGTACAGATATTGCTCCGCGGCCGGTGGGAACAAGGTGAAGCGACGGCGGCCGGCAGCGACCACCGCGACATTCTCGTACGAATCCCTGTGCGTCGCGACTTTCGCAGCATTGCCGATCCAAAGCCGGGGCTCGGCCGACGATGGGACGAACGGCATGGGATGTGCCGCTGAGAAGCCGTTGACGAACTGGTCGGCGAGCAGGCTCTGCGCGGCCATCGCAAATGGCCGGTCGGCCTGCTCCTGTTCGCGAAGGGCCGCGATCAGGCCCGGCAGATTCCCGTGGCCGTGAATGAAGTTCATCGATTGCGTGTCATCGCCGTAGTGGAACCGCCCTTCCAGCTCCGGATCGGCGCGAAGGAACCGGGCCTCCGTGGCGGTCGCATTCTTCGCCAGCAGGTCGGCGATGCGGCCCGCGCTTTGTCTCCCGGCCGTGACTAGGGGCCACTGATTGGCGATGCCGCGCAGGACTGCCGGCTCTTTCGACGGCAGGATTTCTGTGCGGAATTCCTCGACAGTCGGTGCGACGAATTCCCTGATCGGCCTGGGCCGTTCAGTTGGTGATGAATTCATAAGCATCGCCCTCGCCGCGGCGGGCATTGATGCCCTTCGCTCGGAGCGCCTCGATGTGCGGTTCCAGCCGCGCGTTGAACTCTTTCTCGTCGCGCGGGCCCTTCGGCCGCCATGCGATTTCCGCCAGCGCAAGCAGGCGCGGAAAGGTCATGAATTGCATGTAACGCTCGGTGGCGATGAACTCGGTCCAGACCGCGGCCTCTACGCCGATAACGTGCGATGCCTCTTCCGGCGTGTAACTGTCGGGAACAGGCTCGAACGCGAGCATCTTGCCGATCGATTGTGGCCCGCCCTTGTTGCCTTCCCATGGAGCGCCCGGCTCGCCAGGTCCCTGCGCGTAGTCGAAGTAGAGCTGGTCGGCCGGCGACATGACGATGTCGTAGGCATTTTTCGCGGCGGCATCACGCACGTCGGGCCGATCGCGCCGCCACCACTGGATGACGACGCTCTTGGGTGCGGCGGCGTCAACCTGCTCGTCCCAGGCCATCGGGCGCTTGCCGAGGCTTTCGATGATTGCGACGACCTTGCGGCCGAAATAGGCTTCGACGTCGTCCGTGCTTTTTAGCCCTCGCTCGGCCTTGAGGCGGTCGACATCCGCCATTCCATTCCAGACTTCGTCGCCCACCTCATCACCGCCAAAATGAATGTAGGGCGCGGGGAAAATCTTCGCCGCTTCAGTGAGGATGCCGCGGATGAAGTCGTAGGTTTGGGGGTTGGCGGGATTGAAGGCGCTGCCCTCCTTGTTGAAAAACTCAGGATAGGCGTGCGCGGCCGCTCCCGAATGGCCGGGCATCTCGATTTCGGGGACAATCATGATGTGCCGGTCGGCGGCGTATTGCACGATTTCGCGCATCTCGGCGGTCGTGAAATATTGCCGCTTGCCGCCGGACAGCGAGCCCACTGAGATCAGCTTCGGGTAAGCCGGGATTTCGAGCCGCCAACCCTCATAGTCCGTCAGGTGCAGCTTCAACGAGTTCAGCTTGTAGGCCGCCATCTCGTCGATGATCTTGAGCAGCGCTTCCTTGCCGAAGAAATGGCGCGCCACGTCGACGGTCAGACCGCGCCAGCGGAAGCGCGGTTCGTCGACGATATCGACTGCCGGGACCATGCCTTTGCTGTCGACAAGCTGACGCAGCGTCTGCGCCCCATAGAACAAGCCACGCGGGTCCGACGCCTCAATGAGGATCGTCTTTCCCGCCGCTTTCAGGTGATATCCTTCGGGATTGGGCACCTTTGCCTTCGGCACCAGCAGGAGTCGTACGATCGAGCTCGATCCCTTGCTCGCTTTCAGGCCTAGGCTGTTCGACAGATAAGCTGCCGTTGCTCCTGCTTCGTTGGAGCCAATGACTCGCGTCGTGGGCGTGATCGCGACTTCGCCAGTGGACCATGCGACCTTTGCCGGCATTGGAATTAGCGACGGTGTCGCCGCAGCGGGCGCAGCAATTATTGCGATCAGAATGGCGAAGATTCGGAACACGGCCACACTCATACTCCAGCGTTGTCACGCACACGCGCACGATCCTCCAGTGCCCGATCCGGTGCAATGGCCGTTGCGAAGGCATGCAAGGGTTGCCAACCTGCGCGCGCGATGAAGCGCAATGCGACCATTGACGACGTGGCGAAGGCGGCAGGCGTTGCACGCACGACCGTCTCGCGAGTGCTCAACAACGGCGCCAATGTCCGGGCGGAGACCCGGGAACGCGTCCAGCGTGCCATTGAAGAGCTCGGTTTTTCCGTAAATCAGCAAGCCCGGGCGCTGGCTAGCGGCGCTGGCCGGCAGGTCATGCTGATCCACGCCCACGATCCGGAACGTGAGCCCAATAGCTACTATCACGCCGGCCTTGAGCTTGGTGCTTTGCGCGCCTGCTCAGCGCTTGGCGCGGATCTCATCACACGTGCGATAGACCCACATGTCGGCAATCCCTGGCGGCTCATTTCGACGATGATCGACCGCGATCGGCCGATGGGGGTCATTCTGACACCGCCACTTTCCGATCACGTCGGGCTGCTTGAGTCAGCCAGACGCGCGGGAGTAAGTATGGTGGCGATCTCGGCAGGCGAAGGTGCGCGCGAGTTCGTGTCCGCAGTCGGGATCGACGAGCGAAGCGGGGGCAGGGCGCTCGGCGAGCATCTGACCGGGCTCGGACATCGCCGACTGGGGATGGTCAAAGGACCGTCGGACCATCGCGCCGCGAGCCTCCGCTATGATGGATTCGTCGAAGCACTTCGAGCAGCGGGTATCGAAGCAGAGCCGTGGACCGCGACAGGCGACTTCACTTTCAAGTCTGGCGTTGAGGCAGTCGAGAAACTGTTGGCTGATCGCGCCGGCGTCTCGGCTTTGGCGTGCGCCAACGACGACATGGCAGCAGGAGCCATGTTCGCGCTCCACCGTGCCGGAGTGGACATCCCTGCAGAGATGTCAGTCACCGGGTTCGACGACACGCCCATGTCGGAGATCATCTGGCCACCACTGACGACGGTGCGCCAGCCTATCCAATATTTTGCGGAGCGGGCCGTGCACATGCTGTTTGATGGCCAGGGCCAGGCTGACCTAACCGTTCACTACGAAACGATTGAGCATCGGCTTATTGTTCGCGAGTCGACGACATCGCCGCAACACGCGTCGCTTCGCTTGACAGAGGGCAGCGTTTGACGCACCAATTGGAAGCGCTTCCATATGAGGGTGTGGGAGACGGGTAGGCTGCACCTGCAGAATGCCCAACAGGGGAGAAAAAATTTGCTGAACCGTTCGCTGCGCTCGCGGACCGCCTGGCTTCTCGCCGGTGGGTGCTGCTCGTCACTTCTCGCCGCTGCCTTTGCGACCCCTGCGTTCGCGCAGGCCGCGGATCAGCCGGTCCCGGTCGATCCCAACGCCCCGCCGCCCGCGCCAGCGCCGGCAACCGGTCCTGGACAGCCGAGCGCTCAACAACCCGCTGACTCAGGTGCGATCGTGGTCACTGGCATTCGCCGGAGCCTTCAGGACTCGATTAACATCAAGCGTCGCGAACGCAGCGTTGTCGAGGCCGTCTCGGCGGAGGAAATCGGCAAGCTCCCCGACGTCTCCATCGCCGAATCGATCGCCCGACTCCCCGGCATTGCAGCGCAGCGCGTTGCCGGCCGTGCGGAGATCGTGTCGATCCGTGGTTTCTCTCCAGACTTCACGACGGTTCTTCTAAACGGGCGCCAGCAGGCGAGCTCAGGCTTCAACCGCGCCGTCGAGTTCGACCAATATCCTTCGGAGCTCATGGGCTCGGTGGTCGTCTACAAAACTCCTGATGCCAGCATTTCGGGCATGGGCCTCGCCGGCACCGTTGACCTCCGGACCCTTCGGCCAATCGAATATGGCAAGCGTGCAATTGCGATCAACGTGCGCGGCCAGCTCGATGAGGATGGTGGCCGCAACGCCGATTATTCCAAATATGGTGGTCGGGGCAGCATTAGCTACATCGACCAGAACGACAGCGGCACGCTCGGCTGGATGGTGAGTTACGCGCATCTCGATTCCCCGAGCCACACTGACCACACCAAGAACTGGTTCTATGGCGATTATGGGAATGGTGTCCAAACCCTGTCGGGCGACGAGATTCGCGCCATCAATTCGCGCGACATTCGCGACGGCATTACGGGTAGCCTCGAATGGAAGCCGAGCGACGCCATCCATTCCGTCCTCGATCTTTATTATTCGCGCTTCAAACAGAAGACGACGACGCGCGGAGCCGAGTGGTTCTCGTCAGCATGGGTTGACGGCGTCACTTACAGCAACGTCCAGACAGAAGATCGCAACGGCGTCACATTCGACGTTGGCGACCACGTCACCAACGTCGTTCCACAACTGCGGTGGGACGACAACAAGCGCGTCGACCATCTCTTCTCGGTCGGCCTGAACAACGATTTCAAGGTTGCAGAGCGGACGCACGTGCTTGCGGACCTGGCCTATTCGTCGAACAAGCGCGACGAAACTGACATCGAAATCTTCGGCGGTTATAGCTGCTGTACCACGCCGGACCCGTCTGATGGACGAACCCCCAGGGGACGTGTGTTCGACGAATATGATCGCGACATTCCAGCCAACGGGTTCCTTCGCGATACGAACTTCACCCTCGACTATGCCGACGCCAGCCAGGTTTCGCTGGGCGACCGTGCGGCGTGGAACGGTTACGGCTCCGAGGGGCATATCAAGTCTCCGCACATCAAGGAGACGTTGGGCTCCGGCGACCTGACTCTCAGGCAGGATTTTGAGGGCACGGGCCTTGGCAATTTCATCAGTAGCGTCGAGGCGGGTGTCGATTACACGCACCGGCACAAGCAGAAGACCGTTACCGAGCTCGACCTCTTCTTGAAGAACGGCCGCCTGCAAAGCCTCGTCGATCCGGAATTCCTGACGGGTCCGACATCACTCGGCTTCTCAGGGGACATGCATATCCTGGGTGTCCAGGTCATGGACCTGGTGAACAGCGGCCAATATTTTGATGTCGTCCAGCTCGAAGACTCGAACCACTTCGACAAGGCGTGGGACATCAAGGAAGATATCGTCACCTTCAAGGCGAAGGCGACAATCGATTCCGGCGACCTTCACGGCAATGTTGGGGTTCAGGTCGTCAGGCAGAAGCAGGATTCAAGCGGCCTGCGCATCAACACGGCGGTGTCGCCCATCCAGCTGCTCGATGTCTCGGAAGGGGCCAGCTACACGGACATCCTGCCCAGCCTCAATCTCTATTACGACCTTGACCGGCACAACCGGCTTCGCTTCGCTTTGGCCAAGGTCATGGCTCGGCCGCGCATGGACGACATGCGTGCCAACCTTGTGCCATTCTTCGACGGAGGAGCTTGCTCGGGCCCGGCGCGTCAGAACCTGCCGCCTTGCGGACCTGGAGTGACGGTCAATCCCTGGTCGGCCAGCGGCGGCAATCCCAAGCTCGAACCGTGGCGCGCGAAGGAATTGGACGTCGGCTACGAATGGTACGGCGGCAGGGCGAGCTACTTGTCGCTCCACGGTTTCTACATGTGGCTGGACAATTACATCTATAACCAGCCGATTCCCGTGGATTTTACCGGCATCACGCCGCCGCCGGGTGATCTCGCAAACCTCGTCACTCAATGCGCAGGATGCACGATCAGCAACATCGGTACTTTGACCGCGCCGGCCAATGGCCAGGGCGGTTGGATCCGTGGCGTCGAGCTCAGCGGCGCGTTCGAGTTCGGGCGGCTGGCGCACTTCCTCGACGGCTTCGGCGCGGCGGGCAGCGTGTCGTACACCGATTACAAGCTCAAACAGGCTGCCGCTAACGGGATTGGCAGTGTCCTGCCTGGTTTCTCGAAGTGGGTTTGGGACGCCACCGGCTATTATGAGAAGAACGGCTTCCAGCTGCGGGCGTCGTATCGCCATCGGTCCGCGTTCAAGGGCGAGATCGTCTCGCTCTTCTCCAACCTCGGTTTCCCGATCATCGGAGCGGACAACCAGATGGACGCGCAGGTCGGATACACGTTCCAGAAGGGATCGAGACTCGACGGCTTGGGCATTACGCTCCAGGTGAGCAATGTGCTCGATTCCCCGTATCGCACCTTCTACGACGTGAACGGGGTGCAAACGCTGGAAACGTTTGAGAAATACGGGCGGTCGTGGCTGCTCGGGGCCAGTTACCACTTCTAGGCGAGTTCAAATGGATGCGATGAAAGCCGTCCGGCGCTCCCGGGCGAAGGTTCTCCTGTGCCTGGCGGGCGCGTTGCTTGTCTCGACACCGCTTGCGGCCGAGATCTGGCAGAAGCCGGTACCCGCCGCTGCCCCCGACGCAGCGCTCGAAGCACGTGTACGTTCGATCGTCGCCGGCATGACGCTCGAGCAGAAGGTCGGTCAGATGACGCAGGCCGACATCCGCTCGATCACGCCCGACGACGTTCGCAAATATTACATTGGGTCGGTGCTGAACGGCGGCGGCGCATGGCCGGGCATGAACATGCATTCGAGCGTTGGCGACTGGCTGAAGCTTTCGGACGAATTCTACCGCGCGTCGATGTCGACCGACATGAAGGTCAAGGTGCCCGTGATCTGGGGCATCGACGCCGTTCACGGCAACAACAACATCTACGGTGCAACGCTTTTCCCGCACAACATTGGGCTCGGCGCAGCGCACGATCCGGCGCTGATGACGCGCATTGGCCGAGCGACGGCCGAACAGGTTCGCGCGACCGGCATCACCTGGGCGTTTGCACCGACGCTGGCGGTGGTTCAGAACCCGCGCTGGGGTCGGACCTACGAAAGCTATAGCTCCGATCCCGCAGAAGTCCGGGCCTATGGCGAAGCAATGGTCCGCGGCCTTCAGGGCAGGCTTGGCAGCTCGACGTCGGTGCTCGCGACCGCGAAGCACTTTCTCGGCGACGGGGGCACTTTCCACGGGGTCGACCAGGGCGAGACTCGGACCACCGAAGCCAATCTCTATCGCACGCACGCCCCCGGCTATTACGGTGCGCTGAAGGCCAACGTGCAGACCGTGATGGTGAGCTATTCCAGCTTCACCGATACCGCGACCGGCAAGCGCTGGGGCAAGATGCATGGCAACGCCTATCTCGTCGGCGAGGTGTTGAAGAAGCGCCTCGGGTTCGACGGCCTGGTCGTCAGCGACTGGAACGGCATTGAGCAGGTGCCGGGCTGCACCAAGTCTCATTGCCCGCAAGCGATCAATGCCGGGATCGACCTCGTCATGGTGCCTGACGATTGGAAGTCTTTCATCCCGGCGACGATCGAAGACGTCCGGGCGGGCCGCATCCCGATGAGCCGCATCGACGATGCCGTCACTCGGATCATCCGAGTGAAGTTGCGGTCGGGGCTGTTCGACGCGTCGCCGGCAACCGGCCCTCATCCGGACGCAGAGGCCCTTCATTCGAAGGCCGCTCGCGACCTCTCCCGCGAAGCCGTGCGCAAGTCACTTGTCTTGCTGAAGAACAACGGCGGCGTTCTGCCACTAAAGCGCGGCGGCAAATTTCTCGTCGTCGGCAAGGGCGCTGACAGCCTGCCGATGCAGGCCGGCGGCTGGTCGCTGACCTGGCAGGGCGATCAGACGACGAGCGCCGACTATCCCAATGCCGACACGTTGCTGGCCGCGATGCGCAAGACGCTCGGCGCGGGAGCGGTCGATTACAGCCCTGATGGCCATGGCGTCGACCCGAAGCGCTATCGCGCCATCGTCGTGGTGGCCGCGGAGGCCCCCTATGCCGAAATGAAGGGAGACGTCGTTTTCCCGGCGCCGTACCGCCACACGGTTCGTTATCCCGATGACCTTGCAAACCTGAAGCGCGTGAGCGGGAAGGGCGTCCCAGTCGTCACTCTCCTCTATTCAGGCCGCCCCGTTGCTGCGAACGACCTGATCAACCGGTCTGACGCGTTCATCGCTGCTTGGCTGCCAGGCACAGAAGGCCTCGGTCTGACGGACATGCTGTTCGGCGGCCGCTACAAGTTCACCGGTCGCCTGTCCTTCGACTGGCCGGCTGGCGATTGCCTCCCGCAAAACGGCGGCTTCCAGTTCCGCCGCGGCTACGGCCTGTCGCTTGCGAGCAAATCCCGGCTGGGCAAGCTCCCGGAATCGCAACGAAACGTGGCCTGCCCGCCGCAAAGTCGTTAGGCGTCCGGCGCAATGCGCAAGATCCTCATTGTTGGCGGCGGTACTGCGGGCTGGATGACCGCCGCGCTCTTCGGGAAGCTGTTCCAGGGCCTGTATGACGTTGAGCTGGTCGAAAGCGAGGCGATTGGCACGGTCGGTGTCGGCGAGGCGACCATCCCCGCGATCAAGAAGTACAACGAGCTCGTGCAGCTGGACGAGGCCGAATTCATGCGGCGTACCCAGGCCACGTTCAAGCTCGGCATTCAGTTCGTCGATTGGCTGAGGCCGGGCCACAGCTACGTCCACGGCTTCGGCGTCATTGGCCAGGATTGGGAATGGCTGCGCTGCCATCATTATTGGCTGCGCGCGAACCAGCGTGGAAGGGCGCGCGATTTCGCCGATTATTCAATCAACACCGCGGCTTCGCTTGCCAACAAATTCATGCATCCGCGCGCCGACATGGCTGAATCGCCGATCGGCCACATCGCGCATGCATTCCAGTTCGATGCGTCGCTCTATGCGAAATACCTCCGCAGCCTGGCCGAAACTCATGGAGTCAAACGGACCGAAGGGAAGATCGTCGACGTTGGAATGCACGACAGCGGCGATATCGCATCGGTCACGCTTGAGGGCGACCGCCGAATCGAGGCTGATTTCTTCATCGATTGCTCGGGCTTCCGCGGCCTCTTGATCGAGCAGACGCTCAAGACCGGTTACGAGGATTGGAGCCATTGGCTCACCTGCGACCGGGCGATGGCTGTGCCCTGCGGGCGAACCGATCCGATGGTGCCTTATACGCGGTCAACCGCTCGTGAGCCGGGCTGGCAGTGGCGCATCCCACTCCAGCATCGCACCGGCAACGGTCTCGTCTATTCGAGCAAGCATATCGACGACGATGACGCCGAGAAATTGCTGCTGGCTAACCTTGACGGCGAGCAGCTCGCCAATCCCAACCGGCTCCGCTTCACCAGCGGCAAGCGGCGCAAGATGTGGAACCGCAATTGCGTTGCGCTTGGTCTTGCGGCGGGCTTCCTCGAGCCGCTGGAATCGACCAGCATCCACCTCGTCCAGTCGGCAGCGATCCGGCTTGTTCGTCTGTTCCCGGACGCAAACACCGATCAGGCGACGATCGACGAGTTCAATCGCCAGTGCGATTTCGAATGGGAGCGCATCCGCGACTTCATCGTGCTCCACTATTGGGCAAACCAGCGTGAGGGCGCCTTCTGGGAATATTGCCGCACCATGGAACTGCCGGCGACGCTGCAGCGCAAGATCGACCTCTGGCGCTCCAACGGCCGCATCTTCCGTGAGGACGATGAGCTGTTCAGCGAGGAAAGTTGGATCCAGGTGTTCATCGGCCAGGGCATCGTGCCGAAGAGCTATGATCCGCTCGTTGCGATCAAGAGCGACGCGCAAATCGAGCAGTATCTCGGCAACATTGCCACAACGATCGACCGCTGCGTCGAGGTGATGCCGACGCACAACGACTATATCGCTAAATATTGTCCGGCGGAGATGCCGGCGTGAGGAAGCTGGGCCTGACTTTGCTCGGCGCTCTGACGGCAGCCTGCACGTCGGTCCAGTTGCCGCCGCCAGGCCAGGCGGAAATGTGGGTCACCACCATCGAAGGCGAGCAGAAGCTGGCGCCCCAACCGCCCGTTGTTACGATTGGCTCCGCGACCGGAGACGAAACGGTCAGCATCGATACCAGCAAGCAATTCCAGCGCATCCACGGCTTCGGCGCAGCGATGACCGATGCGTCGGCGCAACTGCTGAGCGGTCTTCCGGACGAGCAGCGCAAAACGATCATGGCCGAGCTGTTCAGCCATGCCAATGGCGGCTTGGGCCTGTCTTTCACGCGGCTGACGGTCGGTGCGTCCGACTTCTCACCGACGCACTACAGCTACGATGACTCCCCGGGGAACGCGCCGGATCCGGAGCTTCGCCATTTCTCGATCGATCCAGCCAGGAAATATGTGTTGCCGCGTGTCCGCGAGGCGCTGGCGATCAATCCCAACTTGAAGGTTATGATCAGCCCGTGGAGCGCTCCGGCGTGGATGAAGACGACGAGCAGCCTCATACAGGGACAGCTCAAGCCCGAGTTCTACCCCGCCTTCGCCAATTATCTCGCAAAGGTGGTCGAAGGCTTCGGCGCCGAAGGCGTTCCGGTTTCGATGCTCACCATCCAGAACGAGCCCGACTTCGAGCCCGATTCCTACCCCGGAATGCGGGTCAATTCACCCGACCGCGCGATCATCATCGGCCGGTTCGTCGGACCAACCTTCGCCAGGCGTGGGCTAAAGACCCAGATTCTCGATTACGACCACAATTGGGATAATCCCGAGATGCCCTGGACAGTCCTCTCGGACCCAGTGGCCCGCAAGTACATCGCTGGTGTCGCCTGGCATTGTTACGAGGGCGACGTTCCCGCCCAGTCACAAGTGCACGACGCGTTCCCGGACAAGGACACCTGGTTCACCGAATGCTCGGGCGGCGAATGGTCTCCCAAGTTCTCCGAGACGATGGGGTGGATGACCGACAAGCTGATCATCGGCGGCGCCAACAACTGGTCACGCGGGACCTTGCTTTGGAACATTGCGCTCGACCCCCAGCATGGGCCGCACAAGGGCGGATGCGGGGATTGTCGCGGCGTCATCACCATCGATCCAGCAACCGGCGCAATCACGCGCAACGTCGAATATTATGTGTTGGGTCATGCCAGCCGGTTCGTGTTCCCGGGTGCGTGGCGGGTCGGAACCGTAAAGAAGGGCGAGGGAATCGAGGCCGCGGCCTTCCTCAACCCTGACGGAAGCCGCGTCGCGATCCTGCACCGCACGTCAGGTGATGCGCCGGTGACCCTCGCCATTGACGGTCAGCGCTTCGTCGTGCCGCTCGCGAACGGCGCCGTGGCGACCCTGCGCTGGCGGTGACCTTCAGCTTCGCGAGCCGACGCACCCAGCTCGCCTTCGCGGCGGTCACCAGCCTGTTCTTCGCCTGGGGCTTCATCACTTCCAATAACGACCCGCTGATTGTCGCCCTGCGCGCCGCGTTCAGCCTCGATTACACCGAGGCTCTGCTGACCCAGATCGTCTTCTTCGTGGCTTACGGCCTGCTTTCCCTTCCTGCAGCCTGGCTCATGAGCCGGGTCGGGGCAGTCGACATGATCCTGGGTTCGCTCGGACTCATGGCCACGGGCTGCCTGCTAGTCGTCCTCAGTACCAAAGCGGGCGATTTCCGGCCGATCCTTGCCGCCCTGTTCGTGCTTGCGAGCGGGTTTACCGCCTTGCAGGTTGCAGCAAACCCACTGGCCGCCGAGCTTGGACCGTCACAGCGAACTCACTTCCGGTTGAACTTCGCCCAGGCGTTCAACTCGCTTGGCGTAGTCGTCGGCGTTCATTTCGGCTCGCTGGTGATGCTCAGCGACCCGGCGCTGCGAGCGGGCTGGGGCGTCGTCCGCACTTCGGGCCAGCGGGCCGAACTGCTTGCGGCCGTCGACCGTGCGTTCCTGATCATGGCGGCGCTCCTTGCCGCTCTCCTGCTGCTATTTGCCGTCATGCGCCGCTTCCTCGTCAGTGTAGCGCCCAATCACCGGCAGGAAGCGCCTTCAAGAATGTTCGAAGCGCTGCGCTCGCCCTGGGCCGTGTTCGGTGCGGTGGCCATCGGCCTCTACGTCGGCGCCGAGGTCTCGATCGGCAGCATCATGATCAACTTCCTCAATCAGTCGCAGGTGCTCGGCCTGCCGTTCGATCAAGGCGGTGCCTATCTCGCCAATTTCTACTGGGGCGGAGCGCTGCTTGGCAGGCTCATCGGAACCGCGCTCCTTACCCGCGTGCCCGCGAGCCGTTTGCTGGTCGCGTGCGGGGCGATGGCTGCCTTACTCTGTCTCGCCGTGCTGGTGGTGAATGGTCCGGCCGCTGGTTATGCGGCACTGGCGATCGGCCTGTTCAATTCGATCATGTTCCCGACGATCTTTGCCATTACGCTCGAGCGCTCTGGCGTGTCGCAAAGCTCGACCTCGGGCCTGTTGTGCCTTGCGATCTTCGGCGGCGCGGTGCTGCCAATGACGGTCGGAACCGTTGCTGACGCGTTCGGGCTTAGCTTCGCTTTTGCCGTTCCGCTTGCTGCCTATGCATTCATCGCCTTCTTTGCCTTCACCGCGCGAGAGCGGATGGGGCTCGCCAATCCGCCAAGTGGAGTGCTCCCATGATGCTCGCACCGGCCTTGTTGCTCGCTGCCCAGTCGGCGTTCACGGTCACCAACGCGAGTTACAGCGGGCCGGTAGAACGGTCTTCGCATGCCAAGCTGGTGTGGAGCGACGAGTTCAACGGCACGGCGCTCGATACCGGTAAGTGGCATTACGACACGGCCTTCAACAAGCAGGGCTGGTTCAACAAGGAGCAGCAATATTATTCGGCCGGTCGTCCGGACAACTTCCGCCTTGGCGGCGGCGTCCTGACCATCGAAGCGCGGCATGAGAAGCTCGATCCGGCGAAGTACCCGGACTGGGGCGGCCAGAATTACACGTCGGGAAGGATCTATTCGCAAGGGGCGGGCTGGACTTACGGCTTCTACGAAATCCGCGCGAAATTGCCCTGCGCGCCGGGAACGTGGCCAGCGATCTGGATGCTTCCCACCAACATGGTGAAATGGCCCGACGACGGCGAGATCGACATCATGGAGCAGGTCGGCGCCGAGCCGAACCTGATTTATGCTTCGCTTCACACCGGGCTGTTCAATCATGTGAAAGGCACGCAGCGCAGCGCCCAGAAACCCGTTCCGACCAGCTGCGGCGACTTTCATATTTATCAACTGGACTGGCGGCCCGATGAGATCCTCATCGGCGTCGACGGGCAAGGCATCTTGCGCGTGGCGAACGATCAGCCAGGCGGGAAGGGCGCATGGCCGTTCAACGTCCCGTTCAGGATGATCCTGAACCTGGCGATCGGCGGCGATTGGGCGGGAGCCAAGGGCATCGACGACGCGGCAATGCCGCAGCGGATGGACGTAGATTATGTGCGGGTCTGGCAAGTGCCAACGGGTGAGCGCGGGTAAATTGGGAGGGTAATGTGAAAGCTAAGACATTCGCATCGCTGGCAATCGCAACGGCGCTCGCGTGGACCACGCCATTGCATGCCGCTCCGGCCGATCAGCCGTGGCTCAATCCGGCCTTGTCACCCGATGACCGCGCTCGTGCCGCCCTCGCCGCCATGACGCTCGACGAAAAGCTCCGGCTCGTCTTTGGTTATTCCGACCAGGCCCTGACCGACGTCGCCAAGGTGCCCGACGACATCGTCTCGCCCGAGCTCAAGAATTACGTCGTCACGCATCTCGTAAAAGGCTCGGCAGGCTTTGTGCCGGGTATTCCGCGACTTGGCATTCCCGACCAGACTCAGACCGACGCCTCGATGGGCGTCCGCAACAGCTTCATCCCGAGCACGGCCTTGCCCTCGTCCCTCGCGACAGCCGCATCTTTCGATCCCGAAGTGCCAAGGGCGGGCGGCAAGATGATCGGCGCCGAAGCCCGCGCCACGCGCCACAACACGATGCTGTCGGGCGGCATCAACCTCAATCGCGAGCCGCGTAACGGCCGCAATTTCGAATATGCGGGCGAGGACCCGCTGCTCGCCGGAGAGATGGTCGGTGCGCTGATCGACGGCATCCAGTCGAACCGCATCATCTCGACCATCAAGCATTACGCAGTGAACGACCAGGAATCGCAGCGCACCACCATCGATGTGACCATTGCTACGGACGCTATGCGTCAGTCCGATTTGCTCGCGTTCGAAATCGCCATGGAGCGCGGCAAGCCGGGCTCCGTCATGTGCTCCTACAACCTTATCAACGGCCGCTGGGGCTGCGAGAACGACTACCTCCTCAACAAGGTGCTGAAGCACGACTGGGGCTTCAAGGGCTTCGTCATGAGCGACTGGGGCGCGGTTCATTCGACTGGGGCCGCGATGGACGGGCTCGACCAGTTCACCGGCTTCTGCTGCGCGACCGACAAGCCGTGGTTCGCGCCGCCGGCGATGAAGGCCGCGCTGCAATCGGGTGCGCTCACCGAGACGCGGCTGGACGATATGGTCAAGCGCATCCTGTGGGCTCTCTTCGCGAGCGGCGCGGTCGATGACCCGGTGAAGGTCGCGCCGATCGACTATGCCGCGCACGCTGCAGTCTCCCAGAAGGCGGCCGAGGAATCGCTTGTCCTCCTGAAGAACGACGGCGACCTCCTGCCACTCAAGGGCGTGAAGTCGATCGCAGTCATCGGGGGCAATGCCGACAAGGGCGTGATGGCGGGCGGAGGCTCGTCCGACGTAACGCCGGTCGGCGGCGCGATCATGATCGACAATCACACCTTCCTGCCGTCGCCGCCGCTCAACGCGTTGAAGGCCGAGCTTCCTCGAGCTCGCATCGCCTTTGATGCCGGCGCCGATCCGACTTCTGCCGCGGCGCTCGCCGCGAAGTCGGACATTGCTGTAGTCTTCGTCACTCAGCACGACAGTGAGGGCTATGACGGCAGCCTCGACCTCGCCGGGAACCAGGACGCACTGGTTTCGGCGGTAGCCGCAGCCAACCCGAAAACCATCGTCGTCGTCGAAAGCGGCGGCGCCATCTACATGCCCTGGGCCGCTCGCGTGCCCGCGATCCTGGAGGCCTTCTATCCCGGCATCCGTGGCGGGCCGGCGATTGCGAGGATCCTAACTGGCAAGGTCAATCCGTCTGGCCACCTGCCGATCAGCTTTCCGGCATCGAACGATCAGCTCACGCATCTACTGATCGCGGGTAACGGTCCGCCGGGCGATACGCCCTGGTCGGTCACTTACGATGAAGGCGCCACGATCGGCTACAAATGGTACGACGTTAAGGGCTACAAGCCCTTGTGGGCGTTCGGCCATGGCCTCAGCTACAGTCGCTTCAGCGCGTCCGACCTAACCGCAGTTCCCGACGGCAGGGCAATCAAGGTCAGCTTCAACGTCCGCAACGTCGGCAAGCGCGCCGGCAAGGGCGTGGCCCAGGTCTATGTTGGTCCCGCGGACTGGCAGGCGGCCCGGTGGGAGGCACCGCGGCGCCTCGGCGCATTCGCCAAAGCCGACCTCAAGCCAGGTCAAAGCAAGCGTGTCGATCTGACAATCGATCCGCGCCTGCTCGCCACCTATGAGGCAGCGAACAACAATTGGCACATCAAAGCCGGTACGTACCGGCTGTCGCTGGGCCAGGCTTCCGATGCTCCAATGGAGACAAGCGAGGTCACACTTCTCGATTCCGTGTGGACTGCGGCCGTGGCCCAGTAACTTATGTTAACGCGAAAAAGCTTTTTCGTTCTGTACGTTAAACGAATTGATTTTTCACGTTTTGGAAAGCATCATCCTCCGATAATGGTTGGATAACAGCCGGGGGGCTGTGTTTTTGTAACCGGGTGGGGGGGAGAGACCACACGGAGCGTTGAATGAACATCCAGGCCCCGCGCGACTTCATTGATCGCCGTCAGCTCGTGAGCGCTCTGCGTGCCTTGCGACGAGGCGATTTCAGCGTTCGCCTCCCTGAAGAAGTCGACGGCGTCGACGGCGAAATCGCGAGCCTTTTCAACGAAGTCGTTGGAATGAATGAGGCGATCACCCAGGAGTTCGAGCGCCTCTCCAAGGTCGTCGGCAAGGAAGGAAAGATTTCTCAGCGCGCCCGGGTGCGTGGCGCCAGTGGCGGCTGGGACACCAAGCTGCGCGCCGTCAACGAGTTGATCGACGACATGGTCCAACCGACGGCAGAGGTTTCCCGCGTGATCGGCGCGGTCGCCAAGGGCGACCTGTCTCAGAGCATGACGGTCGAGATCGACGGGCGGCCTCTGCGCGGCGAGTTCCTGCGCATCGGCAAGGTCGTCAACACCATGGTCGACCAGCTGAACGGCTTTGCGTCGGAAGTGACCCGCGTGGCCCGCGAGGTCGGCACAGAGGGCAAGCTCGGCGGCCAGGCGAAGGTGAAAGGCGTTGCCGGCACCTGGAAGGACCTTACCGACAATGTGAACGCGATGGCGACCAACCTGACGAGCCAGGTGCGCAACATCGCCGAAGTGACCACCGCCGTTGCCCGCGGCGACTTGTCGAAGAAGATCACCGTGGAGGTGAAGGGCGAGATCCTCGAGCTCAAGAACACCATCAACACGATGGTGGACCAGCTCAACGGCTTCGCGTCGGAAGTGACCCGCGTGGCCCGCGAAGTGGGCACCGAAGGCAAGCTCGGCGGTCAGGCTCGAGTGGAAGGCGTCGCCGGCACGTGGGCCGACTTGACCGACAACGTGAACCTCATGGCCGACAATCTGACCGGCCAGGTCCGCAACATCGCCGAAGTGACCACCGCGGTCGCCAAGGGCGATCTTTCCAAGAAAATCACCGTCGACGTGAAGGGCGAAATCCTCGAGCTCAAAAACACCATCAACACGATGGTGGATCAGCTCAACGGCTTCGCGTCGGAAGTGACGCGCGTCGCGCGCGAGGTCGGCACAGAGGGCAAGCTCGGCGGCCAGGCGCAGGTGCCCGGAGTCGCCGGCACCTGGGCCGATCTTACCGACAACGTGAACCAGCTCGCTAACAACCTCACCGGCCAGGTCCGTAATATTGCCGAGGTAACGACCGCCATTGCGCGCGGCGATTTGTCGAAGAAGATCACCGTCGACGTGAAGGGCGAGATCCTGGAGCTGAAGGACACCATCAATACGATGGTCGATCAGCTGAACTCGTTCGCTTCCGAGGTTACCCGAGTGGCCCGCGAAGTGGGGTCGGAAGGCAAGCTCGGCGGCCAGGCGCAGGTCGAAGGCGTCGCCGGAACCTGGGCCGACCTCACCGACAATGTGAACCTCATGGCCGCGAACCTGACCGGCCAGGTCCGGAACATCGCCGAGGTCACTACCGCGGTCGCCAAGGGCGACCTGTCGAAGAAGATCACGGTGGATGTGAAGGGCGAGATTCTCGCTCTCAAGAGCACGATCAACACCATGGTCGACCAGCTCAACGGCTTTGCGTCCGAAGTGACGCGCGTCGCGCGCGAGGTCGGCACCGAGGGCAAGCTCGGCGGTCAGGCGAAGGTGCCCGGCGTTGCCGGTACGTGGGCCGATCTCACCGATAATGTGAATTTGATGGCCGGCAACCTCACGGGCCAGGTCCGCAACATCGCCGAGGTGACGACTGCCGTCGCGAAGGGCGATTTGTCGAAGAAAATCACCGTCGACGTGAAGGGTGAAATCCTCGAGCTTAAGAACACCATCAACGTCATGGTCGACCAGCTCAATGCATTCGCGTCAGAAGTGACCCGCGTCGCCCGCGAGGTCGGCACCGAGGGCAAGCTCGGCGGTCAGGCGCAAGTCCCGGGTGTCGGCGGCACGTGGAAGGATCTCACCGACAATGTGAACGCCATGGCGGCCAACTTGACGGGACAGGTGCGTAACATCGCCGAGGTAACGACCGCCGTGGCCTTGGGCGACTTGTCCAAGAAGATCACGGTCGACGTGAAGGGTGAAATCCTCGAGCTTAAAAACACCATCAATACGATGGTGGACCAGCTGAACTCGTTCGCATCCGAAGTTACCCGGGTTGCCCGCGAAGTGGGTACCGAAGGAAAATTGGGCGGTCAGGCTCAGGTGCGCGGCGTCGCCGGCACGTGGAAGGATCTGACCGACAACGTGAACCTGATGGCCGACAACCTAACGGGCCAGGTTCGCAACATCGCTGACGTTACGACCGCCGTGGCGAAGGGCGACCTGTCGAGGAAGATTACGGTCGACGTGAAGGGCGAAATCCTCGCTCTCAAGAACACCATCAATACCATGGTCGACCAGCTCAACGGCTTTGCGTCGGAGGTGACCCGCGTCGCCCGCGAGGTCGGCACCGAGGGAAGCCTCGGCGGCCAGGCGCAGGTGCCGGGCGTCGGCGGCACCTGGAAGGACCTCACGGATAACGTGAACCTGATGGCCACCCGCCTCACCAACCAGGTGCGCGGTATCGCCGAAGTCGTGACCGCGGTCGCTCAGGGCAATCTCAAGCGCAAGCTCGCCGTGGACGCGAAGGGCGAGATCGCCGCTCTCGCCGACACCATCAACTTCATGATCGATACGCTGTCGACCTTCGGCGACCAGGTCACGAACATGGCGCGCGAGGTCGGCATCGAGGGCAAGCTCGGCGGGCAGGCGAGGGTGCCGGGCGCCGCCGGCCTGTGGCGCGATCTTACCGACAACGTGAACCAGCTTGCCGCGAACCTCACCAACCAGGTGCGCTCGATCGCCGAGGTGGCGACCGCGGTGACCAAGGGCGACTTGACCCGCTTCATCGCGGTGCAGGCGTCGGGCGAAATGGCCGCGCTCAAGGACACGATCAACGAGATGATCTCGAACCTGAAGGAACAGACGCTCAAGAACGCCGAGCAGGATTGGCTCAAGACCAACCTCGCGCGCTTCTCGCGCATGCTTCAGGGCGAGCGCGACCTCGCGACCGTGTCGAACCTCATTATGTCCGAGCTCGCGCCGCTCGTGAACGCGCAGTACGGCGTATTCTACGTTACCAAGCGCGAAGAGGACGAAACTAAGCTCGAGCTCGTCGCAAGCTACGGTGCGGACAACCCCGCCTCACTCAAGCAGGAGTTCGAGCTTCGCGAAGGCCTGATCGGGCAGGCTGCGGCCGATCGGCGGCCGATCCTGCTGAAGGACGTGCCGCCCGATTTCATCCGCATTGGCTCGGGCCTCGGCCACGCGACCCCGGCCAACGTCAACATCCTTCCCGCCCTGTTCGAGGACGACGTGAAGGCGGTGATCGAGCTCGCCTCGTTCAACGAGTTCAACGAAACCCACCAGAGCTTCCTCGACCAGCTGATGGAATCGGTCGGCATCGTGCTCAACACGATCGCGGCGACGATGCGTACCGAGGGTCTGCTGGAACAATCGCAGCTGCTCACGCAGGAATTGCAGGCTCGGCAGACCGAGCTGACGACCAAGCAGGAAGAGCTCCACAACACGAACGAGGAGCTTCAGGAAAAGGCACAGCTGCTCGAAAACGAGAAGCGTCAGGTCGAGGCGAAAAACCTCGAGATCGAAATGGCCCGCCGGGCGCTCGAGGACAAAGCCGAGCAGCTCGAGGTCACGTCGAAGTACAAGTCCGAGTTCATGGCCAACATGAGCCACGAGCTCCGCACCCCGCTTAACTCGCTGCTGATCCTGTCCAAACTGCTGGCCGACAACGCCCAGGGCAATCTCAATGAGAAGCAGGTCGAGTTCGCCAAGACGATCAACTCGGCTGGATCGGACCTTCTCAACCTCATTAACGACATTCTCGACCTGTCGAAGGTCGAGTCGGGCACCGTGTCGATCGAGGTCGGCGAGATGCCGATGGACAACCTTAAGGTCCATATGGAGCGCACCTTCCGTCAGCTGGCGGCGGACAAGGCGCTCGATTTCAACGTCAAGTTCGATCCGAAGCTGCCGGGCACCATCCGCACCGATGAAAAGCGGCTGCAGCAGATCGTCCTCAACCTACTTTCCAACGCGTTCAAGTTCACGTCGCGCGGCGGCGTGACACTGAGCGTGCGTTGCGCCGAAAAGGGCTGGAGCCCCGGTCACCATGTCCTGCGCAATTCGAAGCAGGCAATCGAGATCGCCGTCACGGATACCGGCATCGGTATTCCCGAAGACAAGCAGAAACTGATCTTCGAACCGTTCCACCAGGCGGACGGAACGACGAGCCGCAAATATGGCGGCACCGGCCTCGGACTATCGATCAGCCGCGAAATCTCGCGACTTCTCGGCGGTGAGTTGCAGGTTCGCTCGAAGCCCGGAGAAGGCTCGACCTTCACGCTGTACGTCCCGCTCGAGACGGAGGTGGACCTATCCTCGGCAACCGTGGGGTCCCAGGCTCGCTACGATAACAGCGGAGCGGTCGTATCGACGGCGCTCCCCACGGGCTTCGAAGTGGACGACGATCGCGACGAGCTCGGCACAAGTCCGTTCGCGCTGATCGTCGAGGACGATCCGACGTTCGCGGCCATCCTGCTCGATGCTGCGCACGAGGCAGGGCTGAAGGGAGTCGTATCAACCGCAGGAGCCGGGACTTTGGCCATGGCGCGCAAGCTTCAGCCCAATGCCATTACACTCGACCTCGGGCTCGCGGACATTGATGGCTTCGTCCTCCTCGATCTCCTCAAGCACGATCCCGATACCAGCCATATTCCAATCCATGTCATCTCCGGTGCCGATCACAGTCGATCGGTCCTTGAAATGGGCGCATTCGGAGCAACTCAAAAGCCGGCCGAGGTCGATGAATTAGTAAACGTATTCAAAGGCCTTAGCGCAGAGATCGACAAGCAGAAGCCGCGTCGCCGGCGGAAGCCCGCGGTCTCGTCACTGCCAACAGTCCGTCCGGTGCCGGAGCTTGCCGGCGCAAAAGTTCTGATTGTCGACGACGACATTCGAAACATCTTTTCCCTGACGAGCGTTCTGGAGAGCCACGACGTTGAGGTTCTTCACGCTGAACGGGGTAGGGACGGGATTTTGATTCTTGAGCAGACTCCCGGCGTCGATGTTGCACTGATCGACATCATGATGCCGGAAATGGACGGATACGAGACGATGCAGCAGATTCGTCAGCGGCCCGAGCTGGCGAACCTTCCGCTCATCGCCGTCACCGCCAAGGCGATGAAGGGCGACCGTCAGAAGTGTCTCGACGCGGGCGCCTCGGATTATATCGCCAAGCCGGTTGATCTTGAGCTGCTGCTGGCTCTGCTCCGCGTCTGGGTCTCCCGCGGTCGCGATAACGCCATGCGCGAGCCCGTCCCGCTTGAGGCTGCGGAATAGGCATGAACCGCGTGGTCAGCGACATTCGCATGGTTAGCGAGGAGGAAAAATCCGCCGGTGACGCGCGGAATGCGGACCGAGCGCGCGTGCTTCTCGTCGACGACGACGAGCGCAATCTCCTTGCGGTTGCGACCATCCTCGAGGACTTGGGCGAGGTTGTCCTTGCCCGATCCGGCGAGGAAGCGCTTCGTCACCTGCTGAAGGACGAGTTCGCGGTCATCCTGCTCGACGTCTACATGCCCGGGATGGACGGCTATGAGACCGCCCAGATCATCCGCACTCGGGATCAGACCAAAGGCATTCCGATTGTCTTCCTCTCCGCCGTCAACAAGGAGGCGGAGCATCTTTTGCGCGGCTATTCGATGGGCGCGGTCGACTACGTCTTCAAACCGGTCGACCCAATCATCCTTCGCTCCAAGGTGTCAGTCTTCGTCGACCTGTTCGACAAGTCGCGGGAGATCGAGCGCAAGGCGCAGCAGGAACAGGCGCTGCTCGATGAGAATTTGCGGGCCAATGCAGACCTTCTCCGTGCCGAGCAGGAATTGCGCCGGGCCGAGCAACGTCAATCGGCGATTATCCAGTCGTTACCGATCGTCCTGTACCTCGAATCTCACGGGGCGATGGCGCGGCAACCGCATTATGTCAGTGGCGATTTCAAGGGGATTACCGGCTTCGACTTTGCGGCGGTCGCAGCTGAGCCGACCCTATGGGTCGATCGTCTCCACCCCGATGACCGAGTTCGCGTTCTTGCCGCGATGGAAGCGCGGCAGCGGTCGGGCAGATTGGCCATCGAATATCGCTGGCTGTGCGCCGATGGTACTTACAAGCATCTGCTCGACCAGGCCGTGCTTCTCATGGACGCTCACGGCAAGCCGCTCGAATTTGCCGGCACACTGACCGATGTGAGCGAGCAGCGCTCACTCGAAAGCCAGCTGGTCCATGCCCAGAAAATGGACGCCATCGGAAAGCTTACCGGTGGCATCGCGCACGATTTCAACAATCTACTGGCCGCCGTGATCGGCGGGCTCAGCCTCATCGAGCGCCGCGCCACGCTGGATAATGAGGATCTGCGCATTCTTGGCATGACGACCCGAGCGGCAGAGCAGGGCACCGAGCTTATCCGTCGCCTGCTGGCCTTCGCCCGGCGGCAGAATCTCGAGCCGCACCCGGTTGACCTGATCGCACTCAAGAAGGCGATCGCGGACCTGCTGATCCACACGCTTGGCGGGCTGATCGAAATCGATTGGCGAATTGGATCGCGCGTCTGGAATGCCTTTGCGGACCAGACCCAGCTGGAGCTCGCCTTGGTCAATCTGATCATCAATGCGCGCGACGCCATGCCGGCGGGCGGCAAGGTCACGATCAGCGCTGAAAATCACTCACTGACCGATGACGATGCGCTTGGCTCCGGTGAGTTTGTACGCCTCGCCGTCACCGACACGGGCACGGGTATCTCGCCGGATGATCTTGAAAAAGTGATGGAGCCATTCTTCACGACGAAGGAAGTGGGGAAGGGCAGCGGACTCGGCCTCAGCATGGTCTACGGCTTTGCCAAGCAGTCGAACGGCTTGTTCCGCATCTCGAGCGAGTTGGGCAAGGGCACCACCGCCGAGCTGTGGCTGCCCCGGGCGCCGGCGTCGCAGCAGCCAACCGCCGCCAAGGCGCCCAGGCGCCAGCGGAACCGGGCAATCCGCAAGCTCAATATCCTGCTGGTCGATGATCACGAGCAAGTGAGGAGCACTACCGCGGCCTTGCTTGGCGAACTTGGTCACAAGGTGACCGAGGCCGCCAACGGCAATGATGCGCTTGAAGCAATGCGCCGACGGGTCTGCGACTATGACCTTCTGATCAGCGATTATGCAATGCCGCACCTGTCGGGCACGGACTTCGTTCGCCAGGCGCGGGACCTGTGTCCCAAAGTTCCTGCCTTACTCATCACCGGCTATGCACAGGCCGACGCGATCAGCGACCGGCCGGAGGGAGTCCAGATCCTTCTCAAGCCGTTCACCGAGCGCCAGCTGGACGATGCGATCGAGCAAGCCTGCAGCGCATCCCCCGTTGCTAATTAACCACGCGAGAATCGGTTTAAATCAGAACGCCACGTCGCTGCGACGAATGGTGCAACCATTAACCTAGGTTGTAGGTTTCTCGGCGGGGTTCAGCATCTCGGACAGGCTGGAAATTGTGGACGGTTCATCCGAAGCGAAGTTCAACGAGGCGAGCACGCAGCTCAGCGAAGGTCTAAAGACCTGTCGCACGGTGGTGGACGACTATCGCGGCTTGCTTAGGGCGGTCGCGACCGATCTGAACGAAGACGATCCCGCTCAAAAACCGGAAGACGATTCCTTCGCTCAGGCCCCGCCCCAAATTGCTTCTGGGACAAAGATAGAGCCATCTTTGTAAATCTGCTTCGCGAGTGGATCGTCAGCGAGTCCAAACGGGCCATCTAGATCGATCACATCGCAAAGCTGACCGAGGATGAAGCCCGGCGCCATCGCCAGAGTCGACCCACCCATATTGCCGACCATCACCTGCTTGCCGAACATCCGCGAGGCCCGCGCCATCTTCAGCGCCTCGGTAAGGCCGCCGCACTTATCGAGTTTGATATTGATAATGTCGAAATAGTTTGCACGTTCCTGCAGCTCGGCGAGATCGAGAATGCTCTCGTCGGCGGCGACGGGAATGCCCGGCCGCCATCCTTCAAGCGCCGCTTCCTCGCCGCGCTTCAACGGCTGCTCGATGAGCGAGACGGAATAGTCTCGTGCCGCCTGCGCGAGCGCGTCCAAATCATCGGGAACGAATCCCTGGTTCGCGTCAACCGCCAACCACACGTCGGGCCGGGCGCGGCGCACCGTAGCAATCCGCTCGCGATCCAGATCGACATTTCCGTCTAGTTTGAGCTTGATTGATTTGGCGAAGGACAGCCGATCGATCTTCACAGCGAGGGCTGCGGGGTCGTCAGCCGGTAGGGTAAAAGTCGTGACGAGCGGCCGTGGTTTTGGAACTCCCGCCAACGACCAGACCGGGACACGGGCGAGACGCGCGTCCAGCTCCCACAAGGCACAGTCGAGGGCGTTGCGGGCGCCGCCGGGCGGCAGGAGATACTGGAGATCATGGCGCGTCAAACCGGCTTCTATCTCGGAGCGGACCTGCTCGATCACCTCGATCATGTGGTCCTGGTCGTCGCCCACATAATAGACGCCGGCGGCCTCGCCGCGGCCGCTGAGGTCGCCAGCGGCGACTCGCGCCACGACCGACGGCATCGATTCGAACACATAACCCGTGATTCGAAACGGCTCCGCGAAGCGAATTGCCGCTCTTTCAACCGTCAGGGTGCGATCGGTGGTGGCCGTTGCCATGCCTTATGCATAGCAATCGAAACGCAAGTTTCAAATATTGAAACATTCATGCAGACTATTCCGCAGCTTGCGATAGATGCTGTCGCTTGCTGGCCGTCTCAGCCAATTGCTGAATGCCCTGGCCGGCGCAAACCGCGAGCACGCTGCAGTGCTCATTGCTCGTCCGGACATAACCATGCGCCATGCCGCTGTCGAAATAGACCGAGTCGCCCGGGCCGAGCGCCAGCGGGGCGTAGAGATCCGAGTGGAGCTCCATCGATCCGCTCAGGACGTACAGATATTCCTCGCCGCCATGGCGGACGAGGCCGCCGAGTTCCTCGACGCTTCGCGCCTGAACGTCGATGATGATCGGAATCATCATTTTTCCGAGTAAATCCGCAGCGGGATAATGATGCATGTGCTTCTCTGAGTCCGCGTCCAGGCCCTCGCCGGCGCGAGTGATGCTGCGCCGCCCGACGGCCACCGGAGCACTGGTCTCGGCGGGCGTTGCAAGCATGTCGCGGATGTCGACATTCAGCGCCTGCGCAAGTCGGATGAGCTTGTCGTAGGTGAGCGCCATCTTCCCATTTTCGAGCTTGGATAGCGTCGAATATGGAAGGCCGGCGCGGGCCGAGAGGGCGCGCAGGCTGAGGCCCTGGGCGAGCCGGACATCGCGGATCGCCCGGCTTGGTGCGGGCAGGTCTTCATCGGGCTCGATCGTGCCTCGGCGGTCCACCATCTTCCAGTCGTCCTTGAACAATCAGCAGCAAACCAGAAACCAGTTGCCATTATTGAAACACTACTGCAATGATGACACCATTCTGGCGGGGAGAGCTAGGGGTGAACATCAATCGATCGATCACGCTTCTGCTGGCAGGAGCGTCCATGGCTGCGTTGGGGAGCGCTGCCCATGCTCAAAACAATGGCGCGACTGCCGAAACCGATCAGAACGCGATCATCGTCACGGCACAAAAACGCGCGCAGGTCCTGCTCGATGTTCCACAGTCGATTACTGTCGTGTCGGGCAAGACGCTCGAAGCTCAGAACGCCACGAGCTTCCAGGACTACCTTAAGCTCGTTCCCAACCTTCAGCTCAACCAGGATACGCCAGGTGAGGGGCGACTGATCCTGCGCGGCGTCAATACCGGCGGGGTCGCATCGACCGTCGGTGTCTACGTCGACGAAACGCCGTTCGGCTCAAGCAGCGGTCTCGTGAACGGTGCGGTACTGGCGGGCGACTTCGATACGTTCGACGTCAACCGGATCGAGGTCCTTCGTGGACCCCAAGGCACATTGTACGGGGCTAGCTCGCTTTCCGGCGTGCTCCGGTTCATCACCAACCTGCCTTCGACCGACCGCTTTGCAGCTCGCGGACGCGCCGGCCTCGAGACGGTCAAGGGCGGCGATCTTGGCTATTCGACGAACCTGATGCTGAACGCTCCACTGGGCAAGAACCTCGCGTTCCGCGCCTCGGGTTTCTACCGCAAGGAGGCCGGTTTCATCGACTCGCCGGGGACGGACTCGAGCGATCTCTTCGGCAATGTGTTCACTTCAGACAGCGCCAAGAACATCAATGATTCACAAAGTTACGGTGGACGCGCGTCGCTGCTTTTCAAACCGAGCGCGACGGCATCGCTCCGCCTGACCGCAATCGCCCAGGACATCAAGGTCGATGCGCCGACGATCGTGGAAGCGGACCCGGTGACGCTGAAACCGCTTCACGGCATGTCGCAATCGCAGTTCGTGCCGCAATTCGCGAACGTCGGCTATCGCCTCTACAACGCCACGGGCGACATCGATCTTGGGTTCGGCAAGCTGACTTCGTCGACCAGCTACGGAACGCAAAAGCAGCATTTCCGGAGCGATCTGACGTTTCCCTTAAGCGGATTCCTTTCGGGCATCATCGGGCCGAACGAAATATTCGAACCCCAGGATACCAACGATAAGAAGTTCACGCAGGAACTAAGGTTGACCGGTCAGTCGAACCTCATCGATTGGCTGGTGGGCGGCTATTATACGCACGAAAAGGGCTTGATCCGCCAGGACTTCATTGCGGTTGAGCCGGGCACACTAACTCCCTTGGACCTGCCGTTCGAGCTTGCCCATGCCGAGGTGTCATCGAAGTACCGCGAGCTCGCGGGGTTCGCCGACGGAACGGTTCATTTCGGCCCGCAGGTCGATCTCGAACTCGGCGTAAGATACAGCCATAACAAGCAGTCGGCACACCAGGCGTCGAGCGGAATCCTTGCCGCCGGACCGGAGCTGTTCGCTCATTCGTCCGAAAACGTCTTCACTTGGTCGGCAGCGCCCAAGTTCAAGCTCACCAAGAACGCGACCATCTACGCACGCGTTGCCAAGGGCTTCCGGCCAGGTGGGCCAAACGTGTTGCCGCCCGGAGCGCCGCCAGAATTCGCCACTTACAATTCAGACTCGCTCATCAGCTACGAAGCTGGCGTGAAAGCTGAATCCGCCGACCATCGATTCAGCATCGATGCCGCAGCCTTTCACATCAACTGGAAAGACATCCAGCTGTTCGCGGTTGAGAGCGGCTTCGGATTCAATGCCAATGGATCATCCGCCAAGGTCGACGGTGTTGAATTCGCTGCATCGTTCAGGCCGATGCAGGGCCTCGATCTGTCGGTCAACGGTGCTTACACCGATGCTCGTTTGTCAGGCGATACTCCGGCAAACGTCGGCGGACGAAAGGGCGATCAGCTTCCTTTCACGCCGAAGTTCTCGGCCTCCTTGAACGGGGACTATCACTGGCATTTGGCCGCCAACACCACGGCGCATTTCGGCGCATCATTGCGGCACCTTTCCGGCCAGACCGCTAACTATGATGCGGACTTCGTCGCGACATTTGGGCGTCAGCGTCACGTTCGGGCTTACGATGTCATCGACCTCAACGCTGGCGTCGATTTCGGCAAATTCGACTTGCAGGCGTACGTCAAGAATCTCGGCAACAGCCACGGCGTCACCTCGACGACGGGTACGACGGTTTTTGGCGCCTTTCCGATCTATCCCGACGGTGCGATTGGTACGGGCGTGATCCGTCCGCGGACGATCGGCCTGACACTCGGATTTGACTATTAAGGGGACAGACGAATGGCATGGATGAAGTGGGCGCTCGTCGCGCTGGCGGCTTTGGCAATTCCGGCGGCGGGGCAGTCGCCGACCCAGCTCGCGCCCACCAAGCCGACAGCGGCGGTCCTTCCCGCAGCGGCGCCTCCAGCCACGCCCGCGTCGGCCGGCACGCACGACCTTAACAAGCAGGACGTCGACACCTGGCTCGACGGGTACATGCCTTATTCGCTTAAAGCCGGAGCGATCCCCGGCGCGGTAGTCGTGGTCGTGAAGGATGGACAGATCCTAACGGCGCGAGGCTTTGGTTACTCCGATCTCAAGACGGACAAGCCAGTCGATCCCGAGCTGACTCTGTTCCGCCCGGGTTCGGTGTCGAAGCTCTTCACCTGGACCGCCGTCATGCAGCTCGTTCAGGCGGGCAAGCTCGACCTCGACAAGGACGTCAACACTTACCTCGATTTCAAAATTCCGCCGCACGACGGAAAGCCGGTCACGCTGCGCAACATCATGACTCACACGGCAGGCTTCGCGGAGACCGCGAAGTACCTCATCGATTTCGGCGAGAAGAAGCCCGACCCGCTCGGCAGGATCTTGGCGCGCTGGGTTCCCGAGCGCATCTACGCGCCGGGCGAGATGCCGGCCTATTCGAACTATGCGGCATCCGTTGCCGGCTACATCGTCGAGCGCGTCTCGGGCGAGCCGTTTGACACCTACATTCAGAACCACATCTTTGCGCCCGCCGGAATGGGCCATTCGAGCTTCGACCAGCCGTTGCCGGCTAGCCTCAGGCCGCTGATGTCGAAGAGCTACAAGCCCGGGACGGACGACCCGCAGCCCTATGAAGTGATCGGCATGGCACCGGCCGGTGCGCTGGCGTCGAGCGGCGCCGACATGGGCCGCTTCATGATCGCGCACCTCAACCACACGCTGATCAATCCCCAGACCGCGCAGCTGATGTACGGGAACGCCAACAAGCCCTTCTCGGCGCTGCCGGCGATGGCGCTCGGTTTCTATCACGAGGACCGCAACGGCCTGAACATTGTCGGGCACGGCGGCGACACGGTCTTCTTCCATTCGGACCTGCACCTGCTGCTCGACAAGAATGTGGGACTCTACATTTCGATGAACAGCATCGGAAAAAGCGGGGCGGCCCACGCGCTGCGCGAAGAACTGCTTCAGCAATTCCTCGACCGTTACTATCCCGCTCCCGCGCAGAACCAGCCGACGCTCGCGACGGCCAAGGAGCACGGCGCGCAGATGGCCGGGCACTATGTCAGCAGCCGGGCAGGGGGTTTCAGCTTCCTGCGCATGCTCTCGCTGCTCGGAGAGGCGACTGCTTCGGTCGACAAGGACGGGAATTTGGTGGTCTCTGCGATCACCGATCTGGCCGGCAACCCGCGCAAGTGGCGCGAGGTCCAGCCCTACGTATGGAAAGAAGTGAACGGCGCGGATTATTTGCAGGCCATTCCCGACGGTCATGGCGGCATCAAGATGTTCTCGATCACGCCATATGCGCCGATCATCGAATTCCTGCCGGCTCCAGGCGCGCTCAATGCCGGCTGGATCTTCCCCCTCGCAGGACTGTCACTGCTCATCCTGGTGATCGCGGCTCTCGGCTGGCCGATCGTGGCGTTGATCCGTCGCCGCTACAAATATCAATCGGACGTCAGCGGACGGGCGCTCAAGCTGCACCGTGCGACACGTGTCACTGCGTGGCTGTTCGTCGCCCTCCTCGTTGGCTGGCTGCTTGTCCTGACCGCGGTCAATAACGACCTGACGTCGCTGAATGGCGGGCTCGATATCTGGATGCGGCTGCTGCAGCTGATCCTGATCCTGGCTATCGTCGGCACGCTGGCAGCGATCTGGAACGCGTACAGCGTCGCCCGGTCGCCCGGTAAGCATAGGGTGGCGACGATCTGGGCCGTGCTGATCGCCCTTTCCGCCGCGTTCATGGTGTGGCTGTGCCTTGACCTTGGACTGCTCACCAGCTCGCTCAATTACTGAGGTCCTGTGACAAAGATCGCGGACAGGCCGAACAAGGGGCAATCGACCCGCACCTTGTTCGGCCACCCGCCGGGCCTGACCGTCCTCTTCACCACGCAGATGTGGGCCGAATTCTCCTTTTTCGGCCTGCAGGCGATGCTGGTCTATTACATGACCAAGCATCTCGGCTTCTCTCAGTCGAAGTCGTCTTTGATCTACGGCGCCTACGGTGCCGCCGCCTTCTTCAGCCCCTTCTTCGGCGGAATGATCGCCGACCAATGGCTTGGGCGGACCAGGGCCGTGATCATCGGATGCACGATGATGATGTTCGGCCATTTCGCGATGGCGTTCGAAGGGTTGCTGTTCCCGGCGCTGGCGTTGGTCGCGCTGGGCAACGGCCTGTTCTTGCCACCCCTCGCGATCCAGGTCGGCAGCCTCTACGTCGACGACGATCCGCGCAAGGCCTACGCCTACAGCGCTTATTACATGGGCATCAATCTGGGCGGCTTTCTCGCGCCGCTCGTGTGCGGGACGCTCGGCGAGCTTTACGGCTGGCACTGGGGATTCGCCGCAGCCGGCGTCGGCATGGCGATCGGGCTGGTCATTTACCTCACCAACCTGCGCTTGCTTCCGGCCGAGCTCAAGCGAACCGCAGTCGCGGCGAACGAGAACAAGGAAGCCACGCCGGTCATCCGCCAGCATGTCGTCACGCTGGTCCTCATGGTCGCGATGGTTGTCCTGTTCCGCATTGGCTACGAGCAAAGCGGTAACGTCATCGCTTTGTGGGTGTCCGATTTCACCGACCGCAGCCTTGGTGGTCTGACCATCCCCGCGACATGGTTTCAGTCGATCAACCCGCTGCTGATTATCGTCGGGACGCCGCTGCTGATCCGTTTCTGGCGGCGTCGGAAGGTCAAGGAAACGACCGCGCACCTGCTCAAGCGAATGGCGATCGGTTGCATCATTGCGACGCTCGCAATGCTGTTGATGGTAGTCGCGGCGCTGGTCAGCGGGCCGCAGGGAGTACGGGTCAGCTCGCTGTGGGTTGTCGCCTATTTCGTGCTGCTGACGCTCGGTGAGCTTTACACGATCCCGGTTGGCCTAACGCTCGTCGAATCCCTTGCCCCGGTGCGCTTCGCGTCGATGGCGATGGGTGCATGGTACATCGCCAAGTTCCTCGGGAGCCTGCTCGCTGGCTTCATGGGCGCGTACTGGCTGGTAATCCCGCCATCGGCCTTCTTCGGGCTCGGGATGGTCTCGACCGCCGTTGCGGCACTCTGTCTGTACGGCATGGCCAGGGTACTGGGTACGAGAAGCGACGCTTAGGCATTCCCTGCAAAGCAAGGATGACGGTCGGCGAAGCCGTACCGTTGGGCCGCGCGCCTCAATTCCGTAAGAGCGAGCGCCATGAGTTCGATGGAGCGCTTGATGACTGACCGCGACTTTAGGGATGAGATACTCGCCAAGGTGCCTGCAGTCACTCTGGGCTTCTGGATCATCAAGATCCTGGCCACCACCCTCGGCGAGACCGGCGGAGACACGGTCACCATGACCTGGCTCGGGGAGACGACCGATCACCCGGTGCCCTACGGCTACCTGATCGGCACGGCCATCTTCGGTGCGCTCCTGCTGGCGCTGGTCGCAGCTCAAATCCGTGCTCGCAAATTCAACCCCTGGCTTTACTGGGTCACGATTGTCGCATCGACCACCTGCGGAACCACATTGGCCGATTTTGCCGACCGCTCGCTCGGCATCGGCTATCCGGGCGGGTCGCTACTTCTTCTCGCCCTGGTGCTGCTCTCGCTGTTCGCCTGGCGGCGGACGCTTGGCACCATCGACGTCAACACCGTTTCAGGCCCGCGCGAGGAGCTGTTCTACTGGCTCACCATTACCTTCTCGCAGACCTTGGGCACCGCACTTGGCGACTGGAGCGCCGATCCGCTGAGTGAAGGGGGCTGGGGCCTCGGCTACGGTGGTGGTGCGCTGGTGTTTGGAGCCGGTCTTGCGATTCTCGCTGCCCTTTACTTCGGCACGAAGGCGTCACGGGTCTTTCTCTTCTGGGCGGCGTTCATCCTCACTCGCCCGCTAGGAGCAACGGTTGGCGACTTCCTCGACAAGCCACTCGCCAAAGGTGGGCTCGCGATGAGCCGCCCGCTCGCTTCGGTGGTGCTGGCGGTGGTTATCCTGGTCTTGATCTTCTTCATCCCCCAGCGTCCCGGCGGACATCCAAGCTCTGCGAAAGCCAAAGCGTGAGGCATCTTCGATGGATCGCGCTTCTGACATTGGGCGCGACCAGCCCAGCATTTGCGGGACCACCTTATCTTACCGACGACCCAGCGCCGACCGATACCGGCCATTGGGAAATCTATGCCTTTGGTTCTGGTGAGGGCCGCAAATTGGATGTCGACGTCGATACGGGGCTCGACCTCAACTATGGCGTGATCAAAGGTGTGCAGCTCACCGCGACCCTGCCCCTCAGCTTCAGCCATTCGAGAGAAGAGGGTTGGCGCGGCGGCAGCGGCGACGTCGAAGTCGGAGTGAAATATCGCCTCCTGGACGACGAAGAGTCGGGATTCTCCGCTGCGGTATTTCCACGCGTCATCCTGCCGACGGCCGCCCATAGTCCCGGCGAAAGGGCTCGCTACTTGCTTCCTCTGTGGGTCCAGAAAGAGTTCGCCGGAGGCACGACCATTTTCGGCGGCGGTGGGTACACCATCAATCCCGGCGCCGTGAACCGCGACTTCTGGCAGGCAGCCGTGGCGCTTACGAAGGACGTCAACAACGCCGTCTCGCTCGGGGCTGAAATCGCGCATGAGGGCGCCGATATCCGAGGTGCGACCTCGCACACGAGGGCCGGAATGGGCGCCGTTTTCAAGCTCTCGGAGCGTTATTCGCTGCTATTCTCGGGCGGTCCGACCTGGGCCGATCATCGCACCGGCTACCATGCCTATGCGGCGCTTGGTCTTAACCTCTAGCGGCATTCGTCGCGACGCTTAGATAACAATATTGCATAAAGGAACTGGTTGGGATCGGCGCAAAGAAGGGCGCGATCCCAGCGGCGGCCGACCGGCCTCTTAATTGGAGCGCCGGGAATAAAATCTTTGTCCCGACGGTCATGCACTCGATCCATTGGCAAAGGCCTGATCGATGTTCGACGTAGAAGACAACAGTCGCCGTGATTTCCTGAAGTGCATGAGCTGGGCTGGTACCGGCGCCTTGTTCGCGTTCGCCGGCGGAATTGGTAGCTCTACTGGCCTGGATAGCGCACTTGCCGCTCCCCTGGCCGCCAGTGCGTCTAAGACGTTTACGTTCGTCCAGCTGAGCGACAGCCACATTGGCTTCAACAAGCCGCCCAATGCTGACGCTCGGGCGACCTTTCGTGAAGCCGTCGCCAAGGTGAAAGCGCTGCCGGAGCAACCCGATTTCATCATCCATACCGGCGACGTTTCACAGCTTTCCCGCGACGAAGAATTCGACGACGCCCGGCAAATACTGAACGAGGCTGGCCTTCCGGTTTTCTTCGTTCCTGGCGAGCATGACATGCTGGATCCAGACGGCGGGAAGGCGTTCCTGAACCGCTTCGGCAAGGACAGCTTCGGCGCGGGCTGGTACAGCTTTGACCATCGCGGCGTGCACTTTGTCGCGCTCGTAAACGTCGCGGACCTGAAGCCGGGGGGAATGGGCAATCTCGGCGCGGCGCAGCTGTCCTGGCTCAGGAACGATCTTGCCGGCCGGCACTCCTCGACGCCAATCGTCGTCTTTGCCCATATCCCCTTATGGACGGTGTATGCCGACTGGGGGTGGGGGACGGACGATGCGGCCGAGGCATTGAAGCTGCTGGCGCGCTTCGGGTCGGTCACCATCCTCAACGGTCATATTCATCAGATCACGCAGAAGATCGAAGGCAAAATCGCCTTCCATACCGCACGCTCGACGGCCTTCCCGCAGCCTGCGCCCGGGACTGCGCCATCGCCGGGCCCGCTCAAGGTGCCTCCGGAGCAGCTGCACTCGATGCTTGGCATCACTGACGCGACTTTTGTTCGTGGGCGCGACCGGATTGCTCTCATCGACTCTACCCTCACCGCTTGAAGGATTTTGAATGACCCATCTCTGGAAGAGCGCGAATCTCCAAGGCATTGCCCTCGCTGCGGCAACGTTGCTCGTTGTTGCGGGACCATCGGCGATCCGGGCCGCGGCCGCCCCTTCGGGCGAAGCGGTCAGCATCGACAATTTCACGTTCAGGCAGCCCGTGGTCACCGTGAAGCCTGGAACCACCGTAACCTGGACCAACCGCGACGATATTCCTCACACCGTCGTGTCCAAAGATGCGCTGTTTAAGTCGAAGGTGCTGGATACCGGTGATACCTTCGCCTTCACGTTCACAAAGGCGGGCCAGTTTGGCTATTTTTGTTCGCTTCATCCGCACATGACGGGCACGGTGATCGTCAAGGCGTGAGACAAGAGGAAGGAAGTGCGTGAAGGCAATTGCTTCTTCTTTTTTCGCAAGAAGAGGAGCGGCGACAGGAGCTTCGCTTCTAGGCGCTGGCGTCGCCCGCCGGTTCAACGTCGAGATCCTGCCTCATCTCGATGGTGCGTATAATCTTGCTAGGTACCTGACCCGAGATTCAGCGCTTGCCGAAGACGCCGTCCAGGAAGCGATGCTTCGCGCCTTCCGGGCATTCGGGCAGTTTCGTGGCGGCTCAGCACGCGCATGGCTGTTTGCAATCGTTCGCAATTGCTGCCGCACGGCGCAGGCCGGCAGCGGCGCCCTTTCACTCATGATCAACGAGAACAGCCTCAGCGAGGAAGCCGCAGCCCAGCTTGCCAATCGTGCTGACGAACGCCCAAACCCCGAGGAAGCGCTCCAGGCCAAGGACACAGTTGAGCGGGTTCGTGAAGCGCTCGAGGCCATTCCGGAGCCGTTCCGCGAAGCCTTGGTGCTCCGCGAGCTAGAGGACCTATCCTATGCCGAAATTGCGCAGGTCACCGGCGTGCCGGTGGGCACCGTCATGTCCCGGCTGGCGCGGGGGCGAACCATTCTCGCAAAGGAATTGCTGCCGTCCGGTAAGCTCGCCGGCGACCGATCAAGGAGCACCAAATAATGCCTGCCTGTGGTGATCAGCAGCTCCTGCTGGGGGCCCTTGCTGACAATGAGCTCGACGCGGCGAACGTCGCGCTGGTGGAGGCTCATGTCGCCCGCTGCGCGGATTGCCGCGAGGAACTCGAACGGCTGCAGGCGCTGAGCGCCCTCGTACGGACAAATGGCGTTCGTTACGAACCCCCTGGCGGCTTCTCGACGCGCATTGCCGGAATGCCCGAACTCGCCGTCCCGCGGTCACGCAACGACAATTCCATCTTTCGCTGGGCGGCGCCGGGCCTCGCTGGCGCTCTTGCGGCCTCGCTGGCGATGGTCGTGCTGGTCAATCCAGGGGAGAATTCGATCGTCGACCAGGAAATTGTCTCAAGCCACGTGCGCTCGCTTCAGCCCGGGCACCTGACTGACGTCGAGACCACTAACCAGCATATTGTGAAGCCGTGGTTCAACGGGCGGATCGAGTTCTCGCCGCCGGTGCCTGAACTTGCCCGCCAGGGTTTCCCGCTTGCCGGCGGACGGCTCGACTCCCTCGATGGACGAACGGTCGCGGCAATCGTTTATCGCCGCCGGCTGCACGCCGTGAACCTGTACGTCTGGCCGGCCCCGAATTCGGTCGAACGCTCGTTCGCCAAGGGCGGCTTCACCGTTACGGAGTGGAGCAATTCGGGCCTCCGCTTCGCCGCGGTGTCCGACATTCCCGGCGGTGAGCTCGAACAGTTCGAGACGGAATTTCGGAAAGAGTCGGACCGGCGCTAGGTTTTCTGGCGGGCCGCGGGTCGTGCCTCGCTTTGGCGGCGCGGCTTGGTCAAATAGTCCCAGGCGGACATGGCAGCATCGACGTCAGCCATGAGTTCCGGCCGCCGGGCGCCGTCACCCGCTCGGATCGCCATTCCTTGAGCAACCGTCGTATAAAAACTTGCCAGCCGCCGGATATCGGCGTCCGCCGGGATGTCGCCTTCCTTTCGGGCTCGCTTCAGCCGCTGCTTGATCGCCTCGGGAGCGCTAGAACGGAAGGCCTTCGCATAGGCCGGCCCCTTCGGGGTGCCGGGCCGGACGTCAGTGCCTTCCCTTCACCGCAGTTTCGCAAAACCAAACCGCGTCCCGTTTAAGGGACGCGCCAATCCCCTTTTGAGAAATGCCGCACGCCAATCGGCAGCTTGCTTTTATCTCCATTTTGGACACATTGGGCGAGCCGAACGTCCGTTGGGGGACGAACAGAGTGGGGTATGTGCGTAGCATCCCGGTCGTGGATGCAAATGGGGAAGACTTGACCGTCTACGAGTTTCAGAACCGGCGCTTTCTGACGAAAGTGCGCCGATTGAAGCTCTGTACCGGCGAACTCGTCGATCTTCTCGATGACGATACATTTAAGATCGTCCGGACGGGCGAGAAGCTGACGCGTGCCGCCAAGGAGTAACAACCGTCGCAGCCGGCGGACCGGGCACTTACGCTTGTTTAACTACTGTTGCAGCGCCAACAGCATTAGTGAGGCGGGTCCAAAAATGCTCCTCAGGCCCTCGTCTTCGCGCGCGCTTCCCAAGCATTTCGATACGTCAGTGCCGCCCCTTTCTTAGGATCTGCAGGCGGTGGCCCTAAGCGTCGAGGGCCAGACGGACAAAATCGCGATTCGGCGCTCCAAGTTTAAGTCAATGCCGCTCTTGTTTCGAGAGATGCTTTGCTGCTCGCCCGTATCAGCGCGATGTCCAGGCCGCTTGCGGCTAAAGGCGCCGGCGCATGTTCCAAGCATTGTTCCGGAAGCACTTCAGGGTTTTGGCGCGGGGTTTTGAGCGGCGGAGCGTTTGAAAAGAAGGCGGCTAGCTGCTTCAACTTGGCTCGACCATGTTCAAAACATTCTCGGGCCCCGCCGCCATCGGGCGGCGGGTATGAAACGCGCGGCTTAGCTTATGAGCTGCGCTTGTAGTAAGCTTCCTTCTGGACGCGCTGCTCCTTGTTGCGCACGCCGCGGTTAGGGATGTTTTCAAGGGGTGACCTAGCGTGACTGGCAATGGATCTGACCCGCCAGCTTCGGGGGACGGCGAGATCGCCGCTCGAATTGCGCGGCTGAGCGCCGGAGAGCTTCAATGCCTGCGCTTGGTCGATGAGCACCGGTCTTCAAAAGAGATTGCCGCAATGTTGGGCATCTCCCCGCACACGGTCGACCAGCGCATTCGCCAAGCGTTGGAGACCTTAGGGGTTGAGAGGAGAAGCCAGGCCGCTCGCCTGGTCGCTCAACATCGCCGCGCAAACTTCGAGCAAGCGATCGAAGAGAAGTCCGGACAGCCGGCTGCGTCGTTCGGGATTTCGGGGATCCTGCCGTTCGCAACGTCGGCCAATCCGCAAAACCAGATGAGTGCCGCCCAGCGCCTCCTTTGGATAGTGATGATCGCCGTTGGCGCTGCTTTCACGGCGGGGATCGTCATGGCGGGGATCGAAAGCGTCACGAGATTGATGAGACGGGGCATATTCCCGTGAGAACGAGCGACCCGACTAGCTCGTCTGGGGCTTAGTGCCCGAGGACTCTTCCCAGGCTCTCGAGGCCGGCGAGATAGACGAAGGTTGCGAGCCCAGCGGCTATGGCAATCGCGACGATCCAGAAAATGCGCTCGCCTGGGCGCATCGTGTTGGTCGGCCGCTGTGGGGTCGCGACCGGAAGCGGGAATGCGCGCTTCTCGATTGGCGCCGGCGGTAAGCGAAATTCTGGAAGCTGCTCTCTGCTAATCGGTCCTCGCTGCCACTGGCGCTGCTTTTGCTGGACCAGCCTTGCCGCCTGTCGCCGGTCGTTGGCACCCAGCTTGCGGATCGCCTTGCGCACTCTCTTGTCGACGGTGTGGGGTGAAATCCCCAGGCGCACCGCGATTTCCTTGGAGGTAAGGTTCTGCGCGATCAGCTCGAGGCAGTCGATCTGACCGTCCGAAAGTGATGAGCCTCCGGCTCGCATCGGTGCGCCTCCACTTGCCTTCGCTGCCTAAACCCAAAGTCGGCAGACGAACGACCCCGCGCTCGACCGTCCCAACGGCCCGACCCCATTCGGTCCGGCGACGCCCGAGCGCATCGCATTTTTCGATTTGCTGATTAGCGCCAGCGACTTCGCAACGCAATTTAAGGGAAATTTAGAAAGGGAAAGCCTTGCAAGCCCGGTGACGGTATCAACGGTTGATACCTCAATCGCCGTACATTGAAGCGGGGCGGGGATTTGGGTCACCCAGCAGGAACGGCCAACACTGGTTCGGCACGTTGGCCGGGCAGGGAAGGTGCGAAAACGCTCGGTCCCGACCGAGCTGGGATCGGCTTTTTCGACCCTTTCCTGCAACAGCCGTTCATCATCCGACGGACTGGAGTGGAGGATCGGCCCTGAAATCCGGAGCTCTTGTGCCGGCACCTTGAGGCCGCCCTTCAGACAATCAGGCCGCTAGCACCCCGGAGCCACCTTGCTTCGGGGAAGGGGGAGTTATGCGCAGAAACATGATCGAGAATGCCGCCTTCGAAGTCGCGACACAGGTTCGGACCGTAGAGGACAGTATCGACCTCGTTCTCGCCGAACTGGCCGAGCTGCAATTGAAGATGATGCATGCAACCGCGGTTGCCGGCGTTGGGCCGGCGCCCATTCACTCATCGCTTGCAGACGTCGCGAGCGCGCTCCAGAACCTTGTTCTCGCGCGCGGCGCAATTGTTCACTGTCATGGTGAATTGGTCGAGGCCAAGGAGAAAGTGCCGGGCTTGCGGACCGTGTCGTTCGGCGACGAGGGCCCATGCCCGCCGAAGACCGCGGTCGCCGACCTTCGCATCGTTTCTTGACGAACAGGAGTTTGGCTGGACATCTTGCACCGGTGTCCAGCCTCTTCTCATGCTCCGGCTAATCCTCTTCAACTCATTGCTTTTAGGATCGTGCGGCTACGCATGGTTTCGCGGGCGCTCGGACGAGAGAATCGTTGCGGCGGTTTGCGTCATTGCAAGCTTCGGTACGCTTGCCGTCCTCAGCTCCTTCAAGAGCCTATATTCCAATCTCGAGATGGGCGTTCTCGGCGTCGATATCGCGACCTTTGCCGCCTTCACTTATGTCGCGCTTGGCTCTGACCGTTTTTGGCCGCTGTGGATCAGCGGGCTCCAGCTGACGACCACCGTTGCGCATTTCCTGAAGGTGCTGGACCCGAACCTCGTTCCCATTGCTTACTCAGCGGCGGCGAGAATGTGGAGCTATCCCATTCTCCTGATCCTCGCGGTCGGCACCTGGCGCGGCGAGCAGCGGCGCAAGCAGCGTTCGCTCCTGTCCGTGGTTGGCTGACCTTAAGCTTTCGGACACGGCTAGCGAGAACTGGACAAACATCGGCCTTGCAATTATGTACCGGTCGTTATGGAATGCATCGTCCAAAGCGCCTGCAGGGGAAGGCCGCGTGAGTTCGACGTCGACGAGGCGCTCGCCGCGGCGCTGCGCGTCTTCTGGACGAAGGGCTATGACGGCGCGTCGCTGAGCGACCTCACCCACGCCATGGGCATCACCAAGCCGAGCCTCTACGCCGCGTTCGGAAACAAGGAGTCCCTGTTTAGGAAGGCGCTCGATTTATACGAGCGGGAAAAGCTCGCTTATGTCGGCGAGGCATTGCAGGCTCCCACCTCGCGCGCGGTCGCTGAACATCTCCTGCGCGGCGCGCTCGAAATGCAGACGAGCGGCCGCGAGCCGCGTGGTTGCATGCGCGTGATCAGCTCGCTCGCGTGCGGCCCGGAAGCTGATTCGATTCGCGCTGACCTGATGGAGCGCCGCCAATCTTCGCAGCGCGCGCTGTGCGAGCGCATGCAGCGCGCGAAAGACGAGGGCGACCTTGGGCCAGCGACCGATGTCGACGGCCTTTGTGCTTATCTCGGCGCGATCCTCCAGGGGATGTCCATCCAGGCGGGGAGCGGGGCGACCAAACAGCAGCTCCAGGCCCTCGTCGAGACCAGCCTCGCAATGTGGCCCGGCAAGTAGCAAATTATTTCCATACCGACCGGTAGATAACCCTTGACGAGACCTGAATCGGTTTCTATACCAGTCAGTATAGAAGAGCGGCATCAAGCCGCCGAGGAAAGTGCGATGCGTATCAATCGCTCATCCGGGCATCCCATTTCGCCCTAAAAGGCGAAGCGCCCCCGTAATTACAGTTTTGGAGCAGTCGCGCTCGGGCGCAGCAAATGAGCTGCGTTCCGCTGATGCGGCGCGCTTCGGGCACGAGGAACAGCATCGAGGGCGCCTGGAGCGCTTTTCTCGAGACGATGACCTGTGCCGGTCGAACAGGAGCAGAAACGAACCATGGCCAGCCTTCCACTTCCCGCATCACAATGGCAGCCGGCGCCAAGGGCATTAGCGGTCGTCGGAACGGCTGGCCCGGCTGCGCGCCTCACCGCCCTTGAGTGGTCGGTCGTCGCGATGGCCGAGCGCGACGGCCTGTCGAGCATCCGCGAACCGAGCCGCCTGATTAGCGCGCTCGGCTCGATCTTCGGCATCAGGCGGCCGAACAAGCTGGCGAACGAGGGCCTCGAAGCCCTTCGCCGGATTGCGATCCTCGCCTGGCATTACGGTTGGGACGTCCCGAAATCAGAGCTCGCCGCCTTCCTGTCGGCCGGCTTCTCCCTCGACCAGTTTGAACTCATCCAAAGGAGCATCGGCCAGGCACGCTCAGCCCGCCGTCGCCGGAGGGCCGCCCGATGAACATGATCACCAAAGTTGAATCGGAAAAAGACGAAGCTCAACGCCGGCCGCTCGCGGCCGTCGTCAGGGGTCTCTCGCGCCGCCAGAAAATCTCGCTCGCAGCGTTTCTCGTTGGCGTGGTTGCGCTCGCTTTGTGGTTCGCCCTTCAAAGCGCACCGGTCGCAGCCGCGCCGCCGCCTCCGAATGTGACGGTCGCGAGCCCGCTGGTTCGCGAGATCGCCGAATGGGACGATTATTCGGGCCGGTTCGAAGCAAGCAAGAGCGTCGAGGTTCGTCCGCGCGTTTCGGGCGCGATCGTCGGCGTCCATTTCACCGACGGCGCGGTCGTTCAAAAGGGCCAGTTGCTCTTCACGATCGACGCGCGGCCGTTCGTTGCCGCGCTTAACGAGGCACGGGCCGCGGTGGCCAGCGCGCGAAGCGACCTTACCCTGGCGCAAACCGACTATGGGCGGGCGACTCGCCTCCTCGAGGTCGATGCCGTTTCGCGTAGCGACGTGGACCGGATCCGCGCTCGCGTCCAGGCGGCTGAGGCGGCACTCGCCGCCGCCAATGCTCGCGTCCAGTCGCGGGCGCTCGACGTCCAGTTCACGGCTGTGCGAGCTCCAATCACCGGGCGCATTTCGGACCGCAAGATCGATCCCGGCAATTTGGTCCAGGGCGGCGGCAGCGGCGCCGAAGGCACGCTCCTGACGACGATCAACGCGCTCGATCCCATTTATTTCAACTTCGACGCGTCCGAGGCCTTGTTCCTGAAGGCGCGCCGGGCTCGCGAGAGCGGAGCAGCTCCGTCCGATGTCGAAATCCGTCTCCAGGACGAGACCGATTATCGCTGGCGCGGGCGTCTCGACTTCGCCGACAACGGCCTCGACACCCGCTCAGGCACGATCCGCCTGCGCGCGGTCGTGGCGAATGCCGGCCAGTTCCTGACACCGGGAATGTTCGGGAACATGCGCTTGTCGACGGGCCAGCCCGTAAACGCGTTGCTGGTGCCGGACTCGGCGGTCCAGACCGACCAGGCGAGGAAGATCGTGCTCGTCGCGGACAAGGCGGGCAATGTGACACCGCATCCGGTCGTGACCGGTCCCCTGGTCGATGGTTTGAGGGTCATTCGCTCGGGCCTCGCGCCGACGGATCAGGTGGTCATCGCCGGCACGCAGATGGTCATGCCCGGGGTCAAGGTGCAGGTCCGCACCGGCAAGATCAGTCCGCAGGCAGTCGCCGCCGCGGCTCCTGAAACCCTGTCCGTCCCCTTGAGCGGCGAGGCGACGTTCGCCGGCCGCTGAGGCGACAATAATCCATTAGAAACGGCCGCCTTCGGGCGGGGAGGCAATTCATGCGTCTTTCGCGCTTCTTCATCACTCGTCCGATCTTCGCGGCCGTCATCGCCATCCTGATCACGGTCATGGGCGCGATCGCTTATTTCGCGCTGCCCATCTCGCAATATCCGGACATCGTCC
>Ga0207706_10000197_pt1 | contig 67061 bp, 55 predicted proteins | sample KBSC53metaG_FD_184318 | JGI IMG/M metagenome (GOLD analysis project Ga0207706, IMG submission 184318) | Corn rhizosphere microbial communities from Kellogg Biological Station, Michigan, USA - KBS C5-3 metaG (SPAdes) (version 2) | ecosystem: Host-associated > Plants > Roots > Rhizosphere > Soil ... | reverse complement strand
CACATTTCAATTCCAGGCGTTCCAAACACTGCCATTGTTGCCCGTATTGGGCACCGTGTCGCCGTTTCCACAGGATCGGCATGCTCCTCTGGTACTATCGCCGCTTCACACGTGCTGCGCGCCCTGGAGCTGCCCGAAGAGGTGATAGATGGTGCCATCCGTTTCGGTATAGGCAAGTTTACGACCGATTCACAGATTGATGAAGCGGCGGCACTATTCATTGATTCCGTATATACAACCCGCCGCGTGCTCGCTGGTACGCTACCATGAGCTAGTGTCGCCAATCGGCATCCACCCTTCCAAACCGTTCGGAATAATGCGGTACGTCGAGGCGGTACCGTTCCGGGTATGCCCACAACAGCCAGCGCATCAGCATCTGAACAGCTTCCTTTAGCGTCTGCCGTTCAACTCTCAAATCACACCGTCGCGCTAGCCAGTCGGTCATTCGGCCAAAGTATCTCGGTTGTACCAAGTGCTCATCGAACTCTTGCACGAGTGCGAGTCCGAGAAGGTGCTCGCGGATCCAACAATGGAAGTCCACTTTGCTCAATCCTTGCGGTACGGCAAGTAAGGCCAAGTCGTGCGCAGCCGCTTCTACGGCCCAGGCAGGTGCCTCAGCGCCGGCGTAGATGGCAAACACACTCTCTGGGTTCCTTGACTTTGGTAAATCTGAGAGGATTGAACGTCGATAGCTGCCGTATTCCACTTCCACATCATGTTCGATGCTAAGCTCCGGCAAGGTCGGGGGCGGGTATTTCGCAGCGAGTTGAAGGTAGTGTTGCCGGAGCGCTTCCGTGACAGGTATCGAATGACGCTCCAACTCTTCTGCGAACTGCAGCAACGGAAGCGGAACCGGTCTAAACCAGCCCAAGATTTCCCGGTTCTGGTATCGTCCTCCGCCCATTGCGGCAATCGTGACATTCGCTGATCCTGTAAAGCAAGCCGCCGAGTCTATGATATATAGTTTAGCGTGCAGCCTTGGGCAGAGCAGGAGCAGCGAGCGAGGCCGACTGAGCACCAAGTCGAATACGCCGAGGTCGCTGGCGCCCAAAACTACGTCAGCGACCGTCCACTCTGTGATCACTGTCAGTGGAACCTCTGGGTCAGTGGTGACAAGGAGGCGCTGCAGCATGTCGAGCTTGATATACGGCGCGATTACCCGCAACTGCCGAGTAGCCGTGCCAAATGCCAACCGTAGCGCGTCCTCGGCGTCTTGGAACAGCCACTCCGTCATCGTAGTTGTAGAGTTCCTCCGGGCCATTGCGCGAAATCCATTGAAGTGAACCGACTAGGCATCAGCTGAGAGCAAGAAATCCCTTGCCATGCGTCCCCAATCTGTACGGATGTCGCCAAGTCGGGCCTTCTGACGCGGATCCAGCGTTTCGTCTTCCATACGCGCCCAGGCACACAGCAGTATTTTCAATCCTTGCAGCGCCTCGTTTGACGTGTCCTCCCCGCTCTCCGCCAGCAGGTCGTAAAAATGCTTGGCGGCCTCGTGATTACTGTTGATATACACGATGATGGCGCCACCTTTGGAGCGAACGGAGAAGAAAGCCGCGCCCTCAAGGGACGCCTCTTCGAAGATGTACTTAATATTGCTTTGGACATGCTCGACCGCGATCTGCTCGGCTTCCTCACGATCGAATCCGTCGGCCACCATCTGCTCGACGATCTCCCCGGCGCGTTGCTCAGCTGGAGCATTTTCTTGTCGATCGCTAGTGCCCTCGTGTCCCTCCCGTTTCCGCTCTTCTGTTGCGCGAGTGGCGGTGCTTTCCGCCGGATCGACCGTTGGTTCGGTGGGGACTTCGCGCTTCCGGGCGGGTTTGGCGAACCGCCGGATCTGCTCCCGCATAGGGCCTAAGTTGGCCTCTATCCTGTTTGAGATCTCATACATCACCAAGCGAGGATCATCTGTGGCTCGCAGGGTTTCCTTGTACTCTGCAGGGCTAAGGCCAGCCGCGGCTGCGTCTTCCTCTAGGTCTAAGGGTTGGAAGGCAGGAGCCCCTTGTTTGTTATTCGGCACTGCAAACACGTCGTCGAGCGCTGGAGGAAACTGAACTTCTGCACCCCACCAGCGGTCCCGTGGATCATAACCTAGAACGAAAGCTTGGCTCAGCTCCAGTTCGCGCTTTGCCCGTACCAAGGAAATTCCGGTATTTTTGCGCGCGTGCGTGCTTATCGGCGAGGTGGTGTATCCATGCTGCTGCCGCACCTCCTTGGTGGTGATTGAGAACGTCAGTAGAACAGTATGTTCCTCACCTCGGAATCTGACGGTGATAGGCATCGGAGGTCCAAACTGCTCAAACATGGGTACCTCCGAATACGGTGCCGGCGTAGACGTACCGCTCATTAAGTATAGGGGATCGTTCGCGCGCACGGTTTCGTCGTACTGCGTTTCCCACCCCCCAGTATCAGACTCGACAAACGCCGCCGCTCTGATGCTCACCGTACCTTCTTGGATGAAAGAACGGTAGATTCGGCCGATCAGCAGCTTCGAATTGTCCAGCAGAGCCCGGCTCGTCCTCCAGTGAACGCGATCTGGACGCGACCAAACGACCAACGTCCCATTCGGAGCAATGGGACTGGAGATCATCGATTTCCAATCAGCTGGAATCTCTGCTTCTTCGGCCGGGGGAACGCTCTCGAGCTTCCCGCTGAGAATCTCCCGTACGTCCAGGTAAGTGCGGAAGCACTTTCCCTCCTGCCAACTCCAGACGTCGACACGTTCGCACTGTGAGATCGAGGAGTTGGGCAGGCCCATACCGAATTTTCCGATCCCGGTCGGTAATTCCTCGGCCTCATGCGACCCACCGCCGAACGTGAGGGCCGTTTCGAGCATTTCAGGCGACATGCCTTTCCCATTGTCAAACACCGCGATTCGATCGAGCCTCCGAACCTTTCGACCACCACTAAAGTCGTCCCGGTCTGCACAGAGGATTTCCACCTTGGCGGCGCCCGCTTCGATGCTGTTATCGACGAGCTCGGCAACCGCGTAAGCTGTGTCGCGATAGCCGCTGCTGCGCATCGACTTGATCGCGAGTGACGGCGGGATAATCTGTTTGGCCATTGGGGTCGTTCAGCGAGTTGGGTAAGGGGGGAGCTGCGTGATCCTGCGGTCTACCAGACGTCTTCCCAGTGCGAGAACCCCTCAGAGACGTCTCTAAAACCGGGAAGTTGGTCCACCACTGTCACTACTCTGCATGTGGGCGCGCCGCCGGAACGTGGCCCTCGGATCACCCGGCCGACCATTTGCGAATAAAGTACCACCGATTGGGTCGGGCGAGCGATAACTGCCACTTCAGCGTTGGGAGCATCGAACCCGGTGCTCAACACCCCGTAATTCGTGATGATTTGAAGTGAATTCGGGCGATCGGATCGGAAGTCCTCCACGATATGCTGGCGCTCTACTCGCGGTGTTTTCGCGGAAAGAGACGCACAGCGATAGCCTTTAAGTGTGAGTACGTTTGCAAGGAGGTTCGAGTGTTCGACGGAGCAGGCGAACACGATCATCTTTCGTCCGTGTCTCGCTTCACCCATGATCGCATCGAGCACCAACGCGTTACGACCTCCATCGCGGGCGAGCGCTTCGAGCGTAGCCTGGTCCAAGTCGAAACCCTTTTGAAGCTCCGCAAGTTGTTGGGTCGAGATGGGGATCTTAGGGTCGTACCGGATAACCTCGTACTCAGGCTTGGCGAGATACCCCTCTGCTTGGAGGAACTCGATTGGATTGGCGTATCCCGGCGTTCTGATCGTCACTTTCTGGCGCGCGAAAAAGTCAGCTAACGCTTGATCTTGGCCTACATCCAACCACGTACGTCCCGGTGTTGCTGATAAGCCTACAATACCGACCTGTCCATAGGCGGGAGCTAACAGGTCCATGATGTGCTTGTAGCTGGCCGCGGTCGCCTTGTGCGCTTCATCGAAAACAATCATGCGCAAACGCGACTTCAATCGGAGCACCGCACTTTGGTCGGTCCCACTCCGCTGGTACATCTTTCCGAGACTCGCCACCACGAACGCGTTGGTAAGATTACCTAAATCAGCCTCGAATGGACCGTAGAAGCGTGCGAGTGAGACCGCTCGGTTACCCAGTGGGGCCCATGCTCTCGAAAACTCCTCCGCCGCCTGTTCGCAGAGTTCTTCGGAGTGTGCGAGCCAAAGAATCACATAATCCGGTGCGCTATCGCGGAGCACGGCCGCGACTACGTGCATTGCCGTCCTGGTTTTACCGGACCCCGTCGGCATGTGAATGAGGACTCGTGGCGTATGGCTATAAAGCAAACTCAATGCGTCGTCGGCGGCCGTTCGCTGGTAATCGAACAGAGGGTACTCCGGCTCGACAGAGATCATGTCAGCTGGCCGAATTGCCACCTCAGTCTCAGCAGGTAACTCGACGCCGAAGAATGCAAAGAGACGCTTCCTTTCTTCGCCTCCCCCGCGGTATAACTGTTGGGTTAGCGCACTCCAGGGGTTCGCTTTGGGGTCTACTCCGATCTCTTTCGCGAGCGCCTCCGCTTCCATTTGCGGCAACGCCTCAAGAATCTCATTACGACTGGTTGCATCGGTCAGCAACTCGGCAGCGCGCCTACGAGTTAGCAAACGAGCCAGTTGAGCGGTCGTGACCGTTCGATCACCGAGGCGCCCGAGCAAGGATGTAGTGTCCTGACCGACGAACCTCTGCAGAGGCACGTCACCCAGCCTGAGCAGTGTCCGCTCAAACCTAGTAACGGTAGTCTCGTCCAACCCTACTGGTTCGGAATCCAATGGAAACAGCGGAAATCAGGTGGGAGGATGGCGGTGCGGTGCACGTCCAATGCTACAGGAAGACATATGGCCGTTAACCGTCAGTGTACCGTACACCGGAGCTGTTCGCAAGGTGGCGAAGACGGAGCGGTCGTATTCAGCTTTAGGCGCAGTATTTGGTGTTCGTGGAATAAGCTCTGCTACACCGCTTCTAACCCTCTCTTCAATTCCTCAGTCAGTTCCGCTGCGCCCATCTTCCTCCCACCCTCCCTGTTCCTTCCTTTCCTGCTCGCGAACAGGAGCGGGCTTCGCCCGCGGTTCCTCTGCTCCGCACCATCAATCCAACTTCTGCGCTGATCAACTCTGCCAACTACTGCTTGCGCCGAGAATTTCATGAGTGCGGTGCGTCCGACGCTGCTTCTCAGCAACTCGGGGTATTGGCCTACAGTTACCGCGCTTGTCGCATGGCTCCATCAGGCATCGCAGTCCTGAATTGACCGCCTGCTCCCGGACATAAGCGCGGACGTTTGGAACTACCCTGCGTACCCGCGCCGATGCAGCACCCCTCCTCGCCCGCCGACCTCCCCGATCTGTGGCGCACGCTCGCCGCGCAGCAACGGCGGCTCGGCGCAGACTCTCAGGCGCGGACCCTTGAATATTGTGCTGATGAATTGACCGCCACCATCAGTCGCTCCGAGGGCGAGCTCCTAAATCTTCGCCGTGCAGCCCAGGAGTCTGGGTATAGCGTGGACCACCTCGGCCGCCTTCTGCGCGACGGAAGAATCCCGAATTCCGGGCGCAAGGCCAAGCCGCTGATCCGTCGAAAGGACCTCCCCAGAAAAGCGGAGAAAACAAGGGGTAAACCTTGTCTTTCGCCGCAGAGTGGGTATGTTCCGGACAGGCTCTTCCGGGACATCATCCACTCCAAATTCGGAGGTGATGATGCCCAAGACTAGGCAGCCAGCGGCTGCGAAGAAGTGCTGGTCCGAGTCCTTCGGGGTTCGTGGGGCGAAGATCCGCATTGCGGAGCGGGAACCAGGCGGTGTCCTGTACCTGCTCTGGCTTGACAAACACGGTAAGCAGCAGAAGCGGAGCTTGGGCCACCGCGACCGCAAGCTGGGGAAGAAACAGGCGCTGGAGCTTGCAAACCTGCTCGCTCAGGCTCCCTCGTCAGGGAAAACGCAGCTGATTGCCAACTCCGTCGGTCCAGCGGCGCCGGCGGCCGTCGATCCGGACGAGCCGCTCACGTTGGCGAAGGGGATCGCGCTCGCGTTTGATCCGGTTCGTGGAATGTACCCCACCGAGACGAAGCACTCTCGTGAATCCAGGAAACTGGCGGAGCGGGGGGCGTCGATTCTCGGCAACGATCTTCAATGGTCGGAGCTCACCCCGGGTAAGGTGCAGTACCTGGTGCGTGTCCTGGCACGCAAGAGCAAGGATGGTCGCGGCGCGCGCACGGCGGAGTACATGTGTGACATGCTGTACGGCGTCGCGAACTGGCTCCGGGAAGAGGGGCTGATCCCCGAGGCAGCCGCGCTGCCGAAGCGCAACTGGAAGGTGAAGTTGAAGCAGGAGTGGCAGGCGCTCACGGGCGTGCACGTGCAGCCCAAGCGCCCACGCCACGCGGTTGATGAAGTCGCTGCGATCTTTCGTGCGCTTCCGGATGCGGATCCGCGTCTCCATCTCCTGATCGAGTTGGCCGCCGAACTCCGCGCTGGCCAAGCAGTGCGCGCCAGACGCAGCGATCTCGTGCTCGACCCGGTCGGCGGCTTCGGTCTCGGCCGCTTTGTCGTACATGGCCGCGGGAAGAAGCATGGCGAAGTGGTCGACCTCCACCCGGAGGTTCGCACGCTCGTGGACGAGGTGCTCACCTCCGGGTACCTGTCGGACGCGGAAGCCGCGCTCCGTCGTGGAGAGGTGGCGGACTACTACCTCTTCCCGGCGGGGCGGCTGAAAGACGGCAGGGCGCTCGTCGCCCGGTGCGTTCGTCAGCCGCTGGGTCCAACCGCGATCCGGGACATGTTCCGGGCGTTGGAGCGAGCGGCCGGAGTCGAGCACCAGCCCGGCCGGTCGTTCTACGGTCTTCGCCGGCAGGCGACGGACCTGGCGCCGGAGTTCGAGCAGGACGCACGGGTGTTGAATCGGCTGACGGGCCACCTCGACAGCGCGACCCGAGAACGGGTCTATCAGGACCCGCAGAACGAGCTGGTACGCGCGCGGGCGGCGAAGGCCAGGAGGGAGATGCGCCAGTACCTGGGGAAGGGAAGGGTCGCCTGACGAACCTATCCCAGAAACTATCCCACCCCTCCGTAGACGTGAAAAGGCCCTGCATCGCAAGTCGATGCAGGGCCTTCGCTTATCCTAGTCGGGACGGCCGGATTTGAACCGGCGACCCCCTGAACCCCATTCAGGTGCGCTACCGGGCTGCGCCACGTCCCGAACTCCCGGTCTTCGCCCGCGCCGTGGCGCCGTCGAAGAGCCTTGAACCTAGCGGAAACGCCCGGTTCCGTCAACCCCGCGCCGGCGCCGGCTCCTCGCGCAGCCAGTGCTCCAGCAGCGCCTTCTGCTCCGGCGCAGGGGCCTCCACCGGGCGCACCAGCACCCGCTGCGGCGGGCCGCTTTCCACCGCGAGCGTCAGGTTGATCAGCTCGTCGCGGCGGAACACGGTGAGCGTGGCCGTAGACCCCGCGGGGCGATCCTGCAGCCGCGCGCCCAGCGACATCGCGTCCACGCGGAGCCCGTCCAGCGCCACCAGCTCGTCGCCCGCGTTCACGCCGGCGCGCCAGGCGGGCGTCCCCGCCAGCACGTTGCCGATCACCGTCCTGCCGCCCTCCATCTTCCACTGGAACCCGACCCGCACCTCGCGCATCCCCTGCTGCGCGCCGGGCTCCGCGGCGGACGGCTGCGGCTGCGTGGGCGCGGAGCCGGCCCCGGCGGTCGAACCCGGCCCCGGTCCGGACGGCGTCCCCGCCGCGCCGGCGCCGGACTGCGTGTACTCCGCCGCCGCCGTCGCCGCTCCACCTCCGCCGGCCGCCGCTCCACCGGGACCGGCCGCCGGCTGCGCGCCTGCCGCGCCCTGCCGCGTCGCCTCGTGCGCCGGGACCAGGGCGAGCCCCGCCGCGGCCAGCTGCGGCGCGAAGTCCAGCTCCGCCGCCGTGCGCAGCCAGCGGTCGAACAGCGGCGCCAGCTCCACGCCGGCGGTCTCGCTCGCGAGCGACTCCACGCGGCGCTCCGGGAAGCCCACGTCCGGCCGCCCGTATTCCGTCCACAGCGCGCGCATCACGTCGTCCAGCGAACGCGCGTTGCCGGTCAGGCGGCGGATCTCCAGGTCCAGCAGCAGGGCCACCAGCGCGCCCTTGTGGTAGTAGCTGATGGTGGCGTTCGGCGAGTTGGCGTCCGGCCGGTAGAACTTGATCCAGGCGTCGAAGCTGGCGTCTTCCAGCGGCTGCACCAGCCGGCCGGGGATCCCCAGCAGCCGCGTGACCTGCTCGCCCTGCTTGTCCAGGTAGCGCTGCGGCGAGATGATCCCGGCGCGGCGCAGGACCAGGTCCGTGTAGTACGTCGTCAGTCCTTCCACCACCCACAGCTCGCGCGTGTACGACTCGCGCACGTAGTCGAAGGGCCCCAGCACGGCGGGGCGGATGCGCTTGCCGTTCCAGGCGTGGAACAGCTCGTGGGCCACCAGGCCGAGAAACGACTCGTACGCCGGCCCGCGGAACGCCCACCGGTCGGCGACCAGCACCGTGCCGTCCCGGTGCTCCAGCCCGCCCGAGCCGCCGGGCAGCAGGTGCAGGATGATGGTGTACGACCGGTACGGCAGCTCGCCGAAGAGCGCCTTCTCGGCGCGGACGATCCGGGTGGTGTCGGCGATCAGCCGCGCGGGGTCGTAGTTGCCGCGCCCCCAGATGGCGAAGCGGTGCGGCACCCCGTCCACCTCGAAGTCGAACACCGGGTGGGTGCCGATCTCCAGCGGGGTGTCGGCCAGCTCGTCGTAGTCCGCCGCGCGGAAGGTGGCCGGCCCCGTCTGCGGCAGCGACGTGGTGGTCCTCCACCCCTGCGGCGCGTGCACCTCCAGCGCGATCTCGTCGCCCTGGCGCCCCTCCAGGTACATGAACGCGCTGGTGCCGCTCACGAACGCGTGCGTGGCGTCCATGTGGCTGGTGCGCACCGACAGCTCGTCCGCGTTCACCAGGTACCGGGCCAGGAGCCGCCCGTCCGCGGGCGCCTCCACCAGCCAGGTGTTCTTGTCGATCTTGTGGGATGCGAGCGGCCGTCCCGATCCGTCGGCGGCGGCGAAGGTGACCACGTTGCGCGGGAACTCGCGCATCAGGTAGCTCCCCGGCGTCCAGCTCGGCATCACCAGCCGCGCGGGGCCGGTGACGCCGTCGGCTTCGAGGTCGACCAGGAAGTGGTGCGTCTGCGGCTCGGGGAGGCGCAGGCGGTAGGTGATCCCCGGCATCAGCGGCGGCGGCCCTTCTTGTTCTTCCGCCGGCCCTTCCACAGCAGCGTGGCGGCGGCGCCGGCCAGCGCGCCCGCGCCGATCGCCGCGGGGTTGAAGAAGCGGTTGGCGCCGCTCTCCTTCAGGATGTTGCCGGCCATGAAGAGCATGTTGGCCGGGCGCTCGGCCAGCCGCCGCATCAGGTACGGGTACCAGCTGTCGCCGAAGGGGACGTAGACGCGCACGTTGTAGCCTTCCTCGCGCAGCCGCGTCTGCAGGTCGCGGCGCACGCCGTACAGCATCTGGAACTCGAAGGCGTCCTTGCCGATCCCCTTCTCGAACACGAAGTCGCGCGCGTGGTCGATGATCGCCTCGTCGTGCGTGGCGATGGCCGGGTAGGTGCCGGCCTCCAGCAGCCGCTCCATCTCCTGCACGTACATCCGGTCGGTGTCGGCCTTGTCCTCGTAGCTGAGGTCGGGCGGCTCCTTGTAGGCGCCCTTCACCAGCCGGATGCGCGAGCCCAGCTTCAGCATCCGCTCCAGGTCGCCGGGGGTGCGGTGCAGGTAGCTCTGCAGCACGGTGCCGGTGTTGTGGAAGCCCTCGGCCCACAACTCCTCGACCAGCGAGACGGTGCGCTCGGTGTAGTCGCTGCTCTCCATGTCCAGCCGCACGAAGATCTCGCCCGTGCCGTCGCCCAGTTCGCGGGCGCGCTGCAGCACCAGCTCGAGGTTGGCGCGGCAGAACGCCTCGTCCAGGTCCAGCCCGAACTGGGTGGGCTTCACGCTCACGTTGGCGTCGATCCCGGTGCGCTGGATCGTCTCCAGGATGCGGATCACCATGTCGGTGGCGGCCTGCGCCTCGTCGCGCGTCTTCACGCTCTCGCCCAGGAAGTCGAGCGACACCGAGAGCCCGGCCGCGTTCAGCGCGCGCGCCGCCTGCACGGCGTCCTCCAGCGTGTCGCCGGCCACGAAGCGCATCGCGAAAGTGCGCGACACGGGGGCGCGGGTGATCACCTTCTTGGCGGCCTGGCTCTCGCTGAGCTTCAGGAGGCTTTCCTTGAGCATTCGCCGGGGTCTCGATGGTTCGATTGCGCCGCGTTCGGGCGGGTGGGGACGCGCTCAGGCGTCCGCCGCCCCGGCCGCGCGGCGGCGGATGGTATCGTCCAGGATCTCGCGCGCCCGCGCCAGCGTCAGCGCCTCGGCCGCGGCGCGCGCCTCGTCTTCCGTCGCGGCGGAAAGGAGGTCGTCCGTCTCCAGGTGCCCCATCACCGCCGTGCCGGTCTGCGCCCAGCGCACGAACACCAGGTACGCGCTGAACGGGGCCGCCGGGTCGCCGCTCTCGTCGGTTTCCACGCCCACGGTGTACGGCTCTCCGTCGCACCCCTCGAAGGCGGCGGCGCGCCCGTGCACCGCCTGGTAGCCGCCGATGGTGTCGTCGGTTACGCCCGCGGGGGTGATCGGGTTGAGGCGGTCTTCGGCGCTGGCGTACTTCATGGGCGGGCAAGTTACGGGTGCGTCTCCGGTGCCGAAAGATCGTGCGTTCGTCGGCCGTGCCGATCGGTTAAAAGCTCGGGCCTTGGGCGTGTCCCTCCGCTGCGCTCCGGGCCGGGCTGCGCGCGCGGTAGGCAACGATACCGCCGTTGCCAACCGCGCCGGGCCATCGGCGTCGCGCCCGGCATCGCGCCGGACGGACGCATCCGCGCGGGCGCGCCGCCGCCGTCCCGGCCCTCCGGGCGCGCATCCCTCACGCAAGATCTTTCCACGGGCGCAGTTACGGCGGGTTGAAACCCGCCGCTGATCCACCCCGGGTCCGCCTTCGCGGACTCCCACGCAAGCATCCCTGCGACACGCCAGCCCTCTCCGCGTCCACGAGAACGTCCGCGCGCCGCGCCGGCACCGCGCGGGTGCCGTCCGCCGCGCAGGCGCCCTGCCTCACCCGGTTCTCCCGCAGTTCGGGAAAAGGGCGCCGGGGGGATGGAGAGTCGGGGCTCTGGCCGCCCCGCCACCCGTCCTCTACGTTCCGCCCATCCCCCTGCAGGCCATCAACCCCGATCGACAGCAGACATCGCACATGCGCGCGGCGATCTTCCACGAGCACGGCGGGCCCGAGGTGGTCCGCATCGAAGAGGTGCCCCAGCCCCGGCCCGGCCCCGGCGAGGTGCTGGTGCGGGTGAAGGCGGCGTCGCTGAACCACCTGGACCTGTGGGTGCGCCGCGGGTTGCCGATCGAGACCACCATGCCGCACATCGGCGGCAGCGACGTGGCGGGGGTGATCGCCGAGGTGGGCCAGGGAGTGGACGCGGCGCGGGTCGGCGAGCGCGTGGTGGTCAACCCCAACCTGTACGACGGCACCTGCGAGTGGTGCCGCCGCGGCGAGCAGTCGATGTGCCCCAACTTCCGCATCCTGGGCGAGCACACGGACGGCGGCTTCGCCGAATACGCCACCGCCGCCGCCGCGCACGCCCACCGCCTCCCGGACGGGTACGCGTTCGAGGACGCCGCCGCGCTCCCGATCGCCTGCATGACCGCGTGGCGCGCGCTGCACACCCGCGCCCGCCTGCAGCCGGGCGAAGACGTGCTGGTGCTGGGCGCCAGCGGCGGCACCGCGCTGGCCGCCGTGCAGATCGCGGTGCTGATCGGCGCGCGCGTCTTCGCCCTCACCAGCGGCCCGGAGAACGTCCGCCGCCTGCGGGAGCTCGGCGCCGCCTTCGTCTACGACCGCACCGGGAACGAGGAGTGGTCGAAGTCCGTCCTGGCCGACACCGGCAAGCGCGGCGTGGACGTGGTGGTGGAGAACGTGGGCGCCGCGACGTGGAAGGGGAGCATCCGGGCGATGACCCCCGGCGCGCGGCTGGTGACCTATGGGGCCACGGCGGGGCCCAGGGTGGAGATCGACATCCGCGCGCTCTTCTGGCGGCAGACCACCATCATGGGCACCACCATGGCCAGCAACGCCGAATTCGAGCAGATGCTCGCCGCAGCCTTCAGCGGCCGCCTTCGCCCCGTGATCGACACCGTGATGCCGCTCGCCGACGCGCGGAAGGCCCACGAGCGCATGGAAGCCGGCCAGCAGTTCGGGAAGATCGTGCTGGTGCCGTAGACCGGATCCACCGAGAGCAGGCCAGGGGACGGTGGGTGCCTCCGTCCGGTACTGATCCTCGAGCGCAGTCCGCGAAGGCGGACTTCCCGAAGTACCAGCCGCCGGTTTCAACCGGCGGTCGAGGCGGGGCTCGGAAGAACGGGGGAGCCCCTACAAACCTGCTGCAACCGGACGCCGTAACGCCGGGCCGGCGCCCGTCCGCGGAGTGCTCCGTGGGATGGGCGCCGGCCCGGCGTTATGGGTCCCGGTGTTCTGTTCCGGCCGCGGACGAGAGCTTACGACTCGCCGCCGCCGCCGTCGGCGTCCCCGTCGTCCAGCCGCTTCACGTCGCTGGCGCGCGGGCCCTTGGGGTCTTCGGTGATCTCGAACTCCACCCGGTCGCCCCGCTTCAGGCTCTTGAAGCCCTCCATCTGGATCACCGAGTGGTGCACGAACACGTCCTTCCCGCCGCCGTCGGGGCGAATGAAGCCGTACCCCTTGTCGTCCTTGAAGAACTCCACGATCCCAGTCTGTCTCGCCATGCGCTGCCTGCCTCCGCGGGGGACGGAACCGGTCCCTGATTCTGCCGGCGCGTCGTCCCGTCCAACGGCGCGCCGGACCATCCATTCGTGGGCCCTGTTAAGCAAAAGGTGTTCCCGATCCAGAATGGCGCGGCGGGCGCGGCGCCCCGGTCAGCGTCAGCACCGCCACCTCGGGCCGGCAGAGGAAGCGCACCGGGATGTGCACGGTGCCCACTCCGCGGCTGGTGTACACCTGCGTCCAGGGCCGGCGCCGCAGCCCTTCCTCGTACAACTCGTCGTGCCGGGAGGGGTTGCGCAGCGCGCCCACGAACGGGAGGCGCACCTGCCCGCCGTGCGTGTGCCCGCTCACGATCAGGTCCACGGCGTCGTAGCCGCGGCGGGCGCGCTCGGCCTGGTCGGGGTCGTGCGCCAGCAGCAGGGTGAAGTCGCGCTCCTGGGGCGGCGGCAGCACGCTCAGGTCCGGCTCGCCGCGCGACAGGTCGTCCACCCCCGCCACGCACAGCCGCGCGCCGCCGTGGTCCAGCACCACGGCGCGGTTGGTCAGGTCCCGCACCACCGGGTGCGCGGCCAGGTCGGCGTGCCAGGTGTCGATCCCCACGACGTGGTCGTGGTTGCCGGGCACCGCGTACACGCCGAACGGCGCGTCCAGGCACTCCAGCGCGTTCAGCACCGCGCGGAACCCGGGCGCGTCGTCGGCCGCGAAGTCGCCGGTGAGCGCCACCACGTCGGGCCGCTCGTGCATCGCCATCCTGCACGCGCGGCGGATGATGGACAGCGGCGTCCCCGCCCCCGCGTGCATGTCCGTCAGCAGCGCGATGCGGAACCCTTCCAGCGCGGGATGGAGGTTCCGCACGTGGATCCTGGTCCGCGTCACCTGCAGCCAGCGCGGCTCGACCAGGAACGCGTACGCCCCCAGCGCCCCCGCCGCCGCCACCGCACCGATCGCCAGCTTCTCCGTCGTTTTCATGCCGAGCGATCAAAGCAATCGACAGACCATCGACATTCCCCTGGCCTCGGTAGCGGGGAGAGGGGGCCACCCGCGGCGGCGGCGATCTTCGTGTTCCGCGACCATCCCTCGCGTGCAGCCCGCGAAGGCGGACTCCGTGCCGTTGTGGCCGCGGCCGCGGATTCATCGGCCCGGTCGAATCCAGCCGGAGCGAGCCGCGCGTGGAGCATCGGACGTGGCGGTGCAAATCCCGACTTGCCCCAGCACACGCCTTGCGTGCACATTCCCGCCCGCCGCGGGCAGTTCCGCGCGACCAACGATCCCGAGACGATCCCGTACTTCCACATAGAGCCAAGGAGACCCTCGTGGCCACCGTCACGACTCCCGCCGACGACCTTGCGATCCTGGGCGGCGCCCCCGTCCGGGCGCTGCTGGGCGAGCTGAGCGATTCCGTGCGCGTCGCCGACGGCGCGCTGGAGCTGGTGAGCGAAGAAGCCCTGCGCGCGGGCGGCATCGACCGGCTGGCGTACGCCGCCGTCTTCGAAACCGACGCCGACGTGCGCGACAGCGCCCGCTGGGTCATCGGCGAGGCGGGCCGGCAGCTGGGCGTGGCGCCGGCCTCCATCCACGACCTGTACATGGCGCGCGGCCGCGGCGACGTCCACGGCTTCACCGTGCCGGCCATGAACATCCGCGCCAGCTCCTTCGACACCGCCCGCGCGCTGTTCGGCGCCGCGCGCGAGCTGAAGGTGGGCGCGCTGATCCTGGAGATCGCCCGCAGCGAGATCGGCTACACCGACCAGCGCCCCGGCGAATACGTGGCGGTGATGACCGCGGCCGCCATCAAGGAGGGGTGGGCCGGCCCGCTCTTCATCCAGGGCGACCACTTCCAGCTCAACGCCAGGAAGTACAAGGCCGACCCCAGCGCCGAGACGCGGGCGGTGAAGGACCTGATCAAGGAGGCGCTGCACGCCGGCTTTTACAACATCGACATCGACACCAGCACCCTGGTGGACCTGTCCAAGGACGGGCTCGACGCGCAGCAGTACACCAACTACCACCTGTCCGCGGAGCTCACGGCGTACGTGCGCCACTACCAGCCCGAGGGGGTGAACGTCTCCATCGGCGGCGAGATCGGCGAGGTGGGGACGGAGAACAGCACGCCCGAAGAGCTGCGCGCCTACATGGACGGCTACAACCGCGAGCTGGCCAGGCTCTCGGAGAAGACGGGGACGCGGCTGGAGGGGCTGAGCAAGATCAGCGTGCAGAGCGGCACCAGCCACGGCGGCGTGGTCCTTCCCGACGGCAGCATCGCCGACGTGGCCATCGACTTCGAGACGCTGCGCAACCTGTCGAACATCGCGCGCGACGAGTACGGGATGAGCGGCGCGGTGCAGCACGGCGCCAGCACCCTGCCGCAGAGCGCGTTCGGCAAGTTCCCCGAGATCGAGACCGCCGAGATCCACCTGGCCACCAACTTCCAGAACCTCCTCTACGACCACATCCCGGCGGATCTCCGCGAGCGGATGTACGAGCACACGCGCCAGAACTTCCAGGACGAGCGCAAGCCCAGCGACACCGAGGAGCAGTTCATCTACAAGGCGCGCAAGAAGGCGATCGGCGCCTTCAAGCGCGAGCTGTGGGAGCTCCCCGAGGGCGACCGCGAGAAGGTGCGCGGCGTGCTGCGCGAGACCTTCGCCTTCCTCTTCCGCCAGCTGAAGGTGACGGACACGCAGGAGATGGTGAGCCGCCTGGTGAAGATCCCCGAGATCCGCCGCACCGGCCCCGCCGCGCTCCGCATCAAGGCCGGCGCCGACGACTGGGACCTGTCGGACTGAGCCCCGCGCGGCCGATCCGCATCCGGACCGGGGATGGGATGCGAACGGGCGGGCCGTGATTGGACGGCCCGCCCGTTCGCATCCCATGCCCGGGGTTCGCGATCACGCTCCCGAGAGGCCGAACGCGATCCGGGGCGGGGCCGTGAGGTGGTAGCTCTGCGCCGGGCGGCCGCGGGATGCGCGCACGGTTTCCGCGTCCACCAGAGATCCCTTTCGCCTGAGCGAGGAGAACGTCTCGGAGGCGTGCTTCTGGGTCGTAGCCAGCGCCTTCACCACGTCCGCCCGGGTGAAGCCCGTGTGCAGCGCGCGCGTGACCATGTTCCTCACCAATCCCAGTTCGGGAGAGGTGAGATCGGCGGACATCCTCTGCGCGTAGATCACGGCCAGCACCGGCGTCATCTTCGCTTCCGTCATCGGGTCGGTCGGCTGCGCTCCATGGCCCACCAGGACCTTCGCCGCCTCGTTCAGCGCGTGCAGGGTGCCGCGCACGTTGCCGCGGAAGAGACGGTAGAGCGAGTGAACGCCTGCGGGTTCGACGGGGGCGATCCAGCCGCGGGCGGAGTCCAGCCGGAGGTGCTCATAGCGGGCCTCGAGAAGCTCGTCGAGCTCCGCTTCGGTGAGTGGAGCAAGCGGTCCGGGGTTGTGAAACACACTCCGGAGTTGCTCCTGGCCGGCGACAACGGCTCGGATCGCGTCATCCGTGCCCACGAGCAGGAAGTGAAAACCTTCGAGCATCAGGGTCGTGTCACGCAGGTCCCCGATCATCTGCGCCGCCCTCTGCTGGTCGGCCTCCGAGGCGTTTTCGAGGTTGTCGAGGTGGATCAGCACGCCCGGCGTCTGCGGGTGGTCCACCGCGATCTCCCGCAGCGCGCGGAGCAGGCGGTGCGGCTGAACCGTAAGCGCGCCGGGGCCGGTGTGGCGCTGCTGGCCGGCACCCATCCCGGCGGTGGCGAAGTGTGGCAGCCCCAGATTCACGTTGAAGGTGCGGGACCGCTCCACGGCGAGCAGTTGCCGCACGTTGCGCATCGCCTCCAGGTTGGCCAGCGTCTCGTCGCGGACGACGGGCGCGTCGTGGACGGAGGTAAGGATGTTCAGGAGCAGGTGCTCGGCCGTCGCGGCGCTCACCACGCCGATCGGGTTTGCGTCCGCGATGTACCCGTTGGCGGTCAGCTCGGCCTTGATGTAATTCACCGGCGTGGTCTTGCCGACACCCGGCGCGCCTGGATGGCGATCCGGCTGTGCAGCGATCCGCCGATCGCTCAGGATGGTCGCTGCCTCGCGCTGGCGGCCGACGAACAGCGAGAGCGGAGAGCTGACGGTGTTCCCGGGCTCGAGCGCATCCTGGAAGAACGGAGTCGAGCGGAGATTCAGCACATGCCAGATGTTCGTGACGGCCAACACGAAGGCCCGATTTCTATACCGGAGGCGCTCGTAAGGCAGTTCTATACCCTAATCCGGTATGTAAGGGATAAAATTGTTGGTGTCCAGAGATGAAGGATCCCTCCGCCGCCCAATGCTGTCAAGCGCACGGAGGGCACGCCCCGCATCCAGGCCGCGAACGACGACGAGTTTTCGCGCATGGCCGGCCGGTGATCCCCCCTCCCCGGATACTCGTCCGGCATGGGAACGGTTTGTGCTGGGCCATGCTTCCGAGCGTCCGCTTCGCCCCATGGGTGGGCGGACGTTGTCCGAGTTCCGGAAGGACCATCCAGCAGCAGCGCAGACGCCCAGGGCTCCGCGCGCTCTCCGGCGCGCGGCTTGGCGCCGCACAACCGTAGATCCGTGATCGAGACCCACGCCGCACTCACCGCCCCAACGGGCGCCGACCCCACCTCCGCACCGGGCGACGAGGCGCTGCTGCTGCGTGCCAACAAGCTCGGCCTGCTGGAGCGCCTGGCCGACGGGCTGGCCCACGAGATCAAGAACCCGCTGCACTCCATGGTCATCAACCTGGAGGTGCTCAAGCGGCGCGTGGCCCGCGCCGACAGCGCCGAAGAGGTGCAGCGCTATATCGGCGTGCTGGCGGGCGAGCTGGAGCGCGTGAACCGGCGCATCGAGCTCCTGCTGCGCCTGTCGCGGCCGGGGCGCGGAACCGAGAGCGCCACGCTGGGCGAGGTGGCTGAGGAGCTGATGGAGCTGATCCAGCTGGAGGCGCGCCACCACGACCTGCGCGTGGACTACCGCCCCGACGGCGGGATGACCCGCGTGCAGCTGCGCCGCGAACCCGCCCGCCGCGTGGTGCTGAACCTGGTGCTCGAGGTGATCGACCGGGTGGAGCGCGGCGGCACCCTGCACCTGTGGTTCGCGGGCGAGGGCGGCGAGGCGCGGCTGGGGGTGGGCGGCTCGGGGCTGGAGCCGGCCGACCTGCAGGCCGCCGTGCACGGGAGCGAGCGGGTGGCCGCCGCGGCGGCGATCGCTGCGGAGTTGGGCGGGCGCGTGGACGTGAATCCGGGTGACGCCGGCGCTCCGTCGCTCGTCTTCGCCCTGGCGGCGGCGCACGGCTGAACGAGGCCTGGAGGCGTCCGCAGGTGCTTGGCCCGCAAGCGGTTGACCCACTCGGCCGGTGCGGGGTATAATCATTGTCCACACCCTCACACCACCCAACCGACAGACGGCCCGATGGCAGAAAAGATCCTGGTGGCGGACGACGAGCGCCACATCGTCGAGGGGCTGCAGATGCTCCTGGCCGACGACGGATTCGAGGTGGACACCGCCACCGACGGCAAGAAGGCGTGGGAGATGGTGAGCCAGGGCGGCTACGGCGTGGTGCTGGCCGACCTGCGCATGCCCGAGATGGACGGGCTGGAGCTGTTCCGCAGGATGCGCGAGGCCGGCGTGCCGAGCGAGATGATCATCATCACCGGCTCGGCCAGCGTCGACACCGCCGTGCAGGCCATGCGGCAGGGTGCCTACGACTACCTGGAAAAGCCGCTCAACATCGAGCGGCTCAAGGCGCTCCTGCCCAAGGCGGTGGAGGCGTACCGGGTCAAGCAGGCCAACAAGCAGCTCGAGGAGAAGCTCAAGAACCTCACCCGCTTCGGCGACCTGATCGGCCAGAGCGAGGAGATGCGCGAGATCTACTCGATGATCGAGGCCGCCGCGCCCAGCAACGCCAGCCTCTTCATCGTGGGCGAGAGCGGTACGGGGAAGGAACTCGTCGCGCGGGCCATCCACGACAAGAGCAGCCGCGCCAAGGGCCCGTTCATCGCCATCAACTGCGCCGCGTTCCCGCGCGAGATCCTCGAGAACGAGCTGTTCGGGCACGAGAAGGGCGCCTTCACCGGCGCCATCAACGAGAAGCCCGGGTGCTTCGAGCTGGCCGACGGCGGCACGCTCTTCCTGGACGAGGTGGCCGAGATGGAGGCCGACATCCAGGTCAAGCTGCTGCGCGCGCTGGAGCAGCGCTCCTTCCGCCGGCTGGGCGGCAAGAAGGAGATCCACGTGGACATCCGCGTGGTGAGCGCCACCAACAAGGTCATCGCCAGGGCGCTGGAGAACGGCGAGCTGCGCGAGGACCTGTACCACCGCCTGGCCGTGATCCCGCTCACCCTCCCGCCGCTGCGCGAGCGCCGGGGCGACGTGCGCGTGCTGGCCGAGCACTTCCTGCGCCGGTTCGCCGAGGAGAACGGGAAGAAGATCAAGAGCTTCGCCGCCGAGGCGCTGGAGTTCATCAACACCTACCGCTGGCCGGGCAACGTCCGCGAGCTGAAGAACGCGCTGGAGCGCGCCGTCATCCTCTGCCGCGGCGACCAGATCACGCTGGGCGACCTGCGCGCCCACGAGCTGATCCAGGCCGACGACCGCGAGCTGCGCATCCCGGTGGGCACGCCGCTGGAGCAGGTGGAGCGCACCGTGGTGCTCAAGACCTTCTCCTTCGTGGACGGCGACCACCGCCGCGCCGCCACCATGCTGGGGATCGAGGAGGACGAGCTGCGCAACCGCCTGAACCGCGCCGTCAGCCCCGAGGCCGTCGCCGCCGCGTAACCGCGTTCGGCGGGACCGATCACGGCGAACCCAGCGGCCGCGTCTCCCGGCGGGAGGCGCGGCCGCTCGCTTTTACTGCCACGGGGCTCTCGCGGAGGAACGGAAAACACGGAGAACCGCACCCGCCACGCCGTTTCCGTTCCTCCCTCCCTCCGTGAGAGCCCTGCGGGCCTGGCGTTCCGGAGACGTACCCGGGAATGAGGGGATGTACAATCTTTGTTTCATAATGCACGAAAATACAGCAACATCCACGTATTTCCCCCGACGGATGTTTCCCCTCCATGTGGCATGCCGATTGCCCCTTGCCCGGCGAGAGGACGGAGTCACGCGCACCGGCAAGGTTGCAGGGCAATGGCTGCACAACGTATTCTGGTCATCGAAGACGAGCCGGGTGCGCGCGAGGCGCTGGAGAGCCTGCTGGCCGAGGAGGGCTACACCGTCACCTCGGCCGCCACGGGCGAAACGGGGCTGCGCCGGCTGGGCGAGTTCCGCCCCGACACCGTGGTCTGCGACTACTACCTTCCCGACACCGACGGGCTGCAGATCCTGCGGAAGGTGCGGCGCGAGGCGGGCGACGGGGTCACCTTCATCGTGATCACCGCCGGCTGCGGCGGCGACGGGGTGGAAAGCCAGCTCCAGCGCGAGGCCGACTACTTCTTCCAGAAGCCGGTGGACCTGGAGCGCCTGCGCGGCGCCCTCCAGCAGCGCGAATCCGGGCCGCCGGGCGCTGCGCCGCGCGAGCCGCGCGCCGTCTTCGCCACCGGGCCCGGCGCGCGGGCCGAGCCCATGAACTCCATCCCCTGACCCCTCCCCCATCCATGGCGGACTACGACGACCTCCCCACCCTCGTGATCGAGACGCGCGGCGGGGGCGGCACCGGCACGTTCCTGCTGGGCGTGCTGGTGGGCGCCGCGGCCGCGCTCCTGCTGGCCCCCCGCTCGGGCCCCGAGACCCAGGCCGAGATCGCCGGCGCCGTGCGCCGGCTGCGCGACGACGTGGAAGACCGCGTGAGCGGCGCGCGCGACGAGGTGGCCGACCGGGTGGGCCGCGTGCGCGAGCGCGTGACCGGCACCGTCGACACCGTGCGCGGCGGGGTGAGCACCCGCGTGCAGCAGGCCCGCGCCGCGCTGGACGCCGGGGTGGACGCCGCCCGCGACGCCCGCGAAGAGCTGCAGCGCCGCGTGGACGACGCCAAGCGCGCCTACCGCTCCACCGCGGGCCGCGACGGCACCGGCGACGCCCCCGATGCCGCGGCCGAGGGCGGGTCGTCCACCACGATCACGGCCGGGAGCGGCGCCGACGTGGTGGTGGTGGACGTGACCACCGAAGAGTCGTCCGGCGACCTGGCCTGAGCCGGGGCGGGCGCCCGCCCGTTCGCTGGACCGGACCGTGGAGCGCATGGCGGAGAGCGAAAGCGTGGTGGAGAGGCGCCGCTGGAGGCGCCCGGTGAACGTGCCGAGGGCCGCCGTGGCGGCCCTCGCGCGCGTCTTTCGCGGCGGCGGCGACTTCATCGTCCACCTCTACACCAAGGCCGGCGAGGACGAGATCTTCTTCCTGGCCGGGGGGATCGCCTTCGACGTGCTGTTCGCGGCCGTCCCCTTCCTGCTGATGCTGGTGGGCTTCTTCGGCATCGTCCTGTCGCGCGTGGTGCCGGATCCCCGCAAGTCCGCGGTCGACTACATCCTCACCATCCTTCCGCCCACCGAATCGGTGGTCCGCCGCGCCTACCAGATCGTGGACGTGGTGCTGGCCGGGCGCACCGGCTTCGGAGTCTTCGGCCTGATCCTCTTCCTCTGGGTCTCTTCGCGGCTGATCGGCACGCTGCGCACCTCCCTCAAGGAGATCTTCGACCTCCCGGCCGAGCGCGGGATCGTGGAGGGAAAGGTGTTCGACCTGCAGATGGTGTTCCTGGCGGGAACCCTGTTCGTGGCCAACACGGGGATCACCGTGGCGCTCGACGCGGCGCAGCGGCTGGGGATCGGGCTGCTGGGGATCGGGGGGACGCGCGAGGTGGCCACGCTGCAGGAGGTGTGGGCGCGGCTGCTGGCGTTCATCTTCATCTTCGTGATGTTCGCGCTGATCTACCGCTACCTTCCCCGCCGCAGGACGCCGTGGCGGATGGCGCTGGTGGCGGCCACCTTCACCTCCGTCGCCTGGGAGCTGCTGAAGGGGCTCTTCGCGCTGTACGTGGGGTACGCAACCAGCTGGCAGCGCATCTACGGCGCGCTGGTCGCGCCGGTGATCCTGGTGCTGTGGATCTACTACTCCGCGTTCGTGTTCATCCTGGGCGGCGAGATCGCCCACGTGTACCAGCTGGTGCGGGTGCGCCGGGCGCAGCGCGAGCTGCTGGAGTAGAGGGTGCGGGGGTGCGGGGGTGCGGGGGTGCGGAGGTACGGGGTACGAAGTACGGGGTACGCAACTACGGGAGCGAGATGACGAAGAGGGCTGTTCTGGCCGCGGCGGCGGCCGTGGTGTCGTTGGTCGCGCGGCCGGCGCTGGCGCAGCTCCCGGTGGAGCCGCTGGCGCTGGAGCACGGCGTGGAGGGCGAGGGCACCGAGCGCTACCGCGATCCCCCCGTGAACGTGGAGGGGAAGTACGTGGTGATCTCGCTGGCCGAGCACCGGCTGTACCTGATGGAGAGCTCGCGCGTGCTCTGGCAGGCCGTGGTCGGCACGGGCACCGGCACGCGGCTGGAGGGCGCCGGCCAGAAGTGGGAGTTCTCCACCCCGCGCGGGATGTTCCGCATCCAGCGCAAGGAAAAGAACCCCAAGTGGTACGTGCCCGACTGGGCCTACGTGGAGCGCAAGGAGCCCGTCCCCGATCCGGACGACCCGAAGCGGTGGGAGGTGGGGATGCTGGGCACCACGGCCATGTTCCTGGGCGAGGGGATCGCCGTGCACGGCACCAACCACCCCGAGCTGCTGGGCCAGGACGTGAGCCACGGCTGCATCCGCATGACCAACGAGGCCGCCCGCTACCTCTACCACGAGGTCGACGTCGGCACCCCGGTGTTCATCTACTGATCGTCAGGCCCGATCCAGGATAAACAAAAGCGCCGGAGCCCTTGCGGGTTCCGGCGCTTTCTTTGAACGAACCGCGGGATCTGGGGGTGTCCCTCCACTGCGCTCCGGGCCGGGCTGCGCGCGCGGTAGGTCACGATACCACTGTGCCCAACCGCGCCGGGCCACCGCCGCGCCCGGCCTCACGCCGATCCCCATGCATCCGTGCACGCGCGGCGGCGTCCCGGCCCTCCGGGCGCGCATCCCTCACGCAACCTCTTGTCGCAACGACAGATACGGCGGGTTGAATGGAAACCCGCCGCTGGAACGTCACCGAGTCCGCCTTCGCGCGCCTTCGCGGACTCCCACGCGACGATCCGCTCGCAAACTTGCTCCCCACATCCGAAGTGCTCCCTCCACCCGCAGAAGCGAGGGGAGGGCCGGGGAGGGGGCCAGCCCGCGGCCGCGCCGGTGCTTCTCTCCGCGCGCGAAAGCTCACCCCGGCCTCCAGCCGAGGCGCCTTCAGTACCGCCGCTCCAGCACGTAGCGCGCGAGGCCCTCCAGCGCCTCGCTCTCGATCCCGCCGGCGCGCAGGGCCGAGACGGCGGCGGAGACGTAGCCGGCGGCGCGGGCGCGGGCGCCGTCCAGGCCGAAGAGGGCGGGGTAGGTGGTCTTCCCGGCGCTCTCGTCCTTCCCGGGCGTCTTGCCGAGTTGGGCATGGCTGCCGGTGACGTCGAGCACGTCGTCCACGATCTGGAAGGCCAGGCCCAGGTCCTGGCCGTACTCGTCGAGCGCGGCGAGCGCGGCCTGGCCGGCGCCGGCGGCGATCCCGCCCAGGCGCAGGGCGGCGGCCAGCAGCGCGCCCGTCTTGCGGCGGTGGACCTCCTCCAGCGCATCGGCGTCCAGCAGCCGGCCCTCGCCGTCCAGGTCCATCAGCTGCCCGCCCACCATCCCCTCCGCGCCGCCCGCGTGGCAGAGCTCGGCCACCAGCGCGCGCCGCCTGCCCACGTCCAGCGACAGGCCCCGCGCGGCGGCGTCCAGCACCTGCACGGCGGCGGGGATCAGCGCGGCGCCGGCGAGCATGGCCCGGCGCACGCCGAAGGCGGTGTGCACCGTCGCCCGGCCTCGGCGCAGCGCGTCGTCGTCCATGCTGGGCAGGTCGTCGTGCACCAGCGAGTAGGTGTGCGCCACCTCCACCGCGCACGCCAGGCGGTACACCGCGTCCGTCGCCTCGCTGCCGTGCACGGCGCGCCAGGCGCTCACGCACAGGATCGGGCGGATGCGCTTGCCCGGCGTGGCCAGCGCGTAGCGCATCGGCTCGCGCAGCCACGCGGGCGCATCCGCCACCACCCGGTCCGCCACGGTGGAGAGGGCGGCGTTCACCCGCTCGCGCTCGTGGGCCAGGAACGCTTCCACGCCGGTCTGCTCCAGCAGCGCCACCGCCGTCACAGCGCCTCGGGGAAGTCGTCCATGCGAAAGCCGCCGCCGGCATCCTCGAGCAGCAGGCGCAGGCGCTGGTCGGCGTCGGCCAGCACCGTCTCGGCAAAGCGGAGGAGGCGGACCCCTTCCTCGAACAGCTGGAGCGACTCGTCCAGCTCCATCCCGTCGCCCTCCAGCGCGTCGGCGATCTCGTTCAGCCGCTCCAGCGCGCTCTCGAAGGTCCACGCCGGCTCGGCGTGCGTCTCTTGCGATGTCATCGTCATTCCGTCGTTTCGTCCACCCGGCAGGGCACGGTGCCGTCCGCCACGCGCAGGCCGAACCCGTCGCCGGAGGAAAAGTCCGCGGTGCGCCGCAGCACGCGCCCGCCCTCGCCCAGCGGCACCGCGTAGCCGCGCGCGAGGACGTTGAGCGGCGAGAGCGCCTGCAGCCGCGCCGCGTGCGCCGCCAATCCTTCTCGGCGCGCGCGTACGCCCCGCTCGGCCGCGGCCTTCAGGTCCAGCCGGGCGTTGAACACCGCCTCGCGCCCGTCGGCCAGGCGGTCGCGGGTGCAGCTCACCAGCCGCTCGCGCAGATCCTCCAGCCGCCGCCGCACCGAGCTTTGATCGGGCACCGCCGCCTCGGCCGCGGCGGACGGCGTGGGTGCACGGAGATCCGCGACCAGGTCGGCGATGGTGAAGTCGGTCTCGTGCCCCACCGCCGAGATCACGGGCACGGGCGAGTCGGCGATGGCGCGGGCCACCACCTCTTCGTTGAACGCCCACAGGTCTTCGATCGATCCGCCGCCGCGCCCCACGATCAGCACGTCGGCGCAGGCGGCGCGGCCGATCATGCGGATGGCGCCGGCGATCTCCTGCGGCGCCCCCTCGCCCTGCACCCGGGCGGAGGCGAGCACGATGCGCGTCCACGGCGCGCGCCGCCGGATCACCGAGACGATGTCGCGCAGCGCCGCGCCCGCGGACGAGGTGACCACGCCCACGCACGCCGGGTGCGGGGGAAGCGGGCGCTTGCGGGCCGGCGCGGTGAGCCCCTCCTGGTCCAGCACGGCCTTCAGCCGGTCGAAGGCGAGCTTGTACAGCCCCTCGCCCTTGGCCTCCAGCTCGAAGCAGGAGAGCTGGAACTCGCCGCGCTGCTCGTAGAGGGTGAGGCGCCCCAGCGCGCGCACCTTCATCCCGTCTTCGGGTAGCGTGGGCAGGCGGCGGGCGTCGTCGCGCCATAGTACGCAGCGGATCTGCGCGTCGGCATCGCGGAGGGAGAAGTAGCAGTGGCCGCTCCTGGCGCGGGTGAAGTTGGCGATTTCGCCGTGCACCCACAGGGGAGGGAAGACTCCCTCGATCAGCTCGCGCGCGGCGGAATTCACCTCCGCCACCGTCATCCCCTCCGCCGGCACGCGCATCATCGAGCGCGCGCCCGTCTCCGCCTGCCGCGCGGCCACGGTGCGCGCCACGTCCTCGTTGCGCGCCTCGTTCATCCCCGTGGCGCGTCCGCGCGCGGGGGTGCCGGCCCGCGGCTCGAACAGCTCGGGCACCATGGACGCGGGCGCCGCCTCTTCCTGGACGGGAGCAGGCGGCTCCTTCTTCTTATCCGTCTCGCGCCGCTCGAACTCGGCGGAGGTGAACAGGTCCCACATGGTCCGGCTCTTCTTCTTCGTTCTATGAAGGTCGATCGATGCACGGGCGGGGTCCAGGCGGATGAATCCGCGGCAACAACGGCCCGAAGTCCGCCTTCGCGGACTCGCGCGCGGCCATCCATCCGTCAAGCCAAATCCATCCCGAGCGCCGCCCGGTCGGCGGGTTGAAACCCGCCGCTGATCAACTCAAGTCCGCCTTCGCGGACTCCCGCACAACCATCCAGGCGACACACCGCCTCATAGATACCCCGAAGTCGCGCGCCGGCATCGTACCCACACCCAAGCCGGTAGTCCGCGAAGGCGGACTTCGTGTGGTCGTTGCAGCGATTCATCCGCCCTGCGGAATCCCCGGGCGACGAGATCACAGCACCGCCCGCCGCCGCTCGCCTCTGGTCTTCGCGTGGTGCACGCGCATCGCGGCCTCCACCGTGTTGCGCAGGAGCATGGCGATGGTCATGGGGCCCACGCCGCCGGGGACGGGGGTGATGTGGCTGGCCACCTCGCTCACCGCGTCGAAGTCCACGTCGCCCTTGATCACGTAGCCCTTGGCGTGGTGGGCGTCGGGGACGCGCGTGGTCCCCACGTCGAACACCGCGGCGCCGGGCTTCACCATGTCGGCGGTGATCAGCCCCGGCTTGCCCACCGCGACCACCAGGATGTCGGCCATGCGCGTGTGCTGGGCCAGGTTCACGGTGTGCCGGTGCGTGAGCGTTACGGTGGCGTTCGGCCCCGGCGCCATCAGCAGCGACGCCAGCGGCTTGGAGACGATCAGGCTGCGCCCCACGATCACCGCGTGCTGGCCGTGCGTCTCGATCCGCTCGTGGCGCAGCAGCTCCATGATCCCCGCCGGCGTGGCGGGAACGAAGCCGCGCGGGTCGCCCACGAAGGCGCGCCCCACGTTCAGCGGGTGGAAGCCGTCCACGTCCTTGCTGGGGTGCACCCGCTCCAGCACCGCCTTGGGGTGGATGTGCGCCGGCAGCGGGAGCTGAACCAGGATCCCGTGGATCGCCGGGTCGGAGTTCAGCCCGTCGATGGCGCCGAAGAGCTCGTCCTGGCTCACCGTGTCGGGGAGCTCCACCAACCGGTCGTGCATCCCGGCCTCGTGGCACGCGCGGGTCTTGCTGCGCACGTACACCTGGCTGGCCGGGTCGCTTCCGACCAGGACCACGGCCAGCCCGGGGGTGGTGCCCCCGGCCTTCAGCTCCGCCGTCTCGGCCGCCACCTCGTCGCGGATCGCGCGGCCGCACGCCGCGCCGTCGATGATCTTCGCGGTCATCAGGTCAGTGCTTCTTTCCGAACCGGTCCAGCAGGAGGCGCTCCAGCCCCACACTGATGCGCTCGATCCCCTTCGCCAGCCCCGTGGCGTCGTCGATGTCGATCACGGCGCCCTGCAGGTGCAGGTCCTCGTCGGCGGGCTGCAGGCGGTCGCCGCGGGTAAGGGTGAGCTGGCGCTCGAGCGAGATCTCCCACTTCATCCCGATCACCCCGCCCAGCCCGCCGGTCATCCCCAGGTCGGTGAGGTACGCCGTCCCCTTCGGCAGCTTCTTCTCGTCGGCGGTCTGGCAGTGCGTGTGGGTGCCGACCACCGCCGCCACGCGCCCGTCCAGGTAGCGGCCGAACGCCTGCTTCTCGCTGGTGGCCTCGGCGTGGAAGTCCACCACGATGGCGTCGGGCCTGGGCTCGTACGCCTGCAGCTCCTTCAGCAGCTGGTCGGCGGCGCGGAAGGGGTCGTCGATCGGGGTCATGAAGGTGCGCCCCTGCAGGTTCAGCACGGCCAGGTGCTTCTGCCCGACGGGGACCACCGTCCATCCGCGGCCGGGGTTGCCGGGCGGATAGTTGTGCGGGCGCAGGAGCCGGGGCTCCTTGTCCAGGAGCGGGAGGATCTCCTTCTTGTCCCACACGTGGTTCCCCGTGGTGATCACGTCCACGCCCAGGTCGAAGTACTCCTTCACGATCTCGGGGGTGATGCCGAACCCGCCCGCGCTGTTCTCGCCGTTCACGATCACCGCGTCGGCGCGCGTGTCGGCGCGCACCAGGCGAACCAGCTGCCCGAACACGCGACGCCCCGGCGAGCCGATCACGTCGGCCACCATCAGCACCCTCACGCTCGCACCCCGCCCTTCCCCCGCATCGTCCTCCGCTGCTCCCGTGACGCGAAAGGGCGACGCACGCGCCGCCCCGTTTCCATTCGCCTGAATATATCCTCCCGGTCCCGATCCCGCCGCCCCCGCCCCGCACTCCGTCGCCCCCCGGGTGGCGGTTCCCTGCCGGCGCGAAGGGGAATTCGCCGGAGCGGAGCCGTCACACGGGATGAGCACCGATCCCGGGATCCGAACCGAGAGGAACGTCATGTGGCCCGCCAAGCTCGCCGCCTGCATCGCCTACGACCTGTTCGACTTCACCGTCGGGCGGGTCCTCTTCCCGATCCCGTTCCTGGGTGAGATCATCGGCTGCGCTCTCTGCTGCGCGCTGTTCGGCAAGAGCGGCCTGCTCTACGCCCTGGAAGCGCTCGACCCCACCGAGCAGCTCGACGGCTTCGTCCCCACCGCCACCATCATCGCCTTCCGGAACAAACCGTAGCGCGAGCCGCGCACGGACGGCGGGACGATTTTTCGGGATCACCCGCCGGACCGCAGCGCCTCCACCTCGGCCATCAGGCAGGCGTGCAACTCCTCGCCCAGGTTGAAGAAGCCCCGGGAAGTGAGAAGCTGGTGGTTCGGGTTCGCACGGTACGAGTCCGGCACCGGCTCGCCACCCTCCACCTTCACGGCCCCGATCACGTCCTCCCGCGGCATCGTGGCGGAGTCGGGGATGGGCGTCCGCGCGTCGTACACGTACACGAAGCCGTCGCCGATGCGCGCCGCCTCGTCGCGCAGGCCGGCCAGGAGCGGCGCGTGCCGGGCGATCACGTCGTGCATGAAGCGCACGAACACGGGGTTGGGCGTGAACACGTCGGCCGCGGCGGGATCACCGCCCAGCGGCTTGGTCAGCGCGCCCACGATCGCCACGCTTGGCAGCCCGCGCTCGGACACGCTCTCGGGCGGGAGGATGGTCACGTAATCCCGCGCCCCTTCCGGCACGCGGACCCGAACCACGAACACCGACTGCGTCATCCCGCCCATCATCTGCTGTTGAAGTCCGCGCAGGCAGAGTGTGCGCCGTTGCAGCCGCGAGTTCACTCGCAAACTGGAGATATCTCACCCGAAAGAAAGAAGGCCATCCGCACGCCGTGGATAGCCTTCGTTCTGTCCTTTCCGGATACGGACCGCGTCAGCGCGCGAAGTCCACCGCGCGGGTCTCGCGGATCACCACCACCTTGATCTGCCCCGGGTACTGCAGCTCGGCTTCGATCCGGCGGGCCGTCTCTTCCGACAGGCGCGCCATCTCCTCGTCGGTGACCTGGTCGGGGATCACCATCATGCGCAGCTCGCGGCCGGCCTGGATGGCGAAGCAGCGCTCCACGCCGGGGAAGGAGGTGGCGATCTCCTCCAGCTTCTCCAGCCGCCGCACGTAGGTCTCGAACATCTCGCGGCGCGCGCCCGGGCGGGAGCCGCTGATCGCGTCGGCCGCGGTCACCAGGAACGACTCGGGGAAGAGGTGCGGCTCCTCGTCGTGGTGCGCCTTGATGGCGTTCAGCACCTGCGGGGGCTCGTTGAACTTCTTGGCCAGGTTCCACCCCAGCTCCACGTGCGTCCCCTCGTGGTCGTGGGTCATCCCCTTGCCCACGTCGTGCAGGAGCCCCATCCGCTTGGCCATGGTGGCGTCGAAGCCCATCTCGGCGGCCATGTTCCCGGCCAGGATCGCCACCTCCTTGGCGTGCATCAGCTGGTTCTGCCCGTAGCTGGTGCGGAACTTCAGCCGGCCCAGCACCTTCACCACCTCGGGGTGCACGCCGTGGATCCCCAGCTCGTACAGGATCTGCTCGGCGGCCTCGCGCATGGAGTTCTCCACCTCCTTGCGGCTCTTGGCCACCACGTCCTCGATGCGCCCGGGGTGGATGCGCCCGTCGCCCACCAGCTTCTCCAGCGCCAGCCGCGCCGTTTCGCGGCGGATGGGATCGAAGCCCGACAGCACCACCGCCTCGGGGGTGTCGTCGATGATCACGTCGATCCCCGTGGCCTGCTCGAACGCGCGGATGTTGCGCCCCTCGCGGCCGATGATGCGCCCCTTCATCTCGTCACTGGGGAGCGAGACCACCGAGACGGTGGTCTCGGCCGTGTGGTCGGCGGCGATGCGCTGGATGGCCAGGGAGATGATCTTCTTGGCCTCGCGGTCGGCGTCGCGGCGCGCCTCCTCCTTGATCTCGCGGATCTTCTGCGCGCCCTCGGCCCGCGCGGCCTCCTCCATCTCGTGCAGCAGCTGCCGCCGCGCCTCGTCGGCGCTCAGGCCGGCGAGCGACTCGAGGCGGTGCTGCACCTCGCCGATGCGCTGGCCCAGCTCGGCATCGCGCGCCTCCACCTGCTTTTCGCGGCGCATCAGCTGCTGGCCGCGCTGCTCCACCTGCTCCTGCTTCTCGTCGAGCAGGTGGAACTTGCGGTCGAGCGACTCCTCGCGCTCCTGCAGGCGGCGCTCGACGCGCTCGATGTCGTCGCGGCGGCGGCTTTCCTCGCGCTCCCACTCTTCGCGGGCGCGGATCGCCTCCTCGCGGCCCTTCAGGATTTCGGCCTTGTGCAGGCGGGCCGCCTCGTCTTCGGCGGCGGCGCGGATGCGCGCGGCCTCGTCTTCGGCGGTGGCGCGCGCCTTCATCAGGCGTGCCTCCACCGCCGCGCGGCCCACGTAGAAGCCGATGGCGAGGGCCACCAGGGCCGCCACCACGGCGATCAGGATCGTGTTCATTTTCGCGAAATCTATCTCGGCGCGGGGCGTGGGCCCGCGGCGGGACCAAACGAAAGCGGTGGCAGGTCAGACCATCACTGCCACCGCACGGTGTGCGCTCCCAAGCGCCCGCGGCCAGCAGCCGCAACGTGAAAAGATACGCCCGAACGCGCGTTCGACGCAACCCCGTTCCAGAGCGCCGCCCGGGCGTTGCTGTGAACCTTTTTGGCGGTCCCGGTGGTGCCGGTCAGTCCGGGGCGTCGGTTTCGTCGGGGAGCTCCAGCTCCTTGCTGACGCCGGCGATGGCGGCCACGGCGCGCAGGTGCTGGCGCACGCCGTCGATGCCGCCCGCGCGGAAGATGCGCAGGAGCTGCTTGTACTTGTCGTTGAAGGTCTGCCCCAGGTCCGACGTCCACAGGTGGCGCGCCAGGAGCGGCGCCAGCCCCTTGATGTGGCGGTCCTGCGTGCGGCGGTCCCGGGCCGTTTCGGCGGCCATCCGCTCCAGCGCGTAGGTGGCCTGCGAGGGCACCACCAGCACCTGCGCGAACGGCTCGCCGGTGCGGAAAACGTGCGTCTGGCCGGGCGCGGGCGCCTTGAACACCACGAAGAACATCCGCGGCCAGAAGCGCTCCAGGTGCCCCGGCACCGCCGCGGCCACCGTGCCCGTGGTGTCGGTATAGAAGCGCGGGTGCGGCTCGATGCGCAGCACGTGCCCGGGCGGCGGGAGCAGGTCCACCCCCGCGTTCATCCCGTAGTGGTTGTGCGCGAACACGCCGAACGGGTGCAGCATGTTGTGCCCCGGCTTGCGGGCGCGCGCGATCTCGTCGGCAAAGTCGCCGTCGAAGCGGATGGAGCCGTCGCCGGCCAGGCTCACCCGGCACTCGGTCTCGAACGGGTAGAGGAGCTCGATGCCGTACGTCGCCGCGTCCACGAACGGCCGGCAGTGCCAGGGCTGCGGCCGCGCGCCGTCCTGCGCAGGGCTCTCGTCGCCGGCCCAGCCGGGGATGGCCAGCTTGAGCCGGCGCGGCGCCTGGGCGGCGTTCCACACGCGGTATTCCACCTCGATGCGCACCGGCTCGCCGGTGTCGGACGGCGGCGGGCCGGTGGGCTTGGGCGGCGGCGTGAACGTGGGCATGGCAGAGCGCGGCAGGAGGGATCGGTCGGTCGCCTGAAGCTATCCATCTCGCGTCCGGTACGCACCTCTGGACCGGGATCGCCGCGGGGGCGGGGCGATTGAAAGCGGTTCATCGCGGATCAGGTTGCAGCAGGTCTCCTGCCCGCTTCGCACCGATCCCGTCGGCGAGTGGCTGCAGGTGGCGCCCGCGCCGAGTATCGAAATTTTTTTGCAGAGACCCCCCTGGACTCCGCGGCCGTCTTGGAACGCCCAGCTGTCTCGACGGATCGATCAGGGGATCACGAGGCGAGTCCGGCCGTCGTGCACGTCCCGCGCATCGATGCTGGATGGCGATCGTTCGCCGTATCCACGCAGGCTGTGGAGACGCACGGAGGACAGGGAGGCTCGATTCCCCCTGATGACGCAGTGGACGAAGCCTTCAGGCGCAGGCGACGGGGTGAACGACCGAGGTGGGTGTTCCTGCGAAAATTTCGATACTCAGCGCATTCCGAGCCTGCAGCCACTCGTCGACGAGCTCCGGTGCGATCAGGTTGCAACTGAATCGACGAAGAACCTTGAAATCGCTGCAACGACCGCGCGCGACCTGCTCGCCCGGGGCCGTCCATCTCTCGCCGGAACCGCTCAGCGATCGCGCTCGTCCTCGTCGTCGTCGTCGGCGCCGGGAGTGGCGCCGGACCAGTCGGCGGGGGCGCGGGGCTCGGCCTGCTTGGGCGCGCCGCTCCCGGCGGGGTGCACGCCCGAGCCGCCCACCACCTCCACCCGGCCCACGCCGCCGCCCGGGAGACCGCTCTGGTTCTCGGGGGTGTCGTGCGGATCCAGGTCCATGCGCGAGGCGGCCACCGCGCGCTGCGACACCTCCTCGGGCGTGCGCGGACGCAGGCGTCCGTGTCCGTCGCGGCCGTCGTCGTCCTTCGGCGTGCCCTTCGCGTCGGACCTGCTGTCATCCTTCGCCTGGTCGTCCGCCTTGCCCTTGCCCGACTTCGGTTCGGCGCCGCCGGACGTGTTTTCGCGCCGGGCCTCTTCGCGCGACAGGGTGCGGGTCTCCTCCACCACGCGCAGGGCACCCTCCTCGGGGACGATCCCCCGGCCGCGCTCCTTGGCCCACGTCTGCGTGAACTCGGCGCCGAAGAGCACGATCATCGAGGTGTAGTAGATCCACACCAGGATCACGGCCAGCGACCCCGCGGCGCCGTACGCCTTGCCGGGGTTGCTGTGCCCCAGGTACAGGCCGATCCCCCACTTGCCGATCTCGAACAGGAGCGCGGTCACCAGCGCGCCCACCCACACGTCCTTCCACCCGATCTCGGCGTCGGGGAGCACCTTGAAGATCGCCGCGAACAGCGCGAACACCACCCCCAGCGAGATCAGCGTCTGCAGGATGCCCGCGATGATCGGCGAACTGCCCGGGATCAGCGCGCCGATCATGTTCCCCACCGCCGTGAGCGCCGCGCTCAGCGCCAGCGAGACGAGGAGGAGGAAGGCGATCCCCAGCACCATCCCCAGCGACAGCACGCGCTTGAAGATGAAGTTCTTCAGCCCGCCGGCCCTGGGGTCGGGCTTCACCTCCCAGGCGCGGTTGAGGGCGCTCTGCAGCTGCATGAACGCGCCGGTGGCGCCCAGGATCAGCGTGCCCAGGCCCAGGATGGTGCCCAGCGCGCCGCCGCCGGGCTGCTTGGCCTGGGTGATCATGGTGCGCACGGTGTTGGCGCCGTCGGCGCCGATCATGGAGCCGAACTGCCCGCTCAGCGCGTTCTCCACCTCGCCGCGGCTCACGAAGGCGCTCACGATCATCAGGATCAGCACCAGCAGCGGCGGCATGGCGAACACGATGTAATACGCCAGCGCCGCCGCCATCCGCGGGCATTCGTCCTCGCCGAAGTCCTTGCCGCTCTTCTTCAGCAGCTGGAAGACTTCCTTCGCACTGATCGCCATGTCGGGTTCCCGCCCGGGTTTCCGTTTCCCCATCCAATGGCGGGGGCCTTGTGCAAACCTGATTCCAGCGTGGGGTTACGAGGTTCGGCGAGGCCGGGGCAGGAGGCCCCCACCCGGATTTTCGCGCGGGGAGCATGCGACTCGAGTCGCCGCTACAACGGCGCGCAGTCCGCCTACGCGGACTTCGGCTCCGCGGTACCTGCGCTCGCGCTTGGCGCGTAGTTCTCGTTCGAGGCCGACGCCGATCCAAATCATGTCGTGACGCACCGGCCGCCTCGTCCTCCTCACCCCCCTCTCCTGCAGTTCGGGAGAAAGGGGCTGGGGGGATGAGGGCTCGTCACCGCCCGCCGATCATCTCCTGCGCGGACATCCGCGTGGTGCCGGGGTAGGGCACGCCGGGTCCCTTGATCGCCTCCCACAGGACGCGGTTGAACAGCGCCTCGTCGGCCACGTCCTCCCGCCGCAGGTCGAGCCGGGCACTGGCGCGGGCGAGCGCCGTGCCGGGCGGGTTCAACTCGTCCAGCGGCTGGATCGGCGTGATGGCGGCGTACGGCGACAGGTCGGGCGCGGCCGCCCAGATGTCGCGCAGCGGGCGGCCATGGCCGTCGAAGTGCGAGAGCGAGGCCAGGCCCAGGATCTCCTCCATGGTGCGGATCACGTCGGTGGTGTTCACGAAGCGGTGCACCACGCCGGGTCGGTTCCACGCGCTGACCACCAGCAGCACCGAGCGGTGCGAGTCCACGTGGTCGGGGCCGTTCTGCGCGTCGTCCTCCACCACGAAGAAGACGGTGCTGCGCCAGAACGGCGAGCGCGACACGGCCTCCACCATCCGCGCCAGCGCCAGGTCGTTGTCGGCGAAGGCGGCGCGCGGCGTGGGCATCCCCGCCCGCGCGCCGGTGGTGTGGTCGTTGGGCAGGCGGACGATCTCCAGCGCGGGCATGCGGCCGGCGCGCACGTGCCCGCGGAACTCGGCCAGCCACACGTCGGCCCGGTGCTGGTCGGGGATCTCGGTCCCGAAGCCGGGGAAGTCGGGATTCGTGTTGGGCACCAGGAACGGCTTGGTGCCCCGCCAGCGCACCACGCGGCCGTTCTCCTTCTCCGAGACCACGAACTCGCCGTAGTTGCGGAAGGTGATGCCGCGGCGCCGGGCCAGGTCCCACAGGTAGCCGCTGGCGGGCTCGGCCACGTCGTCGTCGGGGATGTTCTCCACCTCCCAGCCGCGGTTGGTGCCCTCGTAGTCGTAGCTGCGGCCGCGGCTGGAGTAGCGGCTGGGGACGGTCTTCTGCAGGTAGTCCGTCGTGTAGGCGGCGGTGGACCAGTTGTGGCCGTCGGGGCTCACCTCGGCGTTCACGAAGAAGCGGTCGAAGAGCCCGAAGCGCCGCGCCAGCGCCTTGTGGTTGGGCGCCGAGCGCGGCCCGAAGAAGAGGAGCGTGGTGTCGCCGTCGCCCTCGGGGAGGTCGCTCAACACCTGGTCGTAGGTGCGGTTCTCCTTGATCACGTAGATCACGTGCTGGAACGGGGGATACGCCGCCGCGCGCGCGCCCGGCCGGTCCCACCCGTTGGCGCGCGTGACGCGAGCGGTCAGCGCCGCCAGCTCCTCTCCGCGCGCGTGGGCGACGTGCGCCACCTGCAGCGTGCCGCCGATCTGCCGCAGCGTGGTGTTGCCGCCGGGCGTGCCACCGTGCATCACCGTGGCCGCGGGCTGCGGGCCGTCGGGGTTGGCGCGGGTGCCGCGTCCCTTCCCGTTCCCCACCAGCAGCGTGCCGCCGATCGCGAGGACGGCGCTGGGATACCACCCGGCCGGCACCCGCCCGGCGAGGCGATCCGTCCCCCGCGCCGCCGCCACGCCGGCGGTGCGCGCCGAAAGGTCGAAGACCGCCACCGCGTTCGCATCGGCCTCGGCCACGTACAGCCGCGTGCCGTCGGGCGAGAGGGCGAGCGCGTTGGGCGTGCTTCCCTCGGCGGGGCCGTCGGGCGGCGGGTCGCGCAACTCGGCCAGCAGGCGGCGGGCGCGCGTGTCCACCACGGCCACCCGGTCGGTGCTCCCGGACGCGGCGAACAGGCGGCGCCCGTCGCGGCTCAGCAGCAGCGCCGACGGGTGCCGGCCCACGCGGATCCGTCCCGCCGGGACGATCCCCGCCGGGCCCGGCCGGAACACCGACACCGTGCTGCCGCCCCAGGCACTGACGTAGACGCTGCCGTCCGGCGCCACCGCCACGCCGTACGGGTACAACTCGGTGGCGAAGCGCGCGGCCACCCGCCCCGAGCGCAGGTCCACCATCGCCAGCGAGTCGGCCAGGTTCTCGGCCACGTACAGCCACCGCCCGTCGGGTGACACGCCGACCCCCGCCGGGTACCGCGTCCCCGCCGCGCGGGGCGCCTTGCGGGCCAGCACCAGGCTGTCGCGCAGGGTGGCCGCGCCGCCCGCCCAGCCGTAGCGGTACACCACGTCCTGGTCGCCGCCCGACGCGTACAGCGTCCGCCCGTCGGGCGAGAAGGCGAGGCCGACGAACGCCGCGGGCTGCTCGATCGCCTGCAGCACGCGCCCGTCGATGCCCGCCACAGTGATCCCCTGCTTCTGGAATCCGCTGGTGAGCATCACCACGCGGTCGCCCTCCGGCGCGCGCAGCAGGGTCAGCGGCAGCGGGGCGATGTCCGAGAGCGCGCCTTCCGGGTCCAGCCGCACCCCTGTCGGCAGCCGCGGCCGCAGCGAATCCCCCGACACCCGCGGCGCGGCCGGCGGCGGCGTCGGTGCGGACGCGGGCGCCGGGGCCGCAGCCGCGGGCGGCGCCGGCGACGGAGCCGCGGACGGTGGCGATGCCGCTCCCGCCTCGGTCACCGGCGGCCTCGGCGCCGGCGGGGGAGAGGCGGGCGCGCAGGCGACGAAAAACGCGGCGGAAGCGGCGGCGAGCGCGAGCAAACGGCGGTGCATCGGCCTCTCGGTGCGTCGGGATGTCGGCATTGGATCCGCCGAATCTATCCCTCCGCCACCCGCACGGCACGATCCGGCACGAGGAGTCTCGATGGCGGTCCGGGGTCCCGGCGTTCGTTCGACCGCACCGGAATCATCCGGGACGCACCCGTGTTCAGGGGGGTGAAACGATTTCCGCCGCGCGAGACCGGGCGCGTGGGGCGCGGCCGACGCCGACCCCATGCCCATGGTTGCCTCGAGGGAGGGTGATGCGCCGTGGTACGTGGCGCGGATGTCTTTTTGCGTCGACGCGTGGGTCGATGGGCCGGCCCGGTCACGCGGCGGCCGGGTGTCACAAATCCCGGGTGCCGGGCGTTGATCGGGATTCGGCTCCGGGGCCCCGCCAAACACCGGTCGAGCGAGCCTCGAACTTGATGGGTGTTGTGACGACATTCGCACGCCGTCCCCCGCCGTGCGGACGCTCCGGCACCTCGCGGCGAACCACCCGACGTCCTGAAAGCGCGTAGATGGGAATCCTGGCTGGAGCGCTCGCGCTGGTCGTGGGCGCGTACGGCATTCGCCACGTGATGAGCCCCGTTTGCCCACGCTGCGGCGCGCGAAAGTGGAACCGCAAGCTGTGCCGGCCGCTCCTGATGTGCCGCCGCTGTGCCACCCGGGTCGACTCGCAGGGCCGCGTGTTCAACTGACCCGCGCGGCCACCTGCCGCCGCGCCCGGCACTCCGGAGTCCCGGGGTGCCGGGCGCGCTGCGTTCCGGACCGTGTCGCGATCCGCGGCACCCCGTACGCCCCATGGAGCACCCCGCGCCAGCACCCGCGTCGGCGCTCCATCCCTGGTCGAGAGCGTCCGGGCGCGGGAGACGGACCGGGCCGGGGCCGGTCTCCCGCTCCTCCCGCGGGATCCTCCAACCCGTTGGAGAGAAAGAAGATGCGGAGTGTCTGGAATGCCACCCTCGCGCGCCGCGCCCCGGCTGATTACTCTATTCGATGCAGCTTTGTTCGTCGGCTCCCGCCCCCACGCGCGGGAGCGGCGGTGAAGACGTTCACACGGCGGAGGGACCATGAGGAAACCGGTGAGCAAGCACGCGCTGCGGCGGGCGCTGGAGTCCGTCCAGGCCGAGGGTCGCATCCAGTGGAACGACCCTACCGGCTCGATCGTCGACCGGCTCTGGCACCACATCGAAAAGCAGGCTCACGGACAGCGACGGAAGCCCATCACTCGTGACACCGCACCCACCCGGGAGCCCGCCGCCGCCTGAGGCGGCGGCGCTCCCCCGGCGCCGCGCCGGCGACCAAGCGCCGCCGGCCCATGCCAGGAGCCCCGGCAGGCGCCGGGGCTCTTTGCGTGCGGAGCTCCTCTTCAACCTCACCTTCCTGGCCGCCGCCGCGCTCCTGCTGGCGCTGTGGACGGCCACCGTGCTCCGCATCCTCGGCGGCGACCGCACCTGGACGCTGGTGCTGCTGCTGGCGGTGGACAGCGCCGTGTTCGTGCTGCTGGGCGGCTACCTGATCGACCGGCTGGTGGTGCGCCCCCTGCGCATGGCCGTGGCCACGGCCGAGGGGATCGCCGGCGGCGACTACGCCCGCCGCGCACCCGAGGGCGAGACCCGCGAGATCGCCGCGCTGTACGGCGCGCTGAACCGGATGACCGAGCAGCTGCTGGCCAACCAGCAGCTGCTGGCCGACAACGTCCGCTCGCTCGACGACACCAACCGCCTCCTGCTGGCCACCCAGCGCGACCTGGTGCAGGCCGAGAAGATGGCCTCCATCGGCCGCCTCGCCGCGGGGGTGGCGCACGAGGTGGGGAACCCGCTGGGCGGGCTGCTGGGCTACGTGGCCGTCCTGCGCCGCCGCGGCGGCGACCCCGAGATCGTGGGGGGCCTGGAGCGCGAGGCCCGGCGCATCGACACCATCGTGCGCCGCCTGCTCGACTACTCGCGCCCCGCGCCGGCCCACCGCGAGCCGGTGGAGGTGAGCGCCAGCCTGCGCCGCGTGGTGGAGCTGCTGCAGGCGCAGGGAAAGCTCGACGGCGTGGGGGTGGAGCTGGCGCTGGAGGAGGGGCTCCCCCCCGTCCTTGCCGACGCGCACCTGCTGGACCAGGTGTTCGTGAACCTGCTCGACAACGCGCGCGCGGCCATGGCGGGGCGGGGGACGCTCACGGTCCGGACGATGCTCGACCGCTACGTGCCCGACCGCCCGATCCCCGTGCGCCGCGCCGGCGACCCCCAGGGGGTCAGCTACGCGCACCTGCGGCGGCCGCGCTACGGCACCTACCGCGACTCGGCGGCGATCGAGCCGGGGGCCGAGATCGTGCGCGTGGTGGTCGCCGACACGGGGCCGGGGATCGCGGCCGAGCACATGGAGGCGATCTTCGACCCCTTCTTCACCACCCGGCCGCCGGGCGAGGGAACGGGGCTGGGGCTTGCCATCGTCGCCAGCACCATGGCAGACTTCGGCGCCCGCATCGAGGTCACCTCCGCCCGGGGCGGCGGCGCCGTGTTCACCCTCTGCTTTCCCACCCTCCCCCGCCATACCCCGTGAGCGAACGACGCGTGCTGGTCATCGACGACGAGGCCGGCCTGCGGCACACCCTGCTGCTGATCCTGCGCGACGAGGGGTACCAGGTGCAGACGGCCGACGACGGCGAGACGGGGCTGCGCATGGCGCTGGCCGACCCGCCGGAGCTGGTGCTGTGCGACATCCGCATGCCGCGCATGGGCGGGCTCGACTTCCTCGCGAAGTACCAGGAGGCCGGCGGCGCCGCGCTGGTGGTGATGATGAGCGCCTACGGGACCATCGACACCGCGGTGGAGGCGATGCGCCGCGGCGCCTACGACTACATCTCCAAGCCCTTCAACGCCGACGAGGTGCTCCTCACCCTGCGCAAGGCCGAGGAGCGCGAGCAGTTGCGCCGCGAGGTGGCGCTGCTGCGCAAGGAGGTGGGCCGGGTGGAGGGGTTCCAGGACGTGGTGGGCGCCTCGGCCGCCATGCGCGAGGTGATGGACCTGGCGCTGCGCGTGGCCCCCTTCCCGTCCACGGTGCTGCTGACGGGCGAGAGCGGGAGCGGCAAGGAGGCGGTGGCGCGCGCCGTCCACCGCGCCAGCTCGCGCTCCGGGCGGCCGTTCGTGGCGGTGAACGCGGGCGCCATCCCCGAGAACCTGCTGGAAAGCGAGCTGTTCGGCCACGAGAAGGGCGCCTTCACCGGGGCCGACCGGGCGCGCGAGGGGGTGTTCGAGGAGGCCGACGGGGGCACCCTCTTCCTGGACGAGATCGGCGAGCTGTCGCTGCCGCTGCAGGTCAAGCTGCTGCGCGTCCTCCAGGAGCGCCGCATCCGCCGGGTGGGCGGCACCGGCGAGCGGGCGGTGGACGTGCGCGTCCTGGCCGCCACCGCCAGGGATCTGGTCAGCGAGGTGAAGGGCGGGCGCTTCCGCGACGACCTGTTCTATCGCATCAACGTGGTGCAGATCCACATCCCGCCGCTGCGCACCCGGCCGGAGGACATCCCGCTGCTGGCCGAGCACTTCGTCCGCCGCCACGCGCAGCGGCTGGGGATCGCGACGGCGGGGCTGCCGCGCGCGCTCCTCCCCGTTCTCGCCGCGTACTCGTGGCCGGGGAACGTGCGCGAGCTGGAGAACGTGATCGAGCGGGCGCTGGTCCTGTCCGGCGGCGAGATCCGCGAGGAGCACCTGCCGCCGCACGTGCGCAGCGGCCGCCAGCTCTTCGACGTCCCCGACGACGACGCCGACCTCTCCGTCAAGCGCCGCCTTCCCGCGCTGGAAAAGACGCTGATCGAGCGCGCCCTGGAGCGCTGCAACGGCAACCGCACCCGTGCCGCCGAACTGCTCGACCTCTCCGTCCGCGCCCTCTCCTACAAGATCCACGACTACGGGTTGGAGTAGGAGCGAGCCGGGGCGCACGCCGCTGCCTGGCTTTCAACATGTGATGGGATAAAATCTTTTGAAGACTTAATATTCACGGGCGACTCGCATGGGCATCCTTCCTCCGCCGTTTCGATCCCTGGCATTGCCGGTCGTGAACGGACCCTCGCAGAAGCAGGCGCGGGGACCCGCGAGCGATGATGGATTCGTAAGCAGCGCTATGACTCCGTTCCGAGTGCGCCACCGCTGCCGCAGTCGACGGATAGCGACCGATCGGTTCCGAGATAAACGGAGGAAACGAAGACCTTGCGCGTCCCGTGGGCTCGGACTACCGTAGCTTCGCTCTCTTCGCGTCCTGGGATTTGGACGCAAATATACAGATGCGCCGCAGCGGGGCGGCGGGGGAGGCGGCGGTGGGGTACGGGCGCGGGTACACGCTGTTCGAGCTGATGGCCACGCTGGTGATCGCGGGGATCGCCATGTCCATCGCGGTCCCCGGCATGGAGGGGGTGCTGCGGCGCGAGCGGGTGCGCGGCGCCATGAACCGGCTGGCGGGCGACCTGGAGTTCACGCGCATGGCCGCGTTGCGCAACGGCCGCGGCACCGTGCTGCGCTTCACCCCCACGCCCGGGTGCCCGCGGCCGGGGGGCGGCGGCTACCGCATCGCGCTCAAGGGCACCTCCACCGTGTTGCGCCGCTGGTACGCCGACGAGCGGGTGGCGGTCTGCTTCCAGAGCACCAACGGCGACTCGCTGGTCTACAACTCCCGCGGGCTGCTGGCGCCGTTCAACAACCGCACGATCCGCGGCGTCCTGGGCCCCGCGCGCGACTCGCTCACCATCTCCGCCGCCGGGCGGATCTACCGGAGGTTCTGATGCCGCCGACCGCGCCCGTCCTCCGTCCGCGCGGGTGCCGCCGGAGCGTGGCTGCAAGCGGCCTCCGCGGTGAGTATCGAAATTTTTTCGCGGAGACCCATGCGTCGCGCACCGGGCGCCAGGAGTGCGCGGCTCCCCCTGATCCACGCACTTCGCGGTGGGCAGCCTCCGCACCTCGCGCGATCGCTCTCCTCGCACGAGGATCCAGCCGTGGCGGACGCTCGGTTGGGCGCCGGCATCGCGAACTGCGTCATCAGGGTCGAGCACGCTGCGGGATCCTGCCGGACCCGGAGAGGCGTCCACTTTCAAAATTTCGATACTCAGCGCATGCCGGGGCGGCAGCCACTGGCCCGCGGCCCCGGTGCGAGCAGGTCGCGGAGGACGTGGATGCTTTACCCACGCATCCTTCGAAGCCGGAGCCTCGGAGGGAGCGTCGGCCCGCACCCCGGGCCACGGACACGCTGCCGTAAACATCCGGACATGCACGCGCATGTGTGCGTGCGCGAGAGCACGTGCGTGCACGAGGGTCCGTGTCATGAACAGACATTGCGCCAAGAGGGGCGGAGGTGCCGCGGCCGGGCGGCTGGGAGACCCAAATCCGGCTTTGGCAACGGGCTGCGCGGTTCCGGCCAGGCCGGAAATCTTTTCCGCACCGGCAAGAAATCCGCGCCGGAACTGATACATGGACCCATGCAACTCGTTGTGCCACGCCAGTTTTCCTGTAGGCATGAACCTCGCCACTGCCGGCGGGCATGCATACACCTGCCCGTCATCCGTCCCGCGGCCGCGGCGGATTTTCGCTTGCCGAGATGTTGATCGTGCTGGTGATCATCGGCATCGCCCTGGCCATGATCGTACCCAAACTGCGCGGCGTGGTCCGCGTCAGCTCCATCCAGGGCGCGCTGAACCGCGTGGCCAACGACATCTCGTACGCCCGCATCCGCGCCATCCGCACCGGCTCGCGCGCGCAGCTGGTGGTGGGCTCCACCGGAAAGACGTACACGGTGGTCACCGACCCCAGCGGCACCGACCGCAAGGTGGAGAAAACCGTCAATCTCGCGCTGGACTACCCCGACCTGGTGCTTTCGCCCACCTCGGCCACCATCTCCTTCGACAGCCGCGGGATGCTGATCAGCAACAGCGCGTCGAAGGTAAAGGCCACGCGCCAGGGGCAGTCCGACAGCCTGACCATTTCCGGCGTGGGGAGAGTGTACCGTGGCTTCTGAGCGCGCCTCCCGGCCCGACGCCGGGTTCACCCTGATCGAGGTGCTGATCGCCATGGTGATCCTGGCGATCGGGCTGCTGGCCGTGGAGGCGCTGGGGATCGGCGCCGCGCGCTCGGTGCAGCGCGCCCGGGTGCAGAGCGCCTACTCGGCGCTCGCCTCGGACGAACTGGAGCAGGCGATGGTGACCATCGGCCAGGCACCCACGGGGACGATCGCCGCCCGCACCTACTCGGTGGCCTCCGGGTCGGGGGCCACCAGCGGCGCCCGGGTCACCCGCACCGCCACCTCGACCGACGTGTCGGGGACCTCTCCCGCCCGCGGCGGCAACCTCAAGCTGTGGACCGTGACGGTGAGCGTGCTCCCGCCCAGCGGCTCCACCGTGATCCGCACCTCCGACAGCGTGCACGTGGTGTCCAATGTCATCCGCTAGACCCGCCGGCAACCGCGGCTTCACCCTGATCGAGGTGCTGGTGGCGCTCGTCCTCGCCTCGCTCCTGGCCGGCGTGATCTTCCAGGTGGTGCGCGGCCAGGCCCGCTTCGCCAGCGTGCAGGGCGCGCAGCAGGAGGTGCAGCAGAACGCCCGCGGCGCCGTGGAGATCATCGCCAGCGACCTGCGCGCCGCCCAGGACTCGGGGCTGGTGGAGGCGAACGCCAACTCCATCACCTTCCTCCTCCCGCGCGCGTGGGGAGTGAGTTGCGGGGGGAGCGGCACCGCGCTGAACGTGGTGTTTCCCACCGTTCCCGACACCAGCGTGATGTGGGCGCTGAACAACGCCTCGGGGGTGCTGGCCGACACCTCCACCGTGGCGAACACGCCCGGGTGGGGGCCGATGCCCTCGTCCACCTTCACCGGGCGCGCCACCGTCACCTCCATCACCGCGCAGAACCCGGTGCTGGGCGCGGCGGGGAACGTGTGCGCCGACAGCGTGCGCTCCGACTCGGCGTCGGCCCGGGTGCGCGGGAGGACGCTGAACGGCGCGGGGCTCCCCATCGTGCGCAAGGGGAACTCGGTGTACCTGTACCAGATCGCCCGCTACGACGTGGGCACGGTGGACGGCGAATACTGGATCCGGCGCAGCAACGGGCTCCCGGGTGACAGCAACCAGCAGCCTCTGGCCGGCCCGATCTCGTCGGCCAGCGCCCTGTCGTTCACCTACTACAAGACCGACGGCACCACGTTCAGCCCCGGAACCGACCTCACCCTGCTGCGCCAGGTGGCGCGCATCGGGGTGAAGGTGGTGGCCCACAGCCGCACCAAGGGGCGCGCCGAGCTCACCGACAGCGTGCAGACTTCCGTCCTGCTGAGGAACTGACCATGACCCGCATCCGTATCCGGCGCCCGCGCCTCGCGCCCACCCCGCTGGGGGAGAAGGGGATCGCCCTGCCGCTGGCCCTGCTGGGGCTGGTGGCGGTCACGCTGCTGGTCACCACCGTCCTGCTCACCAGCGGGAGCGAGTTCGCGGTGAGCGCCAGCCAGAAGGAGGCCGACCGCTCGCTGTACAGCGCCAGCGGCGCGCTGGAAGACTACGTGGCCGGCCAGGCCGCCTCGGGGGTGACCAACAAGTTCGTGGAGGGGACCGACACCCACACCTTCGACGCGGTGAGCTACAACCTCAACATCGCGCGCCTGGGCCGGCTGGTCACCATCACCCCCAACTCGGGGACCTCGCTGGAGACCTGGTCGCTCACCGCCGTGCCCACCCGCGGGCGCGGGGTGGGCGCGCTGGTGCGCGTGACCCGCACCCTCACCAACGCGCGGCTGAACGTGAACGCCGGCTTCACCTCGGGCGGCAACGTGAAGGTGGGCGGGAGCGCGGTGGTGAGCGACGGCACCCAGCAGGTGGGGTGCGACTCGGCCAAGTCTTCGTACGCGGTGGAGGTGACCGCCGGCTCCACCGTCGACTACGGGACCGGGAACCTGCAGGGCACCTCGCACCAGTCCACCGTCACCAAGGCCGGGCTGATGCAGTCGGTGCTGGGGATGCCGCTCGACTCGCTCGCCGTCCAGGTCGCGCAGATCAAGTTCGGGCCGATGTTCACCCGCCTGCACATGTGCAACGACCGCTCGGGCGGCACCTGCCCCACCTGGGACAACAACAAGCGCCCCAACGACAGCGACTATTCGGCCGCCACCTCCGACTCGATCTGGAACTGGGGGTGCCCGCAGGCCGACATCGGCAACGAGCGCTGCACCACCTCGGGAATGACCCGCTTCGTGGTGGTGGCCATCGACGCCGACAGCGGCGACGTGAAGCTGAACGGCGACTGGGGGCAGGGGGTGCTGATGGTGCTGCACGGCACCCTGGAGATCCAGGGCAACTTCGTGTTCCGCGGCATCGTGCTGGTGGACAAGGACCTGAAGGTGACCGGCGGCAACGGCCCCTTCCTGGGGAAGCTGGAGGGGACGGTGGTGGCGTTCGGCGAGAACAGCGAAGTGACCGACAACGTGCTGGGCAACGCCACCATCCGCTACAACCGCTGCTCGATCAACGACGCTCAAAACGCGCTCAACAACCGGCGCATCGACGACATGCCGCAAGTGCTTGGGCAGCCCACGTTTGCGTGGTACGAGCTGGTGCGCTGAGGCGGGGGCATGTGCGGGCGTCCTTGACGCCCGCACTGCCGCGCGCTATACTGCCGCCATCCCCCCACACCGATCACGCCTAACCGCCCTACGCCGCCGGTTCCATTGCGGCGTTGCCCGACGGACCCTTTCGCGCGTCCCATGGTCTCGTTTCTCAGCCGCAACCGCACCACGGTGGGGCTCGACATCGGCAGCGGCCTGATCAAGGTCGCCGTGGTCGACCACGCCGGGCCCCAGCCCGAGCTGGTGCACATCTCCCACACCCCCCTCCTTCCCGACGCCATCGTGGAGGGCGAGGTGATGGACCCGCAGATCGTGGTGGAGACGCTGCGCCTCCTCTTCGACACCGGACAGATCAAGCCGCGCCGCCTGGTGGCCAGCGTGGGCGGACGCGACGTGATGGTGAAGAAGATCCAGATGGACCGGATGAAGGAGGCCGACGCCCGCGAGGTGATCCGCTGGGAGGCCGAGCAGCACGTGCCCTACGACATGGAGAGCGTGCAGCTCGACTTCCACATCCTGGACCCGCTGGACGACGGGCTGCAGATGAACGTCCTGCTGGTGGCCGCCAAGCGCGAGCTGGTGGAGGGGCGGGTCGGCCTCCTGCGCGACGCGGGGCTCGGCCCCACGGTGGTGGACGTGGACGCCTGCGCGCTGCACAACGCCTTCGAGTTCAACTACCCCGAGGCCCTTTCCGGGGTGACCGCGCTGGTGAACGTGGGCCACGAGGTGAGCACGGTGAACGTGCTGCAGGACGGCACGCTGATCCTGACCCGCGACATCCCCTTCGGCTCGCGGCGGCTGCGCGAGGAGCTGCGCCGCCTGCACGGCCTTTCCGCCGAGGAGGCCGAGGCCGTCCTCCAGGGGAAGAGCCCGCGGACGCCTGAGTTCCGCGAGCTGCTCACGCAGGGGTGCGAGGAGCTGGCGGTGGGGGTGGAGCGCGCGGTGGCGTTCCTGGCGGTGAGCGACGCCGGGGGCGGGCTGCAGCGCGTGTACGTGTCGGGGGGCGGCGCGCGCATCCCCGGGCTCCTCGACGTGCTGGCGGCGCGGCTGCGCGCCCGCACCGAGGTGGCCACCCCGCTGCAGCGGCTGCGGGTGCGCCCCGGCGCCGCGCAGGGGATGCCGGTGGACGAGCTGGCGCCCATGCTGATGCTGTCGGTGGGGCTGGCCCTTCGCAACGCGGCCTGAGCGGCCACCCAACCCACGGGGACATCCGAGTCACGTGATCGAAATCAACCTGCTTCCCAGCGGCGCCGCCCGCCGCCCCGCAGCCCGGCGCGAACGCGCGGGGGTGTCGCTTCCCGGCGCCGACCCGCGCGTGGCGGGGCTCGCCGCGGCCGCCCTGCTGCTGGTGGTGCTGGGTGCCTTCGGCTTCTGGCGCCAGAGCGCCCGCGCGGGCGAGCTGAACGCGCAGATCGAGCGCGAGCGCGCCGACAGCCTTCGCCTGGCGCGCACCATCGCGCTGATGAAGAGCATGGAGAGCCGCCGCGACACCATCGAGCAGAAGATGGCGGTGATCCGGAGCGTCGATGGCCGGCGCTACCAGTGGCCGCACCTGCTGGACGAGATCAGCCGCGCGGTGCCCCCCTACACCTGGCTCACCCGCGTGGCGGCCGGCGCCCACGCCACCGGCCCGGCGCCGGCCCCCGCGCCCGCGGCGGCCCCGGCACCCGCTGGGGGCGCGGCCAAGGCCGACACGGGGAAGGCGGCGCTGCCGCCTTCCCCGCCGCCGCCGTCGTTCAGCGTGGAGGGGAACGCGGCCACCACCACGGCGCTCACCCGCTTCATGAAGAACCTGGAGGCGAGCGCCTTCATCCGCGACGTGTCGCTGGTGACCAGCGAGCAGACGCAGACGCAGGGGCGCAGCTACCTCAAGTTCACCCTCGAGGCACGCTGGGAGCAGCCCGATTCCACCCTGATCGAGACCGTTCCGGTCGTCCCGGTGCACTGATGGCGCTTCCCCCGCTCGACCCCAAGACCAGGAAGAACCTGATCTACGGCGCGGTGCTGCTGGTGGCCGTGGCCGGGTTCTTCTACATGCAGGTGTACACCCCGCGCGTGGAGGCCAACCGCGCGCTGGAGGAAGACCTGGCGCGCATCCAGGCCAGCAACTCGCGGGCGCGCGGGCTGACCCGCGGGGCCACCAGCCCCGAGGAGGCGCTGGAGCTGTTCCGGCGCCAGCTGGCCGTGGTGGAGGGGCTGATCCCCAGCAGCGAGGAGCTTCCCGACCTCCTCGACGCGATCAGCGCCGAGGCGCAGCGCTCGGGGGTGTCGATCTCGCTGATCCAGCCCGTGTCGGCCACCGCCGAGCGCTACTACACGCGCCGCGTGTACGACATGGCGGTGCTGGGCGAGTACCACGCGATCGGCGAGTTCCTGACCCGCGTGGCCTCGCTTCCCCGCGTGGTCACGCCCACCGACCTGCGGCTGGGCGTGCCCGTGCGCCAGGGCCCGCCGGCGCCGGTGGCCGGTGACGCGCCGCCCGAGCTGGAGGCGCGCTTCTCCATCGAGACCTACGTGATCCCCAGTGCCCCGGTGGGCGATGCGAATGCGACCGAATGACCCGCGGGCCGCGCTGGCCCTGCTGCTGACCCTGGCCGCCCCGCTGGCCGCGCGGTCGTCCGCCCCGGCCCAGGCTGCCGGTGCCCCCGCGGGCCGCGTGGCCGCGGCGGCGCCGGCGGCTCCCGGCGCGGCCGCCACCCTCCCCGCGGGCGACGTGTACCGCCGCGAGGTGTTCCGCTACCTGCGCGGCGGCCGCCCCGACCCCTTCATCCCGCTGCTCACCGCGGCCGAACTGGGCTTCCGGGTGGAGGACCTGCGGCTCACCTCCATCATCTTCTCGCCCGACGCGCGCCGCTCGATCGCGGTGTTCGCCGAGGGCGACAGCGCGCGCCGCTACCGCCTGCACCAGGGGCAGCGGCTGGGGACCATGACGGTGCTGCGCATCTGGCCGCAGCGGGTGGACGTGCGGGTGGACGAGTTCGGCGGGAGCCGGCTGCAGACCATCCTCCTCCAGCGCGCGCAGCGGCAGGAGGCCGCCGCCGCCCCGGCCTCGGCCGACGCGGCGGCGCCGCAGATCCCGGTCACCATCACCCGGCAGCCGAACACCGAGCCGGCGCAGCGGGTGCTGCGCCGGGGCTCGGCGGCGGTCCAGAACGGGGTGAGCGCCGGGGCCCCGGCCCCCGCGCCGGCGGCCCCGCCCGCGGCCGCGCCGCGGCCGGTGAACCCGCGCTCGCCCAACTACACGTCGCAGACGCGCCCGTAAGGGCGCGCCCAACCTCAGACGCAAGGACTGGATACCATGCTGCGCTATCTGGCGACCGCGCTCCTGTTTCCCGCGCTCGCCGCCGCGCCCGCGGCCCGCCGCGCCGAGGGGAACGTTCAGGCGCTCCGGCTGGAGGCCCGCGACGGGCGCACCGAGCTGACCGTGCAGGTCACCGGCGGCGAGGTGCGCTGGAGCGACTTCGCGCTGCAGGGCCCCGCCCGGGTGGTGGTCGACATCCAGGGCGCCCGCAGCGACCTGTCGTCCGGCCGCTTCGACGGCATCAACCGCGGCGGGGTGCGCGGCGTGCGCACCAGCCAGCACAGCGCCGACGTGGTGCGCGTGGTGGTCGACCTGGACCGCGACTTCGCCTACACGGTCACGAAGGTGGCCGACGGGCTGCGCATCACGCTGCAGTCGGGGTCGCAGGCGTTCGCGCCGTGGAGTTCGGGCGCGGCGTACGCGCAGGCGCCCGGGCAGCGCCCCGCGGCGCCGCCGGTGGAGCGGAGCGCCGTGTCCACGCAGCCGCAGCGGCCGGCGCAGCAGCAGCCCCGCAGCCGCGCGCGCCCGATCACGGTGACCTTCGAGAACACCGACATGCGCGACGTGCTGGCCACCTTCGCCGAGCTCACCGGGCGCTCGATCGTCCCCGGAAGCGAGGTGGGAGGGATCCGGGTGGAGTATGTGACCTTCACCAACCAGCCGTGGGACCTGGCGCTGCGCTCGCTGCTGCAGGCGTACGGCCTGGCCGCCGAGGAAGACCCTGCCAGCGGGATCATCCGGGTGGACAAGATCGAGAACCTGGCGGCGCGCGAGACGCTCGAGCCGCTGGTGACGCGCACCTTCCGCATCAACTACGTGCCGGTGGAGGAGATGCAGAACACGCTCAGCGGGCTCAAGAGCGAGCGCGGGGCGATCTCCATCAACCAGACCACCAACACGCTGATCGCCACCGACGTGCCCAGCGTGATCCAGGCCTTCGAGAGCCTGGTCAACCAGCTGGACGTGCGCACGCCGCAGGTGGCGATCCAGGCCAAGATCGTGTTCATCAACCGCACCGACGCCGAGGCGCTCGGCATCGTGTACGACCTGAAGGACTCGCGCGGGAACTCGCTGAACGACGTGGTGACGGCGCCCGGCTCCACCAGCGGCACCAACACGGTGTCGCTGGGCGGCAGCTCGATCGCGGCGCTGGGGAACGCCAACACCCGGGTGAGCGACCCGGCGCTGCAGGTGCTCACCTCGCTGGTGCTGGGGCGCTACACCCTGGTCAACTTCATCGAGGCGCTGCAGACGGCGGAGCTTTCCGACGTGCAGGCCGCGCCGGTGGTGACCACCAGCAGCAACCACGAGGCGCAGATCTGGGTGGGCGAGCGCACCCCGATCCGCGTGGTGGACCTGGGCTCGGCCACCACCGGCGCCACCAACGCGGGAACGCCGCGCGCCACCGCGCAGCTGGTGGAGACCGGCATCCGCCTGATCGTGACGCCGCAGGTGACCAACGACCGCCGCGTGCTGCTGCAGCTGCACGCCGAGCGTTCGAGCGCCGCGCCCGCCGCCGGCGAGATCGGCGTGCAGTTCCTGCAGCAGCAGGGCGACACCCGGGTGATGGTGAGAGACGGCGAGACGGCGGTGATCGGCGGGCTCACGGTGACCGAGGTCACCCAGAGCCGCACCGGGATCCCCTTCCTGATGGACGTTCCCTTCCTGGGCTCGCTCTTCCGCAGCAGCCGCAGCCAGGAGGTCAAGCGTGACCTGCTGATCATGGTCACCCCCCACATCGTCGAGGAGAGCTGATGGCCTCCCGGCCTGGTTCCCACCCACGGAGGTTCATCGTGGCCCGTGCGTTCAAGCGGCGCGCCGCCGCCCTGCTCGTCGCCTGTGCCGCCCTGGGGGCGGCGGCGTGCGACGGGTCCAACCTGTTCACCCCCGGCACCGGCGGCGGCGGTGGCGGGGGAGGCGGCGGCGGGGGCGGCGGCAGCGCCGACGCGGTCCCGCCGAGCGTGACCGTGGAGTTCCCCGATTCGCTGGGCAGCTCCATCGCGGTGGGCGACTCGGTGTACGTGAAGGCGCACGCCAGCGACAACGTGCGGCTCGACTCGGTGGTGTTCACCGGCTTCGCGCTGCGCGGCGACCCCAACCTGGGCACGCAGACCAGGGTGGAGCGCTTCGCCCGCAAGAGCGTGGTGCTGAAGGGGGTTTCCCCCGCCGTGCGCGACACCGTGCTGCAGCGCTACCTGGTGGCCACCAGCGACCGCACCACCGAGCGCGGCGTGTTCATCGTGGTCACCGCCTACGACAGCGCGGGCGCCGCGGGCGCCGACACCAGCCGGGTGAACCTGGGCGGCCCGCGGGTGTCGCTGCTGTCGCCGCTCCCGCCCGACACCTCGTTCCGCGGCGGGTCGCAGTTCCAGACGCACCTGCAGGCGGTGGACTCGGTGGACCTGATCCGCTCGGTGCGCATCCGCGCCACCGGCGCGTTCACCTTCGACAGCACGCTCAACCTCCCGCAGCCGCGGGCGGTGCTCGACACCACCCTCACCGTCCCCATCCCCAACGTGCAGGGGACCGAGACGCTGCAGCTGACCGCCGTCTCGGGCGCCAACCTGACGGGCAACTCGCGCCCGGTGACGCTGGCCATCACCGCGCCGGCACCCGACACCACCGCGCCGCGGGTGACCTTCGACGCCACCATCCCCGGCCGGGTGGAGACCGACGACTCGATCCGCGTGAGCGTGCAGGCCACCGACGAGACGCGGGTGGACTCGGTGGGGGTGACGGTGCTGGCCATCGTGCGCGGCGCCACCAAGCTCGACACCGTGGCCGTGCTCACCCGCAAGGTGAAGGCGACGGCCGATTCCACCACGCTGGCGCTTTCCGCGATCCCGCTCACCGGGCTCGACACGCTCACCCTGCGGCTGGACGTGACCGCGTGGGCCAGGGACCCGGCGGGGAACTGCGGGGCCAGCGTGAGCCCCAACAGCCCGCAGGCGCAGCCGTGCACGCTGTACTCGGGGGCGCACGTGTCCACCGTGCCGGGCAAGCTTTATACGACGTTCGTGGCGCGCGGGCTGACCGTGGCGCCGCCCAACCAGGGCGACGTGCTGGCCGACCTGCTGGCCGACGGGAGCCGCGTGTACCTGAGCAACTTCACGCGCAACCGGGTGGAGGTGCTGCCGCTGGGAGCGCTGGCGTACGGCGCTCCGGTGCGGGTGGGGTCGCAGCCGTGGGGGCTGGCGCTGGGCCGCTTCGGCGACTCGCTGTACGTGGCCAACAGCGGCGGCACCAATATCTCGGTGATCCCGCTGACCGGGCCGGTGCTGGCCGAGGCGCAGGACAAGCGCATCTTCACGCAGAACGAGCGGCTGTTCTCGGTGGTCTTCTCCCCCGAGGCCGGGCAGGACGTGGGCTCGGTCACCCTCTTCGACTACAGCGACCGGCCGCAGTTCATCGCGCAGGCCAGCAACGGGCTGCTGGTGTACTCCACCCTTCCCACCGCCAGCGCGGCCGACGGCACGGTGCGCATCTTCGACCCGCGCAAGACGCGCTCGGAGATCTTCACCGGCTACGTGGACCGGCACACGGCGGGGAAGGCGATCGTGGTGAACGCCGACTCGGCGTTCCAGGTCACCGGCAGCAACGACCTGATGGTGTGCCCGCGCAAGCGCGCGGGAGACACCGCCACCCCGCCGTGCATCGTGGGCGACCCCACCGTGGTGAGCGACTCGCTCGAGGCGCTGCGGGCCCAGCCGGCCAACGCCTTTGGCGGCAAGTGGGACACGCGGGTGGACATCTTCGCCGACATCGCCGAGGTGGGGCTGTCGGACACCACCTTCGTGGCGGCCAGCGGCGACCGCAACTACATCGCGGTGGGCGAGGGCGCGCGGGTCAACGCCCGCATCCCCATGTTCAACGCCCCGGTGGGCGGCGACTCGCTGGTGCTGGTGGGCGACGTGCGCGACCTGATCAGCAACGCGGCCGAGCGGGTGATCGGCCTGGGGCTGAACCTGGACGGCTCGCTGGGGGTGGCGCGCGGGTCGCAGGCGTACTACTTCAGCAACACGCTGCGGCTGCAGGGGGTGGTGGCCTCGGGGTCGCCCACGGGCGGCGTGGCCATGCACCCGGGGAACGCCGGCTACCCCGGCGGCAACTTCCGGCTCTCCTTCGTATCGGGGCTCGACGCGAACGGCCCGTACGTGGACGTGATCGACAACTTCAACTTCTTCCGGGTCAAGCGGCTGTACACGCGCGACCCGGTGGTGGGCGCGCTGGCGGTGGCGCCGAGGGCGGGGACCGACGCCGCGGCGGTGTCGCTGCGCATCTACGCCATCACCACCACGGGGGTGCTGGCGCTGCCGGTGACCAGCACCGACCTGGTGCCGTAAGGGCGTCCGCGCCGGAAGGTGGACGGCGGGGGGCTGGCGAAGGCCGGGCCCCCGCTGTTCTTTTAGGGGGATGAGCCGCATCCGTTTCACCACCGCGGGCGAAAGCCACGGCCCCGCGCTGGCCGCCGTGGTGGAGGGCCTTCCCGCCGGCGTTCCCGTAGACTCCGCCGCCATCGACCACGAGCTGCGCCGCCGGCAGGGCGGCTACGGCCGCGGCGGCCGCATGCGCATCGAGAGCGACCGCGCCGAGATCCTTTCCGGCGTGCGCCACGGCCAGACGCTGGGCTCGCCGGTCACGCTGCTGGTGCGCAACCGCGACTGGGCCAACTGGACCGGCGCCATGTCGGCCGTCCCGGTGGAGAACGAGGGCGACGACGAGGCGATGCGGCGCGTCTTCTTCCCCCGGCCGGGGCACGCCGATCTCGTCGGCGCGCTGAAGTACGACCGCACCGACGCGCGCGACATCCTGGAGCGGGCCAGCGCGCGCGAGACCGCGGCGCGCGTGGCCGCCGGCTCGCTGGCCAGGGCGCTGCTCTCCGCCGCCGGGATCACCATCGGCAGCCACGTGGTGTCGATCGGCGGGGTGGTGGCGGCGCGGCCCGAGGAATTGCCCGAGGAGCTGAACGCCGCCAGCGACCCCTCCCCCGTCCGCTGCCTGGACGCGGAGGCCGAGGGGCGGATGATCGACGCGATCGACGAGGCGAAGCGCGCGGGCGACACGCTGGGGGGCGTGGTGGAGGTGGTGGCCCGCGGCGTTCCCGCCGGCCTCGGCTCGCACGTGTCGTGGGAGCGCAAGCTGGATGGGCGGCTGGCCGGCGCGCTGATGTCGATCCAGGCGATCAAGGGGGTGGAGATCGGCCTGGGCTTTCAGGCGGCGATGCGGCCCGGGTCCAGGGTGCACGACGCGATCCGGCTGGACGAGTCCGCCGAACGCGGCGGGGGATACGGCCGGGCCGGGAACAACGCGGGCGGCCTGGAGGGTGGGATCACCACCGGTCAGCCCGTGGTCGTCCGCGCCGCGATGAAGCCGATCTCCACCCTGATGCAGCCGCTGGAGACGGTGGACCTGCGCACCGGCGAACGCGCCGAGGCCGTGCGCGAACGCAGCGACGTGTGCGCCGTTCCCGCCGCCGGCGTGGTGGCCGAGGCGATGGTGGCGCTGGTGCTGGCCGACGCGCTGCTGGAGAAGGTGGGCGGCGACAGCCTGGGCGAGGTGCTGCGCAACCTGCAGGGCTACGTGGAGCGGATCCGCGAGCGCGGGATCTTCGTGGGGGCGTAGCCCGCTCTCGGAGCGCGGCCGCGAAAGCGCCCGTCGTTCCGCGCCGGTGCTGGCGTGGGAGTCCGCGAAGGCGGACTTCGGGCCGTGGTCGCCGCGGTTTCAACCGCCTGGGAAGGTGTTGGCCTGACGAGAGATGCGTGAGGGATGCGCGCCCGGAGGGCCGGGAATGCGGAGGGCGGCGGTTTGCCCGGAGCAGGCCCGGCGCGGTTGGCAACGGCGGTATCGTTGCCTACCGCGCGCGCAGCCCGGCCCGGAGCGCAGCGGAGGGACACGCCCAGACCCGTGCCGTTTTCTTTCTGCCGCCCCGCACCCTTTCGCCGTGACGCTCACCCCCGAGCCGCCGCAGGAGATCCACCGCGTGGTGCTGCTGGGGTTCATGGCGGCGGGGAAGACGGCGGTGGGGGCGGAGCTGGCGCGCCGGCTCGGCTGGACGCACCTGGACCTGGACGAGTTGATCGAGGCGCGCGAGGGGCGCCGCATCGCGGAAATCTTCGCCGCGGACGGCGAGGCGCGCTTCCGCGAAATGGAGGAGGAGGCGACGCGTGACGTGGCGTCGATGCGGGGCGTCGTCCTCACGCCCGGCGGCGGCTGGATCACCCGGCCGGGGAACCTGGAGGCGCTGGGGACGGGGACGCTCTCCGTCTGGCTGAAGGTGTCGGCGGGCGAGGCGGTGCGGCGCGCGGGGGCGGCGCCCGGGGAACGCCCCTTGCTGGCCGGGCCGGACCCGCTGGCCGCCGCGCGGCGGCTGCTGGAGCGCCGCACGCCGCTCTACGCCCGCGCCGCGCTGCACGTGGACACCGAGGGAACGCCGCCGGACCGGGTGGCGCAGATCATCGAAGCCGAAGTGCTGGCCCGCCGCGGGCCGCAGTAGACATACACGCGTTTCCAGTTGATGCCGGAACGAGCCAAGAAGATACGCCTGGTGGTGGTGGAAAGCCCCACCAAGGCGAAGACGATCCGCAGCTTCCTTCCCAGCGGCTACCGCGTGGCGGCCAGCATGGGCCACGTGCGCGACCTGCCCGAGAGCGCCAGCGACATCCCCCCCGCGCTGAAGGGGAAGGAGTGGGCGCGCCTGGGCGTGAACGTGGAGAACGACTTCGAGCCGGTCTACGTCGTCCCCGCCGGCAAGAGGAAGATCGTGAGCGAGCTGCGCGACCTGCTGAAGGGCGCCGACGAGCTGGTGGTGGCCACCGACGAAGACCGCGAGGGCGAGAGCATCGGCTGGCACCTGGTGGAGGTGCTCAAGCCCAAGGTGCCGTGCTCGCGGATCGTGTTCCACGAGATCACCCCCGAGGCGATCCGCGAGGCGCTGGAGCACCCCCGTCGCATCGACGACGACCTGGTGCGCGCGCAGGAAACGCGGCGCATCCTGGACCGCCTGGTGGGCTACACGGTGAGCCCGCTGCTGTGGAAGAAGATCGCCACCGGGCTCAGCGCCGGCCGCGTGCAGTCCGTGGCCGTCCGCCTCCTCGTTGTCCGCGAGCGCGAGCGGCGGGCGTTCCACTCGGCCGTGTACTGGGACCTGAAGGCCGCGCTGGCGAAGGAAGAGGCCGTCTTCAGCGCGCTCCTCCAGTCCGTGGGCGGCAGGCGCGTGGCCACGGGGCGCGACTTCGACGAGACCACGGGGCGGCTCAAGTCCCGCGACGTCGTCCTGCTCGGCAGCGAAGAGGCGAACGCGCTGCGGCAGCGGCTGCGGGACGCCGCGTGGAAGGTGACGGAGACGGAGGAGAAGCCGTCCGTCCGCCGGCCGTATCCGCCGTTCACCACGTCGACCCTGCAGCAGGAGGCCAACCGCAAGCTGCGCCTCAGCTCACGCGATACGATGCGGATCGCGCAGCGGCTGTACGAGGAGGGCTTCATCACCTACATGCGCACCGACTCGGTGCACCTCTCCGACCAGGCCATCAAGGCCGCGCGGATGCGTATCCGCGCGCTGTACGGCGAGGAGTACCTCAGCCCGTCACCCCGCCAGTTCACCACGACGTCCAAGGGCGCGCAGGAGGCCCACGAGGCGATCCGCCCGGCGGGGACGGAGATGCGCACGCCGGACGCCACGGGGCTCAGCGGCCGCGAGCTGGACCTGTACGACCTGATCTGGAAGCGCACCGTGGCCAGCCAGATGGCCGACGCGCGCCAGACGCACCTCACCGCGCTGATCGAGGCCGCGGACGCCGTCTTCCGCGCCAGTGGCAAACGCATCGACTTCCCCGGCTTCTTCCGCGCCTACGTGGAGGGGAGCGACGACCCCGAGGCCGCGCTGGAGGACCGCGAGGAGCCGCTGCCGCACCTGCGCCGCGGCGACGCGCTGGGGCTGCGCGGGCTGCAGGCGCTGAAGCACGAGACGCAGCCGCCCGCGCGCTACACCGAGGCCACGCTGGTGAAGACGCTGGAGGCCGAGGGGATCGGCCGCCCCTCCACCTACGCGTCGATCATCGGCACCATCATCGACCGCGGCTACGTGGAGCGGCAGCAGAACCAGCTGGTGCCCACCTTCACCGCCTTCGCCGTCACCACGCTGCTGGAGCGCAACTTCCCGCACCTGGTGGACACCCGCTTCACCGCGCGGATGGAGGAGCAGCTCGACGAGATCGCGGGGGGCGAGGCCGAGTGGCTCCCCTACCTGCGCGACTTCTTCAGCGGCCCCGAGGGGCTGGACGAGCTGGTGCAGAAGGGGCAGGAGCAGATCGACCCGCGCGAGGCCAGCACCGTGCTGCTGGAAGGGCTCCCGGCGCGGGTGCGGATCGGGCGCTTCGGCCCGTTCGTGGAGCGCGAGGAGGGCGAGAACACCGTTACCGCCTCGCTCCCCGAGGGGATCGCCCCGGCGGACCTGAGCGACGAGCAGGTGGAGCGCCTGGTCCGCGCCAAGACCGAGGGCCCGGACGTCCTGGGCGTCGATCCCGAGACCAAGAAGCCCGTGCTGCTGCTGGAAGGCCGCTTCGGCCCCTACGTGCAGCTGGGCGAGGCCACGGACGAGGACAGCAAGCCCAAGCGCGCCTCGCTCCCCAAGGGGATGAACCCCGCCGACGTGAGTTTGGAGATGGCGCTGCGCTGGCTCTCGCTCCCCCGGACGCTCGGGAAGCATCCGGAGACGGGGGAAGAGGTGCGCGCCGGGATCGGCCGCTTCGGCCCCTTCGTGGTGCACGACAACGACTTCCGCTCGCTGGAGAAGACCGACGACGTCTACACCGTCGGCCTTCCCCGCGCGCTGGAGCTCCTTTCCACGCCCAAGGGCGGCCGCGGCCAGCGCAAGGCCATCGAGCCGCTGCGCACCCTGGGCGCGCACCCGGCCGACGGCGAGCCGGTGACGCTGTGGGAAGGCCGCTACGGCCCCTACGTGAAGCACGGCGACGTGAACGCCTCGCTGCCGAAGGGCGTGTCCCACGAAGGCTTCACCCTCGAAGCCGCGCTCCCGCTGATCGCCGAGCGTGCCGCGACGGCGAAGCCGAAGAAGGGCCGCGGTGCCGCCGCCCGCCGCGGCGCATCGTCGGCGCGGACGGCGCGCGGTTCAAAGGCAGCGGACACGAAGGCGTCGTCGAAGGCGCCCGCGAAGAAATCCGCCACGCCCAAGTCCAAGACCGCGGCGAGCGCGAAGAAGGCCTCCGCGGGCAAGCCCAGGACGCCGCGCAGGACGGGGAAGTAGGCAACCCGCAGCATCGCGCCCCCTCCGCTCGCTCTAGGCTCGCACCTCCCCGTACCGGGAGAGGTTGGAGACGCAAGCGCGGCGCATTGCGTCTGCTTCGCTTCAAGCCGGGAAGGTGAGCAGATGCCCGCGTGCAGTCCGCGAAGGCGGACTTCCCGATGTTCCAGCGGCGGGTTTCAACCCGCCGTCGCCCGCCCGCCGTCGCGGCCCGGCGCATGGTGCCCGATGATGGACCGAGCGTGGCGGACGGTTCCCGAAATCGTCCGCCACGGTCATATTTGGAGCCGGCGGGCACACCGTCGTCGGTTCCGGCGCGGATGTCCGCCTCGCAGTCCGCGAAGGCGGACTTCGTGCCGTCGTTGCAGCGAATTCATTCGCTCGCAACACCCGCGGGCTCAGTGACTTGCGATTGATCTATCCCTGGAGGCATAGCGGCATGGCGGATGTAACGGTGGTGGGCGGCGGGCTTTCGGGCTCGGAGGCGGCGTACCAGCTGGCGGAGCGCGGGCACGACGTCACGCTCCACGAGATGCGGCCGGTGCGGGGGACGCCCGCGCACCAGACCGACCGGCTGGGCGAGATCGTGTGCAGCAACACCTTCAAGAGCGAAGACCCGCACAACGCGCACGGCCTGCTCAAGCTGGAGATGGACGAGCTGGGCGCCGGCGGCTCGCTCCTGCTGGCGTGCGCGCGAGAGAGCCGCATCCCCGGCGGCACGGCGCTCACCGTGGACCGCATCGAGTTCGCGCAGCGGATGACGGCCGCCATCGAGGCGCACCCGCGCATCCGCGTGGTCCGCGACGAAGTGGCCGAGCTCCCCGCCGGGCCCGCCATCATCGCCACCGGCCCACTGACGTCGGACGCGCTCTCGCTCTCCATCCGCCGCGCGCTGGGCGACGACCAGGGGCTCTCCTTCTTCGACGCCATCGCCCCGGTCGTATCCGACGAGTCGCTGGACCACGACACGCTCTTCGCCGCCAGCCGCTGGGGGAAGGGCGAGGGCGACGACTACCTGAACGCCCCGATGACGCAGGAGCAGTATGAGGCGTTCATCGAGGCGCTGAAGACCGGCGAGGAGCACGCGGGGCACGACTGGGAGAACGTCCCCTACTTCGAGGGGTGCCTGCCGATCGAGGTGATGGCGCACCGCGGCGTGGAGACGCTGCGCTTCGGGCCGATGAAGCCCGTGGGCCTCCCCGTTCCCCAGTGGGGAGGCAGGCGCGCGCACGCCGTGGTTCAGCTGCGGCGGGAGGACCGGGCGGGGCAGATGTGGAACCTGGTGGGCTTCCAGACGCGGCTGAAGATCCCCGAGCAGAAGCGCATCTTCCGCATGATCCCGGGGCTGGAGAACGCCGAGTTCCTGCGCTGGGGGTCGATCCACCGCAACACCTACCTCAACTTCCCCGCGAAACTGAGCGCCCACGGTTCGCTGCGCGGCCGGCCCGAGCTGATCTTCGCCGGGCAGATCACGGGGGTGGAGGGGTACACAGAGTCGACCGCCGTCGGCATCCTGGCGGCGGCCAACCTGGACCGCGTCGTCCGCGGCCTGGACCCCGCCGTCCCGCCGCCGACCACGATGCTGGGCGGGCTGATGCGCTACCTGCGCGACAGCGATCCCAGGCACTTCGCGCCGATGAACAGCAACTTCGGCCTGCTGGACCCGCTGGAGGGTCAGCCGAAGAAGATGAAGAAGGAGGCGAAGCGCGAGCTCCTGGTCGAGCGCGCCCGCGCTGACTTCGGCGCGTGGATGGACGCGCACGAGCTGCGGGTGCACGAACCCGCCACCCGCGCGTGAGCGACGCCCCCGTCCCCACCGACGCCCCGGCGGACGAGTCCTCCTCACTCAGGGACGAGGTGGACGACTTTCTCCGCTACATCCAGCACGAGCGCCAGCTCAGCCCGCAGACGGTGCGCGCCTACACCGACGACCTGGGCGAGCTGGAGCGCTTCCTGGACCGCTACTACGGCTCGGGCGAGTGGACGTGGGGTGGGGTGGACCGGCTGGCGATCCGCTCCTTCATGGGCGACCTGGCCACGCGCAAGGGGAACGCGAAGAGCAGCATCGCCCGCAAGCTCAGCGCCGTCCGCTCCTTCTACCGCTACCTGCACGTGGAAGAGCGGGTGGAGGCCAACCCGGCGAAGGCGGTGCGCACGCCCAAGAAGGTGAAGGTGCTCCCCGGCTTCCTGACCAGGGAGCAGATGGAGTCGATCTTCGCCAGCGCCGAGGTGCGCGCGGGCGACGGCGGGTTCCACGCCATGCGCAACCTGGCCATCATCGAGCTCTTCTACAGCACGGGGATGCGCCTGAGCGAGCTGCAGGGGCTGGACGTGGACCGGCTGGACCTGCTGGGCGAGCGCGTCCGCGTCTTCGGCAAGGGCCGCAAGGAGCGCATCGTGCCGATCGGGCGGATGGCGGTGCGGGCGCTGCGGCACTACTGGGAGGGGCGCGAGCTGGTGCTGCAGCATGCGACCCGCCCCGACCGGCGCGCCGTGTTCATCGGCCAGACGGGGCGGCGGCTGACGGTGCGGCACATCCAGAACATCGTGAAGCAGTTCCTGAAGCAGGTGGGCGAGGAGCACGGCCTTTCCACCCACTCGCTGCGCCACACCTTCGCCACCCACCTGCTGGACAGCGGCGCCGACCTGCTGGCGGTGAAGGAGCTGCTCGGCCACGCATCCCTCAGCACCACGCAGATCTACACGCACACGTCGAAGGAGCGCCTGAAGAAGGTCTATCGCCAGGCGCACCCCCGCGCGTAGGCAGCGGATCTCGAACTGCCGCTGTTGCAGTTCGAAAACGGAACCCGTGCTCCCTCCCGCGCCTTGCGGTGTACAGGGAATCACGCGAGCTTGCCCCGGCCCATTCGCCGGGGTAAATCGTTCCGGGAACGGGCGGAACGACGAACGAGATCGGGACCTGACTGGAGATAGATGAGCGGAATCACGTTCCACGCCACCACCATCCTGGCCGTCCGCCGCGACGGCCGGGTGGCGCTCGGCGGCGACGGGCAGGTGACCACGGGCGACATCGTGGCCAAGAGCAGCGCCGTGAAGGTGCGCAAGCTGCGCGACGGCAGGGTGCTGGCGGGGTTCGCCGGCAGCGTGGCCGACGCCTTCACCCTGTTCGAGAAGTTCGAGGAAAAGCTCGAGCGCTACCCCGGCAACCTGAGCCGCGCCGCCGTGGAGCTGGCCAAGGAGTGGCGCAGCGACCGCTACCTGCGCCGCCTCGAGGCGCTGCTGGCGGTGGCCGACCGCGACCACACCTACATGCTCTCGGGCAACGGCGACGTGATCGAGCCCGACGACGACATCGTGGCCATCGGCAGCGGCGGCGCCTACGCGCTGGCGGCCGCGCGCGCGCTCAAGGAGCACTCGGTGCTCACCGCCCCCGAGATCGTGCGGAAGGGGCTGGAGATCGCGGGCGACATCTGCATCTACACCAACCGCAACATCACCGTGCTGGAGCTGGAGGGCGCGCCGCGCGACGCCCCCACCAGCACGGTTTGAGGATAGAGACGACCATGGCGACCAACGAAACGGAAGCGCGGCCCGACGCGGCCCCCGCCCCCGCGGGGCCTGACGGCAAGCCGGGCGAGGAGCTGGCTCCCTGGCTCGACGAGCTGACGCCGCGCGGGATCGTGGCCGAGCTGGACAAGTACATCGTGGGGCAGCGCGAGGCCAAGAAGGCCGTGGCCATCGCGCTGCGCAACCGGTGGCGCCGCCAGCGCGTGGACGACGAGCTGCGCGACGAGATCGTCCCCAACAACATCATCATGATCGGCCCCACCGGGGTGGGGAAGACCGAGATCGCCCGCCGCCTGGCCAAGCTGGCCGGCGCGCCGTTCGTGAAGGTGGAGGCCAGCAAGTTCACCGAGGTGGGCTACGTGGGCCGCGACGTGGAGTCGATGGTGCGCGACCTGGTGGAAGTCGCCGTGAACATGGTGCGCACCGACCGCGAGGACGAGGTGCAGGAGGTGGCCGAGCAGCGCGTGGAAGAGCGCCTGCTGGACCTGCTCATCCCTCCGGTCGATGGCGCCGCCGCGAGCCCCAAGCTGGAGCAGACCAGCGACACCACCGCGTCGGCCCGCATCTTCGTCGCCGGCCCGTCCGGCGCGGCCGAGAAGAAGGAGGACGCCGAGGTCCGCGAGCGGCGCGAGCGCACCCGCGAGAAGTTCCGGCAGCTGCTGGCCGACGGGAAGCTGGAGGACCGCGAGGTGGAGGTGGAGGTCAGCCAGAGCATGCCCATCGAGAACATGATGATCCCGATGGGCGGGGGGATGGAGGGCGGCATGGACGGCAACCTGATGGACATGCTGCAGGACATGCTCCCCAAGCGCACCAAGCGCCGCAACGTCACCGTCAGCGAGGCGCGCCGCATCCTGCTGCAGGACGAGCTGGACAAGCTGGTGAACATGGACGAGGTGGTGAACGAGGCGCTCGACCGGGTGGAGGAGATGGGGATCATCTTCCTGGACGAGATCGACAAGATCGCGGGCGACCACGCCGGGATGGGCCCCGACGTGAGCCGCGAGGGGGTGCAGCGCGACCTCCTTCCCGTGGTGGAGGGATCGACCGTGCAGACCAAGTACGGGATCGTGCGCACCGACCACATCCTGTTCATCGCGGCGGGCGCGTTCCACGTGAGCAAGCCCAGCGACCTGATCCCCGAGCTGCAGGGCCGCTTCCCGATCCGCGTGGAGCTGAAGTCGCTCACCGAGGCCGACTTCGTGCGCATCCTGACCGAGCCGAAGAACGCGCTGCTCACGCAGTACCGCGCGCTGGTGAAGGCCGAGGGCGCCAGCCTGGAGTTCACCGCCGAAGGGGTGGACGAGATCGCTCGCATCGCCGCGCAGGTGAACGAGCGGATGGAGAACATCGGCGCGCGCCGCCTGCACACGGTGCTGACGACGCTCCTCGAGGACATCCTCTTCGACCTCCCCGAGCTGGAGCAGAAGGAGATCCACATCGACGCCGACAACGTGCGCAACCGCCTCAAGGCCATCGTGGAGGACGAGGACCTGCGCAAGTACATCCTCTGAGCGGAGTCGCGCGGCAGATCAGCTGCCAAAGACGAACCGGGCCGGCGCCTCGCGTGAGGTGCCGGCCCGGTTCGTTTCCTCTTCTGCTCAGCGGCGGTTCATCCAGCGCTTGGGCTTCTGCCGCCAGTGAGCACACGCGACGACGATGACTTCTTCATCGGAGGTCCGGAAGATGATGCTGTAAGGAAACCGCCGAAGCAAAACGCGGCGGAGTTCCTTGTGCACGACCGGGTAATGGGACGGATTCCGGCGCGCAGAAGCGACGGCGGCGTCCATCGAGTCCGCGAACTGCGCCTCCTAGCCGGCTGCCTGCCCCTTATACCACTGGAGGGCGTCGCGGATTTCGTCCTGAGCCTGCTTCCGAATAACCAGGCGGCGACTCAAACGCCGAATTCCTCGCGAAGCTGAGCCCGGGCCTCCTCCCATGAAATCGCTGAAGATGGGTCGGCGTCGTGCTCGGCGAGTCGCCGGTCCCACTCTTCGACCTGCTCGTCCGAAGGGGAAAGCAATTCCGAACTCGCGGGGATGCTGTCCCACAGGTCTTGAGCGAGCTGGATGCGCTCGGCTTCGCTGAGCTTCAAGAGCTCTGAGAGATGTGCTGTGCTCATCTCGAAAAACTAGTTCAACCCAGTGCTTGAATCAACGCCCGCGACACCCATTCGATCTGCTCGCGAAGAAGATCCTTGACCACCCGCTGGAGGTGTGCTAGTGTATTGACATGGTGTCAATCCATTAGCACACAGGAGGGGGGATGACTCCGACGGGAGCGATGGACCTGGGGCGGCGCGAGCGGCAGATCATGGACGTGGTGTTCCGCCTGGGCCGGGCCACCGCGGCCGAGGTGCTGGCCGGCCTCCCCGATCCGCCGAGCTATTCCGCGGTGCGCGGGATGCTGCGGCTGCTGGAGGACAAGGGCTACCTGCGCCACGAGCAGGACGGCCCCCGCTACGTCTACCTGCCCACTACCGCGCGTGACGAGGCTCGCCGTTCGGCGCTCGCGCACCTGCTGCGCACCTTCTTCGACGGGAGCCGCGAGAACGCGGTGGCCGCGCTGCTGGACCTGGAAGACGAGCCGATCGACGACGGCGAGTACGCCCGCCTGAAGACCCTTCTCGAGAACGCCCGCGAACCCGGAGACGACCGATGACCCTCTCCCTCACGATCTCTCCCCAGGCCGCGTTCGTGGCCGCCGTGGTGGTGAAGGCCACGCTCGTGCTCTCCGCCGCCGCGCTCGCCGTCTTCGCGCTCAGCCGCCGCGCCCCGGCCGCCGCGCGGCACCTGGTGTGGACGCTGGCCGTCTGCGCGCTGCTGGCGCTGCCGCTGCTCGCGCTGGCGCTCCCCGGCTGGCGGCTTCCGTTCGTCACCGTGGCGCCGTCCGCCGCGCCCCCGGCCGACGTGCTGATCGGGGCCTATGCGCCCGCCGCGCCGGCCGCGGCCACGGAACGGGCTCCGATCGCGGCGCCTGCGCCCGCGTCCGTCGCGGCGACGGTGGTGGAGGCGCCGGCGGACGCGTACGCACCTCCCGCCCCAGTGGCGGCGGCGGCGGAAGGCGCGCCGGTCCTCGTCCTCGCGCCCGCGGCACCCGTGGCGGGTGTCGCCGCGCCTGCGCTGGCGGGCCCGCGCGGGGATGGATGGATGCGGTTCGCGGGGATGCTGGCGCTGGCGTATGCCGCGGTCACGCTGGCGCTGCTCGCGCGCATCGTGATCGGGCGAATCGGCGTGCGCCGGCTGGCGCGCGAAGCCGTGGTCGTGACGGACCCGGAGTGGACCGGCCTCGTCCGTGACCTGGCGTGGCAGCTGGAGATCGACCGTCCGGTGACCCTGCTGCGGAGCACCAGTGCCACGATGCCGATGACGTGGGGGGTGCGGCGGCCCACGGTCCTCCTCCCCGCCGAGAGCGCCGGATGGACCACGGAGCGCATTCGCGTGGTGCTGCTGCACGAGCTCGCCCACGTGGCCCGGCACGACTGCCTGACGCAGACGCTGGCCGCCGTGGCGTGCGCCCTCTACTGGTTCCACCCCGGCAGCTGGCACGCCGCGCGGCGCCTGCGCGTGGAGCGCGAGCTGGCGTGCGACGACCGCGTGCTGGCCGCCGGCACCCGCGCCCGCGAGTACGCCGCGCACCTGCTGGAGGTGGCGCGCGCCTTCCGCGCGCCGCCGCTGGCCGCCGCCGCGGCGGTGAGCATGGCGCGCCCGTCGCACCTCGAGGGCCGCCTGCTGGCCGTGCTGGACGGCGTGCGCGACCGGCGCACCGTCTCGCGCCGGGCCGCCGGCCTCGCGACGCTCGCCGCGGCCGGGCTCGTCCTCCCCCTCGCCGCGATGCGGCCGGGCGAGGCGCGCGCGGCGGAGGTGCCGCCCCCCGCCCTGGCCGACGTTGCGCCGGCGGCGCACGCGGCGGCTCCGCTCGGCGGCAACTGCGAGCTGCGGCGCGGGACCGAGCTCGACTGCCAGGTCGAGGCGCGCTCGGGCGAGCGGCTGACGCTGGAGCTGGCCGAGCACGTGAGCGTACGCGTGGTGGGGCGCGACCACGACGGCGTCGACGTCCACACCGGCAGCGGCCGGCGCCGGATGAACGTGACCGCCGAGCGCGTGGCCGGCGGCGTGCGGGTGCGCGCCTCGGTGGAGCCGCGCAGCACCGACATGGCCGGGCCCGACCTGATCATCGAAGTGCCCGGCCGCTTCGACGTGCAGGTGGCCGGCGACGAGAGCGGCGTGGAGCTTCGCGACGTGCGCGGCACCTTCAGCGGGCACACGCGCGGCGGCGGGCTGGCCTTCATCCGCGCGGAGGGCACGGTGCGGATGGACGCGGGCGGCGGCGGGGCGTACGTGCAGGACTCGCACCTGGAAGGGCGGCTGGAGATGGGCGGCGGCGGCGTGATGATGGCCGGCAACCGCGGCGGCCTGGACATCGTGGGCGCCGGGGCCACGGTGTACGGCAGCCCCGACCAGGCCCGCGAGTGGAGCACCCGCGTGCGCACCGGCGCCGGCGGCCAGCGTTCGGGCGACGTCACCTGGCACGCGCACGGCAACGGCGGCTTGGCCGCGTCGGTGGCCGGTGCCGACGTGAACTGCCAGGGCGACGACTGCGTGGTCTACGTCGACACCGGCGGCACCGCCCGGAGCGGCGACGTGCGCGGGAACGGCCGCAGCTGGAGCCGCGCGGCCTCATCCGCCGACGCGCGCGGCCGCCCCGTGGTGGCGCAGACGTGGAGCGGCTCGGCGGATGCGCGCGGCCGCGTCGAGGCGGGGCGGACGTGGAGCCAGTCGTCCGATGGACGCAGCTGGACCGCGATCGCCGGGCAGAAGCCGATGGTGATCAGCGCCGACGGCAACGGGTATGCGTACGCCACCGGCGACGTGGCCGGGCGGATCTCGTCGATCGACGCGATGGCGCGCTACGCTCCGGTGGAGGCGGCGGCGCAGGGGATCGCCCGGCTGGCGCTGGAGGACCCGGACGCCCGCGTGCAGCGCGCCGCGGTGGACGCGCTGGCCGGCCTGCGCGGCCCCGTGCGCGACCAGCAGTTGCGCCGCATCTCCCGCGAGCACCGCGACCCCGAAATCCGCCGCCGCGCCGAGGCCGCGCTGCGGTAGCGGGGATCGGGAGTGGACACACGAACCGGGGCGATCCGCAGCTGCGGACCGCCCCGGTTCGTCATGGCGTCATCCCGCCGTTCCGTCAGCTTTCCGGGACGTAGGGCTGGGGGATGAGGAACTCGCCGTCTTCGTAGCCGCCGTCGTCCTCCAGCAGGGTCAGGAACTGCAGGTGGCGGCGGCGGAGGCGGTTGGCGGAGAGGAAGGCCTCTTCCTCGGTGGCGCCGAAGCCCTCCCAGGCGCGGTCGCCGATGCCGGCGGCGGTGAGCCACGGTGAACCGGCGTCGTGCACGCGCGGCGTGCGCCAGGGGTGGCCGAACGGGTCCAGGTAGGTGCCGATGACCTGCCCGGAGCGGTTCACCACCACGCCGAACGCACCGCCACGGGCCGCGCGGCGGCGGCGGATGGCCGCCACCGCGCGCGGCAGCGCATCCAGCGCGAGCACCAGCCCGCACAGCACGCCGACGGCCGTGACGCTGTCGAAGATCAATTCCCTCATGGCTCTAGATCCACATGGCGCGTATGGAGCGCCACCCGTGGGCGCCCATCCTTCGTTGTACACCCGACCCCACGTCCGTTCCCGCCATCCGTGCGGCCCCGCGCACCGCGCGTTGGCGAGGCGCCGCAGTCGTTCGGTCGGCTTCCCATCCATTACACGATCCGCGGCCGTCCGGCGTCACATGTTCCCCCCCGCGCCCTGGCACCGCGCCGGGTACGGCTCGTGCACCCGGTCCCGCGCTTCCGAAACCCATCGAACCCGGGACAAATCGCGAGATGAAGCTGAACGAGCGAGCCTACCCCGCCTCTGACGCGCGGGGCGCCTGATGGCGGTGCGCATCGGCTATCACGCCAGCCA
>Ga0207706_10000190_pt1 | contig 68803 bp, 56 predicted proteins | sample KBSC53metaG_FD_184318 | JGI IMG/M metagenome (GOLD analysis project Ga0207706, IMG submission 184318) | Corn rhizosphere microbial communities from Kellogg Biological Station, Michigan, USA - KBS C5-3 metaG (SPAdes) (version 2) | ecosystem: Host-associated > Plants > Roots > Rhizosphere > Soil ... | reverse complement strand
CCTTCCCATCCCGAACAGGACCGTGAAACGGCGGCACGCCGATGATAGTACGGACTGCCCGTGCGAAAGTAGGTCATTGTCAGGCACCCATGCAATGCACAACGCCCCGAACCCCGGGGCGTTTTGCTTTGTGGCGTGCGGAAGCTATCGCGAGACTTGCTCATTGCGTGCTCGCACTGGCGTCACGCGCAGGTGCGTAAACCCGATCCCCAGCGGTCTGGGATCGCTGCTCTGGCCGAGCGCCTTGGGAGAAACGGGGTTCGGCACCTCGAAAGCAAGCGACGCTTGGCACGAAGAATCGTGCGGAACGACGACCGAAACATCGGCCGTGTGTGCGCTCAAACGGAATCGAGCCGCGTTGTCACCTGCTCGAACGACTATGGGCGATTCGACGTTGGGCCCGAAGGCGTTTGCGGTGAGAAGAACTTCGAGCGGCCCGTCCGGCAGGCAGGACGCGAAACGCACGCTGACCACCTTTCCATCCGACCATCGACCCCATTTTTCGGCACGACTCAAACCCGTCACCGAAATCACGTATGGCGGATACAGCGCGCCATCCCGAAAGTCGATGGCGAAGTTCTCTTCCATCGCGTTGTTATCCGTCCCCGATGATTGCCACGTACACGCGGCATAGACACCTACGAAGGAGCGAAATCGCGGGCAGCTCCAGCGTTCCACGCCTGGTGGGATTGCACCAAGCCGGTTTGCTGCCTCGAGTCCGTCTTCGATGGCGTCTTCATTGGCGAGCACGGCCACTGGCAGCGTGGGATTCGCCCGCATGGCATCGACCACCTTGACGTCGATCCTGTGCGTGAAATCGGCGCGAACGAAGCGACTGTCCGGATGCAGAAACGGAAACAAGTAGCTGTTCGCTTGGCCGAAAACGAGAAACAATTGCGGTCGATCACGCAGAGTCTGCGGAATATCGAGCCCGAATCGCGCCGCGGCTTTGCTCGATGCTAGGCTGTTGTGCCCCCAATCCGGAATGCGCAACCCGTACCAGGCCAGCACAAGGAATCCGACAAGCGCCGCGGTCTGCATCCGGTGACGAATCACGGCGGATGCGAGAACCCAAAGCACAATCCCGCATACGAGCTCGATCGGGATGACGTAGCGCTGGTATGCGAACCCTACAGCCCAGAGCGTGAGAGACAATGCGAAGAATGCCAGCAAGCCCGTGTCAATCGGCGACGCGTTCAGGAGCGCGGAGCGGCCGCGTCGCCATAGGTCCAAGACGAATCCCGTAGCGCCAACGACTGCAAACACCGCGACCATCGACCAACGGGTATCCGCGAACGAAAGCTCCAACGTCTTATCGGTTCCCGCCGCCATGCTGAACAGGTACGACATGAATTCGTGAACGGAATCGAACCTCCAGCGCAGATCGCGGAAATCAACCTGATCGAACCAGGGCGACTTGAATATGCCGTTCCACAGCGGGAAGAAGGGGTTGCGCCACGAGTTGAAGAGCGAGACGTTCCACCACGCCAATGCACCGAAGCCGAGCAGCGCACCGCCGGAATACGAAGCGGCCAATTTCAACACGACGCCCCAGCGTCGTTCAAGAGCCAGCGGCAACAGCGTGGATGGTAGGGCCAGCGCAAAGGGCACGTTGGTGAGCCGCAAGCCGGTCGCCAGCCCAAGCACGGCGCCGGACAACGCAAACCGTCGTATGGATCGGCTATCGGCAGTACCCTTCCCTGCGCCGCGCAACGCGCAAAGCAGCCCGAGGAGCACGAGCGGAGCTGTCGTCGCCGAAGAGAAGCTCGTGCCTAGCTCGCTCCACCAAATCGGCGAGGCGAACGCGAGCAGCAGAGCAATCGCCGGGGCGCCGCGAACGGCGATGCGGGAAGGCTGACAGGCTGTCTCCCTGCACAGTTGCACGACGATTGGCAGGGAAAGAAGCTGAACGGCCGTGATGACAAATGCGTTGGCCGGAAACTCGAGCAGTCGATACGCGAGGTAAGGGAGAAGGCTGGGGAGCGGATTGAAGAACGTTTGTACTCCCGCGGCAGCGATGTCCCAGTCGAAGCGGCCCGACAGCAATGCATAGCCGGCATAGTAGTGATAATTCAGCAGATCATAGTTTTCGTCCGGACCTCTCGCATAAACGAACGCGAATGCCACAAGCGCAATGACGCCCGCGGCGCACCAAGTGAGGGCGTCGTCGTTCAGGACCCGTTGTCCAATCGTCATCCGATGCTATGACCGATAGCCCTTCCCAAACCGGGGCTCATTGTCAGGCGCACACGCGCCACGATGCCATACCCCCGGGCGGCCGCTCTTCATGACGAGCTTTGCAGCGGGAGGCCTTCAGTTACGATGAGCGACGGATCGCATCCGCCCATGGAAACCCTACCGGTCTCGATTGGCACGAAAACTTACGTCCTGACGTCGGACGACGACTATCTGCACCAACTGAAAGGCGGCTTCGAGCCTGACATGGTGCACCTCTTCGAGTGCCTGTTGCGAAAGGACTTCTGCGTGGCCGACGTCGGAGCCAATATCGGATGCACGTCAATCCTGTTCGGCGAACTGGCAGCCCGGGTCATTTCGTTCGAGCCGTCACCATCGACTTTCCGGTATCTGCAGCAGAATATCCGGCGCGCCGGCCTGGCCAACGTCGAGCTATGCAACTATGGCTTGGGCGCGCAGCGCGGCGACACCAAGCTTACCTTTTCCGCGAACAATCGGGCCGGCGCTTTCATATCGGGCGACATGAAGACCAGCAGTGGGCACGTTGTCGAGGCGGTTCATATCGAGACGCTCGACGACGTCATTGACGGTCTTGGCAATGCGAGACTCGATTTCATCAAGATCGACGCGGAAGGATTCGAGAAGGACGTGATCGAAGGTGCTCGCGACGTCATCTCGAGGGATGAGCCGCTGATCGTCCTCGAATTGAACCATTGGTGCCTCAATGCATTTCGGCGGATCGCCGTACCCGATTTCCTCGACTATCTACGATCAATTTTCCCGCTGTTGTACGCGGTGGAGAATACGCGGTACCTCGATCTGCACGACGAGGCCGAGAGCTACATCGTCATGTATCACCACATCAACCACGGTCGCTACAAGAATCTCCTGGCGGCGTTTGGCAGGACCGAGCTGGCGGGTTTTCATTCGCGCTTCGCGCACATGACCTAGCGAGACGACAGCTGAAACGAAAGAGGCGACCTTCGGCCGCCTCTTTGGGAGTGTCGGGGCGCTAGTGTGTCGCCCGGCGCCTGTGAAGCGAAAGCCACCCGAACAGCAATCCGAGCGCGAGCAGCGTCACCGTTCGCGGCTCGGGCACGTTCAAGTCCGGCGACCTGCAGTTGCTTTTCGTGCACGCTCCGTCCGGCGGACCGCAGTCGGGTTCCGTGCACGTGCCGGTCTGCGCGTCGGGTACCGTGCCGAACAGGAACATGACCGAGCTGAGCTCGGGCACGCCCGTCAGTCCCGCCACCGAGAACGTGAAAGTGACCGGACCCGCGAGCAGCGGGTTGTGCTGCTGATTGCTGAGACCGCCGTTTCCGCCCGGTGCGTCATAGTTGGTATTGACTATGGCGTACGGGTGATAGCTGAACGTACCGTTGCCATTGCTGCCTGCACCGAGCAACGCATCGTCGCCGGTCAGTGCGACATCCCATCCGTATGGTGAAGTGCCGGCTACCGCGGGACACGGATCGGTACTCTGCGTGCAATTGATCACCGCGGCTACGCTCACGTTCGTCAGCATGAGGCTCGTCGGCGCTTGCGAAAACGTGAACCGTAGTCCATCGAGTTCCGACGCGATGAAGGCCGTCGGATCGACGTTGTCCGTCAGCGTGATGCTGAATGTCGTGAGATTCGTCGTGTCGAACGCAAAGACCGCCGTTCCCTGCTGCGCCACGTTCTCGGTGACGCCATCCGCTATGAACGTATACGCAATCGGCATCGCTGCCACCGACGCGGCTGTGAGGAGGGTAGCCGCCGCGAGAAGGATCCGGGATTTGTGCATGTTTTCAAACGCCGTTCCGATAGAGACACCCACCATGATGCAAGATCCATGCGTCGGCGCGTATCATATTGATTCGTAAATTAAATAACCACACACTTGCGCAGTCATTATTTGAATCGTAAGGGGAATCGACATATTTTGGTTAAATCACCATTTGTTTGCACAAGCTTGCACTTTTCATGCTGAATAGCACAATCAGTCGTGCTCAAGCATTGCTTTTCAAAACGGAATGCCCTCGGAGCGCGTACGCTGGCCGTCACCGACGAACCTCTTCATATATGGCGAGCGTCTTGTTGGCGCAGACAGCCCAGTCGTAGCGACGCGCGCGCATTCGTCGCTGTTCCACGGCCGAAGGATCGGCCGGTGATTCGTGCACTCGGATGATCGCGTCGGCAATTGCATCGACGCGATCTGGTGCGACGAAGTGTGCATGGGACGCCGCGGTCTCACGCAGTGCCGGCAATTCGCTGGCGACAACGGGCAGGCCGCACGCAAGCGCCTCCAGCAAGGGCAGTCCGAAGCCCTCGGCGAGCGACGGGTATGCAAACATCCCGGCTGCGTAATAAAGGGCTTGTAGATCGTCGGGAGAAACATAGTCGAGCCATACGACGCGACGTCCTGCTTTGAGGTCCTCCAGGCGTCTGCGCAGGTCTGGTGCGCCCCAGCCGTATTTCCCGACCAACACGAGTTGCCGAGCTTCGCGCAGCGCTTGTGGAAGCGACTCGTACGCCGAAACCAGTGTCCCCAGATTCTTGCGCGGCTGTAGCGTGCCGACGTGAAGCACATAGCCAGGCTGGAGGCGGTGACGCGCAAGTGTCGCCTGGAGCACGGCGTCGTCGGGTCGCTTGAACCACCGCTCGTGAACGCCGAGCGGGACGATACGGATGCGTTCGCGCGGGATGCGATAGTGCTGAACCAGTTCGTCGGCTGCCGCCTCGGAGATCGCGATCACGACGTCCGCCGATTGCGCGCTGTGGCGAAGCAGCCAGTTCTTGAGCGACCGCATGCTGGGGTTCGCCCACGCCGGATTGACGAGTGGTATCGCATCGTGGATCGTGGCCACCACCGGTGTCCGGGAAAGCTTCGGTACCAGATAATCGGTAGCGTGGTAGACATCGATGCGGCGAGCGACAGCACGTGCCGTCGGCGCCGGAACCTTCAGAGCAGACGCCGCCGCCATGCATGAAAGCGGTAGCGCGAAACTGAGCGATGCCTCGCGCGGTCGCGCGAGTCTCGCTCCCACCACCATGGGAGCGCCGATTCGCAGCACTTGAACCCCGGCCGAGGTGAGCGCATCGGCCAACTCGCGGGTATAGACTCCGATGCCGTCGGGCCTTGCGGCGCGGCCGAACCGCTCGAGGACGTTCGACGAAATGCCGACGACAATCGGAGCGCGATTCGCAGCCGCCATGCAGCATCGTAACTGAACGCTACGCTATAATTGCGCGCGTCGCGTCTTTTCGCCCGCTCGTCCACGACACTCGCGATTGCCGAAGTGCGCACGCTTCTGGTCACCGGGCACACCGGTTTCGTGGGTCAGATGGTCGACCGCGTGCTTCAGGCAAAGCCCGGCGCTCCGGACTGGCAACTTGCCTGCCTGCCCGAAGGATTCGACATCCGTTCGCCGGAACTCGTGCGTCGGCTCGCCGATTCGCACGCCGATGCCGTGCTGCACCTCGCGGCGCTGACGAGCGTTGCCGAGTCGTTCCAGGAGCCGGAGTACTTTTTTGACGTCAACTTCCACGGGACGTGGAACCTGCTGCGGGCATTGCGCACGATGGGATTCGACGGCCGGCTGCTCTTCGTAAGCTCGGGCGATTGCTATGGCGAGGTCACTCCGGACGAACTGCCGGTGCAGGAGACGCATCCGCTGCGTCCACGCAGTCCCTACGCCGTCAGCAAGGTGGCGGCAGAGGCGCTTTGTCAGCAGTGGGCGCAATGTGAAGGACTCGACGTCGTGCTGACGCGATCCTTCAATCATCTCGGGCCCGGACAGGATGCCAAGTTTGCCATTGCAGGTTTCGCCCGGCAGCTTGCGCTGATTGCCAGGGGAGCGCAGCCGCCGCGCATCGTCACCGGTGATCTCGACATCACCCGCGATTTCACCGACGTTCGCGATGTCGTCACGGCGTACCTCGCGCTACTCGACGGCGGGCAGCGGGGAGAGCCTTACAACGTCGGTTCGGGGAAAGAAACGCGTGTCGGTGATCTATTGAGCGAAATGCTATCGATTGCCGGGATTACGGCCGAGCTCGTCATCGATCCCTCACGCGTGCGCGCAGGCGAGCAGCGCCGCGCCGCTGCCGACGTTCGCAAGATCGCGCAGGACACGGGATGGCGTGCGTCGATTCCACTTTCCCTGACGCTGGCCGACATGCTGAACGACTGGAATGACAGGATCTCGCGTGGCTAAGACGGCACTCATCACTGGCATAACAGGCCAGGACGGCGCATACCTCGCGCAGTTTCTGCTGGGAAAGGGCTATCGTGTCGTCGGACTTACACCGCGGCGGGGCAGTGACACGATGTGGCGCCTGCGCGAGCTCGGAGTGCTCGACCGTCTCGAAATCACCTATGGCGATGTCACCGACATGGGGTCGGTTCTCGGGGTCGTGACGCGCCTGCGGCCGGACGAGATCTATAACCTTGCTGCCCAGAGCTTCGTCGGCGCCTCATGGGACCAGGCGATCCACACGGCAGACGTGAACGCGATCGGCACGGTGAATCTGCTCGAGTCGATACGCCAGGGTCATCCGGCGGGGCGTTTCTACCAGGCGTCGACCAGCGAAATGTTCGGAAAGGTGCAGGCGCCAACCCAGAACGAGACGACGCCCTTCTATCCGCGCAGTCCCTACGGGGTTGCCAAGCTCTATGCGCACTGGATCACGATCAACTATCGCGAAAGCTTTGGCGTGCATGCGTCGTCGGGCATCCTGTTCAACCACGAGTCACCGCTGCGCGGAATCGAGTTCGTCACGCGGAAGGTAAGCGACGGCGTCGCGCGCATCAAGCGCGGTCTGGCGAAATCGATCGCACTCGGCAATCTCGATGCGCGGCGCGACTGGGGCTACGCCGCCGACTACGTCGAAGCGATGTGGCGCATGCTGCAGCAGCCTGTGCCGGACGACTACGTCATCGCAACCGGCGTCAGCACGGCGATCCGGGATATGTGCCGAATCGCTTTCAGCCATGCCGGCCTCGATTGGGAGCGCCACGTGACGGTCGATGCCAGTCTGTATCGACCTGCCGAAGTGGACATGCTGCGCGGCGATGCCGCAAAGGCGCGCGAACGCCTGGGCTGGCGTCCGTCGACCGATCTGCCGCAGTTGATGGGCATGATGGTAGACGCCGACCTGAGGCGACTCGGTTAATTCGAAGCGAGCGTGCGAGGAATGCGTTGAGCTCCTGGCGCGGCATGATCGCCTCGCTGTGGCGCTACCGGGGATTCGTCCGCACGAGCGTCGCGCGTGATTTCCAGTTGCGCTATCGCGGATCGGCGCTCGGCATTGTATGGACGCTGCTGCAGCCGATCGGGACGGTGGTCGTGCTTACGATCGTCTTCACTCGGGTCATGCAGCCGCGGCTGCCGGGTGGTGACGGATTCACGTACAGCATCTACCTTTGTGCCGGCGTATTCGCATGGGGGCTGTTCGCAGAGATCGTCCAGCGTGAGCTCAACGTCTTCATCGAGAACGGCAACTATCTGAAGAAATCGAGCTTCCCGCGCTCGAGTCTGCCACTGATCGTTGCGATAACGGCGATCATCAATTTCGTGCTGGCGTTCGCGATCTATTTCGTGTTCCTGTTCGCGATCGACCGGTTTCCGGGCTGGGTTGCGCTGTGGACCCTGCCGGTGATCCTCATGATCGCGCTGCTCGCGGTCGGGCTGGGGATTCTGCTCGGGACTGCAAACGTTTTCTTTCGCGACCTCGGCCCGGCCGTCCCCATCGTGCTGCAGTTCTGGTTCTGGCTGACGCCCATCGTCTACCCGGTCGCGGTCGTACCCGATTTCATCAAGCCGTGGTTCGCGATGAACCCCCTTGCCTCCGCCGTCGCCGCGTTACAGGACATCTTCACCGGTGGGCAGGCGCCGACGTGGCAGACGCTCGTCACGCTTGCCGCCATCGCGCTGATCGCATGTGTCGCCGGGCTGGCGGCCTTCCGCTCGCAGGCGGACAACATCGTCGACGAACTGTAGTTGGCATGGTGGCGCTGGTTCTCTCCAACGTCGGCAAGGCCTATCGCCGCTATGCGCATCCACGCGACCGGCTGCTCGAGCTATTGCCGCCGCGGCGGCCGCGCCACGAGCCCATCTGGGTGCTGCGCAATGTCGACATCACCGTGCAAAGCGGGGAATCGCTGGCCATCGTCGGTCAGAATGGAGCGGGCAAGAGCACGCTGTTGAAGCTCATCACCGGCGTTACCAAGCCCACCGAGGGTGCCGTACACCGGCACGGGCGTATCGGCGCCATTCTGGAACTCGGCGTTGGATTCCATCCCGAATTCAGCGGGCGTCAGAACATCCTGATTGCCGGCCAGCTCATGGGCCTGGAGGTGAACGAGATTTCGCGCGCGATGCCTGCCATCGCGGAGTTCGCGGAGATCGGCAGCTATTTCGATCAGCCGCTGCGCACGTATTCAAGCGGTATGCAGCTTCGCCTCGCCTTCAGCGTCGCAACGGCGATTCGGCCCGACATCCTGATTCTCGACGAGGCGCTGGCGATCGGTGACGCCTACTTCCAGCACAAGTGCGCAGCGCGCATTCGCGCGTTCCGCCGCGACGGCACGACGCTTCTGTTCGTATCCCATGATCCGACGGCGGTCCGCTCGCTGTGCGACCGCGCCGTGCTGATCGAGCGCGGCGCGATCGTGCAGGAGGGCCCGCCCGACTTCGTGCTCGAGCATTACAACGCGAACATCGCGAGGCGCGAGGCCGAGTATCGGATCCGCGCGGTCGAGGGTGCGGTCGACCGCCGCCCGGCCATGCGCTCGGGGGACCGCAAGGCGACAATCGAAGGCGTCGACATCGTCGATGCGGCCGGCGCATCCACGCGAGCCGTGCTGTCCAATGCGTCCATTCGCATCCGCGTGACCGTTGCCGTGCATGCAGCACTCGAGACGCTGACCGTCGGGTTCCTGATCCGCGATCGGGTCGGCAACGATGCGTTCGGAACGAACACGTATCACCTGGCCGCGCCTGCGGTGCCGCTTGATGTCGGCGCGCGCTATGTCTGCGAATTCGCGGTGGGCGCGATCGCGCTCGGCCAGGGCCATTACAGCATCGCCGTCGCGCTCCACGAATCGGATCAGCACCTCGTCCGCAATCACGACTGGTGGGATCAGGCGCTCGCGTTCGAAGTTCTCCATGCCGGCGGACCCCACCGGATCGGCATCGTCGATCTGCCGGTCACGAGCACTGGGCTCCGTCGGCTCTGATCCGATGACCCTCAAGGCGAAGACGATCGTCGGGATCGCGCGACTGGCGGCCATGATGCCACGCATGCGCCGCCTGACGGTAATGGCGCTCAATCGCACGCCGCGCCTGCGACGCCGGCTGAAGCAGGCCGCTGCCCGCGCGATCGCGATGCAGCATCCGGCGCCGCAACCGGGTGAGCCGCCGGAGGACGCGTTCCTGTCCCCGTATGGCAAGCGCGTGATGCGCGACCTGCGCATCGAGCGTACCCGCCTCGAATCGCAAGGGATCCCGCCGGAAACGCCTTAGGCCGCAATGCGCATCCTCATCGACCTGCAGGCGTGCCAATCCGAGAGCCGGCACCGCGGCATCGGCCGCTACGCGCTTGCGCTCGCCGAAGGAATGGCTCGCGTGAACGGCTCGCACGAGCTGTCGCTGCTAGTTAACGCGGGTTTCATCGAAGGTGTCGATCCGATACGCGACCGGTTCACGACCACAATCCCGCGCGAGCGCGTCCATGCCTTTGTGACGCCGATTCCCGTTGCCGAGATCGACGCTGACAATGAATGGCGCGCGCGTGCGGCGGAAGCGATTCGGGAGGCGCGCATTTCCGCGTTGCGACCGGGAGTACTGCTGCTGTCGAGTCTTTTCGAAGGATTCGTCGACGATGCAACGACGTCCATCGTTGCGCGGCCGGACCGGCTGACGGCAGTCACCCTCTACGATCTCATCCCGCTGCTCCGTCCTGACACGCTGGCTACACCGCAAGCTCGCGCCTGGTATGCGCGCAAGCTCGACTCGTTGCGCAATGCAGACCTGCTGCTGGCGATCTCCGAGCACGCGCGACGCGAGGCGATCGAGGCTCTTGGCATTCCACGCGAGCAGATCGTCGTCATGGGAACTGCGGCAGACGAAGCCTTTCGGCCACTGGCGCTTGGTGACACCGATGTGCCGGACCTTCGCACGCGGTGGGATATCGCGCGCCCGTACGTGCTCTACGCCGGTGGGTTCGACGAACGCAAGAACGTGCGCAATCTGGTCGCCGCATTCGCAAGCCTTCCGCCGGAGCTTCGCGACGCGCACGACGTCGTGCTGGCCGGGCATATCGACGAGCGCGAACAACGCGCGCTGAGGCAATTCGCTGAAGCACACCGGCTGCCACGCGAACGCCTGCGCTTTCCGGGCCGGGTGACAGACCGCGAGCTCGCCGCGCTTTACGCGCAATGCCAGGTGTTCGCATTCCCGTCTTTGCACGAAGGGTTCGGACTCCCGGTGCTGGAGGCGATGGCCTGCGGGGCGGCGGTTATTGGCTCGAATACCACCAGCATCCCGGAAGTGCTTGCCCGCCCGGATGCGACGTTCGATCCGACCGACGTGGCGGCGGTCGCTCGCAAGCTTGTCGACGTGCTGGGGAACGAGACCTTCCGAACCGAGCTTCGCCGCCATGGCCTCGAGCGGTCCAAGGCGTTTTCGTGGCCCGCCGTTGCGCGACGCGCACTCGATGCGCTTGAAGAGGGCTGGTCCCGCAAGAACGTGCCCCGCCCCGCACCGCAGGCAGCCATGCTGCCGCGCGGGCGGCCCATGCTGGCGTACGTTTCACCCGTGCCGCCGGAACGCACCGGAATCGCGTCGTACAGCGCCGAGCTTCTGGTCCCGTTGCGTGAGCATTTCGAGATCGAGCTTGTCACGGATCAGAAGGCCGTCGACCTCGCGCCCGAGCTGGCATCGCTTCCGGTGCGAACGCTCGCATGGTTCGATGCCAATGCCTCACGCTACGACCGCACGCTCTACCAGATCGGCAATTCGCCGTTTCATCACCGGATGTTCGATTTGCTCGACCGGCATCCCGGCACGATCGTGCTGCACGACATCCATCTGGCCAACGTGCTCGACTGGATGGAGCAGAACGGCATCGGGCCCGGCATTTTTTCGCAGTGGCTGTTTGCATCGCACGGTTACCCCGCGCTGCTGGCCGATCGCGATCGCGGCCGCGATGCTGCCATCGACGTCTATCCCGCGAGCTTCCCGCTCATCGAGCGCGCCAACGGTGTCATCGTGCATTCGGCGCATGCGCGCGAGCTTGCGGCCTCGTGGTATCGCACGTCTTCCGATGCCTGGCGTCAGATCCCGCAGTTGCGACGGCTCCCTGACCTCGGGCGGCGGGAGGAGGCGCGACGTGCGCTGGGTGTCGCGCCCGGCGACCTGGTGTTCTGCTGCTTTGGCTTCATCGATCCAACCAAGCTCGACCATCGCATCGTCGATGCCTGGCTCGCGTCGCCGCTTGCCGCGGATCCGCGCAGCGTGCTGTTCTTCGTTGGCGAGAACCACGGCGGCGAATACGGCCGGGATCTTGCGCGCAGTCTGGAACGCTGCGCACGCGTTCGGATCACCGGTTTCGTCGATGCCGCGGCATTCGACGACTACCTGCTGGCGGCCGACGTCGCGATCCAGCTTCGCGGTGCCACGCGCGGAGAGACGTCGCGGACCGTACTGGACGCTCTTGCGTATGGACTGCCGCTGATCTGCAACGCCGCACCCTCGATCCGGGAGCTCACGGGCGACGCCGTGCTGCCGCTTTCCCAGGACTTCTCCGACGCCGAGCTCGTGGCCGCGCTCGTGCGCGTTGCCGCCGATCCGGATCTTCGAAAAGACCTCGGGTCGCGCGCGCGGCGCCACATCGGCGAGCGGCACGATCCCAAAGTGATCGCGAAGCAATTGTGCGATGCGATCGACGAGTTCGCCTCGAATGGACCGCAGGCGCGGTATCGTGCACTGGTCCGGACGATGGCGGAGAGCGCCGCGGCCGGTACGGCGCATCGCGCCGACTTGCGCGACGTGGCGCAGTGCATTGCGACTAACCTAATGCAGCCCGCGGCGCGCCAGATCCTGGTCGACGTATCGGTGCTCGTGCAGCAGGATCTGCGAAGCGGTATCGAGCGCGTGGTGCGCGCCGTGCTGCGCGAGCTGCTGACGCGCGCGTTGCCGGGATGGCGCGTCGAGCCGGTAATGGCGCGCGGTGGGTCCTACTGGTACGCGCGGCGCTTCACCTGCGAATGGCTCGGTGTCGCGAATGCTGCGGCCATCGACGCGCCGATCGACGTGACGAGCGGCGACATTTTCATCGGCCTGGACTGGGCCGCGCATATCGTGCCCGATCACGAGGCAGCGCTTCATCGCTATCGTGCGCTCGGCGTACGCGTGACGTTCGTTGTCTACGATCTCCTGCCGGTGCTGCGTCCGGAGTTCTACCCCGCCGAGATTCCGACGATGCATGCCGCGTGGCTCAACTCGCTTGCGCGCATCGCCGATGGTCTGCTGTGCATTTCCAACGCTGTCGCGGACGAGCTTTCCACCTGGCTCGCGGACCACGTCAGTTCCGGAACTCGGATGCCCGGCATCGCGGTGATGCCGCTCGGGGCGGACTTCGAATCGAGCGTGCCGAGTGTTGGTCTGCCATCCGACGCTGAAACCCTGCTGGACCGGATCGGTGAGCGACCCATCGTGCTCATGGTCGGTACGGTCGAGCCGCGGAAAGGACACGCACAGGCGCTGCAGGCCCTCGAATCGCTGTGGCGCGGTGGGGTCGAGCTCAACTTGGTCATTGTCGGCAGGCAGGGCTGGATGGTTGACGATCTTGCCGCGAAACTGCGCAGGCACGCCGAGGCCGACGATCGGCTGTACTGGTTCGAGCGGGTGAGCGATGAATGGCTCGACGCGCTCTATCGAAGAGCGGACGTGCTGCTTGCGGCGTCACTCGGTGAAGGCTACGGCTTGCCGCTCATCGAGGCCGCGCGCTATGGCGTTCCTCTCATCGTGCGCGACCTGCCCGTGTTTCGCGAGGTCGCCGGCGAGCATGCGCTGTACTTCAGCGGCATGGACGGAGATGATATCGCGCACGCGATCACCGATTGGCAAGCGGCCCGCGACATCCGCCAGGTGCCCGATTCTTCATCGATCGAGCGGCGCAGCTGGTCCGAATGCGTCGACTCGATGCTGTCGATCGTCACCGAGGGCCGCTTCGAGCGACGCGCTCCCTCCAGCGTCGTACCCGGGACTTCCGAGGTCACCGTGCGGCAGGTGGAGTTTGCGCACGCGTGGCTGCCTCCGTTCGTCAATTCGGTGAAAGGTCTTTCTGCGCGAGAGCCGTGGGGACGCTGGTCTGATGCCAGCATGCATCCGTACATCGAGATCCGCTTTCGCCACCCTTTGCCCGCGACCGGATCGCTGGAGATCGTCGGACGTGCATTCGGTCCCAACGTCGGACGCCCGGTCGAAGTGCGTATAGGCGAGCAGACACTGACCTTCCAGTTCGACGCAAAGGACACGACCGCGATGGCTCCCTACGCTGTGCACGAGCCTCCGCGATCCATCGGCATCCTTCCTCCGCATCCGATGTCGCCGCGGGAGCTCGGCTTGTCGCAGGATGCTCGCCGCATTGGCATCGGCCTCGTCCGGGTCACCGTTGCGGCGGTCGAGCACGCAGACTCGGCGTCCGGATGGAGCGGGTCGCGCATCGCTCGCCTTATCGAAGCCGAAGTCGCGCGCGGTCCAAATACGCGGCGCGCGGGCGAACGCGGCTCCGCGCGTGGCGTCAGCATGCCGCAGCCGGTCGAGGCTGCCACTTTTGACGCGCGGGAGGCCGACCACGCGCGCGGATCGGTGCGCACGTGGATCGCAGCGCTCATGAGGCTTCCCGAATCGCAGCAACGGCTGCGGGCGATCGAGGGCCTCATCACGCTCGAGCGAGCGCGAAGCGACCGCGCGGCCCGCAACCGCGAAGCGACGATCCGCGACGACGTTGCGTCGGTTCGCCGCGAGATCGCGCGCAGCATCGACGCGCTCCGCGGCACGGCTCGTGAACGGCTCGACGAGTATGCGCGGCTCGGAGAGCAACATGAGGAGCTTCTGAAGATAATTGAACGACTCCAGCGAGATTTGGCCTACGTCGGCGAGGTTGCACACCAAACGAAGTCCGCGCTCGACCGGCTGCTCCCGCCGCCGCTCGGCGACACGCTGGAGGTAACGGGCACGCCCATCGTGGACCCCGCACTGCGAAAGTGCGGCACTCCGGTCAGCGTGCCCACGTCACGGCTTACCACGCACGAGCGTTATGCGCTGTTCGAAGCCGCATTCTACGATTCGACGATTGTCGCGGCCAAGCAAAGAGTCTATGTCCCCTATCTCGAGCGTGAGCTGGCTCGGCGTCTGCCGTTTCTCGACCTGGGCTGCGGCCGAGGCGAGTTCCTGCGCATCCTGCGCGACGAGGGCATCGCGAGCGTCGGCGTCGACCGTAATCCGGTTGGATTGGCCGCTCTCCGCGCCGACGGCTTCACCGTGGTCGAATGCGACCTGGTCGAATTTCTCGAGACGGACGGTCGAATGTACGCCGGCGCGTCGGCGCTGCAGGTGGCCGAGCATCTTGCGCCCGAACGTCTCGACCGGATGCTGGCACTGGTTGCGCAGCGTCTGGCACCCGGTGCTCCGCTGATCGTCGAGACGCCGAACCCGCTGTCGCCGTTCGCGCTGGCGCGCTTTCACAGCGATCCGACGCATGTCGTGCCGCTACCGCCGGAACGGTTGCGCTTCTCGGTCGAGGAGGCAGGCTTCGAGCGGTCGCGCACGCTGTTTCAGGCGCGTGCGCCGGGCGATCCCCACGCCGGCCCCGATCCGTGCGCGTACTACATGGATTACGCCATCATCGCCTATAGACGTGCCGTGTGAAGATCGCGATCGACCTGCAGGCCTGCCAATCTCCGGGCTCGCGGCAGCGCGGCATCGGCCGCTACTCGCTCGAACTCGCCCGCGCGCTCGTGCGAAACCGCGGCGAGCACCGGCTGCACTTCCTGCTCAATGCCGCCTTCGACGACGTTGACGCGTCGCTGCGCGAGACGCTCGCGCCGAACGCCGAGGCGACGTTCGAGCAGTACCAGCTCGTTCATCTCGAAGGAACGCAGGGCTTGCGCCGGCGAGCGCTGCAGCGCGTGAACGACGAAATCCTGAACTGGCGCTATGCGTGCGCTGACGCCGAGGCGTTGCATGTGTCGAGCGTCTTCGAAGGCTGGTTCGACGGTGAGGAGCACGTGAGTGGACGCCTCGCCGACGTTCCCGCGGCGCTCAAGTCCGCGACACTCTACGACCTGATTCCACTGCTGTTCCCGGATCGTCATCTGCCCCGAGCTTCGCGCCCGGATTATCTGGCGAGAGTCGGGCTCTTTCATCAGTGTGACGTGATCTTCGCAATCTCGGAATCCGCGCGCGCAGACGCGATGCGGCTCCTCGGTATTCCGGCCGAGCGAATCGTCAACATACGCGCCGCATCGGGGCCGACCTTCAGCAGCCGGTCATATATTTCGCCGGGTGAACGAGCTGCGTTGCTCGCCCGGCACGGGATGGCGCAGCGTTTCATTCTTTATAGCGGCGGCAACGATCCGCGAAAGAACGTGGATTTCCTGCTTCGCGCCTACGCCGGGCTGCCGCCTGAAGTCCGCGCCCAGGTGCAGCTCGCTGTCGTGTGCGCGCTGCACGCGGAGGAGCGGCTCGTGCTGGAGCGTCGCATCGCCGAGCTCGGCGTAACGCAACAAGTGATATTGACCGGCTTCGTTCCCGATACCGAGCTCGATCTGCTCTACAACGTCTGCGACCTCTTCGTCTTTCCGTCACTGTACGAAGGGTTCGGGCTTCCGGTGCTCGAGGCGATGAGCTGCGGCGCGTGCGTCATCGCGTCCTCCACGTCCAGCATGCCCGAGATCGTCGGGTGCTCGGATGCGTTGTTCGATCCGACGGATCTTGCGGAGTTGACGCGACTGATACAAGGTCTGCTTGCCGCGCCCGATCGCCGGCGTGAGCTTGCGGAGCACGGTCTTGCGCGCTCCCGGGAATTCTCCTGGGACAAGGTCGCCCAGACGATGCTCGGGGCACTCGAGGAGGCGCATGCGCGCCGTGCGACTGTGCCACGCAGCATGGCGATACAAGGTCGTCCAAGGGTCGCCCTGTTCGCGCCGTTGCCGCCGCAGCCGACGCCGGTCGCCGGCTATGTTGCCTCGATGCTTCCGCACTGGTCGCGGCACTTCGATCTCGTGCTCGTCGCAGCGGCGTCTACTCCGAAGCTCGAGAAAGTCCACGGCCGCTATCCGGTGATCGACGTCGCGGATTTGCGTCGTGACCGCAATCGCTACGACACCGTGCTCTATGCCATCGGCGACTCGGCGTTTCACGCCGACATGTACGAGCTGCTTTCGGAGATTCCAGGCATTGCACTGATGCTCGATGGATCGCTCGCGAGTCTCGTCGACTGGATGGAGTCGTCGGGTCGCCAACCCGGTATTCTGATGCGCGAGCTTCGGTCGATGAACGGCGAAGCGGCGCGCCGCGATCTTCGAGCAGCGGAGCGCGGCGACCTGTCCGTCGAGGCGCTGGTCGCGCGCCATCCGCTCGCGCGCCAGGTTCTGCTCAATGCCCGCGGACTGATCCTTCACTGGCAGTGCGCGGAGCGGATGCTCCGAAACGCCTATCCAGACGCCGCCGGCGTGCCGAGCGTGGTGGTTCCGCCCGCAGTGTTCGACGCCGTCGATGCCGCGGAGCGAAGTGCGGCACGTTCGGCGATCGGGCTCACGGCGGATCGACTTCTGATTGCCTCGTTCGGTACGCTGGACGAGACGCAGCGCAGCCACGTGCTGCTTGCTGCTCTCGCCGACGGGCGGCTGGTCGCTGACCGCCGCCTGCGGGTCGCCTTCGTCGGAAATCTGCCGCAAAGCTCGTATCGGACGCGAATCCTTGACCTGCTCGAGCGGCATCCGCTGCGCGAGCAGATCGAAATCACGGGCACCGTCGATGCGACCGCATACGGACACTATCGCGCGGCGTGCGACGTGGCCGTGCAGCTCGAATCTGTGTCACGCGGAACGTCCCCGGCGGTGATCCATGCGCTGCTCGCGGCCGGGTGCCCGACGATTGTCGCTGCCGACGGTCCGCTGAACGAATGGCCCGAGGGCGTGACGCCGCGCGTGAATGCGTCCGACTGGGCCGCGCTGGCAGCGGTGTTGCGCGGACTTGCAGCCGATGCGGGTGCGCGCGACCGACTATCCACCGCTGCGCGCGATTGGGTCGCGCGCGCCTGCCATCCGGCACGGGTGGCGGAACGGCACGCCGCGGCGATTGCCCTGCTGCCGACGCTCGACGAGGCGCGCTGCGCGCAGCAACTGGTGCGCCGGGTCGCCGAGTGCATCGCGGACGCGGAACTCGACCACGAAGTGACGCTGGACGCCTCCGACGCGATCGCCTCCGGCCTCGCGCTTCATCCGGCGAGCGCGCGCCGCCTGGGCGAACCGCTTTGACCGAGCGCCCGCTACTTCAGGGCGCACTCGTCCCGAGCCAGGGAATCGTCACGCCGTTGCCGGAAGTGCATTTGATGCCGTACTTGATCGGCACCGTCGAATCGCCGCCGTTGCGGAACGACACGTCGAGATACCAGCGCGAGGCCACACCGCCGTTGATCGTGCTCTTCTCGCCCGTATACACGTAGAGCGACGTCTGGCCGGCGCCGCCGCTGGTGTATGGCGCGGCGTTGTACGGCGGATTGGCGTTGGCGAAGGGCGTCGTGCCGGTGAGCGAGTCGCTCGGCGGGCGCAGCACGATCTGCAGATCGTCGAGCCTCGATGCGGCCTCATCGCTGACGAGATCGCATTTCACGAAATCCGGCGGGTCGATGATCATGTAGTGAATGTTGCGCTTCGTCGTATCGGTGATCGTCGCCGGATCGGCCGTACTCGAAGCGTCGGCGCCGCAATCGTCCATGCCATAGCATGCGAGGCGGCTCTGGCGATTGTCCCGCGCATCGTTCGACTTCGCGACGCGGAAATCAGCGCTGCCGTTGTCCGTCGTCTCGATTGTGCAGAAACCGATCATCGCCGAGCTCGTCGTCGTCGTGAACTTCGCACGCACGTTCGCATAGTCGGCCGCGGGCGCGCCGGCTGCGGTGAAAACGTCCAGGATCCGCGTCGTGTGGTATGGACCGACGCTGCCGATTATCTGGCCAATCAGCGTGCCTGTTTCGCCCTGACGCAATTCCAGTGTGTAGTTGACCGTCTCGTTCAGCGCCCCGACGAAGCAGTTGGCTTTGTAGTGTGGGGCGGCGGCGGTACGCTTCAGCCCTAGCGCTTCGGCCGGCGCGTTGCCGGGCGCGCTCGAGAAGGTCCCCACGGGAAATCCTTCGACGCTGAACCCATTGCCGGTCGGATCCTCCGTGCGCGAATAGGCGAAAAACCGGTTGGTCTTGTACTGCGTGGTCACGTCCTCGAGAACGATCATCCCGAAGTTGTCGGTACTCCCGGGTGCGAACGTGCACTGGCTCGCCAGATCGAACGTCACGGCAGCGTTGGCTGCGACCGGAAGCGGAGCGCACGTGTAGGGTGTTCCCGTCCCGGGTGGAGTCGCGTTGTCCGACTGGTAGTAGCGAACGTCGAGCGTGATGGAGTTCGCGTTCGGATTCCGGACGAACACCGTCGTGGCGTAGGCGCCGGGAATATTCGCAGCGAGCGGCAGCACGATCACCGTGCCGCTCCCGGCCGTCGTCTGGCCGTGAGCCGCCGAGGCGGCCAGGCCTGCAATTGCCAACGCGCTCCGCACCACCGACCGAACTGACCGCATGCCATCCTCCGAATGAATTTTTTACGAAAGCTTCGACCGCTGCAAAAGCAAGACACGCGCCATGCGGAAGCACGCCCGCGGCGGCGGCGAAGAAACAGGATGGCGGCGCGGTTCGGCACGTCGCGTGCGACGTGCGCGCGTTTGCGAGGATTAGCGCCCGTAATGGGCGAACTTCGCCAGAACCGTCTGCATTTCCGCGTCGGAAAGAAGCTCGGGCTCGCGGATCTGCAGCGCACGCCAGTACATCTCGGCGAGCGTCTCCACTTCGACGGCGAGCGCGAGCGCCTTCTTCAGCGTTTCGCCGATGGCGATCATGCCGTGATGGGCGAGCAGGCACGCCTTCCGTCCGTCGAGCGCGGACAGCGCGGCATCGGAAAGCTCTTGTGTACCAAATGTAGCGTACGGCGCGCAGCGGATGTCGTTGCCGCCCGCCATCGCGATCATGTAATGGAACGCGGGTATGCCGCGGTCGAGGCACGCGAGCGTCGTGGCGAACGGCGAATGCGCGTGGACAATCGCCGCCGCCTGCGGCCGTGCGCGATAGATGTCCAGGTGAAACCGCCACTCGCTCGACGGCTTCCGCGTGCCGCTCGCCGTGCCCGTTTCATCCACCGCGACGATGTCGTCAGTCGTCGTATCGGCGTACGGCAGTCCGCTCGGCGTGATCAGGAAGCCTCCGTCGATGCGCGCGCTGACGTTGCCCGACTTGCCGCGATTGATCCCCGCCGCGTTCATGCCGAGCGCGGTATCGACGATTCGCTTGCGCAGCTCGCGTGTGTCAGCCGTCATCGCGGGGCTCATGAAGCGCGCGCAGCGCGGCCGGTCCGCGCGCGACGCCGCGCTCGGTGACGTAGCCCGACACGAGGCGCGCCGGCGTGACGTCGAACGCGAAGTTGACGGCCGGCGTACCGGCGCCCGTGATCGCAACGCGTGCCGGGCCGCCGTCGTCGCCGCGTCCGACGATGGTCAGCACCTCGTCCGGCGAGCGCGACTCGATCGGAATCGCCTCGCCCGACGCGAGCGACCAGTCGATCGTCGGCGACGGCAGCGCGACGAAAAACGGCACGCCGTTGTCCTGCGCCGCGAGTGCCTTGTCATACGTGCCGATCTTGTTGCAGACGTCGCCGTTCGCGGCGACGCGATCGGCGCCGACGATCACCGCATCGACGTCGCCGCGGCGCATCAGCAGCCCGCTCGCGCTGTCGACGAAGAGCGTGTGCGGGATGCCGTGCTGCGCAAGCTCCCACGCGGTCAGGTTCGCGCCCTGCAGCCGCGGCCGGGTCTCGCTCACGAAGACGTGCAGCGGGAGTCCTTCCGCATGCGCGAGGAAGAGGGGCGCCGTCGCCGTGCCGAATCCGCACGTCGCGAGCGCTCCGGCGTTGCAATGAGTCATCACGTTCAGGACGCCGTCCTTGCGCCGCGGCAGCGCGCGCAACCCGTCCAGTCCGTGGCGTCCGATTGCCGCGTTGATCTCGATATCTTCGGCGCGGATCGCGTCGGCCTCGTCCCAGGCGGCCGCGGCGCGATTCTCCGGCACGAGCGGCTGCACACGGGCGCGTACGCGGTCGAGCGCCCAGCGCAGGTTGACGGCGGTGGGGCGTGCCGCGTCGAGCAACGCGTGCGCACGCGCCAGCGCGGCGTCGGACGGATCCGCGTCGAGCGAAAGCGCGAGGCCATACGCGCCGACTGCGCCGATCAGCGGCGCGCCGCGCACGATCATGTCGCGGATGGCGTCCGCTGCGGCGGTCGTGCTGTCGATGCGCAATGTCGTCAGCGCATGCGGCAGCGCGCGCTGGTCGATCACGTCGACGTGGCGTGCGCCGGAAGGACGCGTCAGCGCGCGGTAGTCGGCAGAGGTCATGGAAGCGTTCATCACCGTCGATTCTAGACCGGTCACCGAAATCACCAGCGCAGCACCTGGAAAAGATTGTTGAAGTCGTCGGTCCACACGCCGACGTCGGGTCGCCGGTCGATCTCGCGTGCAGCGTCGGCGATGCGCGGCTTCGCGAGCAAGGCGCGGTTCCGCGACACGAGCACCCAGTCGCTGCGGCTCGCGAGCGAGTCGGACGTGTCGTCCTTGATCCAGACCGCTTCCATGCCGTGCGCGTCGGCGAGCGCGCGGACGACCGGCACGAGATCGAGGAAGCGGTTCGTGACGTGAAACGCGATGACGCCGTCGGGCTTGAGGTTGCGCTCGTACACGGTGAGCGCCTCCGACGTGATCAGGTGCACGGGGATGGCGTCGCTCGAGAACGCGTCGATGGCGAGCAGGTCCAGTGCCGCCGGCGCGTCGCGCTCGAGCGTCAGGCGAGCATCGCCGAGCGGCGTCTCGATGGTGGCCTCGCTTTGTGCGAGATACGTGAATTCCTGGCGCGCGATCCGGACGACCGCGGGGTTGATGTCGTAGAAGCGATAGAGATCACCGGGCGTGCCGTACACTGCGAGCGAGCCCGTGCCGAGGCCGATGATGCCGACGCGCAGCGGCTCCTTGCGCGGGTGCAGCGTGTCGAGCAGCCGGCCGATGCCCGACGTCGCCGTGTAGTAGGTCGTCGCCTCGCGGTTGAACGGCGGCGCGAGGTACTGCAGGCCGTGCATGATCGTGCCGTGCATCAGCGTGCGGTGGCGGAGCGCGTCGTTCGAACCCCATTCGAGTACCCGCAGCACGCCGTAGAAGTTGCGGGCGGTGACGATCGTCGTCTGGTAGAACGCCGTGACGGCCCACACGGTGCACCCGATCGTCACGGCCAGCGCGACGAGCGCCAGCGTGCCGAAGACGTATGCGGCCCGGCGCACCTGGAACACGAGCAGCGCCGCGGCGGCGACCAGCCCGAGCGACAACTCGAAGTTCGCCGGCAGCGCAAGCGGTGCGACAATTCCCACGAGCACCGCGCCGACCGCCCCGCCGAGGGCGACCATCAGGTAGAAGCGCGTCAGGTAACGCGGCGCGGGCTTCTGCCGCGCGAGCTCGCCGTGGCAGAACATGCAGGCGATGAAAAGACCGACGCAGAACACGCCGACCTGCAGCATGAGCTCGTGCGTGAGCCGCGGATCGGCCACGCACCATGCCATCACGCCGAGCGCCGCGGCCGCGGCCGCGAGCAGCACGTCGCGCGGATACCAGCGGCTGCTGTCGAAGCACAGGATGAACGTCAGCAGATAAAGCGTCAGCGGCACGATCCATAGAAGCGGCACCGCCGCGATGTTCTGCGTGATGTGGCTCGTGACCGTGAGCAGCAGGATGCTCCCCGTCGCCGCGAGGGCAAGCCACAGCATGCTCGCGCGCCATGAAGGCGCTTCGCCGGCGACGCCAGCCTTCATCGCGCCGGACGCGGGTTCGACGCCGGATTTTCGCCCGCTGCGCCACGCGATCGCCGCGCACAGGAGCGCGAACACGGCATAGGCCACCGACCAGGCGAGCGCCTGCGCGCGCGTCGGCGCCCATGGTTCGATCGCGAACGGATAGGCGACGAGTGCTGCGAGCGAAGCGAGATTCGACAGCGCGAACAGCCGATACGGGTTGCGCTCCGGATAGCGCTCGGCAAACCACGCCTGCAGCAGCGGGCTCGTCGTGGCCAGCAGGAAATAGGGCAGCCCGATCGTGACGGCGAGCAGGCCGAGAATCAGCGCGACCGGATCCTCGGTTCCCAGCGGTTTCCATGCCGCGGCCGGGATGATGGGCAGCACGAGCACGCTCGCGGCGAGAAGCGCGACGTGAAGGCGTGCACGGTTCCCCCGCCCGACATGGCGCACGAGCGCATCGGAATATGCGTAACCGGCGAGGAGCGCGGTTTGAAAGAACACGAGGCACGTCGTCCACACCGCCGCGGAGCCGCCGAACCACGGCAGGATCTGCTTCGCGATGATGGGCTGCACGAGAAACAGCAGGAATGCACTGGCGAAGATCGTGAGCGCGAAGAGCAGCATGGAGGGTAAGAGGAAACCGCCGGCGGCAATCGCTTGCGCGACCGCATTCTAGAGGGGTTTCCCGAAATGGCCTGCGCCAGCCCCGCCCGCGGGCCGCGGACGCGATCGGTCGCGCCGCGCGGGAGCGATCAGTCGCGCCGCGCGGGCCGTGCCGAAGTTGCGTGGGGCCCCCAGGCCTCAGATCGTTGACCGCGGCCGGAAGTATTCGACGCGATCGATCGACCGGACGTTGATCTCCTTGACGTCCACGCCTTTCAGCACCTTGAGCGGGACTTCGTCACCGGCACGCCGCCGCTCCCACAGGCGTTCGTAGAACTCGGCCTGCGTGCGCACGGCGTCGGGGCCGACGCCCAGGATGATGTCGCCGGCACGCACGCCGGCGCGGTCGGCGGGTCCGTCCGGCGAGACGCGCGTGACGAGCAGGTGACCCTGGATCTCGTCGGCGGCGACGCCGAGCCACGGTCGCGCCGGACCGGCGCGATGGCCTTCGCGGACGAGATCGGCAAGGATCGGCTTCAGCAGGTCGATCGGCACGAACATGTTGCCCGGCAGCTTCGGCTCGTCCGCCGTGGCCTCGCGGACGATCAGCGAGCCGATCCCGAGGAGCCTGCCTTCGCGATCGATCAGCGCCGCGCCGCTCCAGTTGGCGGCCGGCGGGCTCGTGTAAAGCGCCGAGTCGAGCTGGTACTCCCAGTTGCCGGTGAACCGCCGCTTCGACACGATCCAGGCGAACGCCGCGCCGCCATCGCCGGCGCTCGCGATCATCACCGGATCGCGCTCCGCCGTGCGGCCCGAATCACCGAGCGCGATCGGCTGGGCGTCGAGCGGCACCGCCGTGCGGACGAGGCCGAAGCCGCTCGCGTGGTCGTAACCCACGATCTGCGCGGGAAGCGTCCGACCCTTCGCGTCCGTGACCTTGACGTCGTCGGCTTCGACGATCAGATAGCCGATCGTGAGCACGAGACCGTTGTCGCCGATGACGACGCCCGTGCCTTCCCTCTCCTCGCCGAGCGAGTCGGCGCTGCGCGCCCCGGGGATGGCACGCGTTGCGATCTTGACGATGGCGCCGAACAGCTTTTCGGCGTCGATGTCGCCGGCGCCGGCAGCCGGAGGATTGGTTTTAGCCGCACCGTCGGCAGCAGGAGGTGTCGTTTTAGCCGCGTCGGCGTCTGCCGCGTAGGCGGGAAACGCGACGGCGAGGCCGAGCAGGAGGATGGACGCAATCGCGAGCGCACGCCGGATCGCGTGCCAGGGGAGGGTTGCGGTCGTTGCCATGAGAGCCTCCCAAAAACGCTTTGGACATCGAATGCGGGGCCGATGTTCGTTCGCGTGGAATCGATCGAGCCAAAGCTATACTTGCAAAGATTTCCACTGTCGCATGGGACGACATCACCTGTGAAGAAACGCCCCGAGGATCTGCGTTCGCATCGCTGGTATGGCGCAACCGACATGCGCTCGTTCGCCCATCGCTCGCGCACCGCCCAGATGGGGTATTCGCGGCGCGACTACCTCGGCAAGCCCGTCATCGCCATCGTCAACACGTGGAGCGACATCAATCCCTGCCACGCGCACTTCCGGCAGCGGGCGGAGGAGGTCAAGCGCGGCGTCTGGCAGGCGGGAGGATTTCCGGTCGAGATGCCGGCCCTCACGCTCTCGGAGCCGTTCCAGAAGCCGACGACGATGCTCTATCGCAACCTGCTGGCGATGGAAACGGAGGAGCTGTTGCGGTCGTATCCGGCAGACGGGGCGGTGCTGATGGGCGGCTGCGACAAGACAACCCCCGCGCTGCTCATGGGCGCGATCAGCATGAACCTGCCGGCGATCTTCCTGCCCGCCGGTCCGATGCTGCGCGGCGACTGGCGCGGCAATTATCTGGGATCGGGCTCGGACGTCTGGAAATACTGGGCCGAGAAGCGGGCCGGCAACATCACCGAGACAGCCTGGGAGGAAATCGAGAACGGCATCGCGCGCTCGCATGGCCACTGCATGACCATGGGTACGGCGTCGACGATGACGTCCGCCGCGGAGGCGCTCGGGATGACGCTCGCTGGCGCTGCGTCAATCCCCGCCCCGGATTCGCGGCACGCGCGGATGGCAGTGGACACCGGGCGGCGCGCGGTCGAGATGGTGTGGAACGACCTGAAGCCGCACGACATCCTGACCGCCGCGAGCTTCGACAACGCGATCACGACGGTGCTGGCGCTCGGCGGCTCGACGAACGCGCTCGTCCACCTGATCGCGATGGCTCGCCGCTGCGGCATACCGCTTTCGCTTGATCGCTTCGACGAGCTGTCGCGCCGCACGCCACTGCTCGCCAACGTGCGGCCGGCGGGCAAGTACCTGATGGAAGACTTCTATTACGCCGGCGGCCTGCGTGCGCTGATGGGCCGCATCGTCGATCTGCTCGCCCTCGACGCGCGCACGGTCGAGGACCGGTCGCTCGGGGAAGCGATCGCCGGCGCCGAGGTCTTTGCCGACGACGTGATTCTCCCGCGCGAGCGTGCGCTCGTCGCGTCCGGCAGCCTTGCCGTGCTGCGAGGCAATCTTGCGCCCGACGGCGCGGTGATCAAGCCGGCCGCGGCCGAAGCGAGATTGCTCGCGCATCGCGGGCCGGCCGTCGTGTTCGCGAACTACAACGACATGGCCGCGCGGATCGACGATCCGGCGCTTTCCGTGACAGCCGACTCCGTCATCGTGCTGCAGAGTGCCGGGCCGCTCGGCGCCCCAGGGATGCCGGAATGGGGCCAGTTGCCGATCCCGAAGAAGCTGCTCGAGCAGGGCGTGCGCGACATGGTGCGCATTTCCGATGCGCGGATGAGCGGCACCAGCTATGGCGCATGCGTGCTGCACGTCGCGCCCGAGTCGCACGTGGGCGGACCGCTGGCGCTGGTGCGCGACGGCGACCTGATCACGCTCGACGTTTCCGCACGCCGGCTCACGCTCGACGTCGACGACGCCGAGCTCGCGCGGCGCCGCGCGAAGTGGCAGCGGCCGCCGCCGCATTACACGCGCGGCTTCGGCGCGCTCTATCAGAATCACATTACACAGGCGAACGAGGGCTGCGACTTCGACTTTCTCGAAGGCACGGCCGCGACGCCGGACCCGGAAATCCACTAGGGCCTGTTCGCATCCGTGAGCATAACGTGAACAGGCCCTGAATGAAGACACTGAAGCCGGCGCGTCTTACGACGTTCGTCGCGGCTGTCATGCAAGCGGGTGGCAGCGAAGCGCGGGAAGCGGAGACGATCGCCCGCCGCCTCGTGGACGCCAATTGCGTCGGCCACGACTCGCACGGCGTGATCCGTGTCGGCAAGTATCTGGAATGGGTGCGCGAGGGCTGGCTGCGGCCCAATCAGGCGCCGTCGCTGATCGTCGACACGGATGCGCTCGCGATCGTCGACGGCAATCGCGGGTTCGGACAGGTGATCGGCGAGTTCGCGGCGAAGCTCGGCATCGCGAAGGCGGCGAAATCCGGTATCGCGATGATCGGCCTGCGCAATTGCGGCCATCTCGGGCGCGTCGGCGACTGGGCGGAAATGGCGGCGGCGGACGGGCTGGTGTCGCTGCACTTCCTGAATACGTCGGGGGCGCAGCGCGTCGCACCATTCGGCGGCAGCGACCGGCGCCTCTCGACGAATCCGATCTCGGTCGGGATACCGCTCGACGACGCCGATCCGGTGATCCTGGACGTGACGACGTCGATGGTTGCCGAGGGCAAGTTGATGGTCGCGATGAACAAGGGCGAGCGCGTGCCCGAGGGCTGGATCATCGATGGCGAAGGTGCGCCGACGACCGATCCGAAGGCGTTCTACGACGGCGGCGCGTTGCTCACCGTCGGCGGGCACAAGGGCTCGGGATTGTCGATCGTGACCGATTTGCTCGCGGGTGCGGTGTCGACCGGCCGCAGCTCCGATCCCGACGATCCGGTGCTGCGCAACAACATGCTGTCGATCTACATCGCGCCGCGCGTGTACGCGCCCGACGGCTGGGTGACGGCGGAAGCGCGCCGTTTCGTCGACTGGGTGAAGGCATCCCCGCCGATGAAGGCCGGCGAGCCGGTGCTCGCGCCGGGCGACGTCGAGCGGCGCACGCGGGAAGCGCGCACGAAAAGCGGCGTGCCGCTCGACGACAAGACGCTCGCCGATCTCTTCGCCGCGGCGCAATCGGTAGGTATCGAGGAGTCGCGCGCCGTCGCGATGCTCGCCTGATTGCCACGTCGATCCTCGATTGACCGACACCGAATTCTTCCCGGGCTTCACGACGCACCGGATCCGCACGTCCGGCGCCGAGATCCGCTGCGTCGTCGGCGGCGACGGTCCGCCGCTTCTGCTGCTGCACGGGTACCCGCAGACGCACGTCATGTGGCATCGCGTCGCTCCTGCGCTTGCACGCACCTACACCGTAGTGTGCGCGGATTTGCGCGGCTACGGCGATTCCGCCAAGCCGCCCTCCGACGACGCGCACGTCGCGTATTCCAAGCGCGCGATGGCCCGGGACATGGTGGAGCTGATGCGCGATCTCGGCCACCGCACGTTCCGGCTTGCCGGACACGATCGCGGCGGGCGCGTCGCGCATCGGCTGTGCCTCGATCATCCCGAGTCCGTGTCACAGGTGGCCGTGCTCGACATCTCCCCGACGCAGACGATGTACGCCGGCACGAACCAGGCGTTCGCGACCGCGTACTACCACTGGTTCTTCCTGATCCAGCCGTACGACCTGCCCGAGCGGTTGATCGGCGCCGATCCAACGTATTACCTGCGCCGCAAGCTCGGCGGCTGGGGCACGGGGCTGACGCACTTCGATCCTCGCGCGCTTGCCGAGTACGAACGCTGTTTCAAGGATCCGGCCACGATCCATGCGACTTGCGAAGACTATCGCGCGGCCGCGTCGATCGATCTCCTGCACGATGTTGAGAGCAAGGCGCAGAAGATGGCCTGCCCGCTGCTCGTGCTGTGGGGCGAGCGAGGCATCGTGAATCGCTTCTTCAAGCCGATCGACGACTGGGGCGCCGTGGCGAGCGACGTGCGCGGCAAGGCGCTCCCGTGCGGTCACTACCTCGCCGAGGAAGTGCCCGAAGAGACGCTGCGGGAGCTGACGGCGTTCTTCGCCGCGTGAGTGAAAAGGGCGCGCCTCGCGGCACGCCCATTGTGCGGCAAACGCAACCGGCCTCCGCTATAGCTTCGCCAGAATTCCGGTGACCTCGTCCTTCGTGAACGCGCGCATCGTCTGCGTGCGCACGTTGCCCGAGGACCCGATCGCGAGGCTGAGCGCGGTAATGGTGGCGTCGTCGGGCGCTTCGAACGTCGCGACGACGTCGTACTTGCCGACGGTCCAGTAAAGCGACTTGGTTTCAATGCCCATCTTGCGCGCGGTCTCGCGTACCGCGTCGGCGCGCTTCGTGGTGTCCTTGACGCTGCGAATTCCTTGATCGGTGAAACTTGACAGAACGATGTAGGTCGCCATGCTGACCCCCTATGTGGCCGCTCCCGGCCGTGAACGATCGTGACGATGGCTTGCGATGTTCGGAATCGAGCGGCTCGACACGGCGACCGCTGCCTGCGGCGAACCGCGCATCCGAACCGGACAGCATAGACCTTTGCGGGTGTGCCGACTGATATAATTGCCGTCCGGCCGAGGCTCGCGGGACACGGAGCTTCGGCCGCTGCAGTTCAAATGGCCAAGTAGCTCAGTTGGTAGAGCAGAGGACTGAAAATCCTTGTGTCGGTGGTTCAATTCCGCCCTTGGCCACCACTTTCCAAGTCCGCGCGCGCGCCGCCAACGGCGCGTTTGCGGGTTACGTCGGGGCTCCCCGACGCAACCCCGCGCTCCGCGTGATCCCGTAATACCCCCTCGCGATCCATCGCGATCCTGCCGAGGGTCGCGCGTTCGCCATCGCTCGTGCCGAGATCCGACATGCGGGAGCGTCTCGAAGCGCGCGAGTCCGCTGGCGGTCAATTCGAATCGCGCCCGGTCATCGACGTGTCCGGAAGTTCCGACAGGAATTGTCATGAATACCCGGCAGCAAGAAGGGTGCACTCACGCGACAGTGGGGGAAACCCGAGAGCGCACTACCGATACTGCCAAGCGCTTCGTCCAAGGCTTGAGGCCGCGCGCCACGTTGCCAGCGTTTGCTGGCGGCTTGCTATAGTCGGCCAATCCGCCTCGCTGATCGGCAATGTCGATCAGGCTTGATTATTCGAGGATCCGCGATCGATTCGGGAACCACCTGGCGCCATTCGCGCCGTGATCGTTCGTTGCGCGTCGCTGCCGTGTTCATTGCGGTGTGCCTTGTCGTTACCGATCTCGTCACGTGGATTCAAATCGACATCGCAACGATCTTCAGTCTTCCGTTGGTGCTTGCCGCACCGACACGCAGCCCCCGGCTGCTCTGGTCCCTGGCGGCGTTGCTCGCTGTCGCCGCGTTCGCCGTGTATGCCCTCCAGATTCCGCCAGGCGCGTTCCTGTTGCGCGAGACGTTCTTCGTCAATCGTGTGCTCGACGTCGCGAATCTGCTGCTGATCGCGGTGCTGCTCCACATCAGGATGAATTCGGCGGAAGCGAGAGAAACGCAGGCGCGGCTCATCAAGGAGCAAAACCAGAAACTGGAAGCGGCCAAGGCGTCGCGGCGATTGGTGGAGGTGCAGGAGACCGAGCGGCGCGACCTTGCCAACGAACTGCACGATCTCGTGGGGCAGAAATTGACGGCGCTGAACATCAGCTTGAACATCGTGAAGATCGAATCTGCGGCATCGATCAGTGCCCAGGCGAATACGCGGCTCGACGATTCGCTGAAGCTGGTGGAGGAAACGATCGAGAGCATCCGCAACGTGATGATGGAGCTAAGGCCTGCAGTGCTGGACGACTACGGACTGACGGCGGTGCTGCGCTGGTACGTCGAGCAGTTCGTCAAGCGGACGGGTATCGCGACGGTGGTCATCGAGCAGGGGTCGCCTCGCCGGCTGCCGCTCGCTGCGGAAGAGACGCTCTTCCGCATCGCCCAGGAAGCGCTCGGCAACGTGGCCAAATACGCGCGAGCCGGACAGGTTACGGTGACGCTTCACACGACGCCCGAGGCCAGTCGCCTGACGATCGCGGATGACGGCTGCGGTTTTGATCCGTCGGCCTGTCGTCCGCCTGCAAGCGACCATGGCTGGGGACTGATGATCATGCGGGAGCGCGCTGCGGCGGTGGGGGGCGAGTTGACGGTCGACTCTGCGCCGGGGCGCGGTACCCGGATCATCGTGACACGTAGAGATGACGCGAAATCAATGTCGATTCCGGAGCTTCCCGCGTCCGGCAGCCCTCGCGTCGCTTGACGCCGAGATCGCTTGCCGGTCGCCGGGCCCGTTGAAGCATCCGCGCATGGCTCACGTGACTCCGGGCGAAGACGACGCGTTGCTCGACGGCATCGAGCGCGCTGCGTTCGACTATTTCCGGCAAACGGTGAATCCTGCGAACGGTCTGGTCGCCGACACCACCCGCAATCACTGGCCTTGCAGCATTGCCGTGGTGGGATTCGCACTGTCCGTGTATCCGGTGGCGGTAGAGCGCGGCTGGGTGGCACGCGACGAGGCGCTGGAATCGAGTCTCGCCGCGTTACGATTCTTTCGCGACAGCGACCAGGGCGGCAGGCGGGATTCGACCGGTTACAAAGGGTTCTACTACCACTTCCTCGATATGCGGTCCGGAAAGCGCATGTGGCGTTCGGAGCTGTCGATGATCGACACCGCGTTGCTGATTGCGGGCGCGTTGACCGCCCGGATGTACTTCGATGCGGAAACGGCACAGGAAGCCGAGCTCCGTGAAATCGCCGATGAACTTTATCGCCGCATCGACTGGCGTTGGTCACAGCACGGCGGCAAGACGATCATGCAAGGCTGGAAGCCGGAAAGCGGATTCCTGCATTACGGCTGGGAGGGCTACAGCGAGAGCATCATCCTGTACGTGCTCGCACTCGGCTCGCCGACGCATCCCCCTGGGCCGGACATCTACAAGGCATGGACGGCTACCTATCAGTGGGAAAACCTTTACGACATCGATTTCCTGTATGGCGGGCCGCTCTTCATGCATCAGTTCTCCCACGCGTGGATCGATTTTCGTGGCATTCGGGATCGGTTCATGCGCGACAAACGCAGCGATTACTTCGAGAACAGCCGCCGCGCCGTCCTCGTTCAACGTGAATACGTTCGACGCAACCCGCACGAATTCATCGGTTACGACGAAGAGTGCTGGGGGCTTACCGCATGTGACGGGCCGAGCGCCGGAGATCCGGACACGATCAAAGCCGGACGGCGACTGTTCGGATACGCGGCGCGCGGCGTGCCCTTTGGCCCGGACGACGGAACGCTCGCGGGGTGGGCGGCAGTGGCCTCGCTGCCGTTCGCGCCGGAGATCGTCCTGACGACCATGCGAACGATGGCTCGACGTTATCCGGAGATGTGTCCCGACCACCGGTATGCAAGCGGCTTCAATCCCGGTCTGGTCGACGGCGACGGCAAATTCTGGGTATCGCCCGGACACTACGGTCTCGACCAGGGCATCGTGGCGATGATGATCGAAAACCACCGCACGCAGTTGATCTGGCGATTGATGCGCAATTGCGCCTACATCGTCACGGGACTCCGACGTGCGGGGTTCACCGGCGGTTGGCTGTAGCGGCGCGTCGATGAACGCGACGCCGATGCGGCAGCAGCGCGGCGACGGCATTCTCGCAGACGAGGCCGCCGAGCGCGAACGCATGGACAACGTCCGTCCCGTCGACTGGCTCAATCCGCTGCCGGCGCAGCAGTACGACCTCGTGGTCATAGGCGCCGGCACGACCGGGCTGGTCGCGGCGCGCACCGCCGCGGCGAAAGGCGCGAAGGTGGCACTGATAGAGCGTCATCTGCTTGGCGGCACTTGCCTCAACATCGGTTGCGTGCCCTCGAAGGCGATCATCCGCACCTCACGCGTTTACGCGGAGATGCATCATGCCGACCAGTACGGCGCGCTCGTTCCGCCCCGCATTCCGGTCGATTTTGCATTGGCAATGCGGCGGGTACGGGATATCCGGGCGCGCATCAGCCGAGCGGATTCGGCGCAGCGGCTGACGGCGGCGGGCGTGGATGTCTTCTTCGGCCAGGCTGCTTTTGCCGGGGTCGATGCGCTGACCGTGGAGGGTACGACGCTGCGCTTCAAGAGAGCGGTGATCGCTACGGGCGCACGGCCTGATTTGCCCTCGATTCCGGGTCTTGCCGAAGCCGGCTTTCTGACCAACGAAAACGCGTTCGACGTAAGCGAAGCGCCACGGCGCCTGCTGGTCATCGGCGGCGGCCCGCTCGGCTGCGAAATGGCGCAGGCGTTTGGCCGCTTCGGCGTGCGGACGATCATCGTGCAGAAGCAGCCACTCTTCCTTCCGAGGGAAGAGCGCGACGCCGCGCAGATCCTGTCCGAAGCCTTCATGCGGGATGGCATCGAGGTACGGCTCAATACGCGAGTCGTCAATGTGCGAACCGAAGGCGGCCAGAAGATCGTCGATCTCGTCAGCGACGACTACGCAAGTACGGTCACGGTCGATGCCATCCTCACCGGCACCGGCCGTGTTCCCAATATCGATGGACTCGCGTTGGAGGCCGCCGGAATCGAGTACGACACCCACCGCGGCGTCCATGTCGATGATTTCCTGCGGACTAGAAACCGGCGTGTGTACGCCGCCGGCGATGCGTGCCTGGCGCACAAGTTCAACGATACGGCCGACGCCTCCGCACGCATCGCCGTTCAGAACGCCCTCTTTCGCGGGCACCAGCGATTGAGCGCCCTGACGATTCCATGGTGCACGTATACCGACCCGGAGATTGCGCATGTCGGCCTTTATGTGCGACAGGCGCGGGAGCGGGACCTTCCGGTGGATACCTTCACCATCCCGATGCACGACGTCGACCGTGCCATCGCGGACGACGAAGAGGTGGGATTCGTGAAAATTACCGTCAAGGAGCGGACGGACCGGATTCTCGGCGCGACCATCGTCGCCCGGCACGCGGGCGAGATGATCAGCGAGGTCACGCTGGCGATCGCAGCGCGGATCGGCCTGCGCACGCTCGCGCGCGTCATTCACCCGTATCCGACCCAGGCCGAGGCGATCAAGAAGGCAGCCGACGCCTGCACGCGCGCCGGGGCGAGGTCGCGCGTCCGGCAACTCGCGGGCCGGCCCGAGCGTTGACTGCGCGAATGGTCGTGTCGCCGACCGGCTCGCGACGCCTCGAAAGCAGCTCCGGAGCGCGAGCGAGGCGTACCTACGCGCTGCCTGTTGTGGCGCCATACCGCCTCGATCTCACCGTGAGCGCGCTCCGGCGGCTTTCGACGAACGTCGTCGACCTATTCACGCCGGATGGCACCTATGTGCGCGCACTCGCCGGCGTCGACGAGCCCGTGGTCGTGCGCGTCACGCAGATCGCCAGGGAGCACGCGCTTGCCGTCGCCATCGAGGGCGACGCGCGCGACGACGATGCCGTTCTCGGGCTTGTCGGTCGGATGCTGGGCGCGGACATCGACCTCCGAAGATTCTATCGAAGGGCTGCGCCCGTCCCGTGGCTGGCTCCGCTGGTCAAGCGCATGCGCGGCGTGAAGCCGCCGCGTTACCCGAGCCTTTGGGAGGCATGCGTGAACGCGATCGTGTTCCAGCAGATCAGCCTCCGCGCGGCGAGCGCGGTCATGCACCGCTTGACGGCCGCGGTTGGACGATCGTTGCAAGCAGACGACATACCGGTACCGCTGTATCTGTTTCCCGATGCGGGAAGCGTCCACCGGGCAACCGACCATCGCCTGCACACGGTCGGGCTGAGCGCAAACAAGATCGCCACCTTGCGTCGCGCTGCCGAAGCACTTTCGTCCGGCGCGCTCGACACGAGTGCGCTGGAACGTTGCACGAGTCCGGACGCGGCGGCAATTCTGCGCCGGATCAAGGGGATCGGCCCGTGGACCGCGGCGATCATTCTGTTGCGCGGGCTAGGACGGCTCGATGTCTTTCCGGCGAACGACAGCAGCGTCGCCAGCAACATCGCGTTCGTCGCGGGCCCGGAGTCGCTCGACGTGCCGCGCGTGGTGGATGATCTCGGTCCTCAGCGCGGCATGCTGTACTTCCATCTGCTGCTCGCGCGGCTGGACGCCCGCGCGGAGCTTGGCCGCGCCTCGTTCGAACCGCGTTCTCCGGCTGCTCGGCCCGGCATCAGTCAGCGCGATACGCATACGTAGAAGGACCGATTCCGCGTCGATTACGTGGCGGACGGCAGCGCCTCGCCTCGTGCGAATTGCTCCATGGCGCCGACGTACGTCTGGTATCGGGCACGGTTCACCATCATGTCCTCGTACCAGCTCACGAGACCTGCCCATGGATCGTGCACGTTGTTGAGGCCGGAGACGAACGCGACGACGGTTCCCACTTCCGTCCGGCCATCGATGACGTACCATCCACCGACCCCGAGAACGATCACCTTGGCGAAATTGTGCGTGAGATTCATGAGGAAGTGCATCGAGTATCGCAGTTTCACGACGCCGAGATTCAGCGAGAATATTTTCGCGAATCGCAACTCCTGCTTCATGACCCGAGCAATTTCCGCTTCGCCGCGTTGCGGGGCGAGTACGTCGACGCTTGCCTCGCGGAGTACCTTGATCCGAGCCTGGACTCGCCGATTGATCGCCGCCTGCATCAACGGGACGAAGACCAGCTGTGGGAGGAAGATCAGCAGGCACGTAAACGCGAGCACCGGTTGCATGAAGAACATGTACGCGAAAGCGCTCAACAGCGTGCCCGCTTGCAGCACGAGTTCCGAGTACACGACGCCGACGAAGCCGCCGATGGGCTCGGGTTCCGGCAAAATCAGCGATATCTCGACGCCCTGGATCCCGGCGTTGTCGCGTTGCCTGGGCATCGAGTCGACAAGGGCGCTCGCCGTCAGTCGAAGCACGCGCACGGCCTTTTCCCCAATCCAGCCTCGGTAGACGTTCATCAATAGCTTGACCAGATCTTCGCTCAGCACGATGCCCGCGTAGATGACCGCGAGCACGAGCACCCGCTTGACGTCGCCGTCGAGGACCGCGGCATTGAGAATTCGCCGCTGCATCTCGAGCGGCGCCGTATTGAGGATGAAGACGGCAACCGCCAGGCACGCAACCCACAATTGGCTCCAGGCGCTCACCCGTCGCACGAATCCAAAGAGCGTCCGCGGCATGCCATGACGAACGAGCGACGCGGAAAGATGATCGACAGGCGGCGCCCACCAGGAGCGGTGCGTGGCATTCACTTCGGGCGGCTCGTCAGGATGGGCGTGTCGAGAACCTCTTACGCCAAGTGTCCGAGTGTCTTGATACCACTGCGGTCGATGCGGTTCTAAAGTCGTTCGGAAATGCGGGGAGACGTCGAAGCTCGGTCGGTACGGCTTTGTTGGGAGTTGGCCGGGTCACTCGATTCTTCGGCCTTTCTCCGACGGTACTACGCGCGAGTTGCTCGTTCTCAAACTGATTTACCAGGCGGCGTCGGAATAGAGATCTCGTCTGCACCTGCGTCGATGCTCGCGCCGTGCCTCGGTTTTCCGGCAACGACCGACAGATTTCTCGGGAGCGTCCGCGGTTCATGCTGCATCAAATCCTGCAAGGGATTGCAACGCCACCGCGCTCGCCACTCTCGACGAGGGGTATCGACGATCCGAACGTCGTCCTGGTCGGGCCCGCCGTCCAAGCTGCGATGCGAACGATGTCCAGCGTCCCCGCGGCTTGGGCGACGCGTCGGCCATCCGACTGGCGATCGCGAAGCAATGATCCAAATCGATAACGGAAAGGCAGGTGTCGAATGAAGCCCACGAGAGGGTCGTCATCAAGAGCGGCGGTTGTTGCGATCACGAGCGTAGCGGTCACGGCGCTTGCGACGACATTGGCCGCGTTCTCCCTGTCGAATCCCGACGACAACCCCGGCGCCTGCGACGCGCAGGCGGTCGACGCGCCTGGCCAAGGGTGCGCGAAGGCGCTGGTGCGGCTGTTCGAGCAGGGCAAGGACATCTTTCGCTTCGACACCTTCGGCGACGAGGACTACTGGGGCGGCAAGCTCCAACTGCACAAGGCGATCCAGGGCGCCGCCCTCGGTGGCGTCGGCCCCGGTGTCAGCCCGAAGACGGCCCTCACCGTTGCCGGCCTGAAGGTCGACGTGGATGCCCTCCCGGGGAGCCTCCAGGCGAAGCTCAAGCAGGGCAAGGTCGATCTCGACAGTCCCGCAACCACGCTTGCCCTTCTGCAATTGAACGCGGTCGTCGGCGTGAAGGGCTTCTTCGACAACGGTGGCTCGATCAGCTCGATCGGAATCACCTGCGCCCTCTGCCATTCGACCGTTGACGACTCGTTCGCCCCGGGAATCGGCAAGCGGCTGGATGGCTGGCCGAACCAGGACCTGAATACCGGTCTGATCGTCTCGCTCGCGCCCAACCTGGCGCCGATGGCCGAGCAGGTGCTCGGGGCCAGCGACCCGGCAACGATCGACACGCTCAAGAAGGTGCTCCTGAGTTGGGGCCCCGGCTTCTACGACGCAGAGGTCAACATCGACGCCATCGGCTTCCGGCCGGACGGCAAGTCGGCCGCAGTCCGGATCCCGGCCGCCTACGGTCATCTCGGCGAGGACCTCCACACGTGGACGGGCGGCTTCGGCAACGTCACCTACTGGAACGCCTACGTCGCGAACCTCCAGATGCACGGCAACGGCAACTTCAACGACGAGCGGTTCAACGATCCGGTCAAGTACCCGGCGGCGGTCAGAGGCGGCTCTTTCAAGGTCCGCCACAACCCCGACCAGGTTACGTCGAAGCTGGCACCGCTCCACTTCTACCAACTCTCGCTGCAAGCACCGAAGCCGCCTGCCGGCAGCTTCGACGCCGCAGCGGCGAAACGTGGTGAGGAGGTCTTCAATGGCCAGGGCAAATGCGCGGAGTGCCACATGCCGCCGCTCTACACCGACGCCGGCTACAACGCGCACACGCCGGCCGAGATGTGCATCGACTCCTTCCAGGCAGATCGCGGGCCGACGGGGGCGATCGGCAGCACCTACGTCACGCCGCAGCTCAACGGCCTCTGGGCGCGATCGAAGCGCGGCTTCTTCCACGACGGCCGTTTCCCGACGCTGTTGGATGTGGCCAATCACTACAACGCGTGTTTCAACCTCGGTCTGTCGCAGGGTGAGAAGACCGATCTGGTCGAGTTCCTCAAGAGTCGCTAGGCGGGCGGAGGTCGTTGATGGCAGGAACGCTGAGCGGCGTGCATGCACCCGGGTGGCTTAGGGCTCCGAACCATGAAGCCGACGACGCTTCCAGCTAAACGATGCTATCGGGAAGCGCGACGGGGGCGATGTCAACCACGTATTCGGGTGGCAAACGCACCGCGAACGCGCTGCCTCGATGCGGCTCGCTCTCCACGCTGATGCTGGCGCCGATGAACCTGGCGAGCCGGCGGCAGATGGCGAGGCCGAGACCCCAGCCTCGGCTCGGATCCCCGACTGACGGATCGAGCTGCGCGAACTCGTCGAAGATGCGCTCGAGCTCGCTTGGCGACATGCCGACACCCGTGTCGCGAACGCCGATCACCGCCGCGCCATCGTCGGTGACCGCAACGCTCACCGTGATGCCGCCGTCGGCGGTGAACTTGATCGCGTTCATGACGAGATTGGTGAGGACGCGGTCGAGCTTGATCCGGTCCGTGCGCACGCACACGACCCTTTCCGGAGTCTCGGAACGCAAGTACAGTGCCTTCGCTTCGGCGAGTGCCGCGAGGTCGCGGCACTTCGCATCGACGAATTCGTTCAGCGGGAACGCACTCTCGCGACGTTGCAGGAGACCGGAGTCGAGGTGCGCGATGTCGAGCACTTCCGAAACGAGCGCGACCAGCGATTGAGCGTTGGCCTGCAGGCGCTTTGCCAGCTGCGGAACCTGCGGGACGAGCGCAGGGTCTTCCGCCGAGCGGCGAATCGCCTCGGCCATCAGGTTGATCGTGTTCACCGGATTGCGGATGTCGTGCGAGACCGCATTGAGGAGGCGCGTCTTGCGACCGTTCGCTTCCTCGGCCTCGAGTCGGCGGCGGCTCAGTTCCTCGTTCTGGTGGACGATCCGCGCTTCGTGCGCGACGAGCAACGCATTGGCAGCCTCGAGCTCGATGTTTTGCTCACGCAGCAGCCGGGCCTGAGCATCGCGAACGTCCAGTGCCGCCATCCAGATATGGAGCAGGCCTGCGATGAGCAGCAGCGCGACGGCATCGAGCACGCGGTTGACGAACAGTGCCTCGCGCAGCGCGAACGAGCCGCTCGGGATCTGCAGCGCGTAGGCGATGAACGTCACGAGCACGAGCGCGATCAACATCCCCCACAACAGCCGACGATTGCGCGTGAAGGCCGCAAGGACGAGCGGGATGCCGTAGATCGTCGCGATATCGAGGTCCACCCACGTCCCGAGATCCAGGATGACCTCGGCCACGGCCAGAACGATCGCGAACCAACTCGCGAAGACCACGGCGCGATCCCGATGTCGAGTCGAGGGTGCAGACTTCAATGGGATGCCTGCTACATCGTGTTTTCGTGCGCAGTCGAGGTGGCGCGCGCATCGAGCGCCCGTGTCGAAACCGGACATGAGAACGAGCGTATCGGTTTCCGGCAACGACGGATCGAGAATACCGCCGAAGAGCGCCGGGTTCTGTAGGGGAATTTCGACTTCCGCCGCGAAAATCTTTCGACACGACGCGTCGTTGGCGCTGGCAGGTGGAGGATTCATGCCGTTGACGCTGCACGTGAAATACGTTAGATCGTTCGGTGGCCATCGCCCGGGCGCCGTGCATGAACCCCAAGGTGATGCTGTTCGACGAGCCGACCTCGGCGCTCGACCAGGAGATGGTCAAGGAGGTGCTCGACACGATGACCCACCTCGCCGAGGAGGGAATGACCATGCTCGTCGTGACGCATGAGGTGAATTTCGCGCGCAGCGTCGCGGGCCGGGTGATCTTCATGGACCTGGGCGAGACCGTCGAAGTGGCACCGCCGGAAGAGTTCTTCAATGATCCGAAGCACGAGCGCACCCGTACGTTCCTCGGGCAGCTCGCGTGACCGGGCGGGGGCGACCTGCCCGGACCTCGCCATTCAATTCGCCGGCACTGATCGAGCCGGCGAGGACGCTGGGAACGCGCACGTTCGATTTTTCCAGGCAAGTTGCCGTGATGGCAATCATCAACCGGACGCCGGACTCGTTCTACGACAAAGGCAGAACGTTCGAACTCGAAAAGGCCATTTCAGCGGCACACGCCGCGCTGGCGGATGGCGCCGACTGGATCGACATCGGTGGCGTGCCGTTCGCGCCCGGTCCGCACGTGACGGCCGAGCAGGAGATCGACCGCGTCGTTCCGGTGATCGAAGCGCTGCGCAGCGATTCCGGAACGGTCATCTCCGTCGATACGTTCCGACCCGAGGTGGCGCTCCGCAGCATTCGCGCCGGTGCGCACGTGATCAACGACACGAGCGGCTTGCGTGATCTCGGCATGGCGAAGGTCGTGGCCGACAGTGCGGCGACCCTCGTCATCACGCACAGCATTTCCGCGCCACGCACGGCGATGCTGCGTCCCGGCTATGACGATGTCGTCAACGACGTGGTTGCCTTCCTGCGCGCCCGCGTCGAGCATGCGGTCGACAGCGGCGTCCCCGTCGAGCGCATCGTCGTCGACCCCGGGTTCGACCTCAACAAGAACACCCGCCATTCGCTCGAGCTGATCCGCAGGCTCGATGAAATCGCGGCGATCGGGCTCCCGCTGCTGGTTGCGGTATCCAACAAGGACTTCATCGGCGAGACGCTCGACAAACGCCAGGGCGAGCGGCTGGAAGGCAGCCTCGCAGCCGCGGCAGCATGCATTCTGCAAGGCGCGCGGATCATCCGTGCGCACGACGTTGCGCCGACGGTCGCTGCGGTTCGACTCACCGAGGCGATACTCGGCTTTCGCGAGCCGGCATTCGTGCGGCACAACGCGGAGTAGATCGATGCCATGCAGCGACGAAGCGTTGCTCGCGCATTACGCGATCGCCGAGCGCGCCGTACAGCGCGTCCGGGCCAATTTCATCTCCAGCATCGACGGTGCCGCGACTCACGAGGGACGCACGCGGGGGCTGAACAACGCGGACGACAAGAAGGTCTTCGACATGTTGCGCATGATGTGCGATGTGCTTCTGGTCGGTGCCGGAACGTTGCGCACGGAGGGCTACGGGGAACTGCGTCTCGAGGATCCGGCAGTCGCGTGGCGGCTCGAGCATGGAGTCGCCGCGCAACCGACACTCGCGATCGTATCCGGCCGGCTCGACCTCGTCCCCGAGATGCCCGCGCTGGCGCAGGCGCCGACACGCGCGATCATTTTCACGCATGGGCGTTCGAGTTTCGCGCTGCGGCAGCGCCTGTCGCGGACGGCAGACGTCGTGGTGTGCGGTGATAGCGCCGTCGAACCGCGCACGATGCTCGCGGCGCTCGCACAGCGCGGGCTCCTGCAGGTGCTGTGTGAGGGCGGTCCGCATCTGTTGGGCACGCTGATCGAAGCCGACTGCATCGATGAGCTGTGCCTGACGCTCAGCCCCGTCGTGGAGAACGGAGGCGCAGGGCGCATCACGGCCGGCGCTCCGTTGACGCCGCGCCCGATGCGACTCCGGCATGCGATTACGGCGGACGATATGCTGATGTTGCGCTACGAGCGCATACGATGATGGACTATTGCATTGCCACGGCGAGCTGATCTCGAATACCTGACAAGAAGTGTCAGGAAAGCCCGATGGCGAAACGACCTCGCACGAGAGAGACTGCAGGCGCTGGCGGAAAGCGGCGGATAAGGAAGCCGATGCCTCTCATTGCAGCGAAAGGAAACGTCATGAAGCGCGTTCACCAGTTTTTCGTCGCGGGATTCGCGGCCCTGTGTCTGACACTCGTCGCAGGTGCGGCGACCGCGGCGGACATCCACTCCAAACCGCCCGCGAGCTTCAAAAAGGTCAGTACGCTCGTGAAACTGCCCGACTATCTGCCAGGGCTCGGCGTGCTTTACGTGGATCCATCGACGCTTCCGGTCGGGCCGTTTCTCGGTTACGACAAGAAGGGAAAGCTGGTGAACGTCACGTACATGGTGCCGTTGAAGGATCTCAACGATCACAAGAATTTCGAAGCGCGGGGGGACAAACTCGGCGACCTGAAGATCAACCACACTGATTTCATCTACAACCCGGGACATCCCGGAGTGGAAGAGCCGCACTATCACGTCATCGAGTGGCTGATCACGAAGCAGCGTCAGGATGCCGATCTCAAGTAGGGCCGTTACGACGATCGAGGACGAAGCGCAACCGATGGACCGTCCAGGCGCGCAGCGATGAACGGGTCTGGCGTACTGGACGGGCGACTGCGTTCGTGGTTTTTCGTGGCGTGTGGGCTACCCGTCGCGCTGCTGGTCGCGGCGCCCGCGGCCGCCGCGACGATCGAGGTGCGCGCGGTCATGTCGAAAGATGGCGCCGAGGTTTATTTCGATCCTGTCGGCGTGCGAATCCAGCCGGGAGACACGGTGCGGTGGATCCAGGTCAATGGATACCATTCGGTGACCGCCTATCACCCCGCTAACGGCGATCGCGAATCGCGAATTCCGGAACGGGCGCAGCCATGGGATTCGGGAATGCTGCTCGCGGAATACCCGGCCAAGGGATCCACGTTCGAGCACACGTTCACGATTCCAGGCGTGTACGACTATTTATGCATACCGCATGAGGCTGCGGGCATGGTGGGCCGCGTCATCGTAGGCGAGCCGGCCGCGGGACCGGGAACGCGCCCGTTCGGCTACGCATCGGATCGGCACTGGAAGCCCGTGCCGACGCCGGCGCAGCAGGCCTTTCCGGCGATTCCGTTGATCATGGAAAAAGGGACGGTAAGAGCGCGCGCGGCGACGGCCGGAAAGTAAGCGCCGAACCGCGCGAAAGGAGTGGCAATGAGGTCGGATAGCGAACTGTAGCATCACGCTCGAGTGGAGCTTGTGCGAGGGCCTGGTGTCGAAGCGGAAAGGATCGAAGTTCGAGCGCCTTGCGGGCCTGCGCGCAGAGCGCGACAAGATATTCGAGATGGCGCGCCACTCGCAGATTTCCGACGAGACGTCGCGCAAGCTGGTTCGCGAGATCGATCTCGTGGAGACGCGCTACCGTTAGCTTCGGCGCGCGTGCAACCAAGGAGTGTAGACATGGCGACGACCGAGAAAACTTTCGAAACCATTCCCGTCGGCACGAACGTGACATGGCACTACCGCAGCGCCATCGGTCACGGCACCGTTACCGGCGTGCACAAGATTGGAACTACGGCGGACAATACAATGTACAGCGTACGTCAGCATGATCATCATCCCGGCGAACCGGCCATCGTGCATCACAGTGGCAAGGCGCTCAGCGTGGTCAGATCCTGAATTCGCTGCGGATTCGGCCGTTTGGGTCGTGCGTTTCAGCCGCCGAGTCGCCAGCAGACAGCTCGATCAACACGTTGATCCGTCGCTACCGGCGACTGAAGCAGTGAGCACGAATCCGCTCGCGGGCAGGCCGGCGCCGACGGAACTGCTCGTCGACGTACCGAAGCTCGTTACCGCGTACTACACGGAAGTACCCGATACCGCGATACCCGGCCAGGAAATCCTGTTCGGAACGTCGGGACATCGGGGCTCCGCGTTCAAGAAGAGCTTCAATGAATCGCACATTCTCGCGATCGTCCAGGCCGTCTGCGATTGCCGGAAGCGGCGCGGGATCGACGGTCCGTTGTTTCTCGGCGTCGACACGCACGCGCTCTCGGTACCCGCGCAGGCCAGCGCCCTCGCAGTACTGGCCGCGAACGGCGTCGTAAGCATGCTCGCGCAAAACGACGAATACACGCCGACGCCTGCCGTGTCGCACGCAATCGTCAGCCACAACCGTGGCCGTACCGCCGGGCTCGCAGACGGCATCGTCGTCACCCCATCGCACAATCCCCCGGAGGACGGCGGTATCAAGTACAACCCGCCGAATGGCGGCCCGGCCGACGAGCAGGTAACGCGCTGGATCGAGAGCCGGGCAAACTCGCTGCTCGCGCGCGGGCTGAAGGGCGTGAAGCGAGTTGCGCTCGACAAGGCGCGCCGTGCCGCGACAACGCACCGGCATGATTTCCTGCAGAACTACGTCCGCGACCTGGCGCGCGTCGTGGATATGAACGTGCTGCGGGACGCAAAGCTGCGCCTGAGCGTCGACCCGATGGGCGGCGCCGGCGTGCATTACTGGGCGCCGATCGCCGAGCGCTATCGCCTGAACCTCGACATCGTCAATGCCGACGTGGATCCCACGTTCCGGTTCATGACACTCGACTGGGACGGGCGCATCCGGATGGACCCTTCGTCACCGTACGCGATGCAGCCGTTGATCGCGTTGAAGGGGCGGTTCGACGTCGCCTTCGCCTGCGATACCGACCACGACCGCCACGGTATCGTCACCAAAAGCGCAGGACTCCTGCCGCCGAATCACTATCTGGCGGTGATGATCGATTACTTGTCGCGGCATCGACGGGGATGGCGCAAACGATCCGCCGTCGGCAAGACGATCGTCAGTACGCAGATGATCGATCGCGTGGCGGCACGGCTCGATCGCACGGTGTACGAGACGCCGGTCGGATTCAAATGGTTCGTCGACGGGCTTGCCGACGGATCGCTCGGTTTCGCCGGTGAAGAAAGCGCGGGTGCGACCTTTCTGCGCCTCGACGGCAGCACGTGGACGACGGACAAGGACGGCATCGTGCCGGCGTTGCTGGCGGCCGAAATGACGTTGCGCACCGGCCGTGATCCCGGCGAGCTGTACCGGGCAATTACCCGCGATTTGGGCGAGCCCGCCGAGCGCCGCCTGCAGGCGGCCGCTACCCGCCAGCAGAAGCAACGTCTCGCACGACTATCGCCGCGCGAATTTCGGCATACCGACCTCTGCGGCGAAAAGATACGCCGGATACTCGACCGCGCGCCGGGGAACGACGCGCCCATCGGCGGATTGAAAGTGATGACGGACAGCAGTTGGTTCGCAGCGCGTCCGTCGGGCACCGAGGACATCTACAAGATTTACGCCGAGAGCTTTCGCGGGGAGAAGCACCTTGACCGCGTGATGGAACAGGCTCGAGAAATGGTCGATTCGGCTCTTGCTCCACGCACGTCGCCACGACGAGGGCAGCGTCATGACCGGTCTCGGTGAAACGCTGCGGCCCGACGACGAGGTCGCAAGCGCACGGATACCTCAGCAGTACCGAAGATGACCCCGCTCATTCGAGTTGCGTCACGCCGTGCTGAATCGCGAATTTGACCAGGCTGGGAACGTCGGCAATGCCCAACTTCTGCATCATCCGGCTGCGATAGGTGTCTACCGTCTTCGGCGACAGGAACAGTATCACCGCAGCCTCGGCGCTCGATTTCCCCTCCGCCACCATTTGCAGGATTTGCCGCTCGCGGCGACTGAGGCTGTCCAGCGGACTCGCGCGCTGGCGATCCGAGATGTAGTCGTCGATCACCGCGGACGCAATCTTCTGGCTGAGGTAACGCCGGCCGGCATGCACCGCCCGCACGGCGTCCACCACTTCGGCACCGGCCGAATCTTTGAGCAAATAGCCGCGCGCCCCGGCCTGCAGCGCCCGAAAGATATGTTCGGTGGTCGAATGCATCGACAGAACGAGCACCTGCGTCGACGGGGACACGTCGTGAATCTGCAACGTCGCCTCGATTCCGTTCAACTCGGGCATCGCGATGTCCATGACGACGACGTCCGGATGCAGTTGCTGCGTCACGCGCATCGCCTCCCGGCCGTTCGCGGCGTCGCCGACGACCTGGATGTCGGACTGTGCCTCCAGCAGAACGCGCAGGCCGTCACGCACGACGCCATGGTCGTCTGCGAGGACTATCCGGATCATGCGCACGACTCCTCGACGTGGCGATGAACTCGCATCGCTCTGGTGGAACGAAACCGTGGCCGACTCGGCAGGCGCGCGGGATTTGATCCGGCAAACGCCGCTCCTCGTTCATGAGGTCGGATTTGCGCTCGGCATCAAGAATACCGCACACGGCTCACCGAGTGCCGCCGGAAGATCCAGCTTCTGGCTGGTTCTTCCAGCGTTGCTGTTTCATTGGTTTTCCGGCGCGCCGCCCCGGCAGGGTTCTGCCTCGAAGCGATCAGGGCGCGGTCTTCTGATTCGAAACGATCGTCGCCCCCACATCCTTCAGCAGACGCTGGAATTCGGGTGAAGCGAGAAGGATCGATCCACCCGCGGCACGCAACCGGTCCACAGCCTCGTCGGGTAGCGAAAACGTGGTCGGAAGGTTATTCAGGTAATCGAACTCCGCCTTGTCCTTGATCCCGGCGAACGACACGTCGATCGCATAGAGCTCGGTGTCGGGCGCATGGGCGACTTCCTTCAAGCTGTCGTCCTTGTCGTTCACGAAGGCCGGCGAATCCCTGATCCGACGCAACGTCTGCCAGCGGTTGGCAATGTCCTTGAGCAGCTCCACCGACTCGAAGGAATAACGGTCGATGGGAACACCGCTCGCCTTGAGCAGGATTTCCAGCGTGCTGGGCGGATTTTCCGACTCGTCCCAGCGGGTCTTTGGCGAAGACATCGAATCGACGACGAGGACCACCAGCCGGCGCACGTTGTCGAGCGGCGTCGGCTGGCCCATCATGTGCGCCGCCTCGAAGCCCTCGACGTAGTCCAGCACGGCCCGCAAGCCGAGGTTGTCCGACACGCCGCCGTCCACCAGATGGATATAGGGCCGGTGCTCACTGTCGGCATAGGACTGGAGCTCGACGAAACGCCGCACGGTGCGCGCGGCCGGCCGCGGCGCCGTCGCCGGATCGGTGAACATGCGGGCCCACTCGGGCACCGTGTAGTTGCACGTGCCGCCATAGTTGTTGATCGTGATCGGGGACAGGACGACAGGGACCGCCGACGAGGCCGCAGCGGCACGCGCGAGCGACACCGGGCCGAGGTTCGAGCAGATCAGATCGAAAAAGCTCTGGTTGAACGCCACGCGCGAGCCGGTCGAAAGGTCGGTGGCCATCACGACGATGAGGGGGCCTTGCTTGCGTTCGAGATCTGCAAACGTTGCGCCTTCGAACAGGACCTCGTCGTAGAGGCGGGCTGCCAGTTCCGACCGGCCTCCGCCGGTGGCTAGCAGCGAACCCCAGTTGAAAGGGTTCAGCGAGCGCGAAATCAATTCGCCCTGGATGTTTCGCTTCAGGAAGCGCTTCTCGTATTCGTCGAAAAGCCTGTCGCCATACAGGCCATAGGCAAGGGCGGTGAAACTGCCGCCCGATATGCCTGTGATGATGTCGACGCCGTCGAGCAGACGAAAGCGGTTGCCACGGGCACCCAGCGCTTCGGTGCGACGGAGCATCTCGAGAACGCCATAGGAAAACGCGGCGGCGCGTGTTCCGCCGCCCGAGAACGCGAGTATCACGAGGTTCTGCGGATCCCTCGCGATCTGGCTGCGGGTGCCGTATTGATATCCCTTGCCAGGCGTTATCTGTGAGACCGGGGGATTGATCGGGCGTGTCGCGCAGCCACCGACCAGCAGCAGCGAGCCGAGCAGCCACAGGAGCAGGACTCGGGCGCTGAGCTGCAACGCGCTCGACCAGAGAAATTTGCTCATGACCCACGCCATACGGTGCTTGCTCGGGCATCTTACTGCTGCGACACGCAGCAGGAAATTGCACCAAGGTGCCATTCGCTGCAGCGGGCCCTAGCGGCGCGAAGCACATGCCGTCAAGCACCGCGAAACCGGGTCGCGGCGCCTGCCCGGCCCGATCGACCACCGCCGGAATCCGGCGCCGGTCCCGGTGTCCAATGTATCCACCAGTCCTTCATCGCGAGGAGATCATGAAGCGCAATGTCGTCGCCTTTGCTTCGTTTGCCGTCGCGCTCGGCTTCGGTTTCAGCGCCAATGCGCAGCCCCTGCAGACGCTGAGCGGGGATATCGCGTCCGTCGACAACGCCGCGCTGCATCTCAAGTCCTCGTCAGGACAGGAGACGACGATCAGGCTCCCCGACGACGTGCGCGTCAGTCTGCGCGTGCCCGCGAAGCTCGACGACATCAAGGCGGGCACGTTCGTCGGCACGGCGGCGACGCCGGGCTCCAACGGCACGCTCGTCGCGAGCGAAGTGCACATCTTTCCGGAAGCGATGCGCGGCACCGGCGAAGGTCACCGGTCGATGGCGACGATGCCCGGCAGCACGATGACCAATGCGACGGTCGCCGGCGTTTCTTCGTCCGCGGCGGACACGCGCGGCACGATGACGAACGCAACCGTTGGGAGCGTCGGCGCCGCTGGGCAGGGACGGATGCTGAAGCTCAGTTACAGAGGCGGCGAGCAGACGGTGTTCGTGTCGGACAAGACGCCCGTGGTCGTGGTCGAGACCGGCAGCCGCGGATCGCTGACGCCGGGCGCGCACGTGATCGTCTATGCGCAGCGCGATACGACCGGCGATCTTGCCGCGCAACGGATCAGCGTCGGAGCGAACGGATCGGTGCCGCCGATCTGACCGGCTTGCCGCTTCACGGCGCATGACGCTCGGCGAGCACGGCTCGCGTGATCGCCTGCGCCTGCTCGTCGCTCAACGCCTCGCCTGCCGCGCGCATTCGGTCGTACCCGCCCGCACCGAGGATCGAAGCGGCCGCTGCCTCCGCCTGCTCGACGGAACGCGCTTCGTTGGGTTGTCGCGGCTCCCTGCCGGTCGCGTAGATCCGGCTGGCGAAGCCGATCAACTGCGCGGCCTGTGCCTCTCGGCCGGTGCGCACGGCGTATAGCGCAACGTGGTCGAGAAAGTAGTGCGCCGCACCGGTCTGCCAGGCAAGCGGCCAAGCTTCCGTCGCCGCTTGGCGCGCCGCCGCCAAGTCGCCCGCCATCAGCAGCGCGGCGTTGAGGTTGGACAAGGCGATCGCCAGCGACCGCGGCCGATCGCGCACGCGCGGGTCGCGGACGGCAGCGCGGCCAAGCGCGATGGCCTCCGCAACGTCACCCGCCATCAAGGCCGCATCGGCCAGCGATCGCCGGCATACCGAAACCAGCGCATCGGCGCCCACTTCCTCGGCGAGACGCATGGTCTCGCGGAGGCTTTTGCGATAAGCGGCCGCATCCCTGCGATAGTTGCCGAGACCGATCCGATCGCCGGCAAGCTCGGCCAGCAAGCGCCGTGGAAACGTTTCGTTTTCGAGCGCATGCGCTTCATCGAGCGCGCGTTCGGCGCCGGCCCAGTCGCCCGTGCGAACACAGGCGATGGAAAGCGTGCCGAGCGCCAGATAAACCTGATGCTTGTCGCCGACGCGCCCCCATGCCGCGACGCGCTCCGGAGCGGTGACGACCAGCGGCAAATCGGCCGTGCTCGCAAGAAAGCGCGCAATGCAATTCCACAAGCGCGCCTGTGTACGCGCATCGCCAAGAGCCAGCAACCCATGCGCCAACGCTGCCCGCTTGCGCAGCGGCGACACGAGTCCGCGCATCCGGTCGAGATTGAACAAGGCCTCGCCGGTCGAAGCCGCGACGCCGGCACGCCGAGCCTCGCAGGCGCGGTCGAACGCGGCCTGCAAATCGTCGTAGTCGGCGGCATAGCGGCTGAGCCACGGCTTGTCGGCAAGCGCCCAGTAGGCCTCGTTGGATTCGTCGGCGAGTGCCGCCAATGCCTCGCTGTGACGCTCCAGCGTGACGGCCGTCTCCGCGTGCTCGCGCAGCTTCTCCGCGGCGTAGAGCCGGGTCGTTTCCAGCAGCCGATAGCGCGGAGGCTCGCTGCGCTCCACGTGAACCAGTGATTTTTCGATCAGCGCCGTCAGCGCGTCGAGCACCGTCCATTCGTCGAGCGCGCCGGAGGATGCGACGCGCTGCGCCAGGTCGAGGCGAAAGCTTCCCGCGAACACCGACAGTCGGCGCAGCGTTGCCTGCTCATCGGTATCGAGCAACGAGTGACTCCAGTCGAGCGTCGCGCGAAGCGTCTGATGCCGCGCCGGCATCAAACGGTCCCCGCTGCGCAACAGCTTCAGCCGCTCGGCAAGCCGCGCCTGCAGGGGTTCCAATCCGAGCAGCGGCAAGCGGACGGCTGCCATCTCGATGGCGAGCGCGATGCCGTCGAGATGCCGGCACAGCTCGATCGCGCCGGCGATCGTGGACTCGTTCAGTGAAAACAGCCGGTCCACGGCTTTGGCGCGCTGCTCGAGCAACTGGATCGCGCCGAACGTTCGCGCGACCTCGAGCGATGTCCCCGGCGGTGGGACCGCGAGCGCATCGAGCCGGTACGCGTACTCGCCCGGTGTCTTCAGCGGCTCTTGCGACGTCGCCAGGACGCACAAGCCGGTTGCAGCGCCGAGCGCGCCCTGCACGACGCGCGCCACGTCGGCCGCGAGATGTTCGCAATTGTCGAGCACCAGCAGCGTGCTGCGGTAAGCCAGCGCCCTGGCAAGCTCCGCGAGCGGATCGCCTTCTTCCAGCTGCAGGCGCGCGGCGTTCACGATCGCGGGGACAATTCCGTCGGGGTTGGACAGCGCCGCCAGATCCACCCACCACACGCCGCTCGCATGCGCATCGATCTGCCTGCGCGCGGCCTCCTGCGCGAGACGCGTCTTGCCGATGCCGCCCGCACCGACGACGGTGACGAGCCGATGCTCTCGCAGCAATTGGGTGACGGCCGCCATGTCGGCATCGCGACCGAACGGCATTTCGTCCGCGGCGGGCAGGTTCGTCAGCGCGATGGAAGCCACCGCGTCGCCCCGTACGGCGGCCGGCGCCCGATCGGCGCCTTCGTCCGCGAGCGGCAGGGCGAAACGATAGCCGCGACCGGGAATCGTGGCGATCGCCTTCGGTCCGAGGAGCTTGCGCAGCGCCGAAACCTGAGCCTGCAGATTGTTCTCTTCGACGACCAGTCCGGGCCAGACGGAGTCGAGCAGCTCGTTCTTGCTCACCACCCGATCGCGATGGTCGAGCAGCGCGAGCAGCACGTCGAACGCGCGCGAGCCGATGCCCGCGCGCTCCCCGCCCACCCGCAATTCACGCTCGACGCGGCGGACCTCGAAGCCATCGAAGCGGTAGACGTCCTGCAAGCGATTCCTCGTAGGCGTTCAGGCTCGTCGTAGCGGCTGTTTCAGAACGTTTCAGGACGCCTTTCAGCGCGCCAAAGGACGACGCCTTCCTCGCCCCGGAACATACGCCCGGCAAGCAGTGCTCATTCAGGAAACCCCCGACGAACGAAAGGAATCGCCATGAAGAAGACGCACCATGACCGCTGGAACGACTGTGCCAACAAGGATACCTTCTGGAACCTCGCCGTGTTGCTCGGCGGTATCCTGGTCGTGATCGCGAGCGCGGTCGATTTGCCGCAGGATCCGAGCGATGTCACGCGCGTCGTCTATTCACGGGTGACCGTCGATCGATGAGTCAGTCCGGAATTGCATCGACAACGGCGCGGGAAAGAAAGCCCCGACGTCCGGAAAGGTAAAGCGTCAGACATGCCGCACGTTCGCGAATTCCGAGCAGCAAGCCGCACGAGCAGGCTTCGGCGCCTCGCCCGGTCAGCCGGCGTCCTGTTGGCAGCGGCTGTTGCGGCCGGCAGAATGATGTTCTATATTGGCGCTTCTCCGTAGCGGACCGGTCCAGGACGGCGTCCGCGCCCATGACCCCGAAGAGCGCAGACGAACTTCTCGCGAGTTGCAGCGCGTGGTGGGACACGTCGATCATCGACATCCATCCCGGCAAGATCGCGATCCGCGGCTACCCGATCGAGCAGCTGATCGGCCGCGTAGGCTTCGTCGAGATGATCTGGCTGATGCTGCGCGGCGAGCTTCCTGCGCGCGCGCAGGCGGAGCTACTCGAGGCCGCGCTCGTCCCCGGCGTCGATCACGGACCGCAGGCCCCGTCGATCGCGATCTCGCGGATGGCGGTCACGTGCGGCCTGCCGCTGAACGGAGCAATGGCGTCCGCCATCAACGTGCTCGACGACGTGCATGGCGGCGCCGGCCAGCAGTGCATGGCGCTCTATCGCGAAGTCGACGAGGAGGCCGGGCCGAACGGTGATCTCGCCGAAGCGGCAACGCGCGTGATCGAGCGCCGGCGCGAGGCGGGCGACAAGATGGTTCCCGGATTCGGCCATCGCTTCCACCCGATCGATCCGCGCACGGCCCCGTTGCTCGCGCGGGTCGAGCAGGCGCGTCGCGCCGGCATCGTATCCGGCCGCTATGCGAGCATCGGCCAGGCGGTCGAAGGGGCGCTCGCGGCCCGTACGAAGCGCCACGTGCCGATGAACATCGACGGCGTCACCGCGGTCGTGTTCAGCGAGCTGGGCTTCGAGCCGGAGCTTGGGCGCGGGCTCTTCGTGCTGTCGCGGGCCGTGGGCATCCTCGCGCACGCCTGGGAGCAGAAGCAGCGGGGCGCCCGGATCATGGGACCGATGCCGCGCGAAATTCCGTATCGCTACAGCGGGCCGGCGCGTCGCGACGTGCCGCCTCGCGAGGCCGACGCCATCGACGAAAATTCGACTCCGCCGGCGGGCAGGGACCGTGGCGGATAAACCGACGGCCGCACCTGCGCGGCGAGGAGATTCGAAATGGTGAAAGACCTCGTTTCCCATCAGCTGGTGAAGTACCTGGAGGCTCGCGGCATCTCGCACGTGTTCGGGCTTTGCGGGCATACGAACATCGCGGTGCTCGCCGCGATCGAGAAGAGCGCAATCAAGTTCGTCAACGTGCGCCACGAGCAGATCGCCGCGCACATGGCGGACGGCTACGCGCGCTGCACGAATCGCGCTTCGGTCGTGCTCTCGCATCTCGGTCCCGGCCTGACGAACGCGTCGACCGGCGTCGCGAATGCGGCGCTGGACTCGGTGCCGATGGTGGTCATCGCCGGCGACGTGCCGACGCACTATCACGGCAAGCATCCGCATCAGGAAGTGAACCTGCACGCGGATGCCGCGCAGTACGAAATCTACCGGCCTTTCGTCAAGCGCGCCTGGCGCGTCGACCGCCCGGATCTGTTGCCCGAGATCATCGAGAAGGCATTCGCGCTCGCCGAAAGCGGGCGTCCCGGGCCGGTTCTCGTGGACGTGCCGATGGACATCTTCTCGAAGGAGATCGACGTCGCGCTGTTCGATCGCCTGCGCCACAACGCCAAGGCGCTGCGCAAGCCATCGATCGACGACGAGACGGCGCGCGAAATCGTCGATCGGCTGCTGGCCGCGAAGCGACCGCTGCTGTACGTGGGCGGCGGAATCCTGCTCGCCGGCGCCGCGGCGGAGCTTCGCGCGTTCGCCGACCATCTGCAGATTCCCGTCGCCCACACGCTGATGGGAAAGGGCGCGCTTCCCGACGATCACCCGTTCGTGCTCGGCATGACGGGCTTCTGGGGCACGAAGTTCATCAACGAGCAGACACGCGGCGCGGACCTGATCCTGGCGCTCGGTACCCGGTTCTCCGAAGCGGACTGCAGCTCGTGGGAGCGCGAATACACGTTCAACTTTCCGCCGACGAAGCTGATCCACATCGACATCGACCCCGCCGAGATCGGCCGCAATTATCCGGTCGACATCGGCGCGGTCGCCGACGTCCGCGAAGCGTTGTCGGTGCTGACCCGGGTTGCCCGCGCGATGGTTCCCGATGGCGTTCGCCGTCCGGCCGTGGCGCGCGCAATCGAGGCCGCGCGCGAAGCGTTCGTGCAATCGAACCGGAAACACGCGGAGAGCGACGCCTATCCGATGCGGCCGGAGCGCATCCTCGCGGACGTTCGCGCTGCGCTGCCGCGCGACGCGCTCATCACGACGGACGTCGGCTGGAACAAGAACGGCGTCGGCCAGCAGTTCCCGATTCTCGAGCCGGGAACGATTTTTACGCCGGGCGGCTACGCCACGATGGGATTCGGCGCACCGGCGGCGCTCGGCGCGAAGCTCGCGCGACCCGACCGCGTCGTCGTTGCGCTCGTCGGCGACGGCGGTTTCGGCCAGAATCCCGCGATGCTCGCGACAGCGTTCGAAGAAGACATCGCCGTCGTCTGGGTCGTCATGAACAACTACGCGTTCGGGACGATCGCGGGGCTCGAGAAGGCGCACTACGGCACGACGTACGGCACCGTCTTCGAAAAGGACGGCAAGCCCTATTCACCGGACTACGCGGCGGTCGCCAGGGCGTACGGCGTCGACGGCGTGAAGATCGGCTCGGCTGCGGAATTCAGGCCGGCGCTCGAACGCGCGATCGCCGCGAAGCGGCCGTTCGTCATCGACGTCGTGATGCAGAACGAGCCCGTGCCGACCGCGGGCCACTGGAACATCATGGACATCTATTCACCGGGGAAGAAGGTCGATCACGTGAGCACAGGCGCCGTGCACGCCTGATCGCGAAAAGCGTCGTCCGGCGAGCCTGGGCTCGCGGCGGGCTCCCGGACGCGCTAGCCCTGGTATCCGAACAGCCGCGGAAGAAACAGCACGAGCTCGGGCACGAAAGTGATCAGCGCCAGCGCGGCGATCATCACACCGAGGAACGGCAGGATGTCCCGCACGATGTCCTTGAGCGGCACGTCGGCGATCTTCACCATCATGAACAGCAGCAGTCCGTACGGCGGCGTGATCAGGCCGATCATGATGTTCACGACGGCGACGACGCCGAAGTGCACCGGATCGACGCCCAGCGCCTGCGCCGTCGGCAGCATCACCGGGACGATGATCAGCAGGATCGTCGTGCCTTCGAGGAAGCACCCGAGAACGAGCAGCAGCAGGTTCGCGAGCAGCAGGAACGTGAACGGCGAGAGCTCGTAGGCCTTCAGCACGGCGCTGATCGTCTTCGGAATGTTCTCCACCGTGATCACGTAGTTGAACACGATCGCGCCGGCGATCAGCATGCCGATCGAGATCGTCATGCGCGCGCTGTTCATCAGCGACTGGTGGAAATCGCGCCACCCGATGCTCCGATAGACCAGCGCCGACACGAGCAACGCATAGAAGGCTGCGGCCGCGGCCGCCTCGGTCGGCGTGGTGACGCCGCTGTACATCAGCCCGAGCAGGATGACCGGCATCATCAGTGCCGGAAACGCTTGCCAGGCAACCCGCGGCAGCTCGCGCACCGGAACCGGCGGCTCGACCGGAAAGTTGCGGCGCCGGGCCGTGTACGCGATCAGCGCCATCTGCGCGAAGCCGAGCAGCAGGCCCGGAACGACGCCGCCGAGAAACAGGTAGCCGATCGACGTGTCGGAGACCAGCGCGTAAATGACGAGCGGTATCGACGGCGGAATGATCGGGCCGATCACCGACGACGCCGCCGTCAGCGCGGCGGCGAAGGCCGGCGTGTACTTGCCGTCCTTCGTCATCAGGATCTGCATGATCTTGCCGCTGCCCGCGGCATCCGCGAGCGCGGACCCCGACATGCCGGCGAAGATGATGCTCTGCACGACGTTGACGTGGGCGAGGCCACCGCGCCAGCGCCCGACCAGCGCGTTGCAGAACCGGAGCAGCCGATCCATGATGCTGCCGCTGTTCATGAATTCGGCCGCCAGGATGAACAGCGGAATCGCGAGCAGCACGTAGCTCGTATACATGCCGTTCAGCAACTGTTCGGCCGCCGTCCCCATGTCGAGGCCGGCCATCCAAAGGTAGAGCACCGAGCCCGCGATCATTGCGTGCCCGATCGGCAGGCCGAACAGCGAGAGGACGACGATCGCCAGCGTGGCGAGCGAGAACGGGCTCGTCGGATTCACAGCCCGGAGCTCGACTTGGTCAGGTCGACCTGTTCCGGCTCCTCGCCGCGCAGCAGGTGCGACAGGATCCACAGGTAGCGCACGATCACCGCGGCGGCGAACGCAAGATAGATCGAGAACAGCCAGTCGAAACGGATGCCGAGGTACGCGGTCCGCTCGACCTTCATGAAGGTCACGTACTTCCACGTCGCGGGAAACGACGCCGCGTAAAGCACGACCAGCGCCACCGCGGTGATGATTCCCATCGCGATGCGCGCGCGCTTGCCCATCGCGCCGCTCAGGAGGTCGAAGCGGATCTCGTCGCTTTCCCGGACGACGAACGCAGCCCCCCAGAGCACGAGCCAGAGCCACATGATCACCGTGAGCTCCGACGACCAGCCGATCGGAAAATTGAACAGGTACCGGAAGACGATCTGGATGATGAACGCGACGAACATCACCCCGATCATCGCTGCGGCGACGTTCTCCGCCCGCCGCCGCAGCCAGGCACCGACTGCGCGCATCACTTCACCGCGGCGATCTGCTCCAGCATGCCCTTCGGCCACTCCTTCGCTTCATCGGACGCCGTGTAGACCTTCTGCGCATAGGTGCGGAATGCGCCGATGTCCGGGACATAGACGTCGAGTCCCTGCTTCTTGAAGCCTTCGGCGAGCTCGGCCTCGCGCTTCAGGTGCTCCTCGGCGCTCCAGTTGATCGCCTTGTCGGCGGCGGCCTGGAAGGTCTTCTGCTTCGCGGGCGACATGCCGGCCCACGTCTTCTGGTTGAGCGTGAGGAGATCGAAACCGACGAGGTGCGACGTCAGCACGATCTGTGTCATCACCTCGTAGAACTTCATGTTCTGGACGTTCGGCAGCGGATTGTCCTGCCCGTCGATGGCGCCCGTTTGCAGGCCCGTGTACACCTCGGCGTAGGCCATCGGCGTCGGATTCGCGCCGAGCGAGCGGCCGAGCAACTGCCACGCCTCTCCGCCCGGCATCCGCAGCTTGATCCCGGCCATGTCGGCCGGCGTGTTGATCTTCTTCTTCGGCTTGAGCCCGACCTGGCGCGTGCCGAAGAAGGTCGGCCCGAGAATCTTGACCTTGAGCTGGTCCTCGGCCATTTTCTTCATCTGCGTTCCGACGTCGCTCGCGAAGAACGCGTTCAGGTGGTGAGCGTCGCGGAACAGGTACGCCGACGTGAGGATCGACCAGGCCGGAACCTGCTTCGAGATGTCCTGCGGCGCGATGTTGCCCATCTCGAGGTTGTCGCGCTGCAGCGCGACGAGCTCGGTACCTTGCTTGTAGAGCGACCCGTTGTAATACGGCTCGACGTTGAAGTCCGCCTCGACGTCCTTCGCGAACATCTTGATCATGTCCGCGCGGATGTCCTTGTCGGAGAACACGGCGGCGAAGCGGATGTTGGGCTTGCTCTGGGCCCAGGCCGGCGTGAACGCGGCGGCGGCGAGCGCGGCGCCGGTCTTCAGCACGGTACGACGGTCGATGCGCGAGGTCATGGCTTCCTCCTGCGAGTTGTGGGCGTCTTGCCGGCGCCCGATACGGGTAGGGTCCGGCACTGCGGGGTTGGGTTCCCGATGCAGCGCGGATTAGAACATGGTTCTGAACACTGGAACAGTCCCCGGCGGGGATCGCGCCGGGCACCGGCACTTGCGGTTTGTCCTCACCTCGCGCGTTCGGAACGGCGACGACGCTACCGGGCCCGTGCAGCACGCTTCGGCGCACGCTGGCGTGTGCGCGGCGCCGCCGCAAACACTTCGGTGTCGCCTCCGAACGCCTTGGTCAGCTGGCTCGCGTGCCGCAGCAGGACCCGCAGGATGGGGGCGACTCCGGTCGCCTCCATCCGGTAGCGCGGCCCGGATACCGCGACGGCGCCGACGAGGCGCTGGTTCAGGCCGAACACCGGACACGCGATCGCGGCGACTTCGGGGTCGCGCTCACCGAACGAGGCGGCGTGCATCTCGCGCCGCACTTTCTCGTAGCCGGCTCCGCTGCCGCCGGTGAATGCGCGGATGACGTGTCCGGCGGCGCCCACGTTGAGCGGCAGCCGGTCGCCTTCGTGCACCGAGTCGCGCACCGAGCGCTGCGAGTCGACGCGATGCAGGCACAGGCGCCGGTCGCCGTCGGGGACGTAGAACGAGGCGCCCTCCTCGACGTCGCCGACGAGCGAGCGCAGGACGTCGGGCACGATGTCCGCCGTGTGCAAGTGCCGCTGGTAGAGCGAGCCGAGCTGCAGCAGCTTGGACCCGAGCCGGTAGGTGCCGTCGTCATTGCGCACCAGGTAGCCGAAGTTCTCGAGCGAGCGCGCGAGCCGCAGCAGCGTGCTCTTGTACATCTTCGTGCGCTTCGCGAGATCGGCCAGGCTGAGCTGCGGATCCCGATCGGTGAACACGTCGAGTATCGTCAATGCACGCTCGACCGCCGCAACGCCAACCGATCCTCCCATACCGTCCTCTCGTCGCTCGAAGTTCGCGCCAGTACGCCAAAGCGGGCTGCCCGGGGCGCGGCCGTCGGGTTGACCCGCTGTCGGAATTATAGAATCATGTTGCGCACAGCGAAACTCTCGACGCGCTCATGGAAAGCGTTGCGCAGCCGCACGCCGGGGCTTTGCCGGCGTACGGCCATCACATCGACGGCAAGTCCGCCGCACCGGCGTCCGGCGAGCACATGCTCACCGAGGATCCGTTCACCGGGCGGGCATGGGCGCGAATCGCGCGCGGCAACCGTGACGACGTCGCGGCTGCCGTGAACGCGGCGGGGCGCGCGTTCCGCGAGGGGCCGTGGCCCGCGCTGACGGCAAGCGAGCGCGGCCGCCTGCTGTGGCGGCTCGCCGATGCGGTGACGGCAAACGCCGAGCGTCTCGCCGAGGTCGAGCGGCGCGACAACGGCAAGCTGGCCACCGAAGTCACCGCCCAGGTGCGCTACACGGGCGACTACTTCAAGTACTACGCGGGCCTGGCGGACAAGATCCAGAGCGCGGTCATTCCGACCGACAAGAAAGGCGTGTTCGCGTACACGAAGTACGAGCCCAAGGGCGTCGTCGCGATCATCACGCCCTGGAACTCGCCGCTGACGCTCACGAGCTGGAAGCTCGCGCCGGCGCTCGCCGCCGGCTGCACGACGGTCGTCAAGCCTTCCGAATACACGTCGGCGTCGATGCTCGAATTCGCGCGGATCGCCACCGAGGCCGGCTTGCCGAACGGCGTGCTGAACGTCGTCACCGGACTGGGCCCGGAAGTCGGCGAAGCGCTGGTGACGCATCCGGACGTCGCGCATGTCGGTTTCACCGGCGGCGACGCGGCAGGACGCAGGATCTACGAGCTGGCCGCGCGAGGCCTGAAGACCGTCACGCTCGAGCTCGGCGGCAAGTCGCCGAACATCGTGTTCGACGACGCCGACCTCGCGCAGGCCGTGAAAGGCGTCGTTTCCGGCATCTTCGCCGCGTCGGGACAGAGCTGCCAGGCGGGATCGCGGCTGCTCGTGCAGCAGTCGATCCACGACCGGTTCGTCGGCATGCTGGTGGATTTCATGCGCGGGGTGAAGCTCGGCGATCCGGCGCAGCCGGACACGCAAATGGGACCGATCGCCACCCGGCCCCAGTTCGAGAAGATCGTGAGCTACATCGAGCTCGGCAAGCGCGAAGGCGCCACGTGCGTGCTGGGCGGCGGCGTGCGCGCGGATCTCGGCGCTGGATGGTTCGTCGAGCCGACGATCTTCACCGGCGTGCGCAACGACATGCGCATCGCGCAGGAAGAGATCTTCGGTCCGGTGCTCGCGGTGATTCCGTTCGCTGACGAACAGGACGCGATCCGCATCGGCAACGACATTCGCTTCGGGCTGGCGGCGGCCGTGTGGACACGTGATCTGCGCCGCGCGATGCTCGTGACCGACAAACTGAAGGCGGGAACGATCTGGGTCAACAACTACCGCGCGACGAGCTTCACCAGCCCTTTCGGCGGCTACAAGGATTCCGGGATCGGCCGCGAGTCGGGCATCGACGCGATCCGCGAGTACGTCGAGACGAAATGCGTCTGGATCTCGACGGATCTCGACGTGCCCAACCCGTTCATTCGCCGTTGAGCGCTTCACTGCCTCCAATCGGCGATGCCGACCCGCGCATGCCGTCGGCAGCGGGGCCAGCAGCACACGCGCAGGCGCCGGCGGGTCGCCGGCCGCTCGCCGGGATACGCGTGCTGGATCTCACCAACGTGCTGTCGGGCCCATTTTGCGCCTATCAGCTCGCGCAGCTCGGCGCGGACGTCATCAAGGTCGAGATGCCTGACACCGGCGACCTTGCACGACAGCTGGGCGCCGACGAAGCGCTCAACGCGAATTTGATGGGCGCTTCGTTCCTCGCGCAGAACGGGGGCAAGAAATCGGTCACCGCGAATCTCAAGACCGAAGGCGGCCGCAAGATCCTGTGCGATCTCGCACGGAACGCGGACGTGCTGGTCGAGAACTTCCGGCCGGGCGTCATGGATCGCCTCGGGGTCGGGCACGAGGCGCTCGCCAGGATCAATCCATCTCTCGTGTATTGCGCGATATCGGGTTTCGGGCAAACGGGCCCGATGCGCGACGCGCCCGCGTACGACCAGATCATCCAGGGACTCGGGGGCGTGATGAGCATCACCGGCGATGCGCGCTGCGCGCCGATGCGCGTCGGCTACCCGGTTGCCGACACGCTCGGCGGCCTCGCGGCCGCGTTCGCGATCGCCTCGGCGCTCGTGCGGCGCGCAGGGACGGGCGAGGGCGCCTTCATCGACGTGTCGATGCTCGACTGCGTGCTCGGCGCGATGGGCTGGGTCGTGTCGAATTACCTGATCGCCGGGCAGGAGCCCGTGCCGATGGGCAACGACAACTTCACGGCCGCGCCTTCCGGAGCGTTCGCGACGGGCAGCGGACTCGTGAACATCGCGGCGAACAAGCAGGAGCAGTTCGAGGCGCTCGCTGCGGCCGTCGGACGCGAGGAGTGGCTTGCCGATCCAAGGTTTGCGCAGCGGGAAGCGCGCAAGCGCAATCGCGGCGAGCTCAACAAGGCACTCGAGGAAGTGCTGCAGGGCAAGCCGGCTGCGGAGTGGGAAACGATCCTGAACCGGATCGGGATTCCGGCAGGCAGGATCCTGTCGGTTCCGGAAGCGCTCGCGCACGAGCAGATCGCCGAGCGCGCGCTCCTGCGCACGATGAGCGACGTGCCGGGGGTCGGTCGCACCATCGCCGTGACACGCGCCGGCTTCAAGCTGAGCGGCGGCGATCCCGACGTCGACTTGCCACCGCCGCAACTCGGGCAGCACACGGACGAAATTCTCGGCGATCTCGGCTACACGGCCGACGACATTGCGCGCCTTCGGCGCGAAGGCGCGATCTGAAGCGGGTGTCACGAGATTCGAAGTTCCGGGCGGCACGCATCGCCATCGTCGTGGCCGGCGTGCTGGCCTGCACCAGCGGTTTTGCTGCGCCACCGAGGCAGACTGCTGCATTCGGCCTCGCGCTCGATGCCACGCCTGAGTCGGTCAGAAGTTTCCTCGCCAGGCGCTACGCACCCTGCAACGTCGCGCGGTCGATCTATCGCAACCCGTCAAGCGGAACCGCGCCACGGACTGCGGAGCTCGCGATCAATGCCGGGCTCGCGGCGCACGACCCGGCCTCGCTCAGCCCCTGCACGTACAGCCCCGCGGGCGACGGCATGATGGATTCGGTCGAAGCGCGGTTCACGCATCCGGACGTGGACCCGAAGCAGCCGCTATATTGGCTGCAGGTGTTTCGCGCCTATCCCGATGTGGTCCATGCCGTACCGCCGCGCGTGCGCACATCGTTCGACGACGTGCGTAACGAGCTCTTTCGCACCTATGGCAAGCCGAGCGACGAGCGGAGGGAGCGCATCGTCTCGTATGCCGCCAGCACTGAGGCGAGTCTGGGCGTCGTCAAGAAGGTCAAGCGCGAGGATTGGCTCGTCCGCTATTTGTGGGCAGCGAAAGGCAGGCTTCCCGATGCCGACCGGGAAGGCGCCGGCTGTGACTGCGCGGACCGCTATATCCAGGCGGTCATCGAGATCTCACGGTCACCTGCGACGACACCGCCGAACAAACTCTATGCACTCAGTTTGCGCCTGTTCGTCGAGGACCCTGCATTGCGCCGCCGGCAGGACGCGTGGAGCGCGCAGTGGGAGAAAGATCCGAAGCGCTGAGAAATCGACACGAAGCATGCGAGCGGGCGGCATGCGATTTCGCTCACGACCGGCGCGCGGCCGCTATTGACTTTGCCGGAGCATTTTCTATACTGATCCGACAAAACAAAACACCGTTCTACAGAGTAGAACAGATCGTCGCAAAGGGGGCGTGATCGGTTCGGTGCACGGTCCAAAGCCCCTGATTCATTCAACCAAGAGGAGAAGCAGATGACGACATACGCGATGCGACGGGCACTCGTTGCCGGCGCGCTTTCCCTGGCCGTTGCCGGCACGGTCGCGGCGGGCCCGGCGGAGCCGACCGTCGCCGAGCCGGTTACCACCAACACTCCCCCAGGCACGATCGATAATTTCGACGTCTATTACAACGTTTGCCGCGGCACGGATCCCCGGTGCTATCGCCCCTGGGTGGCCAACCGGGAAAACAAGGTCCTGCTGTACACGCGAACGGCCGGGCCGCGCCATGCGAACATCAACCCCGCGCTTGGACCTGGCCTGGACCCGCCGTTTGGTGCCGCCGCGAATCAGAACGTCGCGCAAAAGGCGATCAAAGCGTGGTTGGAGGCGGTGGGCGTCGAGGTCCATTGGACTGAGGACGTCAATACGCTCGCGAGCCAGCTCGGGCCGGGCTCCGATTACAAGGCGGTGATCTTCCTGAGTAACAGCCGTGACGCGCTGTGGAAGCACGGCACGGCCGTGAATCCGGCGCGGGCGCTCGACACTTCGACCGGCGCGTATCTCGACGCCGGGAAGGTGGCCCTGCGGCAGTACATCAGGTCCGGCGGCGGCTTCGTCGGCATTCACAACGCCTTCGGCACCGAGTACAACTGGCCATGGTACGAGGGGCTGCTCGGCAACGCCAACTATTACAACCACGGACGCTTTCAGGATGGTGACATCGTGACGGTGGCGAAAAGCGACTCGTCGACGAACGGCCTTCCCCAGCGGTGGGCATTCAGGGACGAGTGGTACAACCTCGAGCCGTTTCCGACGAATGTGAAGTTCCTTTTGACCGTGGATGAGACTTCCCTCGGAACGCTGAGCGACGAGCACCCGGGCCACGGGAGCTTCCATCCGATCGCGTGGTGCCAGTACTACGATGGCGGAAGGTCCTGGGTGACCACGCTGGGTCACGATGCCCTGGCCTTCCAGGACGGCTCCGGCTTTCCGAGCCAGGCGCAGTTCAAGCAATTCATCGTCAACGGCATCCTGTCGGCGATGGGGAACGTGCCGTTCTGCACGAACTGATCGCCAACTGCTCGTCAACAAGGCCGGGACTCCTTCGGGGGTCCCGGTTTTTTTGTAACTGCGTTTCTGTATCGCCGGTGCATGCTTGGGAGCGTGCGGCGTCCGCACCCAGTCCGTACTGCGCAAGGCAGCCATCAGCGTGCACCGCGCGCTCTGAATCCGTACTGCGCAAGGCAGCCGTCACCGTGCGGGACCCGTAGGTCGACGTTTACGACTTGGAGCACCGGACACGGATGGCCCGCGTCCTACGCTTCGTGCTTCGGAACTTGACTAGCAGCTATTGACGCTCAATGGATCGTGACGGTCGCGTGCGTGACGATCACATTCCGATTGGGCTCGCCGCCAGCGGCGACGCTTTTCACGTCACGCAGTTCGATGCGCGAGGCTCCCGGCCGGAGCGCCTCGAACTCGAGCACGACGACGTTGCCGGCTCCCGTTGCGAAAGAACCGTCGACCGCTCTGAAGACGACGCCGACGTAGCCGTCGCTCGGCTCGTCGATGCCGTACTCGGCACGGACGCCCGGCTGCCGGACGAACTCGCCTTCCGAGCGGCGGATCAGGCTTAGACGCGATTTCTCGTACGCGATCGCGAACACGAGATCGCGGACAGGGGCGCGTGCATCGATGGCGATGCGCGCCTCGAACACCTGGCCCACGCGCACGTCGATCGGCGCGTGCACGTCGAGGCGTACGGCCGCCCGTTGAAGCGGAATCGTCGCGGACGAGCTTTGCGTTTCATGCACGGCGCCGGGTGATTCACCCCGTGCATCCGCAATGACGGAAGGCGCGGCTGCGACAACGGCAGGCGGCGCGCCACGCACCTCGGCAACAGGAGGAAGCGCAGGGAGCTCGCGTGACGCCGAGGGACCTGGCGCATCGCGCAGCCACGCACGCACGACGAGGAAGAGGACCGCGAGCGCGGCGAGGAACAGGATGCGGCGCACGTTCCTTGCAATCATGGTGTCAAAAAAAAAGGCGCGAATAGAACGGCGTTCTATTGACTTCCGATTTTGCGATTCTATACTTGCTTGCCGTTGAACAAAACGCCGTTCTGTGCAATGAAACACTGGGATCGGCCGACTTCCTGTAACGGGCACGGCAACACGACCTGTAGCTTCTCAATCTTGAAACGGGCAAAGACCAGAGTAGGAGGCATGCAATGAAATCAAGTCTCATCGCGTCGTCCCTTGCCGCGGCCGTGGCGATCGCCGCATCGTCGTCGGCGATCGCCGGTGCGGCCGATCTTTCGTCGTGCTGCGCGCCGGCCGACAAGGACTTTCCGAAAGTCGCCGGCAATCTCGGCAACCAGGGATTCTCGGCGCTGACGCAGATCAACAAGGACAACGTCGTCAAGCTCGGCCCGGTGTGGCTGAGTCACGTTTCCGCGGCGCCGGTGACGACGCCGGTGCCCGGGCCCGGCACGAGCGACACGGGGCAGCAAACGACGCCGATCGCGATCGACGGCGTCATCTACATGGACACGCCGAACGGCGACGTCATCGCCATCGACGGCAAGACCGGTGCGACCAAATGGAAGTGGCATCCCACCGCTTTCAATACCAGCGGCACCCGCCGCGGCGTGTCGGTAGGCGACGGCAAGGTCTACACGCTGGCGGGCGGCCAGCGCGTCGTGGCACTCGACAAGGAAACCGGCGCGGAAGTATGGGTGTCGCAGCCCACCGGCCCGAATGGAGCGAGCCTCGGCAACATCCAGAAAGTCGCCACGATCTACCACGACGGGCTGGTTTATCTCGGCGGCAACGACGGCAGCCGCAATGCGGCGTTCGCCGTGCGCTCGAGCGACGGCAGCCTCGCGTGGTATTTCTACGGCGGCGCCGAGCCCGGAAGAATTGTCACCGACGTGAACGGCAACACGATTGACGCGGGCGCGACGTGGGGTCCCCCGGTCAACGGCGATAGCTGTGCGCTAACGGGCGGCGTGTCGCCGTGGATCCATCCGTCGGTCGATCCCGAGCTCGGGATGGTCTATTACGCGTTCGGCAACGTGCGCAGCTGCCGATCGTCGCAGGACGGTCAGCTGCGCCCCGGCGACAACCTGTTCGGCAACTCGCTCGTCGCGCTCGACTTGAAGACCGGCGAATACAAGTGGCACTTCCAGTCGATCCGGCACGATCACTGGGACATGGACAACACGAGCCCGCCGCCGCTCGCCGACCTGACGATCAACGGCGAAACGAAGAAGGTGATCTATTACGGCGCCAAGGCGCCGATGACGTTCATCATCGACCGCACCAACGGCAAGCCGATCGCGCCGGTCGAGGAGCGGCCGCGGCCCACCGATTCGCGGCAGTCGAGCGCTGCGATGCAGAAGTTCCCGGCGCAGGGCATGTGGATTCCCGAGTGCGTGATCTGGGAAAAGCTCGATCCGGCCAACATCCCGGGCAACCCGTGGCGCGGCATTCCGAACTACAACGGCTACCAGCCGGACGCGTCGGGCAATCTCGTCTACACCGAGCCCAACTACCTGTCGATCGCCGATACGCCGTTCGTGACGTATCCGGCAGAGTATGGCGCGACACACCGCAAGGGCTGCCTGTTCGACGATCACTGGGATTTGCCGGTGCTGTCCACCACAAGCCAGAACGGCGGCGCCGATTGGTCCGACCAGGCGTACAGCCCGAAGACGGGGCTCGTGTACATCCCCTACGGCGTCAACAACGTCGCGCACGATCGCAATGAAGGCGGCAACGGCCTGCGTGCGCTCGGGCAGTACCAGACCGGCGGTGTCGTGGCGCTGAATGCAACGAGCGGCGACGTCGTGTGGCGCAACCACTTCGGGCTCGACGCCGCACACGGACAGCACCCGCTCGTGACGGCAAGCAACCTGCTGTTCATCGGTGACCCCGCGGGCTGGCTGCGCGCGATGGATGCGGCTACCGGACAGGAGCTGTGGAAGTTCCAGACGGGATTCGCGATCAGCTCGGGGGCGATCACGTACACGATCGCCGGCGAGCAGTATGTCGCGGTGTTCGCGAGCGGCACCGGCATTCCGTACGGCAACTCGATCAGCGAGGGCGACACGCTGTGGGCGTTCAAGCTCGGCGGCGGCGCGAAATATGCCGACGCGGCGGGCAACGTCGTCTCCGGCAGCAGCGAGGCGCCCACGCCCGGCCCGCTCAACATACGTCGTCCGGTGAGCGGGGGTGCCGTCGAGGGCTCCACGGTGAGCAATACCGTCTACCTCGGACGCAATTCGCGCAACGACGTAGCCACGGCGCGCGACAGCACGAGCACGAGCGGCATGAACCCCACGTTCCTGCGCGTCCCGGTCGGCACGACGGTGACGTTCCTGAACCCGGGCAGCTCGACGTTCCCGAACTTCCCGAACCTGAAGCCGCATTGCGCGACGCAGTTCTTCGAGGGCGCGTTCAACTTCAAGCTGAACCCGGGCGAGAGCGCGCAGTACACGTTCACGCGCGAGGGCGAATACTTCTTCAACGACTGCACCGACCCGCGTCCGACCGGCAAGGTCGTCGCGTATCACGTGCCGATCGACGTTCCGGGTGCGGTGCAGTTCACGCCAGGGACGCTCAAGCTCGGCTCGGCCAACGGCGTGTTCACCGGTGTCAACGGCGTGGTCACCGCGCACTTCGACGTCCCGGCCGGCTACACCGTCGAAGGCGACGTCAAGCTGAAGACACCGCTGTCGGCGACGCTGTTTTCGCCGGTGTCCACGAATGCCGGCGAGGGCGGCAACAACCTCGTCGCGCAATTCAGCAAGGCCGACATCGACAACAACACGCCGGCGGGCAGCTCGGTTCCGCTCGTGCTTACCGTCAACGTGCTGCAGAACGGCGTGCAGAAACAGCTGACGTCGACGGCGCTCGTCAAGGTCGAGAAGTGACGCGAGCACGCTTCGTCTTCGCGATGGCAATCCTCTCGCTGCCGGGGCTTTCCCCGGCAGCGGCGGAGCCGTATGCCTACGTCACCAGCGAGGCTTCCGCCACCGTGTCGATCATCGATACGCAGACGGACAAGGTCGCTTCGACGTTCGCCGCCGGCGACGAGCCGCGCGGAATTGCCGCATCCGCGGACGGTGCGCGCCTGTACATGGGGCATCGGACGGGGATGCTGGTCGAACGCGACCTGTACCAGGACCAGGAAAGCGCGCGGGCGAGGATAGGCGCGGCCAGATCCGTTCTTACCGGACCCGACGGTCGGACGCTGGCGGTCGTGCTCGCCGAGAGCGACGCCGTCGCGCTCGTCGACATGCCGACGCTGCGCGTGCGGAAGACGATACGCGTCGGCGGCCGGAGTGCCGTGCACGCGGCGTTCAGCCCGGATGGCCGGTGGATCTATGCGAGCGCGAGCGATGGCGATTCGGTCGCCGTCATCGACGTCGTGAAGGGTGCGGTCGTCGACACCATCGTCGTCGGCGAAGCACCGGGCGGCATCGCCTTTCTTCCCGACGGCACGCGCGCGTATGCAGCGGTGCCCGCCACGCGCGAGATCGCCGTCATCGACGTTTCACGGCGCGCGGTCATCGCGCGCATTCCATCCGCGGCGGCTCTCGACGACGTCGCCGTGCACCCGGACGGCAGGCGCGTGTTCGCGAGCGGTGGCGGCGCGGCGAAACTGCGCGTGCTCGATGCCGGGACGAACAGGTTCATCGCGGACATCGATGTCGGCGCGGGGCCGTCGGACATGGCGTTCACTGCCGACGGAACCAAGCTTTACGTCGCGTGCAGCCGTTCGAACGATGTGTCGGTGATCGACACGTCCACGTACAAGCGGATTCACAGCATCCCGGTCGGCGGGCACCCGTCGGCCATCGTGATCCGCGATCGGCCGAACCTGCCGCGCGACAGCGGATGAGGAACGGCCGCCGCCCGACAGCTGGCAGGCGCTAGCCGTTCAGCAGTTTCGACAACAGCGCGGCACCGACGAGCAACATGCCCGCGAGCGTCAGCACGCCGGCGACCGCGACCCACTTCGATTTCGCCTGTACGATGTGGCTCACGACGAAGTGCGCCTCGAGCGCCTCGCGCGCGAAATCCCCGTCGTCGAACGCCCCGACGTCGCGCTCGAACTGCGCGAAGTCGGATGCGGCGTAGCGCATCGCGACGTAGCCGTAGTGGCTGACCGGGCGGGCGCCGCCGCGCGTGTAGCGCGCGCGGTCGATCGACGGCCGCGGCACGACGACCCACAGCGCCGCGAGCAGCGCGAGCATCGCGCAGAACGAAGCGGTCATCGCCAGCCATTGCGTGACCGGCGACACGTCGGCCATGCGCGCGCCGATCCACAGAAACGTCAGGAGCGCGCCGTTCACGGCGAATACGAAGCCTGCCTTCGCGTCCATCGCCGACGCGAGCCGCCGGCTCGCATCCGCGAAGGCCGCGTAGATTCGGGCGCGCTCGCCTGCGTCCATGCCGTCTGCGGGATGAGGAAATGCCGGCGATGATACCGGGGCGCGCGCGAATGCCGCCGCGAGCTCAAGGCGAAAGGGTCGACAACGATCGGCGGGTTCGCAGTCGGCTCGGGGTCGAGCGGCGGCTGGTCGTCAGGTCGCGGCAGCAGCAGCGGTGGCTTTTCGGGCGGCGGCGGCGGGCGGCGGAGCGCGCCAGGAAGCGGGCAGCGTACCCGCAGGTTTGCGTCCGCTTCAGCGGCCCATCTCGACGTGCTCCCACGCCGACTTACCCTGATGGTGCAGGCGGAAGAAGTGGTCGCGCAGCGTCGCGAGCTCGTTGGCGACCGGCAGCGGAAAGCCTTTGCGCCCGCCGCGGCGATCCATCATCAGCTCGTCGAGCAGTTTCTCGCACTTGGGCGGAGTTTGCCACGCTTCGCAGATGCGGTTGGCGAGGCGCGCATAGCGCAGCGCGAGCTGGCGCGGGCGCACGGACTCGGGAAGCTCCGCCATCCATGCGGCGGCGGCGTCGGACAGCGGCTCCGAAGCGGCCGCCGAGCGCTTCTCTTCCCAGTTCTCCGTTTTCTTCGGCGTCGCGTACGCAGCAGGTCCGGTTTCTTCGAGCGCCTTCCGCGCGTCGGTCAGCGACACTTTCTCGAAATCCAGCGAGCCCGGATCGGGTTTCCCTGACATGGCGCACTCCTCGTTGGCGGTCGCGCAATCGTGATCTCGCGATTGCGTGGCGCGACGCCGGCACAGTATACCGGCGGTTCGCTGCGCTCGCGCGCCGGTCATCCGATCCTACGCGCGGCACCACGGCGCCGCGCAAGCTCGACGCCGCTGCGGTTGCTTTGCACCGACGAGCGGTGTTGCGATTGCGGCACGCGCGCGTTGCGCGCAAAAAAAGGCCGGGCGTTCGCCCGGCCTTGCCGAATCGGAAAAGACCGTCAGACGGCCTGGATGTTGGAGGCCTGCTTGCCCTTCGGGCCTTGCGTCACTTCGAAGCTGACCTTCTGGCCTTCCTTGAGCGTTTTGAAGCCCTGCATGTTGATCGCCGAGAAGTGAGCGAACAGATCTTCACCACCGCCGTCGGGAGTGATGAATCCGAAGCCCTTCGCGTCGTTGAACCACTTCACAGTTCCGGTTGCCATTTCTATTAATTCCTCAAGTACGAGAATAAACGGGACGTTGCCCGGACGATGTTTCGATCTCAAGGAAAGTACGGCGGTCGAACGACTGCGTGGCGGTCGTACAGAGCATGCCTTTACTGCTTGGAACAAAACACGGCGCACACTA
>Ga0207706_10000189_pt1 | contig 68852 bp, 68 predicted proteins | sample KBSC53metaG_FD_184318 | JGI IMG/M metagenome (GOLD analysis project Ga0207706, IMG submission 184318) | Corn rhizosphere microbial communities from Kellogg Biological Station, Michigan, USA - KBS C5-3 metaG (SPAdes) (version 2) | ecosystem: Host-associated > Plants > Roots > Rhizosphere > Soil ... | reverse complement strand
CAGCGTGAACGTCCTGCAACCGCTCTCCCGTCCGGCGCTCTTGTTCCAACATAACGTCGAGGCGCTGATTTGGCGGCGTCATGCGGAGACGCAACGCAACCCGCTTGCACGCCTGCTGTTCCAGAATCAATGGCGCCGCATGCAGGCCTTCGAGCGCACGGCCTGCCATCGATACGACGCCATTGTGGCCGTCTCGCCGCAGGATCGCGCCATGATGGAGCGCGAGTATGACGCCCCTTTCGTCCGTGAGATCCCGACCGGGGTGGATACGAACTACTTTCGGCCCTCCGGGTCCGTAACACCCGACCCGTATCATCTGGTCTTCAGCGGCTCGATGGACTGGCTGCCCAACGACGATGCGATGAAATACTTTGTGCGCGCCATGCTTCCGAGAATTCGTGCCTCGTGTCCGGAAGTGACATTGACCATCGTCGGCCGCAAGCCCTTTCCAAGTCTGACGGCGTTAGGACGGAAGGACCCCCACATCCGCGTCACGGGCCAGGTTGACGACGTGCGGCCGTATCTAGAACGGGCCGCCGTGTATGTGATCCCGCTCCGAATTGGCGGAGGCACCCGGCTCAAAGTCTTCGAAGCCATGGCGATGGAAAAAGCCGTCGTCTCCACCTCCATCGGCGTCGAAGGACTGCCGATCGTCAACGGGATAGACGCCCTCGTCGCGGACGAACCGGACGCGTTTGCGGACGCCGTCGTGCAGCTTCTCCATGACCGACCCCGTGTCTGCCGGCTCGGCGAGGCGGCTGCGGAAAAAGTCAGGACGCAGTTCGGGTGGGCGCCCGTCGCCGCCTCATTCATCCAGGCCTGTGAGGCGGCCCGCACGCGGTGGAAGGACAAGCGTGAACATCCGGATACGCGATCGGCCGATGGGGCGGCTGAGGAAGCGTCCTATGTCAATGCACAGCAACTCGGGATTTCTTGAGGAGGCTCGAATGCGAATAAGCGTGTTTGGTCTTGGCTATGTCGGCTGCGTCTCATCGGCCTGTTTCTCGGATACCGGGCATGAAGTGATTGGCGTGGATACCAATCCCTTGAAAGTCGAGATCATCAATGACGGCCGTTCGCCCGTCGTCGAACCAGGGGTCGAGGACCTCATAGGACGGGCGGTCAAGGACAGGCGAGTACGGGCGACGACTGATGCCACCGACGCCGTGCACAACAGTGACCTGTCGCTGGTGTGCGTGGGCACTCCCGGCCAGCCCAACGGCTCGTTGGATTTGTCCTACGTCAAGGGCGCCTGCAAGCAGATTGGCCTGGCGTTGGAAAGCAAGCGGCGGTTTCACGTGATCGCCATCCGGAGCACGATGCTGCCCGGGACGATTGAAGACACGGTCGTGCCGACACTCGAGGTCTTTTCGGGAAAAAAGAACGGCCGTGATTTTGCCGTGGCCATCAATCCAGAGTTCTTGCGTGAGGGAACGGCCATTGCGGATTTTCATCATCCGCCGTTCACCTTAATCGGCTCCGACGATGAGGAAAGCGCGGCAATACTGCAGCGGCTGTATGCCCCACTCGATGCACCGGTGCTCACCGTCGGCGTCAAAGAAGCCGAGATGGTCAAATATGTCTGCAACTGCTTCCACGGATTAAAAGTCGCTTTTGCCAACGAGGTGGGGGCGCTGTGCAAGGCATTCGGGATCGACAGTCATCGTGTGATGGAGGTCTTCTGCAAGGATGAGAAGTTGAACCTGTCCGCCTATTACTTGAAGCCGGGATTCGCCTTTGGAGGGTCCTGCCTCCCCAAGGACCTGCGCGCCTTAACCTACCAGGCAAAAACAGCCGATGTGGATGTCGCGCTGCTCAATGCCATCCTCTCGAGCAACCGGCGTCATATCGAGCGAGGCGTCGACATGGTGCTTCGCACAGGCAAGAAGCGCATCGGCGTCCTCGGTCTCAGCTTCAAGGCCGGCACGGACGATCTGCGTGAAAGCCCGATGGTGACGCTGATCGAGACGCTCATCGGCAAAGGCATGCAGGTCATGATCTTCGATCGGGAAGTGGAACTGGCCCGCCTGTTCGGGGCCAACAAGACCTACATCGAGCAGGAAATTCCACACATCTCTTCGTTGATGAAGCGACGACTCGACGAGGTGATCGAGCAGTCCGAGGTCATCGTGCTCACAAAACGTTCCGATGAGTATCGAGCCGCACTTGAGCACGTGAGCCATCCGCCGCTCATCATCGATTTGGCGCGAGTCCTCGAGACCAGGCGCTCGGATGCCGGGTATCAGGGAATCGGCTGGTAGCCCAGTCACGATCATGCCTGTGGTGACAGCATCCTCAACGGTGGGAACGACCAACGGCCAGAAGAGGTCTGAGATGTATGCGATCGTCGCGGCAGCCGGATTGCTGATTTTACTCCTGACGCCTGCTTTCGGGTGCGCAGGCTCACCCTCCGTTGAACGAAAGGAGACGGTGGCGCCGGCCCCTCCACGCGAATATGTGGACACGTCTCTGGTCCCATCAACAGGACAGACGATTCGTGTCCATGAAGGCGACGACCTTCAGGACGCCCTTGATATGGCGCAGCTCGGAGACACGATTGTGTTGGATGCCGGAGTCACCTTTAAAGGACCATTCTTGTTACCGCGAAAAACAGGGACAGGCTGGGTAACGATCAGGACCAGCACACCCGATAAGTCATTCCCTGCTCCAGGCACCAGAGTGTCCCTCACCCACGCGCCGCTGATGCCAAAGCTCATCTCCTGGAAAGGGGAGGGCGTGATTATTGCCGATCGAGGCGCTCATCACTACCGGTTTATCGGCATCGAGGTGCAGCCCTCTGAAGGGACCTATCTCCATTCGTTGATGTTGTTCGGCATAAACCGGGAACGGACGCTCGAAGACCAGCCCCACCACATCATCGTCGACCGCTGTTACATCCACGGCGATCCGAAAAAGGGGTCGCGGCGGGGCGTGGCGTTAAACGGCAGGCATTTGGCGGTCGTGGATTCTTATGTCTCCGACTTCAAGGGGGTGGGAGAGGACACCCAGGCCATCCTCGGCTGGGGCGGCGCTGGTCCATTCAAAATCAGCAACAATTATCTGGAAGGGGCCGGTGAAAACATCATGTTCGGAGGAGGCGATCCCATCATCAAGGATCTTGTGCCCTCCGACATTGAAGTCCGCGGCAATCACATGGCCAAGCCCTTGCGATGGAAAAAGAACGAGCCGGGGTTCGAAGGGACGCAATGGACGGTCAAGAATATCTTTGAGCTCAAAAATGCCCGCCGCGTGCTGGTGGAGGGCAACGTCATGGAATACAACTGGGAGGAATCGCAAAGCGGCTTTGCCGTGCTGTTCACCGTGCGCAATCAGGAGGGCACTGCTCCGTGGTCCGTTGTCGAGGATGTGCAACTCGTCAATAACATCATTCGTCATACCGGGAGCGGCATTAACCTGTTGGGCCACGACAACAACCGTCCACGAGACCAAAGCCAGGAAACCCAACGGATTCTCATCCGGAATAATCTCTGGGAGGACATCGGCAGTGCACGCTGGGGCGGAACGGGCATTCTGTTTCAAATGATTGAAGGGTCATCTGACGTCAACATCGACCACAACACGGGCCTTCATCGCGGGTATACCCTGTTTGCCATGGGACCGCCTCACCGGCGCTTTACGTTCCGGAACAACATTGCCCCCCACAACGAGTATGGGATCTTCGGGAACGACGTCGGCGTCGGCGTGGCGGCCCTGGACGCCTATTTCCCAGATGCGGTCGTCACGGAAAACGTGCTGGCCGGCGGAGAGGCCAGCCGGTATCCGGAGGGCAATGTGTTTCCTGATTCCATGGACGCGGTGCCCTTCGTCGATCGCAAAGCTGGTAACTATCGCTTGGCGAGTGGCATCAAGAACCTGAAAGGACCTGGTGTCGACGCCGGCGCCCTGTGCGCCGCGCTGAGCCCTCCCGATGCTCGCGAGCAGCCGATGTGCAGCATGCGCACTGCTGAGACTCGCCAAGGCCGCTCGATCGCGTCACAATGACGCGGTTCGTTCCATGAACAACGACCGCTTGACACACAGCCGTTCATCAAAGCCAGAGGTCTGACCTGTGGAATCGCTCATCATCGCTCAGATTGCGTTCTTTGCCTCTCTGTCCCTCCTGGCATACAGCTACGTCGGCTATCCGATGGTCTTATGGCTCCTCAGTCATTTCCGTGGGGAGAAGACGGCTATCGACTCGGATCCTGGCGTGTGGCCGAATGTCAGCATTGTAATCGCGGCACACAACGAAGAGCTCGTCATTGGCCGGCGCATCGAAAACTTGCTGGCGCTGGACTATCCCCCTGAATGTCTACAGATCGTGATCGGTTCCGACGGGTCAACCGATCGCACCAGCGAAATCGTGCGTCTCTATCGCCGACCGAGGATCGCGTTCCATGACTTTGCGTTGCAACGAGGAAAGGCGCAGGTCCTCAACGATTTAGTGGCCCTGGCGCGGGGGAAATACGTGGTCTTCACCGATGCCAATACGTTCTTCGAGCCAAGCGCGGTCAAAGAACTGATCAGGGGATTCAGGCTGGCGCCTTCGCCCTGCGCGGTCGTCGGGAAGCTTGAATTTCGCACGGCAGAAGGCACCGTCAATCCGGACAGCTTGTATTGGCGGTATGAAACCGTGCTGAAGACGCTCGAATCCCGCTTTGGAACCGTGCTGGGGGCGAACGGGGCCATCTATGCCATTAAACGGGCATGGTTTCGTGCGCTGCCGGCCGGCACAATCGTCGACGATTTTCTCATTCCCATGCTCATGCGGCTGGAGCGAGGTGGAGAGGTCATCTTCAGGCCCGCGGCAAAGGCCTGGGAAATGGTCCCCGAAACGGTTCGTGACGAGTTCCGCCGCAGGGTGCGCATCGGCGCTGGCGATGCCCACGCTCTCCGGCATACCTGGCGTCTCTTGTTGCCCAGCCACGGGATGCTGGCTCTGAGCTATTGGTCACACAAGATCCTGCGTTGGATGGGCCCGTGGCTGCTGTTGACGGCCCTCATGGCAAATCTCTGGCTTGCAGACCGGCCGTGGGCGCGCGCCCTGCTCATCGCGCAGCTTGCCGTCTATGGACTAGGCTTCGCCTCGTTTTGGCTCCGCAAGGCCCCGTTCATCGGGAAAGCGTCAACGGGCGTGTGGTATTTCATGGCGCTCAACGCCGCACTGTTGATCGGCACGCTGAAATACGTGAGCGGGCGTGCCGCGCCTATCTGGCAACGAACGCCGCGCACTGCAGAGCGGATGCAACGGCTCCGAACGCAACGAGGGCCTAGGAAAGCGGCCGCGCGGTCCCAAGAGGACTCGCCGGCCGCCTAGGTTTACTGGAACCTGAGGTTCACCGGAGCGGCGGGAGGCGTATTATCGCTGCCAGTGACCAGCAGCTGCGAAGGCACTTTCACCAGGAAGGCGTCCATGCGGTTGCCGCCGAGATTGGTCGTCCAGATGAAGTATCGGCCAGTAATGTCCAGGTTCCCTTTCGGCTGTTTTGCGTAGAAGTCGCAGCAGCCGCCGGTCGCGTTCGGATCGGTCATGACAGGCGCGACGATGAGCTGATCGCCCGAGCCGTCCATGCGAAAGCACGTGATTTCATTCTGGACCGAATAGTTGGTCGATGCGTCGCTCCCGCAGGCATGTTGTTGTGCACCGGGAACATTCGGCTTCGAGTTCGTGTGCGAAATGTGGTTGACCGCGGCGATGTTCCAGTTCACGTTGTATTGGACCACCGGCCCCTGGACAATCGATGGATTGAACGACCAGAGGATGGATGCATTGGGCAGTGAATTGTAATTATCGGCTCCGACGGCATATCCGTAGCCCGTGTCCAAATGGCCCAACGTCCCGTACGGGCCGTTGATTCTCGTCTCTTTGCCGCTCTGATTGTCGAATACGCGCATCGCAATATCGCTGGGTACGCCGAGGTCTTCGAGGCTGATCGTCCAACGGCCGCTCTTATCCAAGTTGCACTCGTCGAAGACCCCGACTTTGGGGTACCAGCGGAATGTTCTTGTGCTCTCCAGGTACACAAGGCAGCCCAGCATTTCGCCGCTGCTCGCGACGCGCAGCGTGGCGCTGTGGACGAGATCGTCGTTGCTGGAGTGCACCTGCCAGATCCGCCGATCGGTTCCGTACTGCGCCGTGACGTCGAAGACCGTCTCGAAGACCTTGGTCACGACGTCGTAGCGCAACAGTTTTGGACCGTCATTGAGATATAGAGTATTGGGTCGAGTGGCGCTGAAGTACCACCCTTCGCCCGTGTAGTTCATGAACTTATTGCCGGCAGGGAACAACGGACCAACCTTCGTAATCGCGTCGGTGGTCTTGTTCAGTTTGAACAGCGTCGGTCCCGCACCGCCGCGGTTGTTGGCGAGTCCCAGAAAGATCAGCATCTCATTGCTGTTTTGATGGGCATTGGTGTTGCGCCAGTAGGAATAGCCGACATACCAGACACAGTCTTGTCCGCCACAATCCGAGGCGTCCGTAATTCGTACGGCCCTGGTGTTGTATGGAGAAGGGAACGTAAAGGGTCCGCGCTGTGGGGGGACGATCGACTGAATCTGACTCGCATTCAGTCGTGTACGATACGCGGTCCCGTCCTTTTCAATCCATCCACCGGGAAACGAGCTCGTCGTTTGCGCAACCGCCCCCGAAGCCGCGGTGATCACCAGTACTCCCAACAAGAACCAGAACGAGCGTTTCGACATGGGCATCCTCCGATTGTTCGGTGAGCAGGGAGCGCATCGGCGCCTCGACCCCTAGGGGGAACCCTAGCACTGCTGGACAAACGGAGCGTGAATATGGGTAAATCGATTGTGTGAAACTCGGAAACTTTGCGTAAGGGAAAGGTAAAAAAGTGCTTGAACCGCTGCCGCCAATGACGTTGGCCGAGTTGCGCGAATTCTGGAGGATCGATCTCTACCGGCATACTGGAGAAACGACATGGCGCCATTTGCTCGCAAACCTAGTGTTCTCGGACGGAGGCGAGCGATTCAGTGACGGGGTCAAGTATGTGTTTTATTTCCGGCTTTGCCGCTACTTGAAGAGCCGGCGGCCGGGGCTGGTGTTCTGGCCCCTGTATCGCATCGCCATGCGTGTCTTCACGCACTACAAGTACAAATTCGGCTGTTCAATTCCACACTCGACGTCAATTGGTCGCGGGTTGTATCTCGGACACATTCGAGACATCGTCATTAACGAACGCGCCGTGATCGGGGACAATTGCAATATCAGCCAAGGCGTCACGATCGGCCAGGCGAATCGAGGTCGGCGCAAGGGGACGCCCGTGATCGGCTGCAATGTCTACATCGGACCGGGAGCGAAGATCGTGGGGGCGGTTCAGGTGGGCGATCATGTGGCGATCGGCGCGAACTGCGTCGTGACCGATGACGTGCCGGATTATGCGGTGGTGGTTGGCGTTCCGGGACGAGTCATTTCCTTCGAAGGGTCGGCCGGCTATGTCAACCGCACCGACTATCCCGGCGGGCGCGAGATGAGGCCGCACCCGGGGGCATCGATCCAGGACGTGCAGGAGATGGTTTCAGTGTCGGCGATGAAACGATCCGGGGTCCACTCGGCAATAGGCGGGAAGTCTACGTCTCAGGAAGAGCAGGATCGAGCCGGTATCCGACATTGCGCACAGTAAAGATGCGGCGGCCTTCGGCGCCCAGCTTGTTTCGCAGGCTGCGTATGTGCACGTCGATGGTCCGCGACTGCAGGTCTGCGTCCTTGCTGGCTCCCCACACCGATTCGAACAGCGCGTCCCGGCTCAAAACCCGCCCGTTCGTCATCAGCAATGCGCGGAGCAAGCTGAACTCCTTGGAGGTCAAGTGAATCGGTTTCCCGCGGAGCGTCACCTGGTAGCGGTCGAGTTCCATCTCCAATGAGCCGACTTTCAGCACCCGCGCGGGGTCGGTGGGGGCCGATCGCCGGAGCCGCCCCTTGACCCTGGCAATCAACTCGTTGGCTTGAAACGGCTTCGTCATATAGTCATCGGCGCCGATTTCCAGACCGATCACCTTGTCGCGTTCTTCATCCTTTCCGCTGAGCACGATGATGGGCAGGTGCGCAGTGATCGGATCCTGGCGGACGCGCCGCAGCACCTCCAAGCCGTCCAGTCCGGGCAGAATCAGATCGAGCAGCATCAGATCCGGCTTCTCGCGGCGCACAGCTTCCAGCGCGTCCGGCCCATCCTGAGCCACGGCCACCTCAAACCCCTCGCGTTGCAGCAGCGTACGGAGGAGGTCGACGACGCTGTCCATGTCTTCGACCACGAGGATTTTTGCCATGGCGGCCTGAGATGTTTTAAGGTGTTAGGGTTCGATCAAGCGACGGCGAATGGAATATCGCACGAGACTGGCGGTGTCATGAAGGTCCAGCTTGTCCATGATCCGATGCCGATGCGATTCCGCCGTCTTCACGCTCACCCCCAACAATCCCGCGACTTTTTTCGTTGTCATGCCCTGGGCGACCAGCTGTAACACTTCGCGTTCCCTGATCGTTAAGGGATCAACGGGGATGTCGCTCTTGGCAAGAAAGGCTTGAATCACCGTCTGGGAAATACCCGGACTGAGATAGAACGATCCTTTCGAGACGTCGCGAATGGCATGTGCGACGTCTGTCACCGGTTGGGACTTGAGCAAATATCCTTTGACACCGACCTTCATTGCCTCGAGCACGAAGGCATCATCCGTGTGCATGGTGAGCAGCAGTGATTTTGTACCTGGTGAGACCCGCCGGATTTCGCGGACGACGTCCAAGCCGTTCAACAATGGCATCATGACGTCGATGACCGCCACATCGGGTTGGGTATCCTCGGCCAGGCGGACCGCTTCCCGGCCGTCGCCCGCCTCGCCGACCACGGTCACCCCGTATGTCTCGATCAGCGCCTTGACTCCTTGTCGCAACAGGACGTGATCGTCGGCCAGGAGCAAGCGGCAAGAGACGAGCGATGGGACTGGCTCAGTATTTCGAGCCTCTAGGCGGCCCGTCCGCGGAGGCGGCATGACCGATGCAGAAGTGCGAGCGATCACACTGAACTCCTTTCGTTGCGGTTCTTGAGCCACCTCGATAACCTCTCGACATCTCGCCGAGTTATCCGCGTCAACCGTTGTCAGTCTCTCCCACGTGTCACTCTGTCACAGGATTCGCATCATTGGCACCTAGGGAAGCGCCTAGTTGGACGCCCTTGCAAAGGTCTCTACAGTGAGCGCCGTTCGAGGAGGTGTTCCCATGTCGACCGTTCCAATATTGCCTGTGTGCTGTGTTTGCAAGCATGTCGCCCCGACCGGCTCGACGCCCTCCCAATGGATGCCGATGTCGACCTTTCTCGAGCAACAGCACCTCCGGCCGGTTGACGTCCGCTTCAGCCACACCTACTGTCCGGTCTGCTATCAACAACAAGTCGAAGCCTGGGCGATTTCCGCGAAAGCCGGTTCCGAAGAGACGCCACGGGCGGCCTAGTCCAGGGCTCAAGCAGGCTCCTTCGCATCCGTACTCTCTCGCATCAGTCATACATCGTCTCATGGGACATACGCGCTTGCACCGGCCCGCGTGAGCACGTTCTTCAGAATCTGCGCCACTGCCGGCTTCGTGCGCAAATGTTGGTTGAAATAGATCGTGCCTGCCGCAAACACCACGGCCGGTGGACGTTCATAGATCGTCGCTTCGTGCCGGCTGCCTTGTATCACATTGTTCGGGACGACGGATGACGACAACACGGTGGTTCCAGGGGGCGTCGCACCGTTGTTCACCAAACCGTCCCATTCGTAGTAGATGATGCCGGGGATCGTGCTTCCGTTACTCAAGCCGGTACCGGCATAGACCCAATGGTTGGCATTGGTCACCACCCAGTCGGCAGGTGCGAGAGCCGCATTATCGCTTCCATCGGACATCAAGCCGATAAGGCCGTTTTCCGGACGATTGACCATGGGATCACGGAAGTGTGTGGTTGTGGTCGGCCCTTGCACGGGATCTTGAGCCGCCAATTCTTTATAGCCGACGATCGTGCGATCATTATCCTCGTATCGGATTTGCCAGGCGTATGTATTTCCTGTGAGAAATGCCAAACTGGTTCCGCCGGCCAACGCGGCTTGGAGACGGTCCATTGTGGCCATGGTCGCGTATTCATCATGCGCCAGCGTAATGTAAATCCGGTGGCCGCCCAAGCGATTGACGGCTCCGCTGACGTCTGACGTCGTGAAATACTCCACGTCATAGCCGGCGTCCTCGAGCCAGATCACTCCTTCATGCTCTTCGAAGATAAACTTGCCCGATCCGAAGCCAAGCGTAATGGGTCTGTCGAGGGATACTTTCCGCGCGTGGCCGCCCGACAGGCCATGGGTCGTCGTGTAGAGACTTTCCCCGCCGAAATCATTGTAGGCGTGCCAGGTGGATGTAGGCAGATGCAGGGCGACTTCTGCATGTCGCGTGTCATCCCGGAGAACGAAGATCGCATATGTCTGCGTTTGCGCTCCGTCCGATTTCGTCAACAGCACGACATACACGCCCGTCAGCCATGGGCTTCCATCGCTGTTTCTCGTTGAGAATGAAAACGTGGCGGGCCAGCCCGCGCGCACGAGCCCGGTCGTCGGATCGAACGAAGGGCTGGCTTGCGTCGGCGCAAACACTGGTCCGCCTTGTCCATAGAGACGCCCGCCGGTGCCTCCGTATCCGCCCATGCGGAAGACCCGCCACGTGAATTGTCCTGCAGGATTGGCCGACACGGAGATGCTCACATCTGCACCGGCCGGATAACTCTCGCGGCTGCTATACGCATTGATCTCACCGCTCCTCGAGGGGTTGCCGATCTGCCACGCACCAGTGCCGGGAAGCGCATTTTCGCGGGCGATGGCTTTGACGTCTCCAGTCACGCCAGCGGGCGGTTGACCCGTGTCCCCGCCGTCGCCGCCTCCTCCTCCGCATTGGATCTGGGTGACAAGCCCGATCCCTGCAACCAGAGTAAGGCCAAGGCGCATTCCTAGGAGTGAGCGGATGGCACGAAGAAAAGGGCGCATAATAAAGCCTTCCTCGATCAAGACTTACATATGATGGTTTCGAAGCGGCCGTTCGTCCGACCCTGTAGGAGGTCGTGCTAGGCGACAACAGGCGTCAGCAAGAACTGCACCAACACCTAAATTCACCCATGGCCTTTCCTAGGTGCGTCGTTCCCAAGGAAGTCGCCTCATGTGTCGGACAAACTGTCCGGAGGAAGGAAAATTGGGGACAAGTTGTCAGCGGAGAGGGGGATCAAACCTGGCATGAAGCAATGACACATATATTGCGCGAGGAGCCTGACTCGTGTCACTTCTCACTGTGTTAATGCGCTACTTCGGCTAGAACTCTGAGTCACAGGGCTCTTCTTCCCCGCCGGACTTTCAGCTTTTCCCATCAAGATGATGGAACGCACAGCCAGTTGCGCGTGGTCGATGTGGCAGAACCGCTGGTCGAGACCGAAGCCGTTGCGTAGGGCCGCGAGGGACTGTTCGTCGATGGCCTCCCGCTGGCCGATGAGGCGCACGCCGACGCGCTTGAATAGTTCGACATATTCATAGGCGCGCAACCGGTTGTGATACATGAATTTGTTACCAGCCAGTCTCGTCCATTCGCGGTCGCTGAATTGCAGAAAGTTGATGGCCGTGATCGAGCCATCGTCGTGCGAAAAGTGGTCGGACGGGTCGATGATGTGGAGCAAGAGTCCGTCGGACGTGAGCACGCGCCCTGCTTCCTTGAGAATCGATGCGATGATGTCTGCAGGAATGTGCTCAAGGACCGTGAAGGAAATGTGGAAGTCGATGCTTCGATCGGGCAAAGGAAGGCGCGCCGCATCGGTCGGTGCGAGATACTCGATGTGGGTCATCAGCATAAGGTCAGCGAGCCGGCCGTCGAACTGCCTTAACTGGTCGAGACGCTCATGGAAGAGTGGGCGGTCAGCCAGTTCGCCGAAGATCGCGGCGGTCTCGGCGCGGCGACGGCAAAGAACAGCAACCGACTCGAGCGTCAACTGTTCGGCAAGATAGGTATTGAGATCGACCGTCAAGACTCGCGCGGCTCCGCACAGCCAGAGCGCCAGCGGTATATCGAGTGTGCGACCGGTCCCGACCTCCAGAAAGCTCCTGCCCTCGATCCTATACCCCAATTCCTCCGCCCAGTGCACCATCTTCGCCGCGGCCCGCAGCCGTTCTGAGGGATCGTATCTTTTGGGCTGCAGGCTCCCCACGCACCGCTGCACGCGGTAGTAAATGGCATCCGACATCGGGAACGCGGCGATCACTTTTGCGAGCCGAGCTTTCCAGCGCCAGTTCATAAAGCTGCCTTCAGGAATTCAATCAGGTACGGTACCAGAGTGTTGAGCCGAGCTAGAAGTCAAAATAGCGTCATTCAGACATTCAGACATCATCGGCAAGCGATGTGCCGTGCTCGAGCAAGAACCGCACCGTTAGCTTCAAGGGGAATATTCTCACCTGTCAAGCGGAGCCGTCGCAGAGTCTCGGACATATTGTCCGAATTTCGCAAACTCGAGAGACACGTTGCTCAGCGGCTGGGAGCCGGATGGTCGGCGGCCGCCTGGTCCGTCCGGATGGCGAGTCTCTGGCGCGAAGATGCCCGAACGTCCTCTGAGGGCGCCGGATGCTTCGCTTCTGCGAACACTCCGTACAACGTTGGGAGCACGATCAACGTCAACAAGGTCGAGCTGACGAGTCCGCCGATGACGACCACGGCGAGAGGACGTTGAACTTCCGATCCGATGCCGTGAGAAAACGCCAAAGGAATCAGACCCAGCATCGCGACCAGCGCCGTCATCAGCACGGGGCGCAGGCGAAGGAGGCAGCCCCGCACGATTGCCTGGTCATCGGCCAGGCCTTCAGCCCGAAGCTGATTGATGTAGGACACGAGCACGATGCCGTTGAGCACCGCCACACCGAACAAGTTAATGAATCCCACTGAGGCCGGAACGCTCAGATATTCGCCTGTGATCCAGAGCGAGACGATCCCTCCGATAAGGGCGAACGGAAGGTTCAGAATGATCAGCGCGGCATGGCGAACAGAATTGAAGGAGGCGAACAACAGCAAGAAGATCAACCCGATCGTGATCGGCACGATAATTTTTAGACGCGACATGGCACGCTGCATGTTTTCGAAGGACCCGCCCCAGATCAGATGGTAGCTCGTCGGCAGCTGCACCTGCTTGGCGATTTTGGCCTGCGCTTCCACGACGATGCTTTCGATGTCGCGTCCTAAGGTATTGAAGCCGACGTAGATTCTTCGCTGGAGACCTTCCCGGCTGATCAACGCCGGCCCTTCGCGCAATTCGATCTTGGCCAGCTCTCCTAAGGGAATCAGGGCGCCGGTGGCCGTCGTCAAGAGAATGTTGCTGATCGTCTCCACGCTGTCGCGGTAGGTTTTCGGATAGCGGAGAATCAGGTCAAACCGTTTCTGCCCTTCGTAGACCCGGGTGGCCGCCTCGGCGCCGATTGCCGTCGAGATGATTTCCCGGATGTGCGCGACGTTGATCCCATACCGCGCAATTTTCCCCCGGTCGATATCGATTGTGAGGTACGCCTGCCCGAAGAGTTGTTCCACGCGCACGTCTTTGACGCCGACGATGCCGGTCATGATCGTCTGCACTTGCTCCGCCGTTTTGCGCAACTGATCCAAGTCCTCTCCGATGATTTTGACGGTGGCTTCGGAGCGCACCCCCGACAGTAGTTCATCGACGCGCTGTTGAATCGGCTGGCTCAAGAGAAAATTTGCGCCCGGCACGCGCTCGATGCGCCGGCGGATCGCATCGTCCAGTTCAGGTTTCGTTTTCGCCGTCTTCCATTCCTCCATCGGCTTCAATGAGACGACCGGATCGCTGGCATTGGGCTCCTGGGGGTCATTGCCGAGCTCAGAACGTCCGATTTTCGAGACCACCATCCGGACTTCTGGAAACTCCATGACGGCGCGCTGCATCTCCATCTCGATCTCGATGGATTTTTCGAGCGAAATGCTGGGAAGCCGGATCGTCTGCGGCGTGATGGCCGCCTCGTTGAGAATGGGGATGAATTCGCCGCCGAGAAACGGAAAGAGTGCAAGGCTGGCGCCCAACATCGCCACCGCCGCAGACAATACGATCCGCCGGTGGGTCAATGCCCAGGATAGAGATGGGGCGTATGCCTGCTTGGCCTTCCGCAGCAGCCACGGATCTTCTTCGGTGCCCCTCGTCAGGGCCATCGAACACAGGGCAGGCGACAGCGTGAGCGATAGCAGCAACGAGACCAGCAGGGCGATCATGATGGTGTAAGCGAGCGGCTTGAACATCTTCCCTTCCATGCCTTGCAGAGACAGGATGGGCAGAAACACCAGAATGATGATCAGAATGCCGAACAGGACCGGCTGGGCGACTTCTTTCGTGGCCGTGAGCACGATGGAACGTCGGCTGACGGACGAACCCGACGGATGTTCGCTCAGATGGCGATACACGTTTTCGACGACCACGACGGATCCATCCACCATCATGCCAATCGCAATCACCAAGCCGCCTAAAGACATGAGATTGGCCGTCAAGCCAACCTGATCCATGACGATGAACGTCGCCAACGGGGCAACCACGAGGGTAGCCGTGACGATCAGCGCGCTCCTGACATTGCCCAGGAACAGGAACAACACGACAATGACGAGCACGATGCCCTCGAGCAGGGCCTTGTAGACCGTGTGAAGGGCCGCGACGATCAGTTCAAGGCGGTCGTAGAACGGCATGATGCGGAGACCGGCAGGAAGGAGTTTCTGGTCATGAATCTCCTCGATCTTGTCCTTCACGGCCTGCACGACTTCTCGGGCGTTGCCTCCGCGCAGCATCAGGATGATGCCGGCGACCACTTCACGCTGCCCGTTCAAGACCGCCGCGCCGTGCCGCACCGCATGGCCGATCTGCACCTCGGCCACGTCCCTCACATAGACCGGCGTGCCGCGCGCCTCTTTGACGACGATGTTCTCGATGTCTTGGAGGGTCTTGATGAGGCCGATGCCTCGGACGATGTATTTTTCAGGTCCTTTTTCGAGGATGTTGCCGCCGGCATTAGCGTTGTTGTTCGCCACAGCGGCGAAGACCTCATGAAGGGCGAGGTCGTATTTGCGGAGCAGCCCCGGATCCACCATCACCTGGTATTGTTTGACGAACCCGCCGATCGAGTTGACGTCCACTACATCCGGCAGGCCCTTGAGGAGGGGACGGATCACCCAGTCCTCCAGCGTCCGTCGCTCCATCAATTCCGTCTCCGTGAGCTGGTAGTCGGGATCGTTGTCGTGCGGACCTTCAAGATAGAACTGAAACACCTCGCCGAGTCCCGGCGAATTGGGCACGAGTTCCGACCGGGCGCCTGGCGGCAAACTGTCCTGCACTTCCAAGACACGCTCCAGCACGAGCTGACGCGCCAGATAGATGTCGACGTCGTCACGGAACACCACGGTGATCATCGACAAGCCGACTTTCGACAAGGACCGGATGTCGGTCAGGCCGGGGGCGCCGGTCAACTGGAGCTCCAGCGGAAAGGTCACGAAGCGCTCAATTTCGGCAGGAGACAGTCCTTGAACCTCCGTCACGACCTGGACAAGGACGGTCGTGACGTCCGGAAAGGCATCGATCGCGATCGTGCGGAACGAATAGATGCCCGCAACCGCGATGAGGCAGGCCAAGGCGATAACCAACACACGCTGGCGCAGCGCTAGTTCGAGAAAGGAAGACATGAGCTAGATTTGATCGGACAGCAGTTCGGACTTCAGTACGTACGCGCCCTTCACGACGATCGGTTCTCCTTCCTGAAGTCCGTCGAGGATCTTGATCATCTCTCCGTTGCCTTCGCCCAGCGTGACGTCGCGTGCCTCGAACGTCTGCGCATCCCGTTGCACAAAAACGAACCGGCGGTCGCGCTCCCGTTGCACTGCGCCTTCCGGCACGATCAGGACGCCAAGCTCAGGCAGCGAATGCACCCTGATCGTCGCGTACATCTCGGGTTTGAGTTTCCGGTGCGGGTTGGGCAGTTCCAAGCGCAGGTTCATCGTCCGTGTGGCCACATCCAGCACGTCGCCGACGTACGTGACCTTCCCATGGAAGACTTCGCCGGGATACGCCGTCACCAGCACCTCCACGAGCTGGTCCACTCCAGACTTATCTGTGCCCGCATCGGCGCGTATGAAAGTGATGTCTTTCTCCGGGATGTTGGCCAGCACCCAGACTTTTGAGAGATCAGCGACCGTAAAGAGCTTCTCCGTAACCTCGACGACCTCTCCCTTGGTCAGGTTGCGCGCGATCACCCGGCCGTCAAATGGAGCGGTAATGGGCACATAGGACACAATCTTCTGCTCACGGTTGAGTTTGGCGATTTGTTCGTCGCTCATGCCCAGCAGTCGTAAACGGTCTTCGGCTTCGCGTTTCTCCGCGCGCAAGCTGAGCATTTCACCCTGGCGCCGCTGGGCCTCGGCAAGGCCGATCACCTTTTCCCTGAGCAGCATGGTCGCACGCTCGGACGCCCGTTCCGCGACGTAGAGTTTTGCGATGGCTTTGAGATACGACGACTGCGCCATGCCGAGCTCGCTGCTATTCAGAATGGCCAAGAGATCGCCGGTTTTGACTTGCTGGCCGAGATCGGCGTAGACGTCGAGGACGCGGCCTCGCACAAGCGCCGTAATGTCGGCGGTCGCATGGCTGTCCGGGACCACGGTAGCGGGAAAATCCCGATGCAACTTAAACTCGCCGCGCACGGCAGGCTCGACCACGATGGCGCCGCTCCGGATCTCTTCGGCGGTCAGCGTCACGATGCCGGTCTCGTGCGGCTTTCCGGCCGGCTTTGCTGCCGGTGATTCTTGGGCCGCGCTGTTACAGCCCGCCGTGAATAGGACCACGGCGAGGAAGAGAGGAGGGACGGATCCAGACGAAGTCATACGGGTCCTTCCATTCAGGCACATATACTGCGTACTACTGATCTTGTGCATGGCCTGGTCGATGCCTCACAGCACGCCGCCGACCGCCCGTTCGAGCCGTGACAGCGCCACGGACAGCTCAAAGCGTGCCTGTGCATAGTCAAAGAGCACTTGCCGCTGCACGCGCTGGGCATCCAGCACTTCCAACAGGCTCGCGGCGCCTTGCTGGAAACTGAACTTGGCGATCCTCAGCGCTTCCTCCGCCTGCTTCAACAGGCCCTTCTCCAGCACTTCGATGAGTTTCGCCGTGGTCTGCGCATCCTGATAGTACTGATTGATTTGTCTCAACAACTCATTGCGTGTGCGGAGTAGTTCGGCTTCTTCCTTGCGCTTGGCACCCAACGAGCCGGCGATTTCACCCTGCTGCTGGTACCACAATGGTGTTGGGACGCTCAAGCCCGCATCGAAGCCTTCACGGCCGTATTCGCGGGCGTAGCTGGTGTTCAAGCTGACGTTTGGCACGCGGCTCTGCCGCTCAAATTCAATGGTGTGGTCGGCTTGATCGATCGACTTGGCCAAACGCTGAATCGAAGGATGCTCTTGCATCGAGCGCGTCGTCAGACGGGTGAGGTCCAAACTGGATGGGAAGACTAGAAAATCGCCGTTCACGGCGTAATTTGGGCCGAGGGCACCGGCGGTCAACGTATCGAGAATGACCCGGTTGACGCGCACCGTATTTTCGCTCCGGGTGACGGCTTGATTGGCTTTCAACACTTCCACTTCGGCTTTGATCAAATCGAATTGAGGGGCTTCACCGAGGCGGACCCTGTGACTGACGACGCGGCGCACGTCTTCGACAATGCTCAAGTTATTTTTCGTCAGCTCCAGGTCGCGCTGCGCAAGGAGAAGGTCATAGAAGGCGACCTTGACGTCCGAGGTCAGGTTCAAGCGGGTTTCGATCAGTCCGACCGAGGCACCGGCAAGCCCGGCTTCTGCCGCGCGTTGACGGGCGGCCCGTTTGGCTGGCCATTCGAGCGGCTGGCTAAAGCCGGCCATGTACTCGGTGGCCGATGCCGGCACGTCAGCGGTCAACGATCCGCCATCCTTTAAATACCCTTTGCCGCTGTCTCCATGGATGATCGGATTGGGATAGGCCCCGGCCGCGGTGCGCTTGCCGGTGCTTTGATCGATTGTCGCCATCGCGCCCGCGATCATTGGATTGCGCTCGATGGCCAATCCGATGATGTCGTGAAGCGCAAAGGTGCGGGACGTTGTATCCGCCTGTGCGCTGCCCCCGAATGGGACAAGGAGAACAGTGAATATGACAGTCGCAATCAATGGTTTCATAGCAAGCCTCGCGCATGCTCCTGAAGGAGCAGTGATGCCTGTGAAGATCCGAAGAGCCGTCGGTGTGTGTTACGGAAGAGCCGGGGGACGGAACCAATCAAAGGCAAAGTCAGTCCGCGGACAGGAGGCGTTATCCAGGACACAGGCCCGTGCGAGATGAATGATGCGAAATGCTTCTCCCTGGGCGAGCGCCAATTCCTCGAACTCGCCTTCTCCCGGGTCGGTTTCCGTCTGGCCGTCCGGCGAGCCTGGTAGTTGATCGTGCGCATGTACCGGGCTGGTGGACCATTGGCGCAAGCAATCATCAGCGCACGCCGTGCCCATGAGCTGCACCGCGCAAACCGTGAGGAGAAGAAGAAAAAAACTCTGCCCAAAGGTGCGAAACATGCCGCCTTGCCTCGAAGAAAGTCGAGACACCGTACCATGAGAGATACCCCATCCGCAATTCGTTCCTCTCCTGGGGCAGGCACAGAGCAGAAGTGGCTGACAGAGCGCGGATATTTCAACCATCCCATGCCCACATGGCCCTTCCATACTGGGGGTATCCCGAGTCGTGTGGCTTCGAGGCCGCCGCTACAGTAGGTTTTTCGTGTTGTTGAGGGGCACGTTCGAAGCTTGAAGTGACGCCGCCCCTCTGCGAACAAAATCAAACTGAACTTGGGGGCAAGAATGACCGATTCAGACAGCCCGATGCAGGTACGATCAGGGTCGGAAGCGACTAGAAGCAGGGGTGGGAAAGGAAAAGCGGTCACGAAGGGAAGTAAGGGTGAATCCCCTTCACGGACACTAGCAGCGCAGAAACACGCCGAACCCATGGAAGCGCCCCGCGTGTCCAATCGGCAGCCGAACCCGCAATCGTCCCATGCAATGCCATCACGGGACCCGCAGCTGATCAGCAGAATCCAGCAGCGAGCCTATGTGCTGTTCCAGGCCTGCGGCTGTGAACATGGCCATGATCTGGAACATTGGCTCGAGGCTGAACGTCAGATCACCGGTTCGTTCGATCGCTCGGATTAGGTAGCGGGAGCCAGCGAGGGAGCGGGTTCAGTAGAGCACGAACTCATCGGAGCGTGCTTCGACGGCGCAATCGGAGACTTGGACGACGATCCGGCCTTGCCGCAGCATGAGTTGAAGATCGCAATGCCGCAGCGTCTGGAGTCGGTGCGCAATCATGACTGTCGTCCGGCCGGCAGTCAACCCGCTCCATAACGTCAACCAAGTCGGCTTCCGTACCGGCGTCGAGGGCGCTGGTGGGCTCGGACATGGATGCAATGCGTCGTCGAACGACGAGAGCATAGTAATCAGTGATTCAATCGCCCGCAATCCAATTCTCACAACGGCTCGGACATTCTGTCCTGGGCGAGGGACATGCTGTCGGTTCCCAGGCATTGCGGGTCGCTTGCTGCGCGTGAAAACCGAGCAAACATCTTGAAATGAGACGAACTCTATGAATGTTCAGACGGTCCGCAGATTGCACGCACGTACCACGGGAGAGGAATGCGCAGATTCGGTAGAGCATCGCGCAGAGAAGAACCCTATACAATCTTAAGGAGGCGAACTATGCGGAATGGAGACTACGAGTATTACGAAGACGATGCCATGGGGTGGTCCGCCTTTGTGGCTGGCGCCTTCATCGGAGCCGGTCTGGCGTTGCTGTTTGCTCCGCAAACCGGAACGGAATTGAGGGGCATGCTGAGGAACTACGCCGCGCGAGCGAAGGATGAAGCCTGGGAACGCGGACGTTCTGCGTGGGACAGCGCCGTCGAGCGCGGTAAAGAATACTATGAAAAGGGTCAGGAGACCGTCCAGGAAGCCGGCCGTTCTGCGAGAGAGTACGCGCAAAGCGGCAAGGAAGCCTTGCGAGAAGCCAGAGAGAGCTCGCATCGGTCGTGATGCCTTGGGTGGAACCGGCGCCGATGAGGCGACACTCGAAAGATGCGTTCCGAGGCGGCGCCGGGCCCATCACTCGTCGAGAACTATCTCGGTGTTCCTGAAGGTCTGAGCGGACAAAGGCTCCTGGAGGTAGGTTGTAATACATGCGGCAGGTTGCGACACACCGGCCAACCGTCAAATGATCATCGCCGGTCGTGCAACGAGCCACCGCCGCACAAGCCTTCGATCTCGATCTCCTCGATGAAAGTTTGGGCCATCTGCCGCGCAGTGGAAGGACGGGCGCGGGGTGAGGGAGCGTGATCTGATATGGAAGCTGTCACGGTGCGGGAATCGGGAAGCCTGCGGATTGCCGCCATCGGCGATTTGCATTGCCCACGCACGTCGTCCGAGGGGCTGCGGGACCTCTTTCATGATCTCGGCAGCGAGGCGGATGTGCTTCTGCTCTGCGGCGACCTGACGGATTACGGAAAACCGGACGAAGCGCGATTGTTGGTGGATCAACTAGGCCACGCGAGGCCAATCCCGATGCTTGCCGTGCTGGGCAACCATGAATTCGAATGCGGCAAACAGGACGAGATCGTGCGGATACTTTCCGACGGAGGAGTCACCGTGCTCGACGGCACGGCGGTAGAGATTCTGGGGGTGGGATTTGCCGGGGTCAAAGGCTTCTGCGGGGGCTTTGGCGCCCGCGCCTTGCAGCCGTGGGGTGAAGCCGCGCTCAAGCAGTTTGCACGCGAGTCTGTGGAGGAAACTGTGAAGTTGGAATCGGCATTGGCCAAGCTGCGGACCCCCTCGAAGGTGGTCCTCATGCATTACGCACCGATTCTCGACACCGTTCGCGGAGAACCCGCAGAAATTTTTGCCTTCCTCGGTTCGAGCCGGCTGGAAGAGCCGATCAATCGCTATGAGGTGACGGCCCTCTTCCATGGCCACGCCCACAACGGCAGCCCTGAAGGCAGAACGTTGGGCGGGACTCCGGTCTACAACGTCGCGCTGCCGCTTCTGTACAAGCAGTTTCCCGGTCGCCGCGCCATGCGGTTCGTTGAAATACCGTCGGTGGCTGCGCCGGTCGCCTCCTGAGGGCCGGAGAAGGGACTGGTGATGAAGTCAAATGCTCAAGGTCTAGCTCAGCAATTCAATGGAACTCTGCAATCAGCCGGGCATCCAGCTGATCCAGCGATCGACGTCTACCGTGAGGCCCTGCACGGTCTTGTGAAGGCCAAAGTTCCGTTCCTGGTCGGCGGAGCCTTTGCTTTGGAAAGCTACACCGGGCGAGTCCGGCGGACAAAAGATCTTGATCTGTTCGTCACTCCCGCAGACCGCGTGCGGCTCATGCAGCGATTGTCGGATGCCGGCTTCCGTACGGAGTGGCGTTTTCCTCACTGGCTCGGCAAAGCCTCTAAGGACGATTGCAGCATCGACATCATCTATAGCTCGGGCAATGGTCTCTGCACGGTGGATGAGGCGTGGTTCCGTTACGCGCTTCCAGCGGAGATTTTCGGCATCCCGGTCCGGGTGGTGCCAGCCGAAGAAATGCTCTGGTCCAAAGCATTTGTGATGGAGCGTAATCGGTACGACGGGGGCGATATCGCGCATTTGCTGAAGGCTCGGGCTCACACCATGGATTGGGCGCGGCTCCTGTTCCGCTTTGGCATCCACTGGCGGGTGTTGTTCAGCCACGTCATTCTCTTTGGGTTCATCTATCCGGAGCAGCGGCTTCGCATACCCGATTGGTTCATGCATGAAATGGTGCGACGGATGAAACTGGACATGCAGTGCCTGCCGGCAGACCGTGAGGTGTGCCAGGGAACGTTGTTGTCCTGGTCGCAGTACCTCGCCGACCTGGAATGCGGTGATTATCAGGATGCGCGCCACGTCCCTCGCGGAAAATTGACGTCAGGCGACACGCAGCACATGACGGACGTCCTTCAACGGGAAGAACAAGAGTGAAGGAGGCTGCTGCTATGCTGGACACCGCGTCTCTCACCCTTGTCGGCCGGGTGCTTCTCGGCCTCCACTGTCGAAAAAAAGCGGCGGTTGGCGGAGGAACTTCGTGCGGCGTCAGTAGAGGCCGACAACAAGGCACATGATGCCAGTCGTCAGGTGCCGCATGGAATGGTGCAGTAGGAACCCGATCTTGGCTGTCAAATTTTAGATTTACAATTTGGGGTCTGTAGAGGAGGAATTAATGCCGGCAACGATGATACAAGATCCGACCAGAGCCAAGCAGTATTTCGAGGCCAAACTCGCCTGTACCACCGGCCCGGTGGAGTTGGAGCGCATGATGAAAGAGGGCAACGTGAATATCGTGGACGTTCGCGCCGCCGAAGACTATGCCAAGGGCCATATCCCGGGAGCGGTCAATCTACCGAAGGAGCGTTGGTCGAGCCTTCAAGGTTTGCGCAAGGACCGGACGAATGTGATCTACTGTTATTCACTCGTCTGTCATCTCGCAGCGTCTGCCGCCGTGCACTTCGCCGGGCAGGGATTTCCTGTCATGGAATTGGACGGAGGGTGGCGCTGGTGGAAGGATGACGGGTTTGACATCGAAACCTGAAAGAGATCAGCACGCGTGCCTGCCGTTCACTGCGTATCCCCCGATTCACGACTATGCGCTGGTCGGCGACTGCCGGACCGGCGCGCTCGTGTCCAGTCGCGGATCGATTGACTGGCTGTGTCTGCCGCGCTTCGACAGTCCGTCATGCTTCAACCGTTTGCTCGACTGGGAGCACGGCGGGTACTGCGAAGTGAATCCGACGTCCTTTTTCCGGACGAAACGGGCCTACCAAGGCCATACAGCGGTCCTCACCACAGAATTTGAAACCACCCATGGAAGGGCGCAGCTGACCGATCTGATGCCTGTCGCAGCGGACGGAGGGCAGGCCCCGGCGCGATTCCCGCTGCGTCAAGTCCTGCGTCGCATCGAAGGACTGGACGGTACGGTGGAGTTCTCAATCAAGATCAAACTACGTCCGGACGACGGGCGAACGGTTCCGTCCTTCGTACAACGAGGACGCGCCGGCTATTGCGCCGATTTCGGAGGACGGATGATCGTTGTCGCCGTGAATAGCCCGATGGAGATCAGTCCCGGTCTCTTGAGCGGGCGTGCTCGGGTTTCGCGAGGCGACAGCCTGACGTTGTGGTTGGTCTATACCGAGGAAGCCCCGGGCGTGTACCCGCACTTGATCGAAGCGGAGGAGGCGATTGCGGAAACGCAGGCCTATTGGACCGGTTGGTCGCGCAGTTGCCGGTACGACGGCGCCCAGCGGGACCAGGCCATCCGAAGCGCGATTACGCTGAAGTTGCTCAGCTATGCGCCATCAGGCGCCATTGTCGCTGCGCCGACCACTTCCCTGCCAGAACGATTGGGCGGCGACCTCAATTGGGACTATCGCTATTGCTGGCTCCGCGACGCCTCCTTTACGGCCCATGCGTTTTTCCGTCTTGGATTCGATGCGGAGGCTTTGGCATTCACGCAGTGGATGACGCATGCCACGACGTTGACCTATCCAGAATTACAAGTCATGTACACCCTGCATGGGGAGGCGTCGATCCCTGAACGGTCATGGCCCTTTCTCGAAGGATATCGTCGCTCACAACCGGTTCGGCTTGGCAACGCCGCGTTTGCCCAGGAGCAGCTCGACGTCTACGGAGAGGTGCTCGATACGATCTCGCTCTCTGTGGAGGCAGGCTATCCGGTCGACCGTGACACCAAACGCTGGATCGTCGAGGTCGGGAATATTCTGTCCATGTCCTGGCCTTATCCCGATCACGGAATTTGGGAGATCCGCGGTGAAGCGCGACACTACGTTCATTCGAAAGTCATGTGTTGGACGGCGTTGGATCGCGTCGAACGTCTGGCCCGAAAGCTGGGCGTCAAGCCTTCAACGGCGGCGTGGAGTCAGGCGCGGGAGGCGTTGGTGCACGCCATCTTGAAGTCCGGGTATTCCAAGACCCGCCGTAGCTTCGTCCAGGTTCTTGGAGGCACCAGGCTGGATGCTGCCGCACTCACGTTCGGCCTCACGGGCTTCATCGACGGCCGCGATCCCCTGATGATCTCCACGATTTCGACGATCCAGCGGTGGCTGACGCGCGGTCCCCTCGTCTACCGTTATATCGCGGAGCAGGGGACCGGCCGCGAGGAAGGGGCCTTCCTGCCATGCAGCTTCTGGTTGGTGCAAGCACTGGCCGCCGCCGGGCGACCGGAGGAGGCTCAAGGCCTCCTCGCTCGGCTGGCACCTCACGCGAATGATCTGGGATTATTTCCCGAAGAAATCCGCCATCAGGACGGCGAATTTCTTGGAAACTTTCCTCTCGCGTTGACCCATGTGGCGCATCTCGGCGCCCTGTTGAGCGTTGCGGAGAAAGCATAGGCCGGATCAATGGAGGCGGGCGCTAGAGGCGATAGAAGGCCCCAAGCACAGTGCCGTAGGCAATGTGGGCGATCAACACCGCTAAGGGGGTTCGATACCCGTAGTTCAACGCCAGGAAGCCCGGTGGCTCAAGCATTCTCGTCGGACGCGGGCCGGTGCTGTCTGAAGCCATTCGGGGATGAAGGCCGGGGAGGGAGGGGAGCACGGCAACCAGAATAAATGCCGTGTGTGCGATCCCCATCAGTGCTCCCAGCCACCACGTCGCCATGCCAAAGGCATGGAAGAACAGCACGTAGATGAGTGCAATCCACCAGCCGTTGAGGAAGTGAATGACAAAGCCAATGACCTTGGCACGATCCCGATCAGGAGTGACCATCGTGCCAAGCAGCAGGGTTGTGTCCATCCGGGTGAGATGCAGCGCCTGGCCGACACGCAGGAGTGTCGTCAAGAGACCAGTGGCCAGCAGTCCCCAGATCAATGTCTCGCCGACGTGCATGACCGTCTTTCCCGGCGGTCCGACGGCTGACCTCCATTGTTGCCGAAGGCGCCTGACCGGTCGCGCCAGCCTGCAGGTTGAGTCCCAGTGAGGAACTCAGGGCCCCGCAGGCGGCGACCGGGTTTCGCTCTAGGCGGCCTTTTTTCGTCGTGACCCTGACGACTTCTTGCCGCCTTCGTATTTCTGCATCAATCTGCCTTTGCGCTTGGAGACTTCATCGGAGATGCTTTTGGGCTCAAAGCCGCCTTCCTGGGCTTGAGGGAACATTTCTCCCTCTTCTTCTTCGATATGATGGGCAACCAACTCGCCCAAGACCTTGAACTTGGTCGAAAACCCTTCGTCTTCCGCATCCATCTTGCGCAGCTCTTTGATCAAGAGCTTGGCCACGTGATGTTCTTCCTTGGCCTCATTGACCAGGTCTTCGTCGTCAATCACTTCGGCAATGGCAGGGTAGACCAATTCCTCCTCCAGCGCCGCATGGACTTCCAGAGCCGTCAGGGTCTCGTCGGCAATCGACGCGCGAGCCCGTTTATCGGCGTCCTCAAACTTCGTAAAAAGGTCTTGCACATGGCGATGATCAGTCTTCAACATTTCGAAGACGTCCTCGCCCCCTTCTCCTTCCTCCATCTCGCGTTCTTCCATGTCGTCGTTGTGTGATCGGCCTTCGCGCATGAATCCTCCTTAGATCTCTTCGCGGTCTTCGCGTCGCATGATGTTCTCGAACAGCTCATATTGCTCCTGGCAGGCCACGCATCGCCGTGCAAAGGGGAGTGCTCGAAGCCTGGCCGGGGAGATGGGAGCTTCACAATCCTCGCAGATCCCGTAGGTGCCCTCGTCGAGTCTGCGCAATGCCTCGTCCAGTTGGATCCGTTCTTGTGTACGGGCTTCGAGGAGTGCAATCTGCTGGGCGCCGGTGGCGTCGCGCAACGACATGTCCTCGACGTCGAGGACGGAGTTGTCACGGAAGTGCGTATGGTTGTCCCGGTGTTGCGCAATGAGATGATCGATTTCACGTTGGAGCGTCGATCGCCGTCCGATTAGGAGCGTGCGCAGCACGTCGGGCCGCCTCTCATTAGTCTGGTGTTCCATGAGTGACTCCTCGTCTATTGGTGTTGAGCGACTCGGCATGGGTTTGTGCAAAAGCAGGGCCAGCCGTTCCGGATTCTGTGCTCATTGGATTCGCTGAGACTGGATTGATTCTGGTGCGATGTGGGGCTCTGCCGCTGCGCGAGTTGTCTCTTCCGGGACAAGCTGTCGGTCGATTCTTGCGGAATGTCACCCCGTACGTGAGGTAAGGCAGAGGAGCGTTGCTCCTCTGCCTATGCCGTCTTGCGCCGAACGTTGTTCGACACGGTGGGGCGGTCATGACATTGAGAGTGGGCGACTCTCAGGCTCAATGACGAGCGATCCGAAACGGGGGCGCGCCCGGATCGTTCATGCTCCATCGCGCTGTGTAATCGGTGCAAGACAACTCCAGTTGCGCATTCCTTATGCCATCGGGCACGTTAGGCGGCGAGGGGGGATTGCGACGTGAGATCGTCCTTCCGCCGCTGCATCGTCATCCCGAGCGTCTGCACATCGAGTTGGGCTGCCGCCAACGGAAGAATCGCCTCCTCCTCCTCCATGACATGCTCGATGACGGCATCCTCCAATTCCGAAAACAGGTCCCGAAAATCGCTGCTTTTCGGGTCGAGAGTCCGGAGCTGTTGAATCAGGTCCTTGACCATGCTGTGGCTGTCGTAGGCGGCCGTGATGATTTCCGACTCTGCTTCCTCCTCGTCTTCGTCATCGAGTTCCTCGAGCTCGGCACCGTCGATTTCATCGATGGCGCTTTCGCTTTCCGGGTCGATCTCGCCGTCGTCCGTGACGTCGAGCCCGTTGCCCTGCGTTTCATAGCCCAGCGAGTCGAGCTTGGACTGCACGGCCGGGTAAAACAGTTCCTCCTCCACCTTCGAGTGAATATCCAACTCGGTGAACAGCCGCGACGCGATGGATCCTTTGTCATCATCCGATGCGTCATGGAATTGTTCGAACAGCTTGCGCACCTGTTTGTGATCGGTTTTCAACAAGTGGACTGCATCTTGGGGTTGTGAGCTTTTAGACTTCGGAGTCCGCTTGGCCATGGGATTCTCCTCCTTGCATTCATGAACAACGCCCTGCGCCTCTCGCCTCATCCATTGACGATCGTGCCTCCGTTGGGATGCAACACTTGGCCGGTCGTATAGGATGAATCCGGCGACGCAAGGAAGACATAGCTCGGGGCGACTTCCTCGGGCTCCCCAGCGCGTTTGAGCGGAACGTCGGCACCGAATGTGGCGACCTTTTCCGCGGGAAACGTGGAGGGGATCAGAGGCGTCCAGATGGGACCTGGCGCCACGGCATTGACTCGGATCTGCTTGCCGGCGAGCGCCTGAGACAGAGACCGCGTGAAGGCGACGATTGCGCCCTTCGTCGACGAATAGTCGAGCAACTGGGCACTGCCTTTATAGGCCGTCACCGAAGTCGTATTGATAATGGTGCTTCCCTCCTTCAAGTGAGGCAATGCGGCCTTCCCCATAAAGAAATACGAGAAAATATTCGTCCGGAACGTCCGCTCGAGCTGGTCCGCCGTAATTTCCTCCAGACTGTCCTGCGGATGCTGCTCGGCGGCATTGTTCACGAGAATATCCAACCCCCCCAATTCACGCACGGTACGTTCCACCGCCTCGTGGCAGAATTGCTCTTTCCCGACGTCGCCTGAGATAAGGATGCACCGACGACCCTGCTGTTCGACCAGCCGCTGAGTGTCTTTCGCATCTTCATGCTCGTTAAAGTAGACGATGGCCGTATCGGCCCCTTCTTTGGCGTACGCAACGGCCACGGCTCGGCCAATGCCACTATCGCCGCCCGTGATGAGCGCGACCTTGTTCAAGAGTTTGCCGCATCCACCGTGCGACGGGCCTTCACTTTTCGGTCGAGGCCGCATGTCGGTTTCCAACCCTGGCTGTCGTGACTGTTGCTGAGGAGGACGCTGCTGTTTCGAGGGTGACATTCAGATCCTTTCCGGGCACGTGATGGCGGTTCGTCCCCTTCGAATTCTATCGATATGCAGAAGACGGATTGAATTGACATGTACGAATTCCACACCGCAGGCGGGACCTAGCGTGAGCCCCAGGTGCAGAACATCACGACCGTGGAAAAGGCGGTGCAAGAGACAGACCTGTTGACCGGCTGGAGCGCATCACTGTTGTGTGTAGGCCGATGACCGGAGACGCACTTGAAGAATGTGGACAAAATGTCTGACATAGGACACCTGGTCCCCAGCCTGCGTCTATCCGACAGACCGTTTCCCTGAAGGACGTATCGGTTACGTTTTTCACTCCGGCAAGGGCACTCGATTTGCACTTCTCCCCTGACCGCAAGATGAACGTCGCGAGAAAATTACAGAAGCAGTCGGAGCAATCGCCCCGCCCGGGCTCCCGATCCTCCGCTGCACAGTCCTCGTTATTCGTGCCCGGCCGCAATTGTTGGCGCGTGGAGCGCGCCGAGGATGCGGCGTTCCTCATCGACGGAGAATCCTACTTCCTGGCGTTTCGCGCCGCGGCCCTCCACGCCCGCCACAGCATCATCATCCTTGGCTGGGATTTCGACAGCCGGATTCGAATGTTGATCGACCGGGAATCCGACGGGTTTCCGGACCGGTTAGGCGAATTCCTCCATGCGCTGTTGATCCGGCGGCGACAGCTGCATATCCACGTTCTGACGTGGGATTTCCACATGATCTACTGGAAGGAGCGGGAATGGTGGCTTCCGTCGAAGCTCGCGGCGCACCGACGGCTGCATTTCCACAAGGACGGCGCGCATCCGGTCGGTGCCTCTCATCATCAGAAAGTGGTCATCCTCGACGATGCCCTGGCCTTTGTCGGTGGGTTGGATTTTGCCCAATGCCGCTGGGATACCAGCCGTCATGTTGCCAACCATCCGGACCGTTTGCTGCTGACAGATGAGACTCCGTGCCGGCCGTTTCATGACGTGCAGTTGATGGTGAGCGGCCCGGTGGCCGAGGCGCTTGGGCAGTTGGCCCGCGACCGCTGGCTTGCCGCGACTGGACGGTCCATTTTTCCTCGCGTGCACGGCCGTCCGGAGGCCCTGTGGCCAGAAGCCGTCAAGCCGGAGCTGTCGGATGTCCCTGTCGCCATTGCCAGGACAGCACCCGCGTTCGGAGAGCGCGCGTCCGTGAGCGAAGTGGAGGCCTTATTTTTGGACAGTCTCAATAAGGCGCGTCGCCACATCTACATAGAGACGCAGTATCTGACTTCTCGAACGATTGCGGACTGCCTTGCTGCACGGCTGCAGGATCCGAAAGGACCGGAAATCGTCATGGTGTTGCATCCGAACAGCGACGGTTGGCTCGAGCAGCACACGATGGACGTGCTCAGAGGACGGGTCCTCGAGCAGCTCCGTGCCGCGGACCGGTTTCACCGCTTGAATCTCAATTATCCCAAGGTGCCCGACCTTCGCGGGCAATGCATCAGCATGCACAGCAAAGTCTGCGTCGTAGACGATGACTTCGTGCGGATAGGGTCAGCCAACCTGAGCAATCGTTCCATGGGATTCGATACGGAGTGCGACCTGGCGATCGAAGCGTCAGGGAATCGGGCCATACGTGGATCGATCGCCGCATTCCGCCATGCATTGCTCGCAGAACATCTTGGAGTCAGTCCAGATGCGGTCGCGCATGAGCTCGAAAAAGATGGATCACTGATCGGTACGGTGGAGCGGTTGCGCGGGGGCACCCGGACGCTGGGGTATTTCGACGGCACCGTTTCCGCCGATGTGAACGAGGTCGTACCCGATGAAGCCTTTATCGACCCGAGCGGACCCTATGAAACCCAATTCATTCCGGCTGAACGTCGAAAGCCTGCGCTTCGGCAAATCATTACGGGGTCCGCCGGTCTGCTGGCGTTGATTCTGCTTGCCGGCCTCTGGCAGTGGACGCCGTTGGGCGAGCTGATGGATGTGACCTCCTTGGTGGCTTCGTTGGAGGAAGTTGCCAATGGGCCAATGGCATTGCTCATGACTGTCGCGGGATTTCTGATTGGCGGGCTGCTGGTCATGCCGGTGATGGTATTGATCGCGGTGACCATTCTCGCCTTCGGGCCGTGGTGGGGATTCTGGTACGCCCTGATCGGCATGACCGCGAGCGCGTTGCTCACCTTCGGCATCGGCCGTCTGCTGGGCCGGCGGTTGATGGACCATCTCTCGGGCTCATGGGTGGAACGGATCAGCCGCACCCTGGCCAAAAAAGGTGTGCTGACTGTCGCGACGGTCCGAATGCTGCCCATTGCGCCGTTTTCAATCCTCAATGCCGTCGCTGGTGCTTCGCACATTCGGGCGAGGGACTTTTTCCTTGGGACGGTGTTGGGGGAGCTCCCGGGGCTTGTGGGCCTCGCGCTGTTTCTGGATCAGGTGAGCGAAACCATCCGGCATCCAGGCCTCGGCAGTGTTCTGCTCCTCGTCGTGATCGCTGTCGGAATCGTGCTGATCGCCTGGGCCTTGGGAAGATGGCTTTCCAACAGGCCAGATGATGTGCCGAACACAGAACGGACGGCCTGACATGCAGCTGACGTTCGCCACCTATAATATCCATCGATGCGTTGGACGTGACGGTCGGTATGATCCTTCCCGCATTCGCGATGTCATTCGTGAATTGGACGCGGACGTGATCGCGGTGCAGGAAATCGATGCTCCGGATCGGCACGGGTTGGAACTCGCGCATTGGTTGGGAGAAGAATCCAAGTATCAGGTCATCGCTGGACCCACGTTGTTGGAGCGGAAAGGCCATCACGGCAACGCAGTCTTCACTCGCTGCCAGCGTGGAGAGATTCGGTTGGTGGATTTCAGTGTACCTGCCTACGAGCCCCGCGGTGCGATCGATCTGGATGTAACCTGTGGCGGAGTGACCGTGCAAGTCATCGCCACGCATTTGGGGCTGCGTCCTTGGGAGCGACGGATCCAGGTCGAGCGGCTGCTCAAGTGCGTCAGACCGAATTGCGTGCTCATGGGCGACTTCAACGAATGGTGGCTCTGGGGCCATCCCCTGCGGGCGATCAAGGCTATGTTTGGGCACACTCGCGCCTTGCCCACTTTTCCTTCCTTCCGGCCGGCTCTGGCACTGGATCGTATCTGGATTCGACCCACCGGTCGGCTCAGATCAATCGCCGTGCACCAAACTCGCCTTTCCGCACGAGCCTCGGATCACCTGCCGCTCAAGGCGGTCGTTGAATGGGATTCGGAGGAAAACACGGACGGGTAGGCCGTAAGCCTACCCGTCGAAGGTGGCGCTTTCCAGGACCGTCACTGCACCGCAGACTCAGGTGCGCTTGCCGCAACCGACGCGTCCGGCTCGGCCATCAGATCCGGAATGGAGGTGTCCATGACTCTTAGCGCGCGTCCCTGGTCGTCCAGCCTGAGCGCGATGCGTGCCCCGACGATGACGTTCTCGAACAGATAGGCCTTGGGGACGTCGAAATAGATGGGGCGGCCCAAATCCGTTCTCAAAAGTCCCCGTCCCGTGTCTAAATCCAGCTTAAGCAGGGTGCCGGAAACCAGATGCAAAGGACCGTCTGCGCTTTCGGCCGCCACAGGAGGCGGCTGGCTCATGACTGCCGCGAGCCCAACGCCAAGCAAAGCCATCATGAATGTTGAGGGTGCAGTGCGATTGATCATAGCGTCTCCTTCCTTCGCCTATGCCGTCAGGTTGAACGGCAAGGCTCATCGCGCTTAACGACTAGGCGGAAGGTCCCAAAGGGGCCTTTGATCAGACCGCGGACGACGAGTGGCAATAAGACAAAGAGGGATAGCACGAATGCCCCGATCAACGGAACGGCCAACGCCCAGTAGGAGGGATCGGTACGTGTGAGCTCTGGGAGAATGCTGAGGACGATGATATTGCCGAGAAATAGCGTGAGCACAAACCCTCCAATACCCTGCCAGAGAATTCTCCAGCCTACAGCAACCATTTCCCAGTAGCTCAGCTTCATAGTTGACTTCACGTATCGCTTGAACGTCTTCCTCGCTTACGGCGGAGGATTTGGCGGTGGCGATGGGGGAGGAGGCTGTGTCGGACCCGGACCCGGAAAAGGTGTCGTTGGCGGAACTGGTGCCGGCGGCGGAGCTGGCTGCGGGTTCGGAAACGTGGGACCGGGACTCGGGTTCGGCGGATCGATAGCACACACTGACGCTACCCAGGCTCCCGACAGGGTTCCCCCCAATATACCTGCGAGCAACAGCGCCGAACCGCGCACCATAACGGTCTTCTCGTTTACGCCGCCTGACCGAACCCGTCCCCATGGTCAGTTGTATCTCCTCGCTTTGGGAGCGAGGGTTGCGAGACGTCCTCGAGCACCTTTCCGGTCAGTTGATGGTCCTGGGTGTGCACTGCAAGGTCTCCCATGGACACAATACCGACCAATTTGCGGTTCTTGTCCAGCACCGGCAATCGGCGGATCTGCTGACCTGCCATCACGGTCGCCGCATGCTCCACGTCGTCGTCCTCGAAGCAGTAGACGACCGAGGGGGTCATTGCCTCTCCGACGAGCACTGCCTTCGGATCGCGAGTGGCGGCGAGCACTCGGACAACCAAGTCCCGATCTGTCAATATTCCCACCAGGCCCTCTTCATCGCACACTGGGAGGACCCCTATGTCGAGCGTCTTCATCACTGAGGCGGCATCCTCGGTCGTTGCATCCGGTGAGATGACTTCTGCCTGCGGGGTCATCACATCTTTGATTCGAAGCATTGCAGCTCCCTCCTTTCAGATCAGGCCATTGCTGCTGCCATGTCCCGGCAGGCAGCGGCACAACGCCGGCATTCGACGGCGCAGTCGCCGCAGAGCGGGTGGTGGGGCGAGTGCTGCTCGCAGACGCTGGCGCACCGGTCGCAAAGCTCTGCACAGGCACGGCAGAGCAGCTCCGTGGAAGGAGACAGCCGGCTCATCCAACGGGTCGAGAGGGCGCAGAAATCGGCGCAATCCATACAGAGCCTGATGCAGAGGTCTTGAAGCTCCTTATGGCTGCCCCCTTCCATGCCGATCATGTCGTCGGCGCAGCGGTCGCAGATTTGCGCGCAGGCAGCACAAGCCTCAAGACAGTGCTGCATGTGCGGGTTGGGTGTTTGATCGTGGTGATGCATAACGCTCCTCTTGCGGTGATCTGTGGTGGCAGGAGAATAGTGAATAGCACGCAAAAGGCAGACCACAACAATAGGGGGCTTAAGGATCGAAAGGCAAAGGGGGCCGTCACGGCACGTTGTTCGCCGAGGACGACAAGCTGTCCCCGCACAGACACTCTGTCTATCATCGAGAGTGATTTTTTGAACACCATACGCGACGCCGTATTCATTGAGCGTCGTCTGCATGGCGTTGTTGTCGGTCGGTATATCGACGACCTTGTACACGTAGCGCTTCGACTCCTGGCCTTGTGCGATGGGTTCGCGCCACACCGTCAGCGATGACAGGGCAATTGCCAACACGAAGACGGCACCACTCAAGAACCGGATAGCTTGGCCGGTCGTGGCTTGTGAATGTCGGCAGCAATATGGCGACGGAGGAATTGCATCCACAACTGTTGCCACACCGGCCAGCGATGCCCTCCCGGCGCGGTCAAGACGTGCGCTGCCGGAAGAGTTGATGCCAGGAGGCGATGGGCGTCGGCAAAGATGTCGTCGTCTCCGAAGGCCAGAAAAATATTCGGCGGAGACGCATTCCGCTCGCCGCGGGACCTGATCCATGACCATACGGTCCGGATCTCATCCGAAGGAGTGATGGTCGTTGTCCATTGGGCCAGTCCACCGGCCAGTACAATCTCCCGGACGACCGTGTCCGTCCCCAGAAATGGAGCAACGGCCACGACGCCATGCACGTCCTGCTGATGGTGGCTGGCATACAGGAGCGCACCCAACCCGCCCATGGAAATGCCAGCCAGCCAGACGGACCGATAGCCGGAGGCGGCGGCGGGGAGGAGGACATCATGACGGAGTTGCTCGAGAATGGTACGGTCGGCGTAGTAGCCATAATGGGCGTCCACCAACAAGACGTCGGCTGCCCACCCGTGAGCACGCACGAGATCGACGAAGCCCCAGTCTTCGAAATCCCTTGCCTCATCGCCGATTCCGGGCAGGCAGATGAGGAGATCGCGCAGCGAGGAGAGCCCTTCGTAGGAGTGCCGTCGAATGTGAAACGGTCGAGGCGTGGGAAGAAACCGGAGCAGTGACGGATAATGCAGCGACAGCCGGGAGAGCGCCACGCGCTTCCACTTGGACAGTCGGTTGGCCACCATGGACGATCACCGTTAGGCAGCCAGTGGCTGCAGGTCTCGAATCCAACCGACTTGATACCGGTGGGCATACGTTCGAAGAAACTCGTCAAATTGCCTGAGGGTGAGCGGGGGAGGCAAGGCGTGCCGCTCGGGGATGGTCCGCAACAGATCGTCATGATACCGGGCGTAGACGGCAAAATCGCGTGGGAACGACACCGGGTCGGCCCCGATGAATTTACTGCGGAGGGTCGCCTGCTGAATGAGGCCGCTCCAGTCGGCAATAGAGGGTAAACCGATCGAATCGACGCCGTGGGAAAACAGGGTCAGATAAATTTCCTCGAAGACCCGCGTCGAAAGGTAGGAGTGGAGCGCGGCAAGCGATCCCTCGGTATTAAACACCATCCAAAACGGAATTGAGCCCGTGCCCAAGCACCAATAGGGCTCCATCAGGATGAACGAATCCACGAGGAGGCGTGTGGAGGACAGCCCGCGCCGCTCGTTCCACCAGCGATGAAGATCGGCGACCATCGGACTCATCGCCTCGGGCTCCTCGAAGACCAGACGGCGCACCGAACAGGCGCGTTCCGCAGCATACGCCAGAACCTCGTCGCCGAGCGAGGGAGCGAACCCCCATTCGGCTTCGGGCGCCTTCCGATCCGCTTCGGGCGGATCCCACTTCGTGCGGTGTGAACGATACCGGCGCAGATATTCGGCGACGCGAGGACCGCCTCGATGCATTTCCTCACGCGTGGCGCCTCCCAGTGCGCCGAATTGAAAGAGATGACGGCCGCCGCAATCGGTCACCGGCCATGATAGTCGGCAATCCACGAGCACGATGGTGCCTCCCGGTTCCAGACATTGATCGAGGAATGTCCGATAGGTCTCTCCCAACGAGAGCTTCTTCAAACGAAAATAGCTCATCCGGCGGACCATCAGGCGGTCTTGGACGGGATCGTGCATATGGTGGAGCTGCAATCCCGGATTGCGTTCGAGTACAGTGCGCGCTGGTTCCAGACCCCATCGGAGTTCGTCTTTGGGGTCGTCGGGATGGACACCGGACCGTGCGACCGGGACGAGAAAGGTTTGGGGGAGCCAGGGAATTCCCAACGCCGCCCAGAGATGGGTGGCGGCGCCGTTCGAAGATCCAATGGCCACAGCGGGATAGCGTCGTTTGGGATATTGATTGACCGCCCAGCGCGCCAGATCGGTTTCGGTGACGCGGTCGAGTTGGCGCGCGGCAATCGCCTCAAACCAGCCGCTCCATATATAGACTTGCTCCTGCAGGAACGATGGCAGCTGGTTGACCATGGCGGAAAGTCCCTTGACGGCCGGCCTGGCCCACGGCGGAACGGCTCCCAGCATAGGGAAATCCCTGCCATGTAAAAAGCGGCCGAGCGCCGAGAGCATTGCCGACGCAGAATCGAAATCTGCCAGATAACTTGGTTTGTCCGACATGTCACAACCGTAAGAAGGGTCGAATGGCATCGATGAAAATCGCCGGCGCCGTGTAGTTGATCGTGTGGGCCAATCCGGGAAGCACGAGCAGATGTCCTTTTGGCAGCAACCGCACGATCCGTTCGGCCCAGCCCTGCGGAACCAGGACATCGCGGGAGCCTCGGACGACCAACGTCGGTGCGCTGATGTGAGGCAGCTTCGACTCAAGGCGATCAGACAAAGCCATGCGCACGGTGGCGGCAATGCCCCGCCAGCCCGCTCTCCAGTAGTCGCGGAGCATCAGCCTTCCCAGTCCGGGCGATTCAATCCGGGAATTCTTCATGAGACGAAGTACCTGCGTGCCCAGCGACCGGGCGGCGGGATCGATCGTCGGCCCTTGGAGCACAAGTCGCTGCACGAGTTCGGAATACCGAATGGCAAAGTCCACGAGAATCTGACACCCAAAACTATTGGCGATGAAATGCGCACGGGACAGCTTCAACTGCTGCATCCACTCGGCGAGACAGTCTCCGAGATGATGCAGGTCGAGGTGCGGCGGCCGGTCGCTCAATCCATAACCTGGCAGATCCGGAACATAGATCCTGGCAAAGGGCGACAACCTATTGGCGGCGGGCATCATGTAATCACCGGCGAGCACGAATCCATGCACGAATACGACTGGCGGCGCGGATGGGCATCCGCCGACTCTCGTGTGGACGCGCCCCATATGCAACGGGACACTGATTTGTTCCCACTGGACGTTCATATCTGCTCATGCGTCTTTCAGCGCGGATGGCATGACTGCCGCAATGTGACGCCACGTGGCCCAGCACACCACACTGGCAAGCACGAGATGCAACAGCGTAAAGGTCGCCGTAGGATCCACATAGCCGATTCTGCGGCGGTCATCAGTAAACACATCGCGATCCCGAGTGCGGCGAAGATGATGTGAACGCCCAGGGACATCGCTATCTGGTTGCACGCCGCAAGCAGCTCCGTCATCGGGTCACAGGCTCGTCAAACAATTGGGCCGACACCGCGGAAGCGGGTCGAGGCATGAGCCGTGGGACGCCATTGGATCTCGAACGGGCCTGAAACCACCAGGCCGCGAGTCCCATTCCGGCCAAGGCCAGCCACCCGCGATGCTGATTCATCCAGGCTTGCACGCTGTAGTCGAGCGCCCGATCGCTGAATTGTCCGCGGGCGCCATAGTCACCCGGCAAGGGGCGGTAGAGGTTGTCCGGACGCCCCGGTTGCACCGGTTCTTGCGTTTGTTGCGATTCATATCCGATAGAGGCGAGGTAATGGTCGAGTGTGCCGGGGATGAATTTATCTCCGATGATCGCTTGGACGGTCGGGAAGCCGACAGCGAACGCTCGGCGACGGTGATGTGCCGCCCAATAGACGGCGCGCGCGATGACTTCTGGCTGATAAATGGGGGGAACCGGCTGAGGGTGGCGCGGCATGCGCGTCCTGATCCAGGAGAACTGCGGGGTGTTCACCGCCGGCAGCTGCACGCTCGTGAGATGAACTCGACTGCCGTCGTGGATGAGCTCGGATCGAAGCGATTCCGTAAAGCCTTGCACGGCGTGTTTGGCGGCGCAGTAGGCGGACTGCAACGGAATTGAGCGGTAGGCCAGTGCGGAGCCGATCTGGACGACAACACCACGATTACGCGGGACCATACGCCGAAGCGCTGCCAGCGTGCCATAGACATAGCCGAGGTAGGTGACGTCTGTCACGCGGCGATATTCGTCCGCGTTCATTTGAAGGGCCGGAGAGAGGACCGAGACCATCGCATTGTTGATCCAGATATCGATGGGTCCCAATTCCTGCTCAATGCGTTCTGCCGCCTCGTCCACCGCCCGGTCATCGGAGACGTCCGTGGGGATCTCAAGGGCACGACCGCCTAGGCGTTCCACATCGAGCCGCGCGCCTGCCAATCCGTCACGACTTCTCGCGAGAAGACCCAAGGAGTCCCCATGCTTAGCGAACTCGCGCACGATCGCTCTTCCGACACCGGCGGACGCGCCTGTCACGACGACGACTTTGGTTCGTCCTGTTCCTGGTTCCCTCATTGCTTCGCGGCTCCCCTCATTGCTTCGCCGCTCCCACGGTGGTGTCTTGTCCTTGGTACGGTTGGTGACCGACGCTGACCCATATGGAGAGAATCAGCAGCACCAACAGCAGGTAAAAGGCCACACGAAACGCGTCAAGATACGGTGTGCTGAACACGCCAAACGCATACAAGGCGAACACAATCACCGCTGTGAGCAAGAGTCCTGTCAAAAACATCATCATGAGAACCTCCGTATCATCCGGCGCTTTGCCACTTTCCCTTCGGCGCTCTACTCGCCCCTGGCAAATGCGATCGTCGTGAACAGAGTGTTTGGTGCCTGACGATGATGTGTGTTGCACGACAAGCAGTTCATCGAACTCAATGAGGCCGGCGCTGCGCCGAAACCAGTCGATACGGGCCGACCGGCGACTGGGAGACTGGGAATGAGGGTGCAAGCAGGGTGCCGACGGGATGCGGTCGTGCTGTCTCTCACTCAACCTTCGTCGTGTACGCCACTGATCGGCTGGACCTTCTGTCCATGTCCAGACAATTTGTCTGGACAATGTAGAGGCTGATCTCCGCAAGCTGGGGAAATCCCGCATCTTCGAAGCGGCCCACGATTTGCACGAGGGTCCTGAATGAGTCGAACGAAGGGCCCCTCGATCTCGCGGCATCCTTCCGAGGCATGTGGTGATGGGCCAGTTGCTGCGTCAAATTGGCGTCGTGATCGGGCTAACGGTCATTCTGACGTTTCCGGTGACCGTGGTATCCGGAGCCGGGTCCCAGAAACAAGCCGATCATGATCATACGAACCGTATGGCCGTGACCGGTGACAAGGGGCATGTTCGCGGAGCAGTAGAGGATCTGAGCCGGCACGTACAAGTTTCGTCGGCAATGCGGGCACACAGGCTAGACGAGAGGTGATTATATGCACAAGCGTGCAGCCAGCGCTGAGAAGAAATCATTCGAAACGCCGGCAGAGGGAGGACCAGCTGCTGATCGAGGCGAGGCCGGCTTGCTGCCGTCGTCGAGGGAGTATCTGAGCCAGATGGCAAGTGATTGGGTCGAACGGCGAATTCCTACTAATAACAGGAGGGCTTTCATGAAGACTACAATGCTGACGATGATGATTTTGGCCTTGTTGACCTGTTTCGTGATGACCGGTCCGGTTCCTGTCATGGCAGAGCCGTCAGGGTCCACCACGATGGGCGGAGGCGGCATGCCGCAGGCTGACAAAATTCCGCATGACAAGCAAACCGATCTCACTCCCGGGCAGCCAGGCGTTCCCGACGAATATGCGACAACGCCGGTTCGTCAGGGCAAACTGAAGGAAGTCACCGACAGCAAGTGGTTGAATCAGCCGGTGACCAATACCCAGGGCGAACAGCTTGGCAAGATCACCAAGGTCCTGAAGGACGAGCAAACGCAGAACATCGAATACGTGATGTTCCAGTTGAAGGATGCTCAATCGGCCCGCCCTCTGCCCTGGAGCAAGTTCCAGGAAAAGGGCGACAAGCTGGTGCTCAATGCGACCAAAGAGGAACTGCTCCCCAGTGTGAGTTCAAAGGATGCGAAAGATATGTCGCCGGATTTGGCGATGTTCATGGATGAGATCGAGCAGAAGCGAAATGAGCCTAAGGGAGCGGGCGGCGGCAATGAGGCCAAGGCTGGCGATCCTGGTACGCTGTCCGGCGCCGCGACAATGGGTGAAGACGCGACAGGCACGCATCGGTCGGCCCCTGCGACCCCCGCGCCCGGTTTCGAACACGACGCCGACAAGGCGAAGAAAAAGTAACTCGCACCCAGGCCTGGTCCCGCCCGATCGGCATTTGTTCCGGTCGAGGCGGGGCAAGGTTCCTACCCTGTATCCCCCCTCTTGTTGTGTGTAAGAACGGCGAAGGAGTTTTTGTCCGGCGACGGGCTTAGTTGTCTGAACGTCGGCGGAGTGTCGCTATGAAGCAGCCACCATCAAGCGTTTTCGTCCATTTCATGCGGCCTGTCTCTTGCACATCTTGGTGATTGTTTCTTGCGCATCACTCAGCGGTCGTACACTTCAATCACGTGTTACACATTTTCATGGAGGGAAACACAATGAAAGGACATCGCATCATCCTTGGGTCTGCTCTGTTGATGCTTGCCGGCTGTCAAACCATCGGCGGAGAGAGCTTGCCGACGTTGACCCGTACGGGCGAAGTGAAGGACGTGGTGATTCGTGAGACTGCCGAGCCTGCATCAGTGACGGTCAATCCCGGCGATGAGGTTCGTTGGATCAATAAACGCCAGGACAATGTCAAGGTGATTTTCTTGAATCCAATGACAGAAAACCTCTCGTGCCAGCGCAACTTCGGTGGTCTGCTGGGATTTGGAACCAAGCGCAATGAATATTCGGCCAAATTGGGGCCCAATGAAACGGCTAGCGTCTGTTTTCGCGATCCGGGTGAGGTGAGGTATGTGGTACGAGCCAAGTCAGGTGATCCCATAGGCGAGCAAAATATCGCTGGCAACATCATGATCGGGAGGGACATGGCTCGTGAAGCGCCTGTCCAGAAGGAGGACCGCCGGACTTCAACTAGTGAAGAGCGTAGCGCGGCACGTGTTGACGAAGAACCAGGGACCGTTCGCTAGGAAACTGCCGAGGCCACGACTGGGGGCGGACCCTAGGGTGAGCTAGAGAGTTCACTAATGTCCCTAGTCGTGGCCTTATGGTCTGATGGGCACAGACGGGGTCCTCTCATGTCAATTGTGAAGGAGGCGTCATGCTGCAATTAGTCCAGGACTGGTATGTCGCACGCGAAGTCAATCACGACGAGAGCTTGACTGAAACGCTGATGGAGTGGTTCAGCCGCCGGCCCTCCTTGCGTGACGTGACGGTGTTTGTTGCGGAGGGTGTGGCGACGCTGCGGGGTTCAGTCCCGACGAATTGGGACAGGGCGCTGGCGATCGAGTTGGCGTGGGATGCGGGAGCCGAGGATATTCAGGACGATCTAAAGTTGACACGACCGCTGGCCGCCTAACCGCTACCGCCTATTTCTTTGACCGGCATCGAGAGCGGCTCGATGCCGGCATTCCCTTTACAACAGCATGCGCCGGAATCGACAAGGGAAGGGTTCCTCTTCTCCCTGGTAGGCGCGAGGTGTGACATAGCGATGCGATTTGCTGCAGTCGCCATAGATTACGACGGAACGCTAGCCCAAGACGGTCTTGTCGATTCCTCGACGGCCGCCGCGCTTGAACAGGTGGTGGCCTCGGGGCGGAAGTTTATTCTCGTGACGGGACGCATGCTGCGTGAACTGTTACCGCTCTTTCCGCAAGCCACGCTGTGCGCCAGAATCGTTGCTGAGAACGGCGCCGTGTTGTATCGTCCTGCGACCCGCGACCAACGTCTTCTCGCGGACCCGGCCTCTGCCGTCTTGATCGACACCTTGACGCGAAAAGGGGTGACTCCGCTCGATGTGGGCGACTCCATCATAGCGACTGTGAGGCCACACGAAGTACCGATCATGGAAGCGATTCGGGATCTGGGACTCGAACATCACGTCATCTTCAACCGGGAGTCGGTCATGGTCCTGCCTCCTGGCATCAACAAGGCGACCGGCTTGGCTGCAGCGCTGGATGAACTGCAGCTGTCGCCCCACGAAGTTGTCGGCATCGGGGACAGCGAAAACGACCATGCCCTGTTTCAAACCAGCGAGCTGGCCGTCGCGGTGGCCAGCGCGGTGCCCACGTTGCGTGACGCAGCCGATTGGGTGACCGCTCGAAGCAACGGTGCCGGTACGAGCGAAGCGTTGCTTGCCCTGGTTGCAGACGACATGGCGGGTCACGCCAGACGGCTCACCCGCCACCGCATCACGCTGGGGTCACGACAGGGAGGTGACTCAGTGACGATGTCTCCGGTAGGGGAAAATCTGTTGATCGCAGGCACGTCCGGCAGCGGAAAATCGACCTTGGCACATGCCGTCCTTGAACAGTTGGTCGACCAGGGCTATCAGAGCTGCGTGATTGATCCAGAGGGCGATTATCCCTCGATGGAAAAGATGATCATGTTTGGGAATTCGCAGCGAGGCCCTACGGTGGTCGAGGTGATGACTGCCCTGGAAAATCCCAAGGCGCAGGTCCTCGTCAACCTCGTCGGACTTTCCCTTGAAGACCGTCCAGCGTTCTTTTTGGAACTGCTGCCCAAACTGCAAGAGAGGCGAGTGCGCACAGGGCGGCCTCATCGGATCGTAGTGGATGAGGCGCATCATCTCATGCCGAAACGCTGGCCCGCGATGCCGGAATCTCTCGAGGACCTTCACAGCATGATCTTCGTTACCGTTCACCCTGATCGGCTCGCGCCTCAAGTGCTCGATTCTGTCGATCTGGCCGTAGCGCTGGGCCACGAGCCGGCCTCAACGTTACAGCCTCTGGGGCATCATCGTCGTTCTCGCCGGATGATCGCTGTGAATGAGTTGAAGCCGGGCGAAGCCCTGTTCTGGCAAAGAGCCGAAGATCTGCCGCCCGAGCCACTGCTGATGGCGGTTCCGCGCGCCGAACGGCAACGGCATCGGCGAAAATATGCGGAGGGGGAACTGCCTCCTGAGCGCAGTTTTTATTTCCGAGGTCCCGACGGCAAGCTCAATCTCCGTGCGCAGAATCTCATCATGTTCCGTCAGCTCGCGGATGGCATCGACGACGAGACGTGGCTCCATCATCTTCGGCAGGGAGATTATTCTCGATGGATGAAAACGGCCATCAAGGACCCTTCGTTAGCGGAGATTGTCCATGAGGTGGAGGACATGCCGGAACTTTCCGCGCACGAGAGCCGGCAACGCGTGGCCACTGCGATCCAGGAGCGATACACCTTGCCGACGACCGGAATCTAAATGGTGTAGAAAGGAGGGCGTATGCGCACACTCTTGATTCTTCTGTTTGGTGGGTCGGCCCTGATGGTGAGCGCTTGTGCGCAGGAACAGGGTAAAAGTTATTGGTTACGTCACGCCCCCGTCACACTCTCGCAGGCGGCAGATATTGCCGAAACCAACGGACCGGGTCGAGCCGTAGGAGCCGAATTGGGTCACTCAGGGAACCGAGTGTTTTATGAGGTCGAGATCATTAACACTGTGAATGAGTCACGGCGTCTTCGCGTCGACGCGGAGAGCGGCAAAATCGTCAAGCGGGATGATTGAATTTCCTGCCTCTTTGTTCCGAACGCTCCATGTGATCTGCAGCCGCGAGCATCTCTGTTTCATCGACACGCGCACGGTTCACCATCAATCCGAATTCCCGTGGATGATTTCCCTGTTCTATGTGTGCCTGCAGACAATCACCGAATAGGAGCCGGCGGAATCGGTTCGGGGTGCGGCGGTGGAACCGGAGAGGGGGGGATGGGCCTTCCAGGAGGGGAGGGAACAGGAGCGGGTGGAATCGGCCGAGGATCACCAGGCTCTGCGTCGCCGGCTTGCGCAACGGCTAGTCCAATGCATAGCAGCACGCTCGCGGCCCATAGGAACACTACGGGAGCGCGTCGGACGATTGACCGGCCTTCTCTACGCTGCGAAGGCTGGATAGGCGGCCTGAGTTTGTCGGAGGACATGAGGTGCAGGTTTTGGGAGACCACAGATCGCGGACCTGATCGTGTTGAGCAGGTCGGAGTGATCGAACGGTTTCTCGAGGATGGCATAGGCCGGTTCAAGCAAGCCGTGAGCCGTCTGCCCCGTCAACAGCACATCGCTGGTCGCCAAAATGACTGGCAGATCGGGCCACATGGCTTGTGTGAGGTCCAAGAGCTCCAGGCCGTCCATTTTGGGCATATGATAGTCGGTCAACAGCACGTCATAGCGCCGCTTCTTGAGCGAGTCGAGGGCCTCGAGCCCGTCGCTCGCTTCGTAGACGTTGTACCCGGCTGCGCCCAATACCGTGCAAATCAGGATCCGCACAGCATCGTCGTCCTCGGCGACGAGCACTCGCTTACCGTAACCGTCCATCGAAGGACCCCCTTGAGAAGAACCCCCTCGCCATGGAAGAGATCATTTGACTAAGGGAAAGCAAAGTCCGGACCTTGAAACGGCGTCAAATCACGTGAACTTGGCTGGGGTTCAGCAGGCAGACCCAGGAAAGGATCCCTATGATCAGGACGCCCTGTCCAGGGCAGGACAAGATGTCCTGCGTCAGCAGGGAAAACCGAAATACCGGAGTTTTCTCAGCAACGTCTTGCGATGGATGCCCAGAATCGCCGCCGACCTTCCGAGATCCTGGTTATGCGCTTCGAGCACGCGGAGGATGTGGTCCTTCTCGAGTTCGGCCAGCGTCACCCAGCCTCGTGCTTGGGCGGCGGCCTGCACAGTGGCACTTTGAATGTTTTGCGGCAGGTCCTCGGGGAAGATCACAGGGTGGGGCGTCAGTGCCAGAGCACGTTCGATCGCATGCTCCAACTCGCGAATGTTCCCCGGCCACCAGTACCGGTTCAGCAACGCCATGGCCTCAGGCGAAATCCCGGTCACCGGCGGTGATTTTTTCCCGCCGTACATCTGGATAAAATATTGGGTCAACAGCGGAATATCTTCAGCACGTTCGCGGAGGGGGGGAATGATGATGGTCACGACATTCAACCGGTAATACAAATCTTCACGGAACGTCCCGGCCTTGACCAGCTGCTCCAAATCCTTCTTCGAGGCAGCCACAATACGGACATCGATGGTCATGGGACTTGTACTGCCGACCCTCCTGATCTCCCGTTCCTGAATCACCCGCAGGAGCTTGCCTTGAAGCACGGGCGAGAGGTCGGCGACCTCGTCGAGGAAACACGTACCCAGATGGGCTTTTTCCAGCAAACCTTTTTTCGAGGCGACGGCACCGGTAAAGGAGCCGCGCTCGTGCCCGAACAACTCCGATTCCAGTAGCGTTTCCGCGAGAGAGCCTCCATCGACGGCCACAAAAGGCCCGGCGCTCCTCGCGCTGTTGGCATGTATCGCCCTGGCAATCAACTCCTTGCCTGTGCCGCTTTCGCCTTGAAGGAGAACGGTGCTTTCCGTATTCGCGACGCGCGCAATCGACTTGTACACGGACACAATGCCAGGGCTGCTGCCGACCAGATTGTCGAAGCGGTATCGGTGTTTGAGCTGTTCTTTCAGCGCCTGGTTTTGCCGCGAAAGATTCTTGTGGTCCAGGGCTCGCCTGACCACCAGCCGGATGTCGTCAACGATGAAGGGTTTACTCAAATAGTCGAATGCGCCGGAACGGAGGCCATCCACGGCGGTCTTGAGCGAGCCGTACGCGGTCATCAGGATGACCGGCACGTCCGGGTGCCGAACCCGGAGTTCGGCCAGCAGCCCCATACCATCCAGATCGGGCATGTGAATGTCGGAAATGACCAGATCGGGAGAACGGCTGTTGATTCGATCGAGCGCGGTCTTGCCGTCGGCCGCGGTGTCCACGTTATAGCCTTCTTTCGAGAGAATTTCCCGAAGCAGGGTCACCGTTTCTTCGTCGTCATCGACGACAAGGATCTGAGCAGGATCGTCCATTAATGGGTTCCTTTGTCGACTGCAGGCACGCGCTCTGCTGCAGGCAATTGAATGGTAAAGGTCGTTCCTTTGCCGGGCTCGCTATCGACGGTGATCCGCCCGTCGTGAGCCCTCACGGTTTCCTGCACGATGGCCAACCCGAGACCTGTCCCCCGTCCGGCCTGCTTGGTGGTGAAAAAGGGTTGGAAAATCTGTGCCGAGTGATCCGGTTTGATTCCATGTCCGGTATCGGCGATTTCAATGGCCACCCCGCCGGCCTGATGCAAGCCTCGGCCGAGGGTGACGGGATCAGCCAGCGCTGTGCGCAGACAGAGCGATCCGCCGTCGGGCATGGCTTGAAGGGCATTTTCTATGAGATGGTTGAACGCTTCCTGCATGTGCTGGCGGTCCGCCTCGACCAATGGGAGGTCCGCGGTCAGTTCGGTGATGCAAGCCACGTGCTGGCGCTCGCATTCGGTTCTGAACAGACTCGCGCACTCCCGCAGACAGTCGTTGAGGTCGATCTTCTTCCGCACCGGCGGCGCACGCCTGGTATACAGCAGCAGGTCCTGAATGATGCGTGACGTCCTCTCGATCTGGGCTTCTACCGTTTGCAAGCGCCCTCTGACCTTGGAAGGGAGCGACGAATCCTCCATGAGCAATTGCACGTGGCCGGAGAGCGCGGTCAGCGGCGTGCCAATTTTGTGGGCAACGGTGGCAGCGAACTGACCGATGGCCGAGAGCCGCTGGGCCCGCGCGGCCGCATGCTGTGCTGCCGAAAGCATTTCGTTCGTGCGCGCGAGAGCTTCATTTTTCGCGCGCAATTCCTCGCTCGTATGGCGCAAATCGGCTTCTGCCTGCTTGCGATCGCTGATGTTGCGTGCGACGACGGCGAGGCCGGAAATCGTTTTATCAGAGCCCATCACGGCAAACGCCTGTACATGCAGCCACTCGGCATGGACGTCGTTCTGCCGGCATTGAATTTCGTAGGCCAATGGTTTTCCCGTCTCCCGAAGCTGTTGGAACCGGTCGGCCGGCAGGCCGAGCGAAACCCACAAGGAGGCCGGCGGCTCGACGCTCAAGAGGGCATCGCGCGATGGGCCAAAGAGCCGCACGAACGCGTCATTCACCTCGAGGAGCCTCCCGTCGAACGTGGCGTAAGCGATGGCATCGTACGAGGAGTGGAAGATGCTTTGGAACCGTTCCTGCACCTCGTGAAGCGCCGCCTCCGCGCGCGCCCGGCCGTGCTGTTCCAACAGAAGGCGATAGCGCCCTTCGCTTTCACGCAATGCCTCTGCGATTCGACGGTACTGCAGAAGAAACAGACCGGTGAAGAGCAGCACGACAAGCCCGAGCCCGCGGTTAATCAAGGCCAGCTCGTAGGAAATTCCTTCCTTTGAGTCGAGCATGCCGATGAGCAACAGCCCGCTGCTGATGCCCAGTGCGACGCCGGTGTATTGAGGCAGAAGCTGCGTCGTCAGAACGACCGGAACGAGGTACAGTAACCAGACAGCGACCCCCAACGGCAGGATGCGGTCCGCGGCGAACGTCGCGAGCGTCACCGTCAGGAGAAGGATGATCGTTACGGCCATCCTGCTGCCTCTATCGATACGTTCTGGTCTTTCGGTGTCGGTTGTCATGTCTCCGTTCGGGACAAGTTGTCCAGGCACATTGTCCGATCCAAAAGTGAAGTATGACTCTTTTGTGGGATTCTTCGTCGTAATTTCAATGATCTATACCCGAATCGCACGCCTGGCAGTCTTTGTGCTTTCCCAGGGGATGAGCGATGGCGGACTGAGACAGCGTACCGCCGGGCAATAAACCTTTCCTGAAGAAGGAGACGCCAGCATGAGCTGTGAGCGATGCGGAGGTTTCAAGGTGTTCGATTACTTTGACGGTCCGTTTCATTGCAGCGGATATCGTTGCATCAACTGCGGCGCGATCACGGACATGCGGATTGCCATGGCGACGCAGACGAGGACAGTCGTTCCACCTCGGCGGACAAAACCTGTCCGGGGCACATCACTTGGTACGCCCCAAGCCGGGGCTACTCATCCGGGTCAAACAGAACACCAGCCATGAATCCACACCCCGCCCCGACCGTGCCGGTTGTTGACGCACGCTGGCACGGCGGAGGGTTCCTGAGCTGAACAGCTTCGGAACCAATGTTGGCGTATTTGGAATCTTCTGGTCAGGAGCTTTCATGGGAAGCCTCCATTCGGATTCCACCGATTCCCCGGATACTTAAGGCCAGTGTCCTCGAAGACTAGGGGGGAGTACACTGGGACAACCCCTAGGCCCAATTCTGGATCCTCACTTTCGCGATCAGTGCAGGCCCGTTCAAACACACAGTCGAGCCATGGGGCCGAGCGGTATTGCCGTGACCGGTCGTCCGGCCAAAGTGCGGCGATGACCCGAAAAAGCGCGTTCACGGTTCTCTCTTCCGCGAGGGCCCACCAGGCCAGATGCCCGGGCGGAGTGAAGACGACTTGGTCCGGCACACACGTGGCCAGCCGAAATCCGTAGGATTCCGTCAGATACTCGAGCTGGGGGGCTGAATAGCCGTACAGATAGGGAAATGTCAGCAGATTGTTGCAGGCCAGTGCTACATCGAACGGTCGGCGACATCTCCGAGGCAGAAGAGAGCGTATCCGCAGCATCCACGCGAAACAGGCGCCGTTCGGCACGCGCAACACCAAAACGCCGCCATTGCGCAACAAGACCACAGCCTGTTCCAAGAGGGGACGGGGGTCCGGCAGTTGATCGAAGGTGTTCCACACCACCACCGCGTCGAATGACCCTGGCGTGAATCGCGCCTCGTCGAGCGTGCCTTCGAAAATTGGAAGCCCGCGCTCGCGACAAAATGCCGCCACATCGTGGCCCGGATCAACACCGACCATGTCCCAGCCTTGCGTTTGGCCTTCCAGCAGAAAGCCCCCGACAAAACTGCCGACTTCCAGGATTCTCGGCCGTGACCGTTTCGCGCATTGAGCCAAGTACCTGGCCAGCAGCGGTACTTTCATCCTCGCCCAACGCTGCTGAGTGGCGAGCTCGGCGCGAAGATATTCGTCATCATATCGTTCTGTCGTGTAGGCCTTGGTGACGGCCTGGGCGGGTGGACGGGGATTGCGATACAACAGGCCGCAGTCCGTACAGGTCACGATCGCGGTCGAATAATCCTGAGTAAAATGGACGCGGTCGGTGGCTGTGGCTGTAGTCTGTCGGGACCAGTGGCTGCGATAAAACGACTCGAGAAATTGATGCTGCGCCGCGATATCCTCGGCGGAACACACGAGACGGAAATGGCCGGACCCGCAGACCTGGCATGCAATCCGCACACGGGGCTGTCGTTCAAGATCGATTGCGCCAGCGCTGTCTTTCCCTGCGATGGATCGCATGTCTCTCCGCGGCTAAATCACACTCTAGGCGTCAGTTTCTCACTCGCCAACTGGGCAGAACCCAAGAACGTCGATTCCTCGCCTCCGAAAAGCCGGAGACCCGAGGCCTGTTGAAATGAAGGCAAGACAAAAAAGAAGGGAGCGAATATTTTACATTCGCCAGGCGAAAACTAGGGAACCACCTAGTGTGTTCGCTGTGGCGTTCGCGGTAGCGTCCTCTTGGTTGAACCCCTTAGGAGAGGAGGAGAACATGAATCGATTGCCCACAGCTTCTTCTTCTTTCACCCCAAACTATGCCGGCATGTCGAGCGACATCACCGGGAAGATTGTCCAGATGGTGAAGCACCGACAGGCGTGCGACATGGAAGACTTACTGGAGGCGTGTTCCTCGTACACGTGGAATCAAGTTTTCCTCGAAGTCGACCGCTTGAGCCGGACCGGTGAACTGCGTTTGTTTTCCAAGCGGGCCGGAAAGTACACCGTCACGCTTCCGGCCGCGTAACACGACACATTCCTTCAGTCCATCGGCAGCACTTTCTGCGGTGCTCGATTGGCATGCTCATAACGCCTGAGTGCCTGCGGTAACGACTGCGCAATCTGTTCCATACGATGATCGTAAGTGAAGTGCAGCAGTACTTCATCACGGCTGCCGTCTTGCTCTCGTTTCATCCGCTCCCAGAGTCCCAATAATTCGCGTGGGTCATAACCGGCATCCGCCATGAGTTTGAGACCCATGTCGTCTGTCTTTGATTCTTCCTCGCGCGTGAACAGTGGCGGCGGCTGGCCTGTCGTACTGACGCAGACCGGTGACACTGGAATCTCGTCCTGGGCCAGTGCATGTATCAGCTCATGGCTCAGGATCGCGGCCAATCCAGATTCGGTTTCGGCAAGGCGGAACGTGCCAGTAGACACCACAATCCCGCCGTCCGGCCGCACAAATGAACGGGACAGCGTAGGAGTATTGTAGACGGAAATCACCCAGCACAAGGCACGCGCTCGCGAACCATAGTCCGATCGCCGTGCCGCTGCGATGAGGCGTGAGGCGACTCGCACAGCCGGTTCAAGAATGCGCAGGTCGCTCACCAACGGAGCACTGGCCGATGGACTCGTCTCGCTTGCTGCGCTCTCCTTCGTGAGAATTCTGATCATGGTCGGCGCATGTACGATAGGGTCTCTGGCACAGGCCTGTGCAGCGATGCAGACCGCAAGCACCCACAAGCCGTAATGACCATACCCTCGCATATGACACCCTAAGGCCGATTTCGCAGACTCCAAAACTGGGGGATCGCCTAGTGGAGGATGCGGCAGGCATACGGTGTAGTGAAACCAAGGGTCACGAGGGTTGCCGGACGGAGGGGACTCATGCGACAGAGGCTCGTGCTGCAACAGCGCGTGTTGACCGCGACTCTGACTCTGATGGCGGTCGTGGTCGCGTGGTCCATGTTTCCCTTGACCCTTCCCGAGCATGCCGTCGCGCTCGAACAGCCCGAGGCTCAGCTCGAGGTCACAGGGACGCTCGCCAAATTGGATCTTTCGGCAGGAAAGGGCATGCTCATGACCGACCTGCAAAAGCCGATCTTTTTCCGCCTCGACCGCCCCGAGCTGTTCGAGCGATTGTCGATTGGAGATCGCGTGACGATGCAACTCGACGACGAAGGACGTGTGCTCAAAGTCATCGAGACGTTGCCGGCGGAAGTGCATGAGCCTCCGCCTCCCTCCAAATAGGATTGGAGCTTCTGTGCTGGCGCTGACACGGGCATTCCTGTGGGCGTCGATCGTGCCGCTGCTTGCGTCCTGTACCATTCCACGCGAAATCACGAGGACCGCCCGCAGCGCCATCGAACAACTGCTTCTGGCAGAAGCCGTCAATCGCAGTGTGCTCGACGTCGCACTGCCGCTCTCAATCGATGAACCTCTCTACATGGAAGTCAGCGGCCTCCAGTTGGGCTACATGACTCCGTTCGTGCCGCTGCCATCGGTATCATCCTCAGGCGAAGCGAATACGATCACTTCGTCCACGAGCGGAGTTTTTTCACCGGCCGGTGATCTCGCCTTCGTCAAAGATGCAGTCGCCGCTCATCTGGGCGTGTTGGGCTACCGCGTTGCCAAGCGTGAAGAAGAGGCGTCCTATCTCGTGCGTGTAGTCGTGCAATCGTTCGGCACCAGTCAATCGATCTCGTTCTTCGGCATGCCGCCAGTTCAAAGCGTGATCATTCCATTTTCGTTGCCGCAATTGACGATCTACCAAAATCTCGCTCAGGACGGGTATGTTCGCTATGGCGTTCAAGTCATCGAACGAGCGTCCGGTCGCCTTTTCTATTCGACTCCCTGGCATAGCCACCGCACCTATCACGATCAGTACACCTTCCTCTTCTTCTTTACGTTCCGTGTCACTGATTTGGAGGAGGCGCCGTAATACTCCTGAATGGTATGATGGCCTAAGAAATGAGTCTTTTCGAACATTGAAATGCGGGTCATCGTACTAGGGGTATCCCTAGTAGGCAGGAGAGGCGACCCGGCCATAGTGTGCTCGCCTATTCCGTGCTTGTAGGTGTGCGCCACATCCGTGTCGGTGGGCACTACACCAGGGGGCGCAATCCGTCAGCGCGACCGATTTATCCATGACATGAAGGATTTGAACGTCGTTCGCTGAACGACGAGAGGGGCATTGTATGACCGCAGAGATGGCCACGATCCTCAACATCGACGATCAGGAACCTGGGAGGTATGCGCGGCGGCGCATGCTGGAGCGTGCCGGCTATCGCGTCATCGATGCGAATTGCGGGGCGGATGCCTGGCGCGTGCTTGAAACAGTGCGCCCCCAACTCGTCCTGATGGACGTGAATTTGCCGGACATCAGCGGATTCGATCTGTGCCGGCGCATTAAGAGTCGGCCGGAGCTCGCCGACATCATGGTCCTGCACGTGTCGGCGTCTCGCGTCAGCGGAACGGATCGCGCGGCGGGGCTCGAGGTCGGTTCTGACGGCTACCTGGTCGAGCCGATCGATGAAAAGGAATTGCACGCCGCTGTCCGCTCGCTCCTGCGCTTGCGGGAACGGCAGCAGGAAAACGAAGGCCTGTTGGCCCGCCTTCGCCGCAGTGAAGAACTGTTCCGTGGTCTGTTTGAACAAGCTGCGGTGGGGATGTGCGTCGTCGGCTCGGACGGACGTCTGTTGCGCGTCAACGATAAACTGTGCAGCATCACCGGGCGCACCGAGCATGATCTCATGAAGCAGGAACTGCGCGACCTGACGTACCCAGACGATCGTGCCGAACACGAAAGCCAGGTGGGAACGCTCCTGCTCGGCGGTATTTCCGAGGTCTCGCTTGAACAGCGTCTCATGCGGCCGGATGGAGACACCATCTGGGTGACGGTCACGCTGTCGATTCAATGGGACGCCGGAGGCCGCATCCAATCCTTGATCGGCGTGATCGAAGACATCGATGCGCGTAAGCGGGCAGAACTCGACCTCAGGACGCATACCGCCCGCCAGCAGCTGTTGAGCAAAACGATGGACCAGCTGCTTCGGGTCGACGACCCGGCCGACGTGATGCAGGACATCTTTACCTCCCTGCGGACCAGCGTCGGCCTGGATACGTTCTTGGATTATGACGTGACGCCGGACAACGGCGGAATTCGCATGTCTGCCTGGGCGGGCATTCCCGAAGAGGCGCTCGAACCCTTGATGTTCCTCGAGTTTGGACAGGCGCTCTGCGGCACGTCGGCCGTGTCGCGAAAGCCGGTGATCGTCGAACGCTTGCAGTCCTCGACCGATCCCAAGGCGTCACGCATGCAAGCCGTCGGCTCCACGGCCTATGCCTGTTTCCCCCTGATCGTCGGCGATCGGCTTCTCGGCACGCTGGCGTTCGCCAGCAGCCACCGCCAAGCGTTCGATCCAGATGACCTGGAATTGCTGGAGGCCGTCTCCAATTATGTGGCGATGGCGAAGGAGCGCCGGCGCCTGCTACATGAGACCAGGCAACGCGCTGAGCAAGTTGCGGAACAGGAAGAACGCCTCCGGTTTGCCACGGATGGAGCCGGCATGGGTACCTGGGATGTGGATTTGCGGACCGGACGGGTCGTGTGGAACCGCCAGAATGCGCTGTTGCTTGGGTACGATGCGGAAGCGTCTCAGGCCTCGATCAAGCGCTGGTGGGCGCTCGTGCACGAAGACGATCGTCCGGCCGTCCGACAGGCGATGAAAAATGCCAGAAACAGCGGAAGCCTCTACCAGGCGGAGCACCGTATCCGTCGGGCCGATACGGGCGAACTGCGGTGGCTCGCTCCCTACGGCCGTATCCATTATAGCGGCGACGGACGTCCCATGCGTTTCGTCGGCGTGACGTTTGACATCACTGAACGTAAGCAGACGGATATGCAGCGGCAGGAATGGACCAGGGAATTGGAGCGTCGTGTCAATGAACGGACGAAAGAGCTTGTCCGTACGCACGACCGCCTCCGCGGACTGGCGCAGGATTTAACACTGACAGAGCAACGAGAACGTCAGCGAATCGCCGGAGAACTGCACGACTACCTCGCGCAAATGCTGGTCGTGACGCGTCTGAAGATGAATCATGCGTCTCAGATGATCGCCCCACATCCCGCATGTACCGTGCTGCAGGAGGCGGATCAACTGATCGATCAAAGCCTCACATACACGCGCACGGTCGTGGCCGAACTCATGCCGCCGACGTTGCGGCAATTCGGATTGGCAGCAGGTCTGCGCTGGTTGGGCGACCGGATGGAACAGCAGGGTCTCATCGTGCATGTCGAGGTGCCGTCGGTGGCTCCTCCGCTGTCGGAAGACCACACCACGATGCTGTTTCAGTGCGTACGAGAGCTGTTGTTCAACGTGCTCAAGCACGCAGGGACCGATCGTGCGTCGATTACGATGGTGGAGGACGGTCAGGACAAGCTCAAGATCGTCGTCCACGACGACGGCGTCGGGTGTGATCCTGTTGCCCTACGAGAATCGGGAGGGGACAAGTTCGGCCTCTTCAGTATCCGAGAGCGGATGGAAGCAATCGACGGATGGATGGATCTGGAGTCGCAGTCTGGCGCCGGCACCACGGTGACCCTCGGCATTACCATCGGCGCCGCCATGACAGAGGAGGCAGCCGACGGCAGTGCGGACCAGCCGATGCTTGCCGCTCAGCCGGGGGGAGCCACGCCGCTCAATGCTAAACAGGCCGTTCTCGAGCGGCCGGTGCGCGTGCTGCTTGTGGATGATCATGCGATGGTGCGGCAGGGACTCCGAAGCATCCTGGATGGGTACCCCAATCTGGACATCATCGCCGAGGCCGGGGACGGAGAAGAGGCGATCACGCTCGCGCGTCTGCTCAAGCCTGATTTGATCGTGATGGACGTCAACATGCCAAGGCTCGACGGCATCGAAGCGACCAGACGAATCCGGGAAGAATTGCCGAGCACCTACGTGGTCGGCCTGTCGGTGAATGAGGCGGAACACATCGTCAAATCGATGAAAGCTGCCGGCGCCGCCGCGTTCCTCACGAAAGAAAGCGCGGCCGATCACTTGTACGAAACGATCGGGGCGGTCACACGAAAGATCAATATCGAATGTTCAATGGATGCCTCCCTTCGGTAGGAACCCATTGGACGTCCCCGCAGTGGAATTGCTCTTTCGATGACCGACTCCACGTTATCATACAACGAGCTGCTGCAAGAAAACGCTTCGCTGAGAGCGCAATTGGCGGAGCGGGAGACCTGCGCTGAACATCGCCGACGGGCGGACGAGCAAGCTCGCATCAGCGAGGGCGTACGACGCGTCGCCGCAGAAACCGCCTTGCGTGAAAGCGAGGCACGGTATCGGACGCTTGCCGATACGATGCCGCAGGTCGTCTTCATCGCCACCGCGTCCGGATTCGTCGAATACGTCAACCGGCCGGGCCTTGAATACATGGGACTCCGGCTCGATGAAGCGATCGGCTTCGGCTGGCTGGGAGCCATTCATCCCGAGGATCGCCAACTCGTGGCCGACCACTGGCTCGAGTGCTTGAACCTCGGAAACACCTACGAGTTCGAGCATCGCCTTCGCCGCGCCGACGGCCGGTATCGCTGGCAATTGGCGCGGGCCGTCCCGATCAGTGGAGACTCGGGAACGATTGTTCGCTGGATCGGGACCTCCACGGACATTCACGACCACCGGCAGGTCGAAGAAGAATTGCGAGAAAGCCGAACGGAAGCTGAGCGCCATGCCCAAGAGTTAGACCGCCTCTACCAGACGAGCCCCGCCGGTCTGGCGTTCATCGATCGAGAACTGCGGTTTATCCGCATCAACCAAACCCTTGCCAACATCAACGGGTTCCCGGTCGACGCGTATATTGGGCGCACGCTCAGGGAAATGCTGTCCCCATCTTTGGCCGATCGACTCGAGCCGGTGCTTCGGCGCGTGGTGGACGAAGGTGAGCCGGCGATGAATATCGAAATGGAAGGGGAGGCCCCGGCCGAACCTCGCAATTTCCGGTACTGGCTTGCGAATTACTATCCGCTGAAGCGACGCGACGGCATGGTCCTCGGCGTGAATGTCGTGGTGCAGGATATTACGGAACGGAAGCGTACGGAGAACGCCCTTCAACAGTCCCATGCCTTCATTCGTCAAATCATCGACACGGATCCGAATTTCATCTTCGTCAAAGACCGGGAAGGGCGGTTCACGATGGTGAATCAGGCGGTCGCCGGCTGGTACGGCACAACAGTGGAGGAATTGATTGGGAAGACCGACGCCGATTTGAACCCGAATCCCACGGAGGCGCTGCACTTCCAGGAAAAGGACCACGAAGTGATCGACGGCCTCCGCGAACTCTTTATTCCTGAGGAAGTCATTACGGACGCCTCGGGCAATCGCCGTTGGCTTCAAACGGTGAAACGCCCGATTTGCAATGCATGCGGCGTGGCCACCCATGTTCTTGGGTTCGCCACGGATATTACGCAGCGACGGCTGGCCGAGGAAGCGTTGCGCCGCAACGAAGAGCTGCTGCGCCTGGTCATGGACAGCTCCCCGATCGCGATGGTGTATTGCGACGATGAGGAGCAGCTGCGCTTCGTCAACCGTGCGTACATTGATCGATTCGGACTCTTGCCGGAGGACGTCATCGGGCGATCCCTCGCCGAGGTACTCGGGCCAAAGGCGTATGAAAGTATCCGTGCCCTTGTGAACGCCGCGCTCTCAGGAATGCGCTCAGACGTCGAAGCCACGGTGCCCTATGAACGGATCGGGACGCGGTATATGCGGTGCTCCTATGTGCCGCACATCGACAATCGCGGACGCACCATCGGCTTTACGGCCGTCGAAGTGGACATGACGGATCGGCGACGCATGGAGGATGCCTTACGGGAAAGCGAGGGGCGGCTGCGCTTGGCGTTGGGGGCGGGCCAGATGGGGGCGTGGGACGTCGATGTGGTGACTGATCTCACACACTGGGACCGGAAGGAGTTCGCCTTGCTGGGGGTGGCGGAGGGCACGGTGGCGCCATCGCCCGATGAGTTTTACCGGCGCGTGCATCCGGAAGATCTGCCGCTCGTGCAGGAGTCGGTGCGGAGGGCCATAGCAGAAACCGGCGCGCTTGAACATGAATTTCGCGTGGTGCGTTCGGACGGAGAAATACGGTGGCTGGCGGCCAAAGGGCAGGTGTTGAATGATCACGAGGGACGGCCGGTGCGCATGGTCGGCGTAAATTTCGACGTGACCGAGCGTCGACGGACGGAAGAACGATTGCGTTCCTTCACCCAGGAACTCGAGGCCCGTGTCGCCGAGCGGACCCTGGAGTTGACGCTGCTGCACGCACGGCTGCGCGCGCTCTCAACCGAATTGAATCTCACGGAGCAGCGCGAACGCAAACGGCTGGCGACCGACCTGCACGACTACCTGACTCAGCTGTTGGCGCTGGTTTGCATGAAGCTCGGTCAGATCAAACGATTGATGCCCCAGGCTGCGCAGTCGGAAATTACCCAGACCGAAAGCGTCGTCAACGAAGCGCTGATCTATACGCGGACGCTCGTGGCTCAGCTGAGTCCGCCAGTGCTGCATGAGTTCGGGCTCCCCGTGGCGCTTCGATGGCTGGCGGAACAAATGATCCGTCAGGAGCTGTCAGTGGAGGTGCGGCAATCAGTCCCTGACAGTGTGCCGCTGCCGGAAGATCAGTCGGTCCTCCTGTTTCAGTCGGTCAGGGAGTTGCTGATCAACATCAGAAAGCATGCGGAGACCCATCAGGCGATGATGACGATCGAGCAATCGCACGGCGATTTGTGTATTACGGTTCGTGACGAGGGGATCGGAGCGGACCTTGCCGCAGCCACCGCGAATCAGCCGTCCGCCAGTTCGTCGAAGTTTGGGCTGTTCAGCATCCGTGAGCGGATGCTCGCGATCGGCGGCCGTCTGGAGATCAACTCCTCGCCTGGACGAGGGATGACCGCATGCCTCATTTTGCCGTTGACAGACGTTCCGGGCGCCGACGAGATTTCATATGAGCCGATCGAAGCGAAGACAACCGGGGAGAGCCGTGTCCAACCAGAGACGCGCATCCGCCTGATCCTGGTAGATGATCATCAGATGATTCGCGAAGGATTGCGCGGGCTTCTCCATGCGCATGAGGACCTGACCATCGTCGGAGAAGCCTGCGATGGGGAGGAGGCATTGTCACTCACCGATAAGCTCAGGCCCGACTGTGTGATCATGGACGTGAATATGCCGCGCATGGATGGCATCGAGGCCACCCGACGCCTCAAGGCGGCCTTTGGTGGGACGGCAGTGATTGGGATTTCGGTCAATGCGTCACGGGAGGTCGAAGTCGCCATGCGGCGTGCGGGCGTGGACCACTTCCTCTCAAAGGAAGCGCCCATCGAGCAGATTTATCGGACCATTCTCGCGGCAACGCGTAAAGTGCGAATGACAGCGACGGCATGAGTGCCGTGCTCGTTGTTGCTGTACGGACTGAGGCACTGGCGCCGCACCCGAGAGGCCGACGCCAATCCCCATCAAGCCTCAGAGAAGATGGACGGCTGCCAGGGGCCTACCTGGGGGCAGACTCCGCAGGTCGGGGCTGCTCTGGTTGAGCCTCTGCACGTTGTTGTAGCTCCTGCTGTTTCTGCTGCTCGCGCTCAGCTCTAATAATGGCGCCGCTGCGAAGAATCATTAGCGTCTTGGCCTGACCGTTTGGAAAAATCCAGGCATCGACCCGGTCACCAGCCTGCACCTGGCCGAATTTCTCGGTTTCGGTCCCGACATGAATTGTGGCCTCTTTGCCGTTCTCATCTTTGACGACGAACTCCTCGCCGTTTATTGAGATGATATCGACGACGAAGTGTTTCGCTTCCTGCATCGCCCCCTCGGCGGTCGAATGGGAAAACAACGTCCACACGCCTAAGATGAGACTGGGTAACCACATCATAAGGTTCCTCCATGGGCAATGCTCGCGACGTACTTCTCGCGAGCATGCTGTGTGAGGGATAAAAAAAGTAAGGGACGGTCTGTTCGTTATGTCACCGGTGGACGCCGTCCCATCACGAAACTCACTGCGGCGAAGATCAAGAACACGACGAACAGCACATAGGCGATCTGTGTGGCCGTCCCGGCGATGCCGGACAATCCCAGCAATCCAGCGATGATCGCGACGACCAGAAATGTGACAGCCCAGCTCAGCATAGCGAACTCCTTTCGTCAGGACCGGTGAAGCGCACGAGGCTGCGGACAAGCAGATTTCGCATCAGACATCTGCAACCTCTCTACCGATACACGGTGGTTTCTTGAGCGGTTTTGAGGCGTCCCTCAACCTCCAGGGCCTCGCGCTCACGATTTGTGTTCCGCAGAATCGCCGCGAGGACTTCCAGGGTCGATACGAACTGTGGATCCCCTTGCGTGACTCGGCTTTCTTCCAAGATAGCCAGGGATTTCTGAATGAGCCGTTCGGCTTCTCCCATTTGTCCCTGGATGGCATAAAAGCTGGAAAGCGTCTTCAACGACAAGGCCGTCCGGGCGTGCTTCCCACCGTATTCCTTGAGATTGATGGCCAATGAACGCTTGAGAAGCGGCTCCGCCTCTCGATAGCGCTCCTGCGTGGCGTAGAGGATGCCGAGGTTTTGGACTGTGGCGCCGACACCGGGATGGTCGACACCGAGGCCTTTTTCACCGATGGCCAAGGCACGGCTAAAGAGCAGCTCCGCTTCCAGCGGTTTCCCAGAGTTGGCATATACGACGGCCAAATCGTTGGCCGCATCGGCGACCCGCAAATCCTCCAAGCCGTATTTCTCAGCCTGTTCCAGCGCGGCGGTCAGCAACCGCTCCGCATCAGCCAACCGGCCCTCATGAAGCGCCTGAAGACCACCCTGTCTCCACGTATTCCACAGCGTATCCTGGCCGAAAGCAAAAGCCGGTATGGCGAATGCTGCGACAATTAGCCAGAGCATTAACTTCCCTACAGGCCGGCTCATGATCGTGCTCCTCATCAGGCGTTCGTCCGTTCTTCCGCCGCACGGGCAAGGGCCAGTTGATCTCGAATCGCCATTTCCATGAGACAGGGATCGCAATATCCGTCGACGATGTCGTATCGCTCGGACCCCAACTGCCCGCGTGCCATGAACGTCGTCGGGTCCACCCATTGGTCCAGCTCAGTGCCGAGCTCCTCGCTGTATGGCTGGATCCTCCAGCATGACGCGCACATAAGAATAGATTTCTGGCCTTCCATGCTTCACGGTACACTGCGGTTCCTGCAGGCACTAACTAGGGCCTCTACCAGAAAGCGACGGACGGAGACCCCAGCAATGCGCCGTCGGTTATGAGGCGAAATCGATAAAAACCTTCTAGGTACGGGAGCTTCGAACCGACGAGACCCCTCGTGAAAATACCGGGGAGAGATTAAAAATAGAGGTGGACGCCGACGCCATACCACGAGGCCCGTTGCGTGTAAAACTGCCCGTCGGGAGACGGGCCGACGTAATACTCTGCCAGTAATTGAATCTGCCGGTCTCCAATACGCGCGTTTTCAAATTGCACCCCGGCCATGATCGATTGTCCGACTTGCCAGCTTGTGCGTTCGTTGCATTGAAAATCGCCATAGGCGACCGGGCGGAGTCTGCCTCCGAGAAACGTACGTGTGCTGACCAATTCAACTCCCCACTGTGTCGTCCCCCGTCCCAGATCCTCAGGAAACCGGTGCACGATGTATCCTCCCCCTCCGTATAGTCGCAGCCAGGGGAACAGTTGGTAAGACAATTTCACGTCGAGCTCTTCGTAGCTCAGATTGATGCGCGTGATGCCGGGATTATTCAGCAGAAACTCATCCCCTAAATGTGAACTCTGGTGCTGGATCCGCAGAAACCCCGACAATGCTCCCTTGCGGTAGCTGCTGAGGAATCCCACGCGATAATCTGCGTTGACGAGATCGATCGAAGCGGCGCTCACGTCGAAGATGCTGAAAACCCCGGCCTGTACCCCGAACTCCCATTCGCCATCCAGGAACGCCTTGTTGCGGTAGATTGCAAAGGTTTCCCCGAAGTCTGCGGCGAAGACGCCGGCGAGATTGAGGCCCTGGGTGAACTGCCGATAGGCGCCTGCGAACTGAGGCCATCGAGGATCGGCATGGAGGGGGGCAAACAGGGCGCCGTGCGGAAGCCATTTTGCGCCTGCCGTAGGGATCGTGGTTTCAACCGCATCTTTGGCGGGCGGAGGCGCTGCGGACTCCGCACCGCGGATTTCGACGTGCGACACGCCGGGGATCTGTTCAAGCGCCGAGACCACCTTGCCGCGGTCGATCGTGGCCAACGACTTGGTGGTGACGACTACTTCGCCGTCCCGGACTTCCACCGACGCATCCGTAATCCCGAATTCATGCTGGAGAATGCCGGTGGCGTAGCCGGCAATGAACTCATCAGAGGCTGATGCGGGCGCCGCGATGCTCCACAACACCCAGATCACGAACAACGCCCCGATCATTCGCGCGCGAACGCCCACTCAAACTCCTCACGTCGTGCTGGGCAAAGGGTATGTCCTGCGGATGGACCCATGCCGGGTGATTCCGCGCCATGCACCGCGAACTCAGAAGTGAACGTTCACTCCGATCGTGATCATGTGCCCCTTTGCCGTTAAACTTTCTTGTCGACGATGTTCTGGTCCTTAGCGTAAATGCGATCTTCTAGCCAGATGGCCAGCTCTCTTTCGATTGGCCTCGTGCTGTGGGCACAAAAAAACGGACCGAAAGCGGTGGCCTCGGTCCGTTCTTCTGTGAACGGCTGTTACTTGTTCAACTTGGCCATGCCGGTCTGAGCATCGACGTAGACGGTCTGGCTCTTATTGTTGTGATCGATGACTTCGATCTTCCAAATCGTCCGTCCGTCATCCTTGCCGAGATCGGCTTCGGCGGCCTTGCCTGGAACGACCTTGACGGCGCTCTTCACGGCTTCATCGAGCGGAATCTTCGCGCTTGCGACGAGTTCCTTGTTCGTCTCGAATAGCGCCCACGCCGGACCGGCTGACAACATACCAACGATCATGGCCGAGAGAATGAGCCTGAACATGGTGGCCTCCTTCACGTGAAAGTTATCTGACGGGTTCGCGTTCCACTTGATCCGGCTTAGTGCCTTGGAACCACTTGTCCGCCCAACCGGCAATATCGTCCTTCTGGGTCCCGTATCGTTCCTGCACCTTGCCCAGGAACTTCTCGTAATTGCCCTCGATCTGGACGAGATCGTCGTCTGTAATTTTTCCCCATTGACGCTTCAGTTCACCTTTGAATTGACCCCACTTCCCTTTAAAGACATCTGCGTTCATAGCCTTGCTCCTCCTTCTTGTATGGGCATTTCTCGCCACTCGTTCCACTCTATCTCGCAGAAGATGGCGCCAATGCTGGATGTTTCCCTGGCGGACAGGGGAACATGCCCGAGGCATTTGGAGGAAGTGAGAAAATCTCGGGAGCTATGTTTTCCGTGAAGATCTCAGCCGTTTGCGTATTGACGACGCTCAGGCGGTTGCGAATGGCTTTCACACCGAGGACCGTCTCGGCCAGGTGCGTTGCCTCGCGTGGAGCGAGGGGACTCATGGCCGCGCCTTCAAGCGTCAGTGCGCCTTGATTGACGTGGACGACGATCAGATTGTTGGCGGTCAGTGGGCTCGTACGCATGGCTTCCGCGATCGCGGTCTGCAGTTGCACATCCTAGGGCTTTTCTGCGGCCGACTGGGGGAATTCGTTGCGCACAGCCATGGCGCTGAACGCTACCATTCCCGAGAGGACGACGACGACGACCAAGAGGACAGTTTCAAAGCCTCCGTCGATCACGACAGATTAGGCTTCGCTCGTCATGAGCTGGCACCAGGAAATCCCCTCAGAGAGGGACGAATCGGCACTGCCGCTTCGATCTGCATCAATGCGAGCGACCGGCCCTTGAGATCGTAGTGGCTACCTTCCGTGATCAACGGGGCGTGGGCGGGCATGACGTCCTGGAACGTATTCAGCACGAGCTGCCACTGCACATTCGCCGGTGGCGTCGGAAGCATGAACTGAATCGGTTCATGGTGAGCGTTGATCAGCAGCAAAAACGTGTCGTCGAGAATCGGATTGCCCAGGTGATCCTTTTCCTCGATGCGGTCGCCCGCCAGTCTGACACCCAGGCAACGGACGTAGCCCTGCTTCCAATCGTCTTCGGTCATTTCCTGCCCGTCAGGGCGAAACCACGACAGATCCTTGATGTCGGCGCCATAGATGCTGCGGCCCTGAAAGAATTGCCGGCGACGAAAGACCGGATGGGCCGCACGCAACATGATCAACGAGCTGGTGAAGGTGAAGAGCGCCTGCTCCTCGCTCGAGATGTCCCAATTGAACCAGCTGATCTCATTGTCTTGGCAGTAGGCGTTGTTGTTCCCATGCTGCGTCCGCCCAATTTCATCGCCTCCGCAAATCATCGGTACGCCTTGAGACAGCAGGAGAGTCGCCAGCATATTACGCTGCTGCCGTGCCCTCAATTCCCGGATGGCCGGATCATCGGTCGGCCCTTCGACCCCGCAATTCCAGCTCTGGTTGTCGTCGGAACCGTCCTTGTTGTCTTCCTGGTTGGCTTCGTTGTGCTTCTGATCGTATGACACCAGATCGCGCAGAGTGAAGCCGTCGTGGGCGACGACGAAGTTGATGCTGGCGAACGGTTTGCGCCCGCTGCCTTCATACAGATCGCTGCTCCCGGACAGACGATACGCCAACTCACTCGTTTGCCCTCCGTCACCCTTCCAATAGCGCCTGATGGTATCCCGGTACTTGCCGTTCCATTCCGCCCAGCCGGCGGGGAAGTTTCCGACCTGATAGCCACCTTCGCCGATGTCCCATGGTTCGGCGATGAGTTTGAGCTGTGACAGGACAGGATCCTGCTGAATGATGTCCAAGAAGCCGCCGAGTCGGTCCACGTCGTGCAGCTCGCGGGCGAGCGCCGCCGCCAGATCGAACCGGAAGCCATCCACATGCATCTCAAGCGCCCAGTACCGGAGGCTATCCATGATGAGCTGAAGGGTTCGCTGATGCTGGACGTTGAGCGTGTTCCCTGTGCCCGTGTAGTCGAGGTAATACCGGGGTTGATCAGGCATGAGGCGGTAATAGGCCGCATTGTCGATGCCTCTGAACGACAGCGTGGGACCGAGGTGATTTCCTTCGGCAGTATGGTTGTACACGACATCAAGAATGACCTCGATGCCGGCGCTGTGCAGCGTCCTCACCATGGTTTTGAATTGATTGACCGCGTGCTCGGGATGCGTCGCATAACGCAGTTCGGGCGCAAAAAATCCGATGGTGTTGTAGCCCCAATAGTTGGTCAAACCTTTGTCGACCAGGTGTTTGTCGGCGACGAAGGCATGCACCGGCAGCAATTCAATCGCCGTCACGCCGAGCCGCTGGAGATACTCGATGACAGGCCGCGCCGCCAATCCCGCGTAGGTGCCTCGTAGTGCTTCCTGGATCAGCGGATGTTTTGCGGTGAAGCCCTTGACATGCATTTCATAGATGACGGTTTCGCTCCACGGGCGCCGAAGGGGCTTGTCCTCTCCCCAGGTAAACGCCTGCTCAACGACGACTGATTTAGGAACCAGCGAGGCATTGTTGCGCTCGTCGAATGACAGATCGGCGTCAGGATGTCCGATGGTGTAACCGAACATCGAATCTGACCAGCGCAAGTCGCCGTGGAAGGCCTTGGCGTATGGGTCGATCAACAGCTTGTTCGGATTGAAACGGTGGCCGGCTTGCGGGTCATACGGCCCGCTCACGCGAAAGCCGTAGAGTTGTCCTGGCCGGGCCTCGGGAAGGAAGACATGCCACACCTGATTCGTGCGCTCTTCAATTCGAATGGTGTGCGTTTCTTTCTCCTGGTCGGGATGGTCAAACAGACACAGTTCCACTCCCGTCGCATTTTCGGAAAACAGGGCGAAGTTCACGCCTTCGCCGTCCCAGGTCGCGCCTAACGGATAGGGGTGACCGGGCCGCGTCGTCACACGTGGCATAGCATCGCTCCTTCATGTTCATCGCTGATCTTGTGGCGTTCCTCTCGTACGACTCCTCCTGCATTATCCAAAGACACGTTGCCCACCCTCCGAGTGATGTGAAGAGCCCGCCGTCCATTTAGGATTTCGCGAGCAGACTCGCGAGATCCTCCGCATGCTCTTCTTCCTTCGCGGTAATCTCTTCAAGCAGTCGTCTGGTCGTGGGATCATCGCCGCCGATGTAGTCAATCATCTGCCGATAGCTGTCGATGGCGATGCGTTCGGCCACGAGATCCTCCCTAATCATATCTTCCAGGGTAGTCCCTTCGGCGTACTGGGAGTGGCTGCGGTCCAGTAGACCTTCGGGGGAAAGATTCGGCTGACCGCCTAACTGGACGATCCGCTCGGCGATCGCATCCGCGTGCTCTTGCTCTTCTTTGGCGTGTTCAAGGAATTCGCTCTTCACGCTTTCCGAACTCATACCTTGCGCCATGAAGTAATGCCGCTTATAGCGTAATGTGCAGACCAACTCGGTGGCGAGCGCATCGTTGAGCAGACGGAGAACGACCGGCGCTTTCGCCTTATAGCCGGGCGTCATCGCGCCATTCTCTATGTGACGACGTGCACGTTCGCGAATGGTCTTGACATCGAGAACAAATTGTTGGTCCTGCATGGCAGCCTCCTTATCGTCAGTCGTGACGAAACTGTGTGTGCTGTATGTCGGTGCAGACGGTGAATGCCGGATAGGAGAGAGGACTCGGGCACACAATCGACCTGTTACGCTGCACGGGTGAGCATCCGATCTGACACCAAGGGGCACTTCCTCACGATCATCTGCCAAGCCCTTCGCCCCACCCGTGCCAGTCTGACCGAAGCGGTCTTTTGCTGGAAGAACGCCCAGTTATTGACATTAGACGCATCCGACTCCCACATCTTTGACTAACGTAAGCCGAGTGGGCAGGTCCCGACACTCGGAGTACCCCGAGTACTCAAGGGTATCAGCTAGGGGATGGCCTAGTTCTCGCATATACCTAAGTCGAGGTAAAAAAAGAGTGCGGTTTATTTCCTTGAACCGAAGGGCGAGTTTGTACCATGATGAGGGGCGGCCCTTTTTTGGCTGAATTGGACGAACATCCATGTCTTTACATACGCACACCGCAAAAGTACTCCTGGTGGACGACCATCCTCTTGTCCTGGAAAGCATCCGACAGCTGCTCGAACCTCACTTCACCATCGTCGGTATGGTGCAAGATTCCGGCGAGATCATCAGCCGGGCATTAGAGCAACGTCCGGATGTCATCTTATTGGACGCCTGCATGCCCGGTCTCAGCGGGTTTGCGGCGACCAAGCAACTGAAAAAACTGCTTCCATCCGTCAAGGTAATCCTTGTCACGATGCTCACGGAAGCCATCTCTATCAGCGAGGCATTCCGGGCCGGTGCGAGCGGCTACGTGCTGAAGCAATCGGCCTCGGATGAACTCCACGCGGCAATCGAGAGTGTGCTGGCAAACAAGCGTTTCTTATCTAAAAAGATCGATGCGGAAGTACGGGAAGCCGTGGAGCACGAATGGTTCAGACCTGAAGGGTACTCAAGCGATTTGACGGGCCGCCAACGGGAGATTTTGGTGTTGCTGGCCGAAGGACGGTCGACACGGGTTATTGCGCAACAGCTCAACATTTCGATGAAAACGGTAGAGTTTCACAAGGCCAACATCACGCGAAAGCTCGGCGTTCATACCACATCGGATTTGATCAAGTTCGCCCTCGCCCAAGGCATCACCACGCTACAGTTCTAAGCCGAGACTCCACGTTTGGGATCTCACCTTGTACATCTCCAATGTTGACGACACAGGCAGGATCTCGCCCAAGTCTGGGATGTGATCCGAGATGTGAAATCCGCAATTGAGACAATTGCGGCTAGTGGATTGAGGTCAGCCCTGCTGCGATCGCGTATTTTGTCAGTTCTGCGGCCGTCCGGAGCCTCAACTCCTTCATGATGCGCGTTTTGTGAAACTCCACCGTCTTCACAGAGACGTTGAGAATTGAAGCGATTTCTTTCGTCGCCTTTCCCTCGGCGACCAACTGCAACACTTCCCGCTGCCGCGAGCTCAATGTCTGGGCGAATCCCACGTTGACCTCTCCTGGTGCCGAGCCGGACGACGGATTGACCGCCTGATCAACGAGGCTCTGAGCCACCATGGGCGAAACGAACGTGCGTCCTTTTACGACTTCGCGGATGGCTTGGACCAATTCGGAGCCCACGGACTGTTTCAGCACGTAGCCGGAGACACCCACACGGAACGCTTGCGTGACGAAGTTCGGCTCCGAGTGCATGGTCAATACGATGATTTTGAGATTGGGATTGTTCTTTTTCAGCTGCTGGGAAGCATCAAGGCCGTTTAACAACGGGAGGGAAATGTCGACCACGACGATATCGGGCTGAAGTTTTCCTGCCGCCGCCACCAGTGAACGACCATCGGCCACAATGCCGACCAATTCGTATTCCGGTTCCAACAGCTTCTGAATGCCCTCCGCCACGAGGACGTGATCATCTGCAAGTAGAATACGATAGGTTTCAGACATAGGGGTCACCCTCGCAAGGATTAGGGAAACGCTAGTGCCTTGCTAGTGTATGAAAGAAGTGTACCTGGCTTATGTACGCAGTCTCAAGGGGATCAATAGGGCCCTAAGCAAGGGGTTCTCCGAGGACGCGGGCCGCAGACTGCGGGTTGAGTGTGGGCGGATGGCTACATCACGTTCACGTCTTGGCGGTTTCCTCAAAAAGTATACGGGTTTCTCCTCAGTCTCTCTATTCGCTCCGATCGAGGGCCGGCCTTCCCGTACACGAACCCAGTGGCTCAATGGCTCTCTACGCTCATGAAGTCTTTCGTGCAATCTTCTTCTGATGGCTCGGACTGGTCTCGGGAAATACTCTGCTGGTGAAGAGCAAATTGCACCCTGAGGTGCGCCACTCATACCGTCTGAACGCTCGACAAGGGTGATCCCGCGCACTGCGTCGACTCGTTTGGACAATCTGTCTTTTATGACCCTGTTTCTGGACACGTTGTCCTGCTTTTCCCGACCATCTCTGGCAGCAACCCTTGAAAAGTTCCGGATTGTCCCCCACTACGCGAGCGGTGCGGTTCTTGCTGAGGGACGGCAACGCGCCTGTTTATCGGTGCAACGCGAGTGAGGCCGCGAGGCACCGACGACCATTCACCCACGGGTGGGCGCTCTGCAGATGCAGAGCCGTGGGGTTTGTCATCGAAAGGAGACCGTCACCATGAGCGTCACACTTCCCTTCACAATACCCACGCTGAGGAGATCGTTGATCGGAGCGGTTTCGATCCTTGCGATCGTTCCGCTGCTCTACTTTGCCGCATGTAGCGGTGGAGACGATGGCGGAGGAGGCGCTCCGCCGTCCAACAATCCACCGACCGGCGCCGCCAATCAATTTGCCTATATTATTGCTTCCGCCTCGAGTGAGATCCAGGCTAATAGCCTGGACGGAAGCGGCAATATAACTCCTATCGGCGGCAAGATTTCCACAGGTGTCAACCCGCACCACGTCGACGTGGATCGTGGCGGACGTTTTGTCTATGTGTCGAACCATGACTCGTCATTCTTGTCCGGCTGGCTGATCAATCAGGATGGCAGCCTGAATCCCATGAATCCCGCAGCAGGCTCGCCGGTGACGGCAGATGTTGAGCCCCATTCCTCCGTCATCGACCAGACTGACGCGTTTCTGTACGTGGTGTCGGGCACCGGCGCCAGCACCCTGACGGCATATACGATCAATACGTCGACAGGCCTACCGACACCGATTGCCGGGCAGAGTTTTGCGGTGGGAACCCATGCCCATAACGTGACCATCTCCCCCAACAACCTATTCCTCTATGTGGCGGCCGAATCCTCGGGCGAGGTGTATGCGTTCAGCCGCAATACCACGACTGGCGCGCTTACAGCTCAAGGGGTCGTGAATGGCCTGATGACGTGTGATGCCGTTGTTGTTTCTAACAACAACGGATTCCTCTTCGCCGCGTATGAAAATGCCGTGGAAGTGTTTTCCATTAACCCGACGACCGGTGCGTTGACCAGGATCCCGCCTCCCAGCGCGTTTCCCACGAATGACCATGGGGGTGGATCTGGTCCTCATTCAATGGCACTCCATCCTAATGGGCTAACCTTGTACACAGCGAACTTGAACAGTAACACGGTCTCAGTGTTCGGCGTGAATACTAACACCGGGGTACTCACCGAACTCCAGAGTCCACCGATTCCGACCGGTGCTAATCCCAACTTTGTGGCCATTCACCCGAACGGAAGTTTTCTGTTCACCGCTGACAGAACAGCAACCGGTCAGTTGAGCCGATTTGCGATCAATGCTGATGGGACGTTGGCGACGCCTCCGACCACCATTCCAAATACTGGTCCTGGCACTAACGGCATCGGGATAACGAATTTCTAATAAGGCTTCCCGCTTCACTCCGCTTGACGGCGAGTGAAGCGGGAGGCGGTAAGGGTTAGAGCGATCAAGGGCCTGTAGGTAGTGTTTCCCGAAGCAGTGCGTTTTCGGAAGAGCGGTGGGCGTCCTGACGAGCTGGTCGTGTCCTGTCAGCAGGCGACATCGACAGCCGGATCGCAGTATAGCGGTCCGACTGTCGGGGGCCTCATGTACTGTGTGGCAGGATCTCTGGCTCCCAGTGGACTGCTCAGG
>Ga0207706_10000188_pt1 | contig 68890 bp, 64 predicted proteins | sample KBSC53metaG_FD_184318 | JGI IMG/M metagenome (GOLD analysis project Ga0207706, IMG submission 184318) | Corn rhizosphere microbial communities from Kellogg Biological Station, Michigan, USA - KBS C5-3 metaG (SPAdes) (version 2) | ecosystem: Host-associated > Plants > Roots > Rhizosphere > Soil ... | reverse complement strand
CTCTTCGTGAATCAGTTTAGTCATTCGTGTGATCCGCGTCATCCGCGCAATCCGCGGTTACAGTCTAAGATGCTCGCGCATCATCTGTTTCTGATCGGCGCGCGCATAGGCTTCTTCCCGACTGATCAGGCCGTGGTCATATAGATCGATTAGCGCGTCATCCATCAAACGCATGCCCTGTTTTTTACCGGTCTGAATAATGCCGGGCAACATGTAAGTTTTTGCTTCGCGAATGACGTTGGCCACCGCCGGCGTGTTCGTGAGGATTTCCAGCGCCAGCACGCGGCCAGTGCCATCCTTTTTTGGTATCAGTTGGTGGCTGATGACTCCGCGCAATGATTCACTCACCATTACCCGAACTTGCTCTTGCTGATCGGCCGGAAACACATCGAGTAATCTATCAAGTGTGCGCGAAGCATTACTCGTGTGCAGTGTCGCCAAAACAAGATGCCCGGTTTCCGACGCGGTGATGGCAAGTGAGATCGTCTCCAAGTCGCGCATTTCGCCAACCATGATCACGTCCGGATCTTCCCGGAGTGAAGCGCGCAGCGCCGTGGCGAAAGAGTCGGTATGCGTAAAAACCTCGCGTTGCGATACGTGGCAGTTTTTCGACTTAATGATGTATTCGATCGGATCCTCCAGAGTGATGATGTGATCCCGTCGCTCCATGTTTATCTGCTGGATCATCGCCGCGAGCGTCGTCGATTTGCCGGTGCCGACGGAACCTGTCGCTAAAATCAGCCCATTCTGATATCGGGTGAGTAATTTGAGATGCTCCGGCAACTCAAGTTCGTCCATCGTCCGCACCTTGGTTTTGATTACTCGGAAAACAATTTCGATTCCCAGCCGCTGGCGTACCACGCTGGTTCGGTAGCGAGCGAACTCGTTTGCATATGCGAAATCGGAGTCCCCGCGCGTATTGAGTTCCTCTTTATAGACCTCAGGAACAAAGCTCTCAGCCAAAGCCGCCGTTTGCTCGCCGGTTAGGCGCGGCGCGTCGGGCCAAATCGGCTGCAGGGTCCCATCCACACGCCAGATTGGTTGTGCGTTCACGGCCAGATGAACATCCGACGCATCGGCTTTTTGTCCGATCTCAAGATATTCGTCGACGTGTCGCAGCGGATGCGATTTGACTGGAATATCCGGGGTCTTTGCGATCATGGCGTGCTGTCGAGATGATTATGCGACGCAGAGGCCGGGCGTAAATCCTAAAACAAGCTCACTGTCGCCTGGATCGGCTAGATTGACCGCCAACGCCGAGCAGCCGATTTTTGACAAACTCGACAACAATGGGTCGAACCAGGCTCGCTGCGATTTTCAAGGCCCCCAAGGCAAATCCAGTTTCAAGAAGCTTCTTCGTAGATTTGCGCCCCCTCGCGGCGTCGATATAAATCTTCTTCTTCCGGACCGGGAGGAGGACGATGAGGGTGCCAACGGCCGCCGCGGCTGCAATCCAGGAACCTGTTTGTTCTCGAAACGATCGCCGAATTTTCCTGGGAAAATCCAATTCATAATGCAAAGCGCGCAAATCGCGCGACACACGTTCACGTGAACTGGCGATCTCTGCTATTAGCTCGTCGGTCGATCTGTCGTGTCCAGATTTTTCAGCCATTCGCGATCCTTCTTTAATTCAGCTACCGTCGCGCGAAAGACCGGTTTGGTGATTTGGCTACGCGCGATCAGAAGCAGTAGTAACGCAATAAGAAAATGCACTCCAGCAGCGGCGAGCGCAGTCCATAGCCACGAAATCCGAGCGAGATGCGCCAGGCCAACAATGGCACTGGAGATAAGAAAAACATATCCCAGCACGGAGAGGAACAAAGCGAGAATCAGGCACGCCGCGAGGACGAGCAGCTGCACCAGCGCCGCTTTCGATTCCTGAGCGAGAAGGACAAAGCGGCTTTCGAAGAATTCCGCAAGCGCGCTGGCCAGCGCCACCAAGTTTGCCAGCAAACCGGCGTGCCCCGCCGGATTGCGGGACCGAGTAGTCTCGCTGATCATCGACCGCAGCGCGATCAACGCCGGAAGATCAGGCCGAGCACAAACCCGATTCCGAGCGCGGTAAAGACCGCCTTGGTCGGGTTTTCGCGCACGTATTGCTCGGCGTCTTCTTGAAATGTGCGGACGCGCTCGCTTGCATCGCCCCAGGCTTGTTCGGCCTTGCCACGCGCATCGCCCCAGGCTTGCTCCGCCTTGCCGCGATATTCTCCCGCGATGGCGCCCGCTGCAGATTTCAAATCCTCAGCCGCTTTCCGCGCATGTTGTTTACTGCTTTCCAATTTGTCTTGCGCGTCTGTCATACCAGGCGCTTCTTCTTTTGATTTATTCTCTTCAGGCATTGATTATCTCCTTTTGATTTCCGCCCCAACTATCCGCGTGCTTCCGGTTTTCAGCAAACGCGCGGCTAAATTGCTCTTTTACTGGAAAACGCAGTTCGTGAGCTGATCGCGCGTATAACTCTCGTTATGCAAAACTGCTATCTCGACGAGCTCTTTAACGTCACTGCTCGCGGAAAATGATTCGCGCTTTGGTTAGATCGTAGGGGGAAAGCTCTAACGAGACTTTGTCCCCGGGAACGATCCGGATGAAGTGCTTGCGCATTTTGCCCGAGATATGGGCAAGGACATTACGCTGGCTTGGAAGATCGACACGGAACATTGTGCCCGGCAACACTTGCGTCACCGTGCCTTCCGTCACGATCTGTCCTTCCTTGGCCATCGCGCCGAATATATTCGCGAACCCGCATTTCTCAAGGACGGCGCACACGAGGCGCAGGCAATCCTGCCTGCGAGTATCGGGCAAACAAGATTGTCTGCGTCACTTCACTTAGCGCAGCTGCTCCAGAGATACGGTCGGCAAATACTCCCCGAGTTCCCGACGTTTCCACCACGCACCCGATTGGCGATGTTCCTCCACGGTAGTGAAACGGTAACGATAAAAACTTGCCCGAATGTAGCGCGGTGGCTGATCCGGAAACGGATTGTGCGCAAGTAATCGGCTCACATCCCGTGACCCTTGCAGGAGCCTGACGACCAGTCTTCCAAACCAGGGATTCTGCTCCGGAGCACCCAAGGCGGCAAACCACATTTGCCAATCGAGTCGCGGTTGGTGAGGGGCGCACCAGCCCGGCGCGCGTTTTACGTCCCCTGGTTTCCACCTGAATTCGTAAGGCAGCCAATCAATGCCGTCAGCGCTGCCTTCGATTACAATTTCGCCGCGGTCCTTCGTCATTACACGAAAAAGTCCATAACCGTTCACGATGCAGAATGGTGCGATATGCTCGCGGATAAAAGCGAGCGGGCGCGGTGACGAAGCCTCCGGTTTGAACGCACTAAAAATGAGCCAGGCATTGATCGGCAGGGTGACAAGAATCACCGTGATCGCGCCGACCGTCGACAATCTATGAATGTAGCGGCGTTCTATGACCGCCGCATACTTTCGGCCGACCGCAACGTCATCAATCAGCAATAAACACAAAGCGATCGTGAGCAGATTGAAGAAGCAATAATTGCCTGTGATCGCAATCGCGATTTGCAAGAAAATTATCAAGCCGGCGGCACTGAGCCGTGGCCGGCGCGGCGCCCAGATAAAAAATGGCGCAATGATCTCCACCGCGAGGCAAAATGCGACCGAGAAATGCTTGAACCACTCCGAGCTTTTGTCGGCCCACCATGCGAAGGTGGTTGGTAGCGGTTGGGACCAGTAATGGTAATCGAGCGCAGTGAGCGCGCCCCAATGGACTGAGTGATCGACCCAACCCCAGGAATCATCACCGCTGGTCAGCTTCACCACGCCAGACATCAGCATCAATTTGAAAAGCAGGAGCTTGAGCAAAAACAGCGCGGCGCGCGAGACTGGTGGTTCTCGTCCACGCTTTGGCCAAATCTGCCACGGCGCGAGAAAGATTGCCAAAAAACCTGTCTCGAGCAGCAGAATGTCCCATTGAAAGCTTAGAAAAGTTTGTCCGGCGATCGTAAGCGACAGGTAAAAAACAAACAGCGCGATGAGCGAAATCACCGGGACGAATCCCGCGATTAGGAGTAACGACAAAGCAATGCCGCCGGCGCAGAGAAAATGAAGAAATGCGTTGCTCGAATTGAACCAGCAAAGCGTCGGCAACACCCAGTAAGCGCGGTCGCCGAGCCGCTCGTGAACCGCCGGTAGAAATCGATTTATCGGCGAGATTCCGTCGCTGCCAATGAGCCCGTCCACTTGCACCCAAAGCGAAACGAATGCGATCAAGTAAATGACACCGAGCGCGCGAAGGAACCAGCGCCGTGCCCAAAAATAAGTGGGCGGACGCACATCTTTTCCCCAGAACAATCGGGTAACGGCCGAGCCGACGCCGCGATGACGAGCGATAAACTTGTAAGCGAGTTCGGAAACTGCCGCGAATCCAGGCACGTGATCATAACTCCAGACCAGCCATTTTCTGGAAGACCGGCATCGTAACGAGCGATAGACGGCTTCCGCGGCAAAAAAGGCTTGGCCATCCGGTTCGATGAAAGCAACTGCGCGTTTGAATTGTTCGACGGGAATTTCCGGAAATCGATTCGCTGCTTCCTGGTAGGTTACATAATCAACTTTGCCGTCGGTGACTTCGCGCCAGCGTTCAATCCAACGCTTGCAAAAATGACATTCCCCGTCCCAAATCATGAGCGGCTTGGGCGGCGGATTGGAAACGCGTAGGCGCATTAGCGGTCCTTGATCTCGTTAGTAGAACGTGACAGGTGAGAGGTGAGAAGAGAGAAGTTTGTTTGTGCAAAGGTTGCTAATCCACTTCTCACTTCTCACCAATCACCTCTCACCGAGCTCAAACTCAGCCCAGACCGGCGCATGATCGGAAGGCTCTTTCCCTTTCCGCATATCGCGATCGATTCCAGCATCGATGCTTTTCTTCGCTAATGCTTTGTTGGCCAGGATCGCGTCGATGCGCAGGCCGCGATTTTTTGGAAATGAAAGCATTCGGTAATCCCACCAACTAAAAAGGCCGCCCTCTTTGTGATGCAGTCGGAGCGTGTCCCGGAAACCGCTCTCGCATAATTGGCGAAACGCTCTCCGTTCGCCAGCAGAGCACATGATTGCTCCTCGCCATAGGTCAGGATCATGAACATCGATATCTTCCGGTGCGACATTGAAATCGCCGCAAACAACCACCTTCTCGCTATCTTCTTTCGCTAAACAATCTCGCAGCCGCGCGTACCAATTCAGTTTATATTCATAAGCAGGCGAGCCGACGGCCTGTCCGTTTGGGGCGTAAACGGAAAACACCCGGACGGTGTCGATTGATGCTGCGATAACCCGCGCTTGTGGATCGACAACTTCATCGCAAAGTGACAGGCGCACAGCGCGTGGTTCACGTTTCGAGAGAATGGCCACCCCGTTGTATGATTTCTCTCCGTGATAAGCCGAGTGATAACCCACGGCCTGCAAAGCGAGCAGGGGAAATTGGTCATCGGTGCATTTTGTCTCCTGCAAACAGACGACGTCTGGCTTTGTCGCCTCCAGCCAGGCAAATAGACGATCCTGTCGCCTGCGCAGCGAGTTGATGTTCCAAGAGGCGATGCGCATGCGCAGGAGCGTAATCAGTGAACTGTGATCCGTGAAGGGTACGAGCCGGGACGGCGCGTCCGAATCAGATCACTGATCACGGTTCACCGGTCACAACTCTAACTCGACTCCGGGCACCGGCACAACGACTTCCGAGCGGGGAAGCTCGGTCGCCAACGTCGCTCTCATCCATTCGACTGCCGGTGGATCGCCGTGAACGAGAACGATCTTCCGCGGTGAAAGTTTCTTCGCATAATCGATCAGCGTCTCGCGCGATGCGTGCGCACTGAATTGGAACTGCTCGATGTTGCAGCGCACGCGCTGGACCGGTTCGTCGGAATCGAGCACGACATCACCGCCCGGCGCTGCGTCCCGAAGGAGACCGGCAGGAGATTCGGGATCGGCGTAACCAACGAAAAAGACCGAATGCCGTGGATTCTCAACAAGTCGGCGCGCGAAAATATTGGACAGAGTTTTTGGCGTCATCATGCCGCTGGAAAGCGCGTAAATTCTTCCGGGGCGAATGGGGGCCTTATAAATTGTCTGGCCATTCAAGACAAACGGCGCCGTTTCCTGCATCAAATGCAGGCGGCCCAATTGGCGGCGGGCAATATGGGCGCGGCGATCGTAAATGTCGGTCATTTTTGAACTGAGCCCGCCGATGTAGATGGGAAACTCCGACAGGATTCGTTCCTTCCGGAATTTGTAAAACATCGCCAGGGCTTCCTGCGTCTTGCCGAGCGCAAAAACTGGAATGAGCACGCATCCGTCGCGCTTGAACGCAGCATCGATTGCTTCAGCGAGCCGGCGCTCCTCAGTTATCCGTGTCCAACCCGCACTTTTCGCGTGATCGCCTCTGGTGCATTCCATAATCAAAATGTCGATCTTCTCCTCCGGAAAAATCGCCGCTTCCATAATTGTTTGATCGTCGAAATTGACGTCGCCCGTGTAAAAGATCGTGCGGCCATCGGCGCGCAGTAGAATTCCGGCGGAGCCAAGGACGTGTCCTGCGTCGAAAAACTCAAATGTGAGCGCATCTGTTTCCCGCTTGGGTGCGCGTTCGCCTGAGATCAACATGGGTTGGCGCAACGGGCACCATTGCCAAAGATCAGACGCTCGATCGGTTTCGCGATGGGTGAAAAGCGGATACAATGTCGCGCCGATTTCCTCGCGTTGCCTCGTCATTACGTTGACCGAGTTATGTAACAGCACACTGCCGATTTCCGCTGTCGTCTCGGTCATGAAAATGCGTGCAGCTGGTTGCCGTCGCATGAGCACCGGCAGTGTCCCGATATGGTCCTGATGCCCGTGTGAAACCAGAATCGCTTCAATTTTCCGGTCCGCGATTGCCTTGAAATTCGGCAGCGCCTCCTCACCGTTGTTCTTCGGATGCATTCCGCAATCGAGCACGAGCCGGTGCCCGGCGACCTCGAGATAATACGAGTTTGCCCCGATTTCAGTGCGTCGCGTGAGATTAATGAATTTCAAATCCGATGTCCGTCGGTGCCTTCCTGGCTTTACTATCAGAGCCGTAATTGTCTGAACAGTCGGTTTCCGGGGAAGTCTAAATATTGGTCGCCATGGAAGGAGAAACCAACGGGCAGCGTGATCCAAACACGCATCTGGAGGAGGATCTTTGCATCCACATCTTCACTGTTTCATCGGCCATGGTTGGTGTCTGCCTGACTGTGATCGGATTGATTCGAGTTGTCGTTACCCTTGGAACCGCGGACACGCTGGCTGACGACTTACTCGCCGGAGACGCGTTGCTGTTCCTGATCTCGTGCCTGCTCTCGTACTGGGCGCTTCGCTCCCGGACCATGCGCCGAATGCATCGCCTGGAAAAAATCGCCGACGGAATATTCATCATAGCCATGATCGGCATGGTGATCATTTGTGCATTGATTACTTACAGCGTTTCTGTTCCGACCGGATCAGGCGCCCGCTAAAGCAGCTCCTTTATGATCCGTAGCCAGTTGCCGCGCAGGATTTTCTCAATCTCCATATCGCTGAATCCGCGCTCAATTAATCGCCGCGTCAGATTTCGTGCATGCGAGTGATTGCTCAGATCGGGAATGAAATGCGGCGTAGTAAATTTTGTGGCGAGCTCTCTCTTTGCCGACTCCGGCCACTGGCGGTAAATGAACTCAAAGAAATCGAAACCGATCCCAACAGCATCGATCCCGATCAAGTCAGCAACATGCTCGATGTGATCGATGTAGCGATCGAGCGTGCTCTCTTCTCTCTTCGGGCTTACCAACACCGAATTGATCCCAATGACGCCGTGCCGTTCGCCGACCATTTTAATCTGGTCGTCGCTGATATTGCGCTCGATATCGTAGTAACGTCGGACATTTGTGTGCGACACGATTGGCGGCTTGCTCGTAATCGATAAGATCTCGTCGAAACCAGCCGGATTGATATGCGCAAGATCGACGATTACTCCGAGGGCTTCACATTGATGGATCACGTCGCGCCCGAACGCGGTCAAGCCATCGCGTGAAGAACCGCTCGGAGCGAAAATGCCGCCCGTCCCAGCGCCATTGCGCCGAGCATGAGTGAGTCCAATTACGCGCACGCCGAGCTCGTAGAAGACCCGTAATAAATCGAGATCGGTGCCGAGCGGCTCGACACCCTCCATAGTGATAAGCAGCGCGATTCTGCGAGTCTTGTGCGCGTCAAGAATGTCCTGATATCTCTTGCAGAGGGCGAACCTCTCGCAGTCATCCACTTCCGCGTAAATTCGCGAAATCTGATCGAGCGCCGCGCGCAAACCCATCTCCGGCAGGTAACGATCTTCGATATAAATCGCCACGCCAAGAACGCCGATGTCACCCGCTTCGAGTTCCGGGCGAAAATCTGTCGCGAGCACGTTTGTGCGGTCACGTTTTTCGTACAAATCCATTGGCATGTCGAAGTGAAGATCGACAATTCCATCCGCGTGCAGCTGCTCGATTCGCTCTTCGATAGACTTCACAGCGGTCATTGCCGAAGTCCTCTCTTAAAGGATCACCTCAATCCAGCACCGTTTTCGGAATCTTGCTGCATTACTTCCATCGTCTGCCTCAAAGGTTCGATGCTAACGCTGCTTCTCCCTGTAAATGGATGATCAAGAATATAAATCAAAACTAGAATCAACGTTATGGTTACTGTCAGCGCAGTCGTCATCAGGTACTGCGCCCTGATATTCTTTACGCCGAGGAAGTACGTGTACGCGACTGTGATCAGCCCGCCGATGAGCAACACGAGCCAGATGACTGAGGGGATTGTATTATTACCGGCAAACACTCGTAGTCTGCGATATTCGGCCAGCGCATTTAAGCATCGTAATGATTCGGCGTATAACTCTCTGTTGGGAGCCGATGTCTGATCCATGGTATTGAAAAGAATTATGAGATCTCTCAGTGAACTCCTTGAATGCAGACTTACCTCGCCCACAGCCATTCTCTTCAATTCATCGTTATAAACCGAAGCGATATAATTCATTAATCCCTGCTGTATTGTTTTGCTGACAGGTTCAGGAAATGCCTTTGCACTATGAAAAATATCAATCGCCTCATTGGCTTCCAGTTGCAGGTTCTTTGTAGCCTCGTCATATCCACTCCAGGTAACAAACACGACAAAAGCGACAACCACTCCGTAAAGCAGGCCGAAGGCATTAAAGATTATGGCGGCGACTTCGTGATTCTCTTTTAGGACTTCCGCCGGATATTTCTTCCGGACAAAACGAAGCCCGGCCAACGCAACGGATGTCGTAATAACCGACATCACCAGAAACGAAATAGCTGGCGGCCAATTAAGGATGAATTGCATAAACCATTAGTCTTTCAGGCGTTTCTTGACGATGCACCTCCGAATCGCTTCGCTGCAAATGCCCGGAAGACACGCAGCTCGCCGATATCGTACTTGCCTGCCAGCAGCGCACTGATGTCGGTAAGTGTTCCATCGGTTACGTGGCGGAATGCAGCCGCGATTTCCTTCTCCTGTGTAGACGTGAAAAATCGATCCCGCGACTGCGGTGTGAGTTTGCCGCGCTCGATCGCAGCTAGCAGATGCGCGTAAATCGTGCTGGGTACAAAGCCGCGCGCGCGTGCGATTTCGTCCACCGATTCGCCCTTGCAAAACCGCCGCAATGTTTCGGCCTGGCTGTCATTCAAGTCGGCACGGCGTTGCGGGAACGGACGATCGACATCGTCGGAAAATCTCCGGCGGGAATTGTTTGCTAGATAATCCTTTATTTCGCCGAGGAAAGGTTCGGCGAAATCTTTAAATTTCTGTTCGCCGACGCCGGGAATTCGCCGGAACTCACTCGCGGTCGCGGGATAACTGCGCGCCATCTCGCGAAGCGACACGTCAGAGAAAATCACGTACGCAGCCACATCGCGTTCATCGGCGAGTTTGCGGCGCAGGACTCGCAGACGGTTGAATAACGGTTCGTCGCATTCAATCGCGCCAGCCCGCGCTTTCTTTGTTTTATCGGCAATGTCGACCTGCTTGGTCAGCGTAACGGGTGTCCGCTGGCGCAAAGTGTCCAAACCGGCTTGGGTGAGGGTCAGGGTAGCGAATTTGCCGGCCGCACATTCGATGAGTCCAAGCCGCAAAAGCTCGCGCCCGATTGCCTGCCAGGCGTCCCGCTTCAATTCCCGGCCAATCCCGTATGTCGATAGTTCGTCGTGGCGCCGTTGCCGGATCGCTTGAGTATCTGCGCCAGTCAGCACTTCGACAACGTGATTCACTCCAAAGCCGAATCCGCTCTTCCTGTGGATTCGATGAACGCAGGAGAGAAATTTCTGCGCCGGGATGGTTCCGTCGAAGGTTTCGCGTGGCTGTAAACAATTATCGCAGCCCTCGCAGGATTGCTGCGAAATCTGTTCGCCGAAATATTTAAGCAGCGTCGCGCGCCTGCACTCACGTGTCTCGGCGTAATGCACCATCTGCCGGAGTTGCTCTTGCGCGATCCGCGCTTCGTTCTCGCTCTTTACGTCAATGAAATGCAACTGCTTGGCCACATCGCTTGGACTGAAAAGCAATACGCACTCGCTGGGAAGGCCATCGCGCCCGGCGCGCCCGGTCTCCTGATAATAGCTCTCCAGATTCTTTGGCAGATCGTAATGCACAACAAACCGCACATTTGGTTTGTTGATGCCCATGCCAAACGCGATCGTCGCAGTCACGACGCGTGCGTCGTCCCGGAGAAAAAGTTCCTGATTTTGACTGCGTTCTTTGGTCGTGAGTCCCGCGTGATACGGCTTCGCGCTGATCCCATCTTCGCGCAACCGAACCGCGAGCGAGTCCGCACCTTTTCTACTCGCGCAATAAACAATGCCGCTCTCGTTCGCCCGGCCGCGAACAAACGAGAGTAGTTGCTCGTAGGATGACGATTTCGGCACGACCCGATAGGTGAGATTGGGTCGGTTGAAGCTGGCGACGTAACAGCTCGGTTCGCGCAATTTAAGTTGCTTAACGATGTCGATCCTGACCCGCTCGGTGGCCGTTGCTGTCAGTGCCATCACCGGCACGTCCGGGAAGTGTTTGCGCAGCTTTTTCAGCTCGCGATATTCTGGACGGAAATCGTGGCCCCATTCGCTGATGCAATGGGCTTCGTCAATCGCGATCTGGGCGATATTCCAATTGAGCGCGCGTTCGAGGAAAGTATCCAGCATCAGCCGTTCCGGAGCCACGTAAAGCATCCTGTACTGACCGCGGTGGAGTCCTCGCAATCGGGCGACGGCTTCCTCTCGATCCAGCGCTGAATTCAAGAAGGTCGCTGCAATCCCGCTCGTTTGCAGCGCATCGACCTGATCTTTCATAAGCGAAATCAGTGGGGACACCACAATCGTAAGCCCGTCGCGCACTAGAGCCGGCAGTTGAAAACAGAGCGATTTCCCGCCGCCCGTCGGCATCAACACAAAGACGTCGCTTCCCGCGAGCGCGTCACGAATGATTTCCCGCTGCAACGGCCGAAACTCGCCGTAGCCGAAATGCGTTTTTAATGTCAGGCCCAGATCCATTTGTTCCTTGTGCCTCGCTCTAATCTGTTGTCGCGGCAACTTTCTTCATAGATAAACGACTCGGTTTGGAACACGACGGTTTACTTCTGCCGCTTAAGACGAAAACCGTCCGCGTGCGCCCCGTAGCCGCTTGCGTACTCAACCAATCCAACCCGTTTTTTCCAAACGATCGTTGTGAAATGACCTGAGTTATGACTGGTAAGATAAGTGCATCCGTCACCTTTGACCTCGATCGCCGTTGTCCATGGGCCCTCTTCATGATCCAATTTTCCGCTCGTGATCCCGCGGACATCTCCCTCCTCAAACGTTGGCGGCTTGTCCATCGCGGAAATTTTCTTAATGGCGGCGTCGTTGTCCTCTTCGTTTAGCAAGACGATGCGATCGTGAGTCACGATGAAGTAGTCCGGCCGAATTTCGCGGGGCTTTTTCGCGCGCGACTTTAGATCCGTGAATTCGATTTTAAAAATCGCGCCCCACGGCATCTTCGCAATCCGCGTTGTGACGACTTGCGCTGTGACAGGGATTTCTTCCTCGCCGGTTTCCTCGCCCCACTCGGTCCCACGAAATTTTGCGGAGACCGGCTTGTCGTCGTTAGCGTCAAGAAACGGATTGGCGGCAAAGGCGGAAACGGACAGCAAGATCGACATTGCCATTGTCGCGATTCGACAGTGGTTCATGTCGCAATCCATTGCGGAGCAATAAGGGTCTTCAGCCGGTTAGTTCGTCAAGAATTCTCGCGACGGCTTCACTCGGACGAAGATGCGTGGTGATTGGCCGACCAATGCCGATATGATCTGCGCCAGCGTCGACTGCCTGGCGCGGCGTCATGAATCGTTTTTGATCGCCCGGCTCCGCCCAGATCGGACGAATTCCCTGAACCACTATTTTGATCTTGTCGCCGAATTCCGCCCGCAATGCTTTGATTTCATGCGGACTGGCCACAATTCCATCGATTTCTGCTTCGACACCTAATTTGGCCAAACGCAAGACCTGATCGGCGACTTTGTCGGCAATTCCAATTTCGCGGAGCGTTTGTTCCGTCGCGCTTGTTAAAACAGTCACGCCCAAGATCGTCATGGTGTTTGTGCGAGCCGCAGTGGCGGCGCGTATCATTTCGCTGCCCCCGCTCAAATGAATGGTGAGCATGTGCACACCAAGATTACTCGCGGATTCGACTGCTCTTGCGACCGTGTTCGGAATATCATGCAGCTTGAGATCGAGCCAGACTTTGGCGCCGGTGGACAAAACCGCGCGCACGATTTCCGGACCTTCTGCCGTGTAAAGTTGCAGGCCGATCTTGAAAAAGGAAATTTCGTCTCGCAATTGTTCAACAAGAGCGAGCGCTTTCCCTTTTGTTGGCACGTCAAGCGCCACGATTATTTTATGGGCGGCTTTTGTGTTTGTCATATCGAGCGAAGTCGAGACATCTCTAATTGTTGAATTTTTTAGAAGTAAGAGATTCCTCCACTACGGTCGGAATGACAAATTGGTGAATTCGACATGACAATTGAAATGCAAGCTATGCAAGTTTTCGCGCCTGCGAAGATCAATCTGTCCTTGAAGATTCTGGGCCGGCGCGACGATGGTTTCCACGAAATCGAGACGCTTATCGTTCCAATCTCGCTTTGCGACGAAATGAAGATCGAGAAGAACGAACGTGGCATCGAATTTCGGTGCGACGATCCATTCGTCCCGCTGAGCGACGACAATCTCGTCATTCAGGCGGCGAAAAGCTTTTTTGTGGCAACGGAGTTGGAACCGGCGGTTTCCATCGAGCTTAAAAAGAAAATCCCGCTTGGCGCGGGTCTTGGCGGCGGGAGCAGCGACGCCGCTTCCACGCTGCTGGCACTAAATCACCTTTTCGAAGCAAACTTAACGCACGATGAATTGGCTGAGCTTGGAGCAACGGCCGGATCAGACGTTCCGTTCTTTGTCTTCGAGTCGCCCGCCATCTGTCGCGGACGAGGCGAGGTGGTTACGCCAATCCAGTTGCCAGAAAGGCTGTCGATCGTGCTGTTGAAGCCGGCTTTTGTCGTGCCAACGCAATTGGCCTACTCGCGCTGGCAGGATTCACGAGAAATTCCCGATGTCCCTTACGCAGCTCAACAATTCGCTGATCAAACTTTTATAAACGATCTAGAGCATCCTGTTTTCGAGAAGTTTGTTTTTCTAGCGCGACTGAAGATCTGGTTGCTCAAGCAGCCGGAAGTGGGCGCAGCGCTGATGTCTGGGTCCGGTTCGACAGTGTTCGCGGTGATACGTCCAAATGCAGATGCCGATCTTCTTGCAACGCGGGCGAAATCCGAACTCGACGCGGAATTGTGGACCTGTGCGTGCAACACGACCGGATAGCGCACGCGTCTCGCGTATTAGCGAGCGCGTCCGCGAACTTTCTTTTGGATCGCTCATCTGGACTGCTGGCGGAAGTCAAAGAAAAAGATCGTTTCGGCGCAACGCCGAAACCAACACGCGAGACGCGTGTGCTCCGCAGAGTACGCGAACCGCTCGAAATTATTCGCCGAGGCGTTGGCGGAATTGCGCGCGCGCGTACTCGCGATTCAGTTTCGCGATGAAACTGGCGCTGATCTCAGCGGGACACACCGCTTCGCACTCGTAAGTGTTGGTGCAATTGCCGAATCCTTCCGCATCCATCACGCGCACCATTTTCAAAACACGCCGTGCGCGCTCGGGATTTCCCTGCGGCAGCAGCGATAAATGCGACACTTTCGCCGCTGTGAAGAGCATGGCGGACCGATTTGGACAAGCCGCAGCGCATGCTCCACAGCCGATGCATGCCGCTGCTTCCATTGCGAGATCGGCGTCGTGCTTGGGAATCGGCATCGAATTCGCCTCCGGGGCCGAACCGGCCCGGGCGGAAATGAATCCGCCGGCTTGCACAATCCGGTCCAGTGCGCTTCGATCGATTACCAAGTCTTTGATGATCTGAAACGATCTGACGCGAAAGGGCTCGACCGTGATTGTCGCGCCATCGCGAAACTTTCGCATGTAAAGCTCGCAAACCGCTCCCGGATGATCAGGGCCGTGCGCTTCGCCGTTAATGGTCAGCGAGCAGGTGCCGCAGATCCCTTCCCGGCAATCCGAATCGAACGCGATCGGCTCGTTGCCCTGGCCGAGCAATTTTTCGTTTAGAATGTCAAGCATTTCCAGAAATGATGTATTCGGTGAAATGTCGCGCATCTCGTAATCGACCAGTTTGCCACGCACTTTTGCGTCGGGCTGGCGCCAGATTCGCAACCGAAAGTTCATGGTTGAGAAGGGTAGGGACGGATCGCTGAGCCGTCCGCCAAATTCATCGGCGCGCCCGGCGGTCGCGCCCTACCAGAGCGATTGTTCATTTGTAGCTCCTTTGCGTTAAATGCACGGTTTCGAAGTGAAGTGGTTCGCGATGCAGTTTGGGAGATGCGAGTTGCTCGTCGCCTTGAAATTCCCACGCAAACACTGCGGCGTGGTTTTCGTCGTCGCGCAGCGCTTCGCCGTCTGGCGTTTGATGTTCTTCGCGAAAATGGGCGCCGGCTGATTCGTCGCGAGCAAGCGCGTCCGTGCACATTAACTCGGCGAACTCTAGAAAATCGGCAACGCGTCCTGCGCGTTCCAGGGACTGGTTAAAATCCTCTTTCCTGCCCAGCACGCGGACATTCCTCCAAAATTCCTGGCGCAACTGCGGAATTCTTGCGAGCGCCTCGCGCAACCCTTTGGCGTGCCGGGACATCCCGCATTTGTCCCAGAGAAGAAGGCCAAGCTCACGATGGAAGGAATCGAGTGAACGTGTCCCGTTAACCTGGAGCAGTTTCTCAATCCTCGTGCGCACGTTCTCCTGGGCTTCTTTAAACGCAAAAGAATCGGGCGATGGTCGATTGCCCATCTGGCCGGCGAGATAATTCGGCAGTGTGCTGGGCAAAATGAAATAACCATCGGCCAGGCCTTGCATCAGGGCGCTGGCCCCGAGCCGGTTCGCGCCATGATCGGAAAAATTCGCTTCACCGATCACAAACAAACCGGGCACGTTGCTCATCAAATTGTAATCCACCCAGAGACCACCCATGGTGTAGTGGACTGCCGGGTAAATCCGCATTGGCACTTTGTAAGCATCTTCGCCGGTGATCTTTTCATAGACTTCAAACAAATTGCCGTAACGCTCGCGAATTGTGTCTTCCCCGAGTCGTTTGATCGCGTCGGCAAAATCGAGATAAACGCCGCGTCCGCCGGGCCCGACGCCGCGGCCTTCATCGCAAACCTCCTTGGCCGCACGTGATGAAATGTCGCGCGGAGCGAGATTGCCGTAACTCGGATATTTTCGCTCGAGATAATAATCGCGGTCCGCTTCCGGGATTTCGCCTGGCGGCTTTCCTGAATCTTCTTTGCGCTTTGGCACCCAGACACGTCCGTCGTTGCGCAGCGACTCGGACATGAGCGTCAACTTTGACTGATGTTCGCCACTGACAGGGATGCAGGTGGGATGGATTTGGGTGAAGGAAGGATTGGCAAAGAGCGCGCCCCTTTTGTAAGCGCGATAGGTGGCGGTGACATTGCAGCCGCGGGCGTTCGTCGAAAGATAAAAAACGTTTCCATATCCGCCGGTGGCCAGGACCACGGCATCGCCCGCGTGTTTGTCGATCTGTCCAGAGCGCAAGCTGCGGGTGATGATCCCCTTGGCATGTCCATCGACGATCACCAGGTCGAGCATCTCCGTGTACGGAAACATCTGGACATTGCCCGCGGCGATTTGGCGGCAGAGCGCCTGGTAACAACCGAGCAAAAGCTGCTGACCGGTCTGCCCCCGCGCGTAAAACGTTCGCGATACCTGCGCGCCGCCGAAAGAGCGGTTGGCGAGCAGCCCGCCATATTCGCGCGCAAACGGCACACCCTGTTCAACACACTGATCGATGATTTGATTACTGACTTCGGCGAGGCGATAAACGTTCGCTTCGCGAGAGCGAAAGTCGCCGCCCTTAATCGTGTCGTAAAATAATCGGTAAACGCTGTCGCCGTCGTTCTGATAATTTTTTGCCGCATTGATCCCGCCCTGGGCTGCAATCGAGTGGGCGCGTCGCGGCGAATCCTGGAAGCAAAAGCATTTTACACGATAACCAAGCTCACCCAGCGTCGCTGCGGCGGACCCGCCGGCGAGGCCGCTTCCGACAACGATGATCTCGAACTTCCGCCGATTGTTGGGACTGACCAATCGCGAGTGATCGCGATGGATGCGCCATTTCTGGTCGAGTGGTCCATGGGGAATTTTGGCGTCCAGCGTCCTGCTCATAACTGTTGTCCCGGTTTAACTAATCCAAGCAGAACGGCCACGGGGATGGAGGCGTAACCGGTAAAAAGAAGCCAGGCAAAGATTCGACCGCCAACTGCGAGCCGCGGTGTCAGTTTTTTGTCATTCAATCCGAGCGATTGAAAAAAACTGGATGACCCGTGGCTCAAATGCAGCGCGAGCAAAAACAAGCCGAGCAAATAGAAGCCGGAGACAAGATAATTTTGGAAACCGTAAACCATCATTGAGTAAACGTCGTAATGGCCAAGCGGATCAGCTTTAAGCAAACCGAATCGTTGATCAGTGACGCGAACGGTGAAATGGGCAAGATGATAGATGATAAATGCCAGCACAATCAGGCCGCTCATCACCATGTGCCGTGAGGCGAACGTGGCTTTCACGTATTCTCTATCCCGGTACCGGTCGGGCCGTGCGCTCCGGTTTTCAATCGCCAATTGTATGGTCACGTAAATATGAGCGATAACAGTGGCGAGCAGGAAAATGCGGATCAACCATAGCAGTGGGCCAAGATCGCGCAGATGCTCCGAGTAACCGTTGATCCAGTCCGGTCCGAGGAAAATTTGAAGGTTGCCGAGCAGATGTCCGATGACGAAAACGATCAGAATGATGCCGGTAATCGCGACGATCATTTTCTTCCCAACCGATGAGCGGTAAAAAGACGCTACAATATTCACGCTAAAATTTGTCTACGCCCTGACCGAAAGGCGCGTGGATTTGAGATTATGGACGCCGCTTGGAGCGTCAAGACTGATGCTACGCAAATGACGGCGCAGCTATGGCTAAACGCCTTCGACGACAACCATGTTTGTTTTCGCGGTGCGATGGCGCATTTTGCGCGGCTCGCGATATTCTTCGCAATTGAGCCATTCTTTGGCGCGCCGCGCCGACTCGAACTTGAGCACGACGATACGCTTCGGGTTCCAATCGCCTTCGAGCACTTCCGTTTTGCCGCCTCGGACGACGTATTTACCGCCGTACTTTTCTACGGTCGCACTGGCGAGCTTCTTATATTCTTCGTAACCGGCCGGATCGAGAATTTCGATTTCAACAATAACGTAAGCGGACATGACCAGGCGTAAGAGGTAAAGGTAAAGGCAAGGAGCAAGAAGTCAGCGTCCGTTGCGGCTGTCTTTTGCGGCCAGTTCGGGGATCCTTTTCCGGCGGCGGAGCCGGAGCCAATTGTTCCAGGTTTTGCGGAGGCTATCGCGCGGGGTCTGGTATTTCTGGTTTAGTTCGTTGCTCTTGACGATCTGCGCGAGGACGCCCTTCACGGAAAAATCGTCGGTGTTTACAATCGTGTATGCGGTGCCGACGGCAGCGGCGTGATGCGCATCGCTGGCAGCAGTCATGGCTAGACCCCGAATCTGCGCGTACTTGAAGGCGTAACGGTTGTAGCGGCGCAGCGTGGTCGCAGCATTGAACACTTCGATGGCGTCAACGGGCAGCGTCTCGAGCGTTGAAAAACGGATTCCCGCGCGAAACAGGTCGTACGGGTGCGGTGGAATGGCCAGCCCGCCGCGTTCGTGAATGATGTCGCAGACTTCGCGCGCCGGCTTTCCCTTTAGATAGGGGAGTTCCGCGCCAATACAAAGCAGGTGGCCGTCCGCAGTGGTCACTTCTACTCCAGGCAAAACGAGGAAATTATCAACTGGCAAGCCGTCCAGCCGCATCAGGCCTTTCTCGAGCAGGTAATTAACGGCGTCGCACGTATTGTGATCGGTAATGGCGATACCGTGCAAGCCTTTGGCACGAGCGGCGGCGATCAAGTCTTCCGGGCTCGAAATTCCGTCTCCGGAAAAAAAGGAGTGCGTGTGCAGGTCGATGTTGAACGCCACGGGCACAAGGCTAGTTTGGAACAGCCGAAATAGAAAGCGTTGGTTTTAAGCGAAAGACACCTAGCTATCCACAGACTCGACTGCTGGTATTCGTTAACTGTCCTGTTGCAAATAGAAGCGGTTGCGCCGTCCACTAAACCAGCTGTTCTACAAGAATGCCCGGCTCAACCGTAGTTTCTTCCTGGCCGCGGTTGAATTGGTGGTCGTACAACCGGCGATAGTACCCGGATTTCTCCAGCAACTCGGAGTGTGTGCCGCTCTCCTTGATGCGTCCGGAGTCCATCACCACGATTTGATCGGCGGATAAAATCGTAGAAAGCCGATGGGCAATTGCGATTACGGTGCGTCCGGCAGCGAGCTTTTCGAGCGCCTTTTGAATTTGCATTTCGGATTCGGAGTCGAGCGATGAGGTGGCCTCATCGAGCAGAAGGATCGGCGCGTTTTTCAGGACGGCGCGCGCAATCGCGATCCGCTGCTGCTGTCCTCCGGAGAGAAGGCAGCCCTTGTCACCGATCACCGTTTCGTAGCCCCTTGGCTGCGCCATAATGAAATCATGCGCTGACGCAGTGTGCGCTGCTTCATAAATTTCCTCTGGCGTAGCGTCGAGTCGTCCGAACTGGATATTCTTGAAAATGGTATCGTGAAACAAAAATGTCTCTTGAGTGACCAGGCCGATCTGCCCGCGCAACGATTTTTGGGTGACGGTGCGCAAGTCACGGCCATCGATCTTTACCGTGCCCGAAGTCGGATCGTACAGGCGCAGGATCAGCGAGAGAATCGTGCTCTTGCCCGCGCCACTCGCTCCGACCAGCGCATAGGTTTTTCCGCGTTCGATTCGAAGATTCAAATTGCTGATTGCGTCAGTCGCAGTGTTTGCATAGCGAAACCTGACATTCTCAAAATCAATCCGGCCTTGCGACGAAGTGAGCACCACCGCATTTGGCGCATCCTGCACGGTGGGTTCGGAGTCAAGAATCTCGAAGATTCCGGCCGTTGCAGCGATCGATCGCTGCATCACGATGTGGATTCTGCTGAGAGTTTTGATCGGGTCGTAGAGGATGAAAATTCCTGAAATCAGGCCAAAGAAACGCCCGGCGCTCAGATTCGCGGCGTAAACGTAAAGCAACGCCATACCCACTCCGATGGCGGCCATTGTTTCAACCAGTGGCCCGACGGCTTCCGTCGCTCTCTGGATGCGCATAACATTTGCGAATTGAGATTCGTTGGCGCGCTTAAACTCCTTCTCCTGGTGTGCCTCACGCGCAAACGACTTGACCACCCGAATGCCAGCGAATGTCTCCTGCATCGTGACGACCATTTCACTCATGCCTTCCTGCTCATTACGGACTGCCTTTTTCGCGCGGAGTCCGTAACTGCGAATAGGCAGCAAACACGCCGGTAGAAGAATCAGAGCCACCACGGTGAATTTCCAATCCATCAGGAGCAGGACGATGATGCCACCGATGACAGCGACTGGCTGCTTAAAAAGATCGCTGCTGACGCTGGTCAGAGCCATTTGCATCACCCGCGTGTTGTTAGTGACACACGACATCAAAAAGCCCGAGCGCATCTTGTTAAAGAAATCCATCGAATGGCGAACCATCTTGTTGAAAAGCTGGGTGCGAATATCGGTGATGACCTTGTTGCTTACCCACTGCATGAAGTAGGAATTTCCGTACGAGCACAGGCTGCGCAGAGTCATGATGACCGGAATGGCCAGGCAGATAAGGACGATTGAATTGACTTTGGGACCCGCGTCGAGCGCGTGCAGATTCGAGCGCAACGCCATCGGGTCGGGCGCGGCCCCATGGAAGACAGTGCTTGTCACCCGGGCAACCGCCACTGGCAAAAGGGAGCTGACTATCCCGAAGGCAAAGCCGGACGCTAACCCCAGAGCGAAACGGACCTTATATGGCTTAACGTAGCTATAGAGCCGCCGATATGAGCTCGAAGCAGCCCGAAGGGTTTGCCAGAATGACTGTTTTTCCTTGGTACGTTTTTCCTTGCTCATGAAGTTTGCGGCGTTGTCGCGTGAGGCGACAGCAGCAAATCCATAGCACCGATCACGGCTGCCGTCGAGATTTCGCGCATTGGCAAACATGGCTGCTCGGGCGAGAACTCGGTTAATGGAGTGGCCGATTCTCCTTGCAGGATGAGTGCCGGGCTCTCTAACGGTCGCCAGTGAAACGGATTTGTTGGCCCGAAAAGGATCACCTGCGGGGTTTGGGTGGCTGCCGCCAAGTGCATTGGAGCGGAATCGACTGTGACAAGAAGGCGCGCTCTCTCAATCAGCGCCGCCAGGGTGAGTAAATCTGTTTTTGCAGAAAGATCGACGACCGGCTGGCGCAACCTGCCTTTAACTTCACGGAGATGTTTCTGTTCGGCCTTTGAAGCGCCGCCCGTAAGCACGACGTTAATCCGTGAACCGGATCGCGCATGCTCGATTACGTCCGCCCAACGCTGCGGTTCCCAAAACTTCTCCGCGCGCGCAGAGCCTGGGTGAAAAATTACGTAAGGCTCGTTGATCTTCGAGTCACGCCGAAGCGCGTCCGCTTTTTCGCGGGCTTCTTGCGGTAATTCCAGACGCAGAGGACCTGAAACATTGCGGACATCGAGGGGTCCAATCAAAGCGAGATTATAATCTATCGTGTGCATGGCCAGCTTACGAACCTTTACAAAGTCGCTATAAACGCGAGCCGCCCTGCTCTGAAACTGATCGCGCCGGCGATACACGATGCGTTTCCGGGCACCGGACAAGAAGACGAGCAACGCCGAGCGATCATTCCTTGTGAAATCAATGCAATAGTCAAATCTCTCCCGGGCCAGCCCAAGAAAGAGGGCGAGATCGCGCAAATTGCGCCGCACCAGCAAAATTCGATTCACGTTTGGGATAGCTGGGAGCAAGTCGGCGCACTCGCTGGAAATAGCCAGTGTCATCTGCGCAGCGGGAAAATTCTCGCGTAAGGTTGCGATAGCCGGAAGGGTCAAAATCAGGTCGCCGATCCGTTTAAGTTGAAGTAGCAAAATATTCACGGGCTGCTGATCGCCGGTCAAAAGTGTGACGGTCGGGGACAATCAACGCGCCATTCGCAGGGCGATTTCGTAAGCGTCCAGCAAGCGGGTTCGAAAATGATCCCACGTGAAGTTTTCAACTACGCGGCACCGCGCTGCGCTGCCCATTCGCTCAACGATCTCAGGATATCGATACAGATGCTCGAGTGCCGCTGCAATCGCGTCAACGTCTCGCGGTTTGACGATGATTCCCTCCACGTCCTCGCGCACCACATCGCCTGCCTCCCGGGTAGTGATTTGCGGCAGCGCGCACGCGGCCGCCTCATAGGTCACTTTGGCGCTGCCCTCCCATTGCGATGGAAAAACGTGGACGGTGCTTTGGCTGAGATAACCCTCCGGATCGCGGACAAAACCTATGACGCGAATATTATCGCGCCAGAACTGCTTCAGATAAGGCTTCGCTTCGTCATGCACGGAACCGACCAGCCACAGCTCGGCGTCTGGTAGGTTGAGGCGATGCCATGCTTCGAGCAAATATTGAATGCCCTTGCGCTTAATCAGTGCGCCGGCAAAAACCGCGCGAAATTTTGCTGGCCGTTGCCCCGGCTTGAAGCGTTCCACATCCACCCCGCGCGGCAGGTAAAATAGTTTTTGTTCCGGGAAACCACGCATCCGAAAGGTGTCGGCGGCTGTCTGCGATAAAACGAGCAGCAGATCGGCGAGTTTGTATTCTTCGGTAAAACGCTTCCGCTCGAGCAGCAAACCGGTTTTCCACCTCCGAAACCCGGAAGCGGTGCTGGTCGATGCAGCGATTCGCGGCCGGCCAATTTTCGCTTTCCCGCCATCGCGATGCCAGGTTGGAATCTCGACGATCGACGGGATACGGCCTTGCTTTGCTACTCGCAGCGAGCGCAAACAATCGCCCGACCAACTGTGAAACAGATCGTAGCGTCCGGTCGCCAGATGCCGGGATGCGATCCAGTCGAGATATTTTTTCTTTGCGGCATAATAGTAAGGCCGATCCAGGAACGAAATGAGACGCACGGGATGCCAACGCAGAGAGTGAATCAGCGACGCGGGAATTTCCCGCTGCCGGTTATCGTAAGCGATTGCTTTTCCTAGAAATCCGCCCCGATGGGAGGCGCGCAACGTTTCAAATGCATCCGTGTCCAGACCGGAACCGCCGATACGCGCGAAAATCGAATAGAGCAAATGTCTCGGCAAATTCCGAGTCGCGCGCGAGGCAGAAGCAACTGGAGGCGGAGCGTTTAAGGTTTCACCCAGCATCGGCTTACAACTATTCTGGCGAACGTGAAGCATGTAAAGTGGCGTCTTGTGGCATGTCAGGCTCGGCTGCAGTCTAGGAAGATCAGTCGCCGTCGACTTTGCTGGACAGGAGGTTTTTCAAGCAGCAAGAGTTTTGTCCACTCCGCTTCGCTCGGGTCGAAATGACAAGAGATATGGCAAGCAAACTCACCATCGGTTTTGTCCGGCGCGGCTATTCGCAGAGCGGTGGCGCCGAAGCATACTTAAAACGGCTCGCGCACGGAGTAGTCGAAGCAGGACATGATGCGCACCTTATCACGACGGAGGCGTGGCCGCAGAATGAGTGGCTATTCGGTCCAATCCGCCGCTTGCAGTCCGGCTCGGTGACAGAGTTTGCCTGTGACCTTGAAAAAATCCGGCCGCAGATCCGCTGCGATGTCTTGATGAGCCTTGAGCGCGTTTGGAGTTGCGACGTGTACCGTGCCGGCGACGGCGTCCATCGCGCTTGGTTGCTCCGCAGAAGAAAATTTGAATTGCCGCTGGAACGATTTGTTCGAGGTCTGAATCGCAAGCATCGCGACATTTTGCAGCTCGAAGAAGCCCTCCTGGCAAATCGCGGCGCCGGTCGTGTAATCGTCAACTCGCAGATGGTCAAAACCGAGATTGTTGATCTTTACCCCTATCCCGCGGACAAGATCGACATCGTCCGCAACGGTGTTCCGATCGGACAATTTCGTTTCGATCCGAAGCGTCGGGAGGAATCCCGCGATCAATTAAAGGTGAAGCCGGAAGAAATCGCCTTGCTTTTCGTCGGCTCGGGTTGGGAGCGCAAGGGCCTGCGGTTCGCGATCGCGGCAATGGCGCTCAGTAACAGCTGCAAAATGCGTCTGCTAGTCGCCGGTCGAGGAAACGAGCGCTACTACAAATCGAAGCATGTTCAGTTTCTTGGCGAGATTCCGGATCCCGCGCGCATTTACCCGGCAGCGGACATTTTCATTCTGCCTACGATTTACGATCCATTTTCTAACGCGTGCTTGGAAGCGCTCGCTTGCGGGCTGCCAGTAATCACGACGCGTGGCAATGGATTCAGTGAAATTATCGAGCATGAGGTACATGGTTCGATTGTCGATTTCGCCAACAACGTCGCCGGATTGCGGGACGCGATTCAATTTTGGTCGGAACCGACACGGCGTGTCGCGGTAAGATCGACAAATACGCAACGTGCAGCGCAGTTCGATATTTCCGTGAACGTCGCGCGGACTGTGGAGATTCTAGTTCAGGCTGCGGCCAGCGCTGCGTCTACGTCTGGAAAAATCTGAAACACCTGATCGAGCCGCGAGATTTCGAAAATCGAGCGGACCGTTTCTTGAAGGCTGGCCAGAGCAAACTTGCCGCCGTAGGCTTCGACCTTCTGCATTCCTTCGATAAACGTCGCCAGTCCTGCGCTGTCGATGTAAGTGACACGAGAAAGATCGACTACCAGCTGTTTCGGCTTTTTCTCGATCATTGCGTTTAACGACGCCGTGACCGCAGGCGAAACGTGCAGATCGATTTCACCGATGAGCGGGAGCACATTTGGATGGTCCTTGCGCGGCATTGGACCAGCGGAGGAAGCGTCTTTTTTCATTCACACCATCAATCGTTAACGGGTCACCATCTGAGCGTATCGATTATACCTTGTACGTCGGAAAGATCATCGATCAAAAAATCCGGCTGATATTTTGCAAGCTGGTCACGATTCCATGTGCCGGTCGCGACGGCAATAGTACGCGCGCCGAAGGCTTTGCCGCAGGCGATGTCGCGCGGCGTATCGCCGATCACGTCGATCTCGGATGCGGAGAATTGCCGGCCATGTTTTTCCATTGCCCGGGCGCGAGCAACGGTTCCAAGCCGATTGCGGTCGTGATGGTCGTCGGCAAAGGCGCCGAATTCGAAGAAGTGCCAGACGCCATAGTGTTCCAGCTTCAGTTGCGCCCCACGCGAGACATTTCCAGTGAGAAGCGCCAGCACCAGATGCGGCCGCGACTTCAGCTTTTCGAGCAACTCGAGCACGCCTGGAAGCAGCTTGCCCACCCGGCGCGGCAGTTCGAGCGAGAGAAAATGCACATAGCTGTCCAAAAAGGCACTGACATTTTCGTTCGTCCCCGGAATTCCATGTTTCTTCAGGATGCTGACAACGATCCCAGAATCGGTCATACCCGCGATTTCGATATCGTGAAGATCATCAGTCATGCCGAAGCGCTCCGTGAACGCCGATTTGAGCGCATGCACGCCGGCGCCACCCGAATGGATAAGCGTTCCATCGATGTCGAACAGGAGGAGGCGCTTTTGCATTGCTGTCATGTCTTCTTCTTTACCGGTCCCGAAAGCGTTCGCGGTTGCATTTGCTTGGCCACCCAAAGGCTTTCGGGACCGCTAGAAGTTTGGTGCGTGCATCGCGAGCACCGCGATCATGCTGCCAAGAAATATCACCGCCAGCACAGCTAGGGCGATAAAGATTGCAGTGCGAAGTGAATCCTTCTCTTCCTTCTGTCGTGGGAATGGGGAGGCGTTTGTAAAATCGGCCGGTAATCCACTCAATTCCGCCGACTTGACGGTAATCTCCTCAGGCTGAGGCAGCGGTTGCGACCCGCTCATGTCCGGTTCGTAACGGGCTTCGGCCGCGCCAAATCGAATCCGGTCGTCGAAGCGCAGCGCCGTTTCCACGACTGGGATACCATTGACGTGCGTGCCATTGGTCGAACCCAGATCTTTTAACCGGTAAGTTTCGCTGGCTCGCTGCAACTGGGCGTGATGAGTCGACACCGATGGATCGTTCACTACTATCATATTGTCCGAGCCGCGCCCGATCGTGATCAGATCTTCGATGAGTTCATGCGCAGTACCGCTGATGACCAGTTTCGGCATCGGTCATATCGTAAGCTATCCAGACCGGTGATGTCGAGCGAGACGATAGGTCGAATTGGGCACATGGCGCGAATAGGTCGGGACCGCGACAATTGACCGCGCATAGCCGCGCCCGCATAGTGGCGCTTCCATGGCGATCGAGTTAACGCGCAATTTTTGCATCATCGCGCATATCGATCATGGCAAGACCACTTTGTCGGATCGATTGCTTGAGCGCACGGGCACCATTCACGAGCGGGAGAGGCAGGACCAACTGCTCGATTCAATGGATCTGGAGCGCGAGCGGGGGATCACGATCAAAGCGCATCCAGTAATGATGCGTTACACAAGCAAGTCAGGCGAAACGTGTCGGCTGAACCTGCTCGACACGCCGGGCCATGTCGATTTCGCCTACGAAGTTTCACGCAGCCTGGCGGCGTGCGAAGGCGCGCTCTTGGTGGTGGATGCGGCGCAGGGCGTTGAAGCGCAAACGGTGGCCAACGTGCATCTGGCGCACAGACAGGGACTGACGATTATCCCGATTATCAACAAGATCGATCTGCCAAACGCCGATGTGTCCTCGGTGCACCGGCAACTTGAAGAAATCCTTGCGATCCCTTCCGAGGAAGCGATTGAGGCGAGTGCGAAGATGGGAATCGGGATTGATGAAATTCTCGAGGCGATTGTGAAACGAATCCCAGCACCGCAAAAACCAGCCGATGCGACCTTGCGTGCGCTGGTTTTTGATTCCGTCTTTGATGTTTATCGCGGGGTGGTCGGTTACGTGCGCGTCGTTTCGGGAACAATGGAGGCGAATCACGCGATCACATTGATGAGCAACAACGCCCGTTACGAGATCAAGGAAGTGGGTGTGTTTATACCGAAAATGCTCGTCCAGCCGAAGTTAAATCCAGGAGACGTCGGTTACTTCATCGCAAATATCAAAACGACTGCCGACATGAAGATTGGAGATACGATCACGGATCAGCGTCATCCCGCGCGGGAGGCGCTACCGGGTTTTCAAGAGATTCATCCGATGGTGTTCAGCGGGATCTATCCGATTAATACCGGTGATTTCGAACATTTGAAGGTAGCCATCGGGAAGCTAAGGCTGAACGACGCCGCGTTCGTCTATCAACCAGAAAGTTCCGTTGCGCTCGGATTCGGGTTTCGTTGCGGATTTCTTGGATTGCTTCACATGGAAATCATCCAGGAACGGCTCCGGCGCGAGTACAACATGGACATCATCGCCACCAGCCCAAGCGTTCTATATGAAATTGTAACCACGCGCGGTGAAAAACTATTGATTGATAATCCCGCGCATCTGCCTGATCCGAGCATGATCCAGGAAATTCGAGAGCCGATTGTAAAGGCCTACGTGCTTTGCCCAAACGAAAATATCGGCGACATACTGCAACTAATTCTCGAGAAGCGCGGCCAAATGGAACATACCGAATCGCTCGATACGCGTCGTGTGATGCTGCATTGCGAACTGCCGCTCAATGAAATTCTCGTCGATTTTAATGACAAGATTAAAAGCATTACGCGTGGCTATGGCTCGATGGATTACGAGCATGCCGGCTATCGTCCGGCGAAATTGGTAAAGCTCGACCTGCTTGTGAATGGGGAACCGGTCGATGCGTTTTCGACGATTGTGCATAAAGACCGCGCAGAGGCGAGGGGACGCCAGCTAGCAGCCAAGTTAAAGGAAGTGATTCCGCGACAACTTTATCAGGTAGCGATCCAGGCAGCCATCGGCGGGAAAATTATTGCGCGCGAGAGTGTTTCGGCATTGCGAAAAAACGTAACCGCGAAATGCTACGGCGGCGATATTACGCGGAAGCGCAAACTGCTGGAGAAACAAAAAGAGGGAAAGAAACGGATGAAGAGCATCGGGAAAATCAATATTCCACAGGAAGCATTTATCGAGGTGCTCAAAGCGCAATGAGTTGTTTTTGTTTGTCACGTTTGGTGAACTCGAAGGATCTCATTTCGTCATTCGTCATTTTGTAAGTCATGTTCACGCCACGCCACGTCAAACACAGCAGGCTGCTTCTCCGGCATGCTCGAAAGTACCTCCGGTATAAGAACGATGTGCTCAGTAGTTCCGATCGGGAAGAGATCGTTACTGGAATGGGAGACCTGCGCAACGCTTTACGTCAGCGCGACCACGAGAGGGTCCACAGCACGGCCGATGTGCTCGATAAAACCCTGCACAGGCTGACGCCGGTCACGTGGGAATCGCACTGGCGCGAAAATTGTGAGGTGATCCTGGTGGCAATCGTAGTGGCGGTGGGCATTCGCTCCTATTTTTTGCAGCCATTCAAGATTCCGACCGGCTCGATGCAACCGACGTTAAACGGGATTATTGGCTATCCAAGCATGGAACCGCCACCGAACTTTCTGCGACAGATCGGTGAGTTCATCGTTTTAGGCCGCAACTATGTGAATGTTGTTTCGCGTGAGGACGATCGGCTCGTTCAAATCGAGCCGAAAAAATTTCTCTTCTTCTTTACCCTGTCGCGATTGATCTGCGAACACCAGAATTTTCTTGTTTACGCATCACCTGAAACGCTCAGTCATGATTTCAAGGTTTTTCCCGGGCGAACTTATCGCCGCGGCGAGATCATTGCCAGAGGCGCGGTCGACACCGGGGATCAGGTGTTTGTGGATAAATGTAGCTACAACTTCGTCAAACCGCACCGCGGCGACGTTTTTGTTTTTCGGACAAACCACATTGTTGGAATTCGGGAAGATCCCGAGGCTGGCCCGCCTTTTTACATTAAGCGGTTGGCCGGGCTGCCCGGTGATCGTTTGCGCATCGACCCGCCTTTTCTCTACATTAATGGAAAAAAAGCGGAGGGTTATGGTTTCGCGCGGGAGATGGAGGCGAAGCCTCCTTATCGCGGCTACGCGCCGGGCCATGATTATCTGGCAGATCCAAGTAGTTCGTTCACCGTGCCACCGGATGGGTATTTTGCGCTGGGGGACAATAGTTACAACAGCTACGACAGCCGTTATTGGGGGCCAGTGCCTGAAGAAAATCTCGTTGGGCGCGGCTTGATTGTTTACTGGCCGTTCAATCGGCACTGGGGGCTGATTCGCTAAAGCAAATCGCCGAGTAATGCGATCGCATGATTCTCATTACTCCATTGCTCCAGGACGCCATCCCTCCAAATTCTGTTCTCGCTGAGATGTGGCAAAGCGTGGCGCGCATCTATCCTCTGCTTGGGCTCTGCAGCGGATACGCCCTATTGATGTTTTTTAATCCGTTGCGGCAAGCGCTCGGCGATGGGTTTCGCTGCATCGGCCGGTATAAACGTATCTGGCTCACATTTGCTTTTCTTGGATTCGGTTACTTCTTCTTCCAGTTCGCCACTTTCACGCCAATCCGGAACTGGGCCGATCTCGATCCGAACCAAGTCGTTTCGTTACCGAACTGGTATTGGCCGCGATTTGTGGAGATCTGGGAAGAAACGCCGTTGCCTGCGCTGGAAGGCGTCGCGGGAATTTTCGACAACGCGACCACCACTTATCCCCTTTCCATCGTGGCCGCTATTCTCATGATCATTAACTGGCGTGGGCTGCATGGGGCATTGCTCCGCGCCTTGCGAAAGCGCTATCATCTGTGGAGTTACTTCATCTACTTGATTCTGCTTTTGAGCGCCCTGGCGTCGCTCTTCAAGCCGATTGTATTCTGGCGATTACCGGAGTGGAGCGGTCTGGTTTCTGCCGCCGGATTGTTAAGAATCTCGGCCACGGTGGATACCGTGGCATTCATTTTCGAATACCTCTTTGGCGTCTACATCCAGGTTTATTTGATCACTGTGTGTTTGGCGTGGATAAAGGGCGTGAGTTTTGAAGAAGGAGAACTCTTTCGGTTTGCCATGCGTCGCTTCAGTTATGTTTTGGAGTGGGCCGGCATTGTGGTCGCGGTTAGCACATTGGTCGTCCGATTGCCGCTGCTCCTCGCCTACTTTACGAACATTCCGGGTGTGCTCGATTACTTGCCGATTGAGCGCGTGTTCATGAGCGGTCTGATCATTGCCTTCTGCTCAGTCCAAATCTCGCTCGCGCTGCATAATGAGACGTTGGATGACGCAATACGCGCTCATGGCCGGTTCATCAGGGAAAATGCCGGCCGCTTAACGTGGTTTTTGATCATTTGTGGAATCCACTTTTTTGGGATCATGCTCTGTGATGCCATCGTGCGCAGCGCAATCGCCGATCGGTTGGGCGCACTTTTCGTTTGGAAATTCATCTTTGCGTGCCTCCGCGGAATTGTTACCGGCTGGCTGTTGGCTTCGTGGGTTTGCTTGTTTCGTCAATGCGAAACAGGCCGCGCTAATCAGGAAAAATGGATCCAGTACTAAATCCGCCGACCAGAGGGCAGGTGAGTGCGGCCAAAATTACGCGGCAGAGCAAATCAAACCTGGCCCTGGCATTTATTTCGTTAGGACGGGAGCGCAAGCGCGACGTTACTGTGTTTTACGCGTTTTGCCGCGTGATCGACGACATTGCCGATTCGGCGCAACTCAACGTCGCGCAAAAGCAATTGCGGCTGGCCGCCTGGCGCGAGATGCTCCGCGCTCCTTGTGCAGATGAACCCCTCCTCGCTCGGGAAGTACGGAGTTTGATCGATAAGTATTCGCTGTCGATCGACATTCTTGAGGAGATTATCGCTGGGGTAGGAATGGACTTGAGCATCTCACGCTATGCCACGTTCGAAGAGCTCCGCGTTTACTGTTATCGGGTCGCCAGCGCCGTGGGCCTGATCAGCATTGAGATTTTTGGATATCGCAATACGCGCTGCAAAGAATATGCGCTCGAGCTTGGTCTGGCTTTGCAGATGACTAATATTATCCGTGATGTCGGCAAAGATTTACGGAGCGGCCGAATCTATCTGCCACAGGAAGATCTGGCTCGCTTCGGTTATTCCGAAAGGGAGCTGCAAGATCGACAACATAACGAGCGTTTCGTTTGTCTGATGGAATTCGAAACGGCGCGGGCGCGGGAGTTTTTCTCGCGCGCAGCAGCGGCGCTTCCGCTTGAAGACCGCCGGGCGATGGTCCCGGCCGAGATCATGAGTTCCATTTATCGCGGATTACTCCGCCGAATGGAACTCGATCAATTTCGCGTTTTCGAGAAGGAATATCGTCTTAGCGCGCTGGAGAAAATGGGCCGGATCGCAGCACAACTGGTCAAGTCTTTTTGAAGCGGCCATGCAACCTTGTCTGACTTGCGCGGTTCAATCCGCCAATGAAGATGGAATTAATAAATACGAAATGTTTCACAGTTATTGCGCTCGTTGCGATGAGTTCGTTGGTTCTGAGTTCGTGTGACACGCCAACTGGTCAGGGTGCCGGTATCGGCGCTGCAACTGGCGCAGTCATTGGCGCGGCGGCAACCGGTCGTGCTCGTGGCGCGGCCCTTGGCGCGGCAGCAGGTGCCGCCGCTGGCGCATTAACCGGCGCGGCGATTCAAGAGAGTCGAGCCGCCAGTTATGGTCCACCGCCACCAGGAGGTTTTCCATTCGCGCGCTGGACCGGCACACCGGGGCTTTATTACAGCCCATACACCGGGCGCGTCTATAATCTTCGCGGGGTTCCTCCTGGCGGGCTCACGCGCGACATTGATACCGGCCGGCTCTTCCGAAAACCGTAAAGCGAAAGCGTTAGGTTCGAGCATCCGGCCTTAGAGAACCCCGGTAGCAGAGTTCCGCTCGCAACGGAGAGAGCAAGGAATGACGGCTTCCCCTTGGCCCGCCGTCGCTCCTTGAGGCTCCTCAATATTATTGGAGATTGAAGTCTCCGGGTATTGGGACTTCAGCCTTTCGCATTTGGCGCTGTAGTTTATCCACCAACGCTCGCGCTTCTTCTGTCATTTTCAGCAGCTCGGGCCACGGTCGGTGATAGTTCTCACCCGGCAGTTTGCGCGTGGCATCAAATCCCATGTGCGAGCCGATATTTTGATCGCTCGGCGCGTGATCCAGCGAGTCGCTTGGATTCTTGATAACGGTTGTATCTCGTGCGGGATCTGTGTTCGCGCACAATCGGAAGAGCACTTCGCTCGTATTGTGCACATCGCAATCGTCGTCGACTGCCACAATGTATTTGCTGAACATCATCTGTCCCATGCCCCACAGGCCGTGCATCACTTTGAATGCCTGATAGGGGTACTGTTTCCGGATACTGACGAAGACCAAATTGTGGAAAACGCCCTCCGGCGGCAGCGTCATGTCCACGATTTCTGGAAAATTCATCTTGAACACTGGCAGGAATATCCGCACACAGGCGTCTCCGATATAGTAATCTTCCATCGGCGGAATACCGACGATGGTCGTCGGATAAATCGCATCGCGCCGATGCGTGATCGCGGTCAAATGGAACACTGGGTAATCTTCGATCGCGGTGTAAAAACCGGTGTGATCGCCGAATGGGCCCTCGGGACGCATCTCACCGGGTTGAACATAACCTTCCAGAACAAAATCGGCGTCGCCTGGGACATCGACGTCGATTGTTTTGCAGCGAACGAGTTCGATTGATTTTTTTCGCAGAAAACCAGCAAAAAGAAGCTCATCCAAACCATCCGGCAGCGGCGCAGTAGCTGCAAATGTATAGACAGGATCGCCGCCGAGAGTGACAGCAACGGGCATACGCTCGCCTCGTTCATAATAGCGTTTCCCGTGGCGCGCACCCACCTTGTGGATTTGCCAGTGCATCCCGGTGGTGCGTTCGTCGTAAATTTGCATGCGGTAGATCCCGATATTTCGCGCACCGGTTTCTGGATCGCGCGTGTGCACATTCGCCAGGGTGACAAAGCGGCCGCCATCTTTTGGCCAACATTTGAGAATAGGAAGATCATTCAGGGTAAAACCGGCGGATTCGGCATCGAGTATCTGCACGACTTCCTGGCAAGCGGCCTCCTTGACCTTCTTGGGACGGGCATGCAGGAGATGAATCCCTTGCTTAAGGAGGCTCCAACCTTCGCGCAGATCGGTTGGCGGTTTCGCCTTCAGGATAAGCTGAATTTCCTGGGCGATGTCTCCGATGTCCGCGACTTGCAGGGCTAGCGCCATCCGCCGGCGCGAACCCATCGTGTTGATCGCAACGGGGAATTCCGATTTTTTTCCATCAACAATCGGGTGCTCGAAAAGAAGCGCTTTTCCACCGTCGGGCGATTTCATCTCGCTATTCGCCCATTCTGCAATGAGCAAATCAGTGTCCACAGGGACACCTACGCGCCTCAACTCGCCTGCCTGCTCAATGGCGTCGAGAAACTTTTGGAATGAGCGGTAAGCCATTGCAAGACTTTCCGCAACACTGAAGCGTTCTGTATCAGAACGCGACAGAATTTTTGATCAGTAATATGGCGGCACCATGTAATGGAAGGAGACGTCAAACCGAGCACTGCTTGATTGAATTCTGTGTTGCCGGTAGCGTTGGGTTCGGATGCAGGATCGCTACGGCCATCGGATTTCCTATCTGCGCGTCTCGATTACCGACCGCTGCAATGAGCGCTGCACTTATTGCATGCCGCACGAGTTGCAGGAGTGGTTGCCGCGGGAGGAGATCCTGACCTACGAAGAAACACTTCGCCTGATTCGCATTGCGGCCGAACTGGGGGTATCAAAGGTGAGAATCACCGGTGGCGAGCCGCTCACCCGACGCGGGGTCCTCAATCTCATTGGCGAACTTCCGAAGCTTCCGGGAGTTCGCGACATTGGTGTCTCGACAAATGGCACACTGCTTGCACGCGAAGTTGCACCACGCACGACGATGGCCCGCGGTTTGCGCAATGCCGGCGTCCGCTCGGTCAACATTTCGCTCGATACATTGGATCGAGAAGTTTACTCACGCATCACCGGGCGCGATCTTTATCCGCATGTAATAGAGGGGATTGACGCCGCTGTCTCCGCTGGGTTCGATCAGATCAAACTAAATACGGTTCTGATGCGCGGCCGCAACGAAGATCAGTTGATTCCGCTGATAGAATTCGCGGCCGCACGTGATCTGATCCTGCGTTTTATCGAGATGATGCCGGTCAGCACTAGCGAAGTGCTCGATGAGAAAAATTTTATCTCCATCTTCGAAGCAAAACGCACGATCGAGTCGCATTATGGCGCCGTGATGCCGGAACCAGAATTTCGGACGAATGGACCTGCGAGCTATTACCAAATTCCCGGCCGCTCCCAACGCATCGGTTTTATCGGCGCGATGACGAACCTGCATTTTTGCGAGAGCTGCAATAAACTTCGTCTCACCTGTGACGGAAAATTGCGTCCCTGTCTCGGGAGTTATCTCGAGTTTGACATTATGAGGCCGCTGCGTTCAGGCGCGACTGATGAGGAACTAAGGCAGTTCTTTCTCGATGTTGTAGATCGAAAGCCAGAACAGCACGATTTTCGCGAGAATTACCAACCGAACCGCAAAATGATCGCGATCGGCGGTTAGGCATCAAGCGATTGAGTGTTTTTCTGTCATGTAGAGCCAGGCGCCTGCCAAGCCGTAGCTTAATGCGAAGGTCTTCGAACATCTCCAATTATTTCCTAGTGCTGGCAGAAGAAGTGACCAGAGATTCTTCTACCGCGACTGCGGGATCAGAATGACAAGCATGGCGAAAATGAAACGACTCACTCACATCAGCGCCGATGGCCGGGCGCAGATGGTTGATGTCTCGACCAAGCCATTGAGCGCGCGCAAAGCGATCGCCACCGGAAGAATCCGGCTTCAGCGCGCGACCCTCGATTTAATTTCGAAGGATCAAATCGCAAAGGGTAACGTCTTCGCCACCGCGCGAATTGCCGGCATCCAAGCTGCGAAGCAGACTGCGGACCTTATTCCACTGTGTCACACCCTGCCGCTGGGTGAGATCGCCATCGACATCGCTACGTCAAAGGATCACGCTGAAGTAAAGTGCACCGCGCGAACTGTCGCGCAGACGGGCGTCGAGATGGAAGCGCTCACCGGCGTCACCATCGCATTGCTCACGATCTACGATATGTGCAAGGCTGTTGACAAACAGATGCAGATTGCGGAAGTCCGCTTGGTTCAGAAAACCAAGCGACCGCCATAGCGGCGTCTCTGTGGCGGTCGCCACCTTTGGTTCGAGAGTTTGCGGCAGTCATAGACAGCCGCTACAAATAAAGATGCAGATCACAGTTGGCATTATCACGATCTCGGATCGGGCGAGCGCGGGGGAATACGAAGACCTTGGCGGTCCCGCGCTGAAGGACGCCGCGCAAAAGGCGGGCTGGCAGGTTCATGCGGAAGCCATTGTGCCAGACCATGTGGAACGTATTCAGGATACGATCCGATCGTTTTCCGAACAGGGTTGCGGCTTGATTTTGTCTACTGGCGGAACTGGCATCGGCCCGCGCGATGTTACTCCCGAGGCAATTCGCGCAATCATGCGGGTGGAGATTCCTGGATTCGGCGAGGTGATGCGGGCTGAATCGATGAAGATCACACCCAATGCAATCTTGTCGCGGAGTTTGGCCGCGATTGTCGATCTCTCTCTCGTCATCGCACTTCCGGGAAAACCGAGCGGCGCGGCGGAATGTCTCGGCTTTATTGTTGGCGCGATTCCACATGCCGTTGCCCTTGCGCAACGCAAACCGACTACGTGCTAAAGGTTTAGTTAGTCCGGCCAAGTCCAGAGACGCATCAGTTGCCGGCCGTTTTCGCTCAAATGTGCATTGGCGCCGCGGCCGGCGATGACGTCTTGCGTGAAATACGCGGCGTCAGCCGAGGCTTCTTTTACGTAGGTAAGCTCAGGCTGATTCGCCTGCTTCTCGTTCGGCTGTATCTTCAGTGGCAAACCAGAACGCGCGAATGAGACTTCCCATGAAGGCATGTTCGCGCCGGCGCGAGTATGTACGAGCCACGGATAAAGCTTCGGCAATTCGAAGTGCGAACTTCGCGGCAATATGACTTTGTAAAAAATCTCCTCACTATCGAGAAATTGCGGAATAGTGAGTGAGGGATTTTTGCGGAGAGCGATATAGAGGCCGGCGATGTCGAGACCCACCAGGTTCAAGCCGTTGTAGATTCCGTTGTGATTGGGATCGTTTTTGAAAAATGTGTCGTGCCACGATTCAAAGCTGTGACTTCGCAACAAATTCAACTCGACATGCACGTGCGCGCGCTCGCGATTGATCCCCTTGCCGGTGTAACCCATCACGGCGATCGGCTCGCCTTTCTTGACCGCCTGCCCGGGCTTCGCGGTAATCGTGCTCAAGTGGCCATATAAACTATAATAGTTCGAGCCTCCCCAGCGGTGCTCGATCACGACGTAGCAGCCGTAGTTTGAATAGCTCGGCGCGAGATTCGTATGGACGATTTTGCCGTCGGCGATCGCACGAACTTGATCGAGCGGTTCGCCGTTTGCGTCGCGATGCACCGGTTTGATGTCGATTCCTTCATGAAAACGCGTGTAAACAATGCCAGCCGACGTCTCCGTGGGATCGCGCACAAATCCATATTGGCCGCCTTCCCACGGCGTGGATTTCACTCCTTTGAAGTTGCGCTCGACGTACTGATAAAAGGCGGAGCCGTCGCCTGAAAAAAGAGCGTCGTTGTCCGTTGGCAGGACAAGGTCAACAATTGTTCGATTGGTCTGGGCCATCATTGAGAAATGCCAAAAAAGGATGGCCGAAGTTGCCGGAACGAATAATCGCATGACCGATTATCGTTTTCGCTGCCCGATTAATCGCCAGTCTTTTTTCATCAGCTCAATGTCTGCACTGGCCAAACCGGAAGGGATGTAGATTCTTCCATCAGAAACCCGCTTGTCGATTTCGAGTTCGGTGATCGCACGCCCATTGATAAACACAAAGAGGAAACTGCCTCGGCGCTCAATGCTCAAAGCGTCGAGCGCAACCCGTCCGTGTTCATCGAGTTGAAATAGCGCGCCGTAGGTCCCGTTGGCGACCGGGTAAGGATAAAACGCGATGACGTCCTGCTCCGAGATGCGCGGCATTTTTTCGATGGCCACATCTTTTCCCGATACCTGGGCGCGAACAGACGTTGTGAACACGGCTGTGTCTCGTTGATTCGCTTGGGCATGGATCCGAAGCATGCAATGGCGTTGTTTTGCAATGGCCGCCGGCAACGCGAACAGGGAACAAAAAAAGGCTAATGCACCGAGAGTTTTCATGTCAATTTGATAAAGGGTTTGACAGGATTTGCAACGTCTGCTGTTTAAGCCGCTTATGAGGCGACGTCTCGTTTTCCTCCTGGTGCTGTTTGCACTTGCCGGTCGCGCCTTCAGTCAAGATGCCGCGCCTACGGCAACACCGCGCAGAGGCTGGTTGGGCCGCCTCCTGCATCCATTCTCTTCAGAGCCGATTCCGAAATATAAAAATCCAAAATTACGTGGCCTCACGCTCGACCTTCAAATCTCGCCACAGACCGTGAAGCTTTCGGAGGTGCGTCAGCTCGGCATCAAAATTTCGGTGACGAATCTAGCCAAGCGCCCCGTTGCCCTCGATTTTCCGACGAACCAGCGAATTGAAATTTATTTGAAGAATGCCGCTGGAGATATCCTCACGAAATGGTCTGACAATCATGCCATCACAGAGAGGACAGGCACGGTGTTGATCAACCCGCAGGAACGCGTCGAATACAACGAAACGATCGCCACGCGCGATCTCTCCCCCAACAAGGTTTTTGTGGCCGAGGTTTTCTTTCCTGCATACTCGGAATTACAAATCCGGCAAAAGTTTCTGGCCGTGCCCTAGCGGAGAGCGATGGTTTTACGCGGGACCGCAACTCTCCACCACACCACCACTCCAATACTCCTCTTTTCGGATTATCACACTCACCCGCAGGGACATCGAGTTCAGCCGTACACAAAGGCGCTCCTTCAGCCGTGGGTGGATTCTGCGCGCAAAATGGCGTTAAGTGAGATCGCCTTTACCGATCATGATCGTTATCACGCCGGAATTAGTTTTGATGCGATCGATCGTTTGCGGGAAGGAAACCCCGACTTGAGAATCCGTGCCGGGATCGAGTTGGATAACGACCCGGTACGCTCGGAGGCTGGGCGGAAATGGATCGAGCAACATTGGAACAAGCTCGATTTTGTCCTAGGCTCGGTCCATTTCCTGGACCGCGCGGATCAGATGTTCGACAGCGTGCCGGCTGGCGCCGGGCAATTCGATGGCAGAGATATCGATGCAATTTACGCGAATTATTTTCAGCGTGTCCGCGAAATTGCCGCGACTGGGCTGGTCGATTGCCTCGCTCATCTCGACCTCATAAAAATCCATGGCCATCGGCCAAACGCTGAGATCGACGCCATCGTTAGCGAAACGCTCGATTTCATTCGATTGCGCGACCTTGCGATTGAGCTGTCCACGGCCGGATGGCGAAAGCCGGTGAAAGAACTGTACCCCGCCGACCGAATCATCGAACTGGCGATGGAAAAAAACATTCCTTTTACGACAGCCTCCGACGCGCATTCGCACGCCCAGGTCGCGGAAAATTTCGCGCGTCTGGCGGAGAAGATGGCCGTCGTCGGGATTCGCGAAGTGTGCGTTTTCGAGAAGCACAAACGCGATGTACGTGCAGTATCGTCAGACGTTGCGGGATCGCATCCTTCTCTATAATTGAAGATCGAGTTGCGACCTTTCCTGGTCTGAGGATGGCTTTCGGGTTTCGGAAGACAGGCGCAAATCAAAGCCGAGGCGCCGGGCGAGTCGCTGACAGGTTTCGGGGGCGAATCCTTCGAAGTGATTACTTACAAACGCCCAGACATTGCGTACCTCCGAAAGATGCCGCTCAATCTTGAGCGACCAGCTTTCGATGGCGGCCTCTCGTTTCCAGAGCAATTTCTGATACCGATGGACGTGCTCTCCATCGACGTCGTATTTCGTTGCATAGTCGCCGAGCAGGCGCAGATAAAGAAAATCCGCAGTCAGCGGCAGGAATTCGAAGGGGGCAAGATTTCGTTCGTTAAGCGGGGTGGTATCGGCCCACGCCCAGCAAATACGATTTTTTTCTAGAAGGTGAATGAACTGTGGGCGGTGCCATCCCGCGTGCCGAAATTCAATTGCGAAACGGAAATCGCGCGGCAATCCTCCGAGAAACTTGCGCAGAACCGGCTTGCCATCCTTTGGTGCAAACGACGGCGGAAGCTGGATGAGAATAACCTGGAGTTTTGATGCGAGCGGCTCAAGGGCATGGAGAAACGAATTCAACTCGGCCGCGCAATCCCGCAGGCGGCGGGTGTGTGTGATCTCGCGGGAAAGTTTACAGGCGAAACGAAAACCAGCAGGAGTCATCTCGATCCAGCGGCGGGCAGTATTTTCCGCAGGAGCCGCATAAAACGTCGAATCTACTTCCACGGCGGGGAAGTACTGCGCGTAGAATTCGAGCCATTGGGAGTTTGGCAAATCCGGCGGATAAAAGGCAGCCCGCCAGTCGTCAAAACTCCACGCGCATGCGCCGATGCGTATCTTTTGCTGATCGGTCAGATTCAAATGCAATGAGAAAAGAGAAGGTTGATCAGTTTTAGGTGCTTGGAAAACGTGTCACTCTGGGAGATGGCGATGAATATTCCGGCCTCCGCTGCGTCCAGATGGCCGCTGATAAACTTGACGGAACGGATAAGTTAATTACCCTGCCACACCCCATGCATTTCGTCATTCGCACGCTTTTAGTTTTCGTCGCCGCGGCATTCGTTTTCGCCGAATCGGTCCCGGCGGGCATTGTTTTCAAGCCGGGAAAAAAACCCGAGTACGTAGCGCCCGGCGAGGAGGAAATAAACGGGAACGCAGCGGAGCTGTTCCAAATCGCGCAGGCGGCTGAAAAAGAAGGCAACATCAAACGCGCAATCAAAGCTAACAGGAGTCTCGTCAAACGTTATCCCAAAGACGCCCTTGCCCCTGGAGCGCTGTATCGCGCAGCTCAGCTGCAGGAACAAGAGGGCGAGTATATCCGGGCGGCGGAATCATTTCGCGATTTGGTGGAAAAATATCCCGCCAGCCCGCACTTCGAAGAGGCAATCGAGGCGCAGTTTCGGATCGGGGAAATGTATCTGGGAGGTAAAAAGATAAAGCTCCTGGGCATCCCATTTGGATCGTCAATGGACAATGCGGTAACCATTTTCGCGGCGGTGGTGCGGACTGCCCCCTACGGGAAGTATACGGCCCGCGCCCAGTTTGACATCGGCCTGGCGCGTGAGAAACAGGGCGCAAGAGAAGCGGCAATTCAAGCCTACCAGGCGGTGGTGGACAAGTTTCCGAACGAGCCGATCGCGGCGGATGCTCAATATCAAATCGGCTATATCTGGCTTAAAGCGACGCGAACCGGCACACAGGACGCGGCTGCCACCAGCAACGCCAGAACTGCCTTTCAGGATTTCCTTTTTCGCTATCCAAACAGTGAGAAAGCTGAACAAGCGCGCGCCAACCTTGCAGCGCTTGAGCACAAACAAACAAGTAGTTCCTACGAAGTAGCCAAGTTTTATGACAAGCAGAAATATTATCGCGCCGCTGTCATCTACTACAATGAGGTGATTCGTCAGCAACCGGGCTCGGCTGAAAGCAATCGGGCAAAAAAAAGAATCGACCAGTTGCGAGCAAAGGTGGGCGACGCCGCGCTTCAGCCGGCTCTTGCCACGGCGCCGACCTCTAAGAAAAAGGGAGGCGCATCTGGAGATAAAATCGCGAAACGCGGGCCGGCGGCGCCTGGTTCGGCAAACGACCAGGTGCCATTACCTTCTACGGATACTGATCTTTCGCTGCCGCCGCCCGCTTCGCTTGCCCCAGACACAACAACTGCGCCTGAACCTCCACCGCCTCCTCCGAGCGCGAGCACAAGCTCTGACGCGTCTCCAGCTCCGGAGACATCCGCCTCTCCCGAAGCGTCCGCCTCACCGGCGCCGTGAAAGCGATACTTGCGGCAGTAATTGCCTGCTTTGTCCTGGGCGGTTGCCTCGGCTATCACGTTGGGCCGGTCAAGCCATATTATCTGCGCGACGTCCACACCATTGCCGTTCCGACCTTCGAAAACAAGACGCTTCTCCCGCATATCGAAGTGTTAGTGACTGATACGGTGATTAAACAGTTGCAGCAGGATGGGACATTTCAGATTGCAAGAGACGGAGATGCGGACGCCACCTTAAAAGGTCAGATCACCCGGATTGACCGGCTGCCGGCTCGGTCTGTGCGTGGGAATGTGCTGAAGACCACCGAATTTAGTCTTTCCATGCGCCTGAAATACACGCTTGTCGCCCGCGATGAAACGACCTTAGCGCCCTCCGCTGAAGCAGTCGGCACAACTAGCTTCTTCGCTACTGCCGATGTGACCACTGACGAACGGCAAGCGCTGCCGCTCGCCACCGAAGACCTGGCTACCCGATTGGTTACTCAACTGAGCGAGGGGTGGTGATCCTCGATGAAGGGGCAGGAAAAGCTTTGGTCGATCCTCAATGACAAGCTTGATACCTTACGTGCCACCAATCGTCTGCCCCAGGCAATTCGCGTTGCTGAAACAGCGCTCGAGGTCGCCAAGCGCGCTTTTCCCGATGGTCAGGTGCCCTTGGCGACCAGCTTCGAAACCTTAGGCGAACTGCTCGATCAAAAAGGAGACCGTGCCACGGCCAAAACATATCTGCTCAAAGCCCATGGCATCTTGGAAAAAGTAACGCCACCAGATCAGCGAGCCATCTTCCGTTCCGCACGCCGGCTTGGGTTCTTATGCGATAACATTGGCCAATCGGATCAAGCGATTCGCTTTTACGAAAAAGCGATTGCAGCTGGAATTCAGCTCGAAGAGGTTCCGTACTCCGATCTCGGCACAATGTTGAACAATGTCGCCCTTATTTTACGCAAATCGGGACGGCAAAAGGCGGCGGAACCATACTATTTGCAAGCTTTGCAGATCTATCAGAAGCAGCTCGGTCCCGATCATGCCGATGTAGCTTCGGTCCTCAATAATCTCGCTGTATTTTATACCAATGAACGCCGTTACACCGAGGCGGAGGAATTACATCTTCGTGCGTTAGCTATTCGCGAGAAATTGCACCCGGCCGCGCATCCGGACATCGCGCAATCAAAATGCAATCTTGCCGTGGTTTATCATTCCCGTGGTGACTACGCCAAAGCGGCTGAGTTTTATCACGATTCGCTTAAGATTTGGGAGGAGGCGAGTGAAAAACCCTCCCAAGATTACGAGATTGTCGTTTCGAATTATGCCGATCTTTTGCGGTCTCTCGGCCAGGTACGCAAAGCGCATCAATTGGAAGTTCGTGCCCGCAAGAGACGTTCGCGCTAGTTTGACCAGGCATCGAATCAATCCTTCCTGTCGTAGTTGATTTGACCCTTGCGGCTGGCGCGCCGATGCGCATTGTAGCACCGCTCGTTTTGCTCGCGTGGCGGAATTGGCAGACGCGTACGGCTCAGGACCGTATGGGGCAACCCGTGGAGGTTCGAGTCCTCTCGCGAGCAGAGTTACTTCTATCGCAGTGGCGTCGGGTTAACGAGCTTCTTCTTCAGCAAAGGCAAAGACAATAGGAACGGCTGGACACCAGTTCGAATCGACCGACTTACTTGGCTCCGGCTCTCCTTCTTGCCGCCCACCGAGCTTTCATCAACTGGGAAAGCCGTCTTCGTCCGGCAGGGGTTATTCCGCCTTTCTTCTTGGCGCCGGCACCTTTCGACGGTGTTTTTTGGCCGGCCTTTATCCTTGCCCAACGAGCTCTGGCGGCAGCTGCAAGTTTGGCGCGAGTCGCAGCTGGCATCGAGCGGCGGCCCCCTCTGGCCGGTGTAGGGCTTGCAGCGGAACCTCTCAGGATTAAGGAAAGACGTTTTTGGAGAGTATCGATTTGCCGGCGAATCGATACGGCTTCTTGTAAGGCTTGAATAGATATATCCATGGCTCCTCACATAGCCGGAGTTGGCTGCTATGGCAATCAATTTTTATGACAAGCCAGGTATTAGAGTTCCCCTCCCTGCTTTCACTTGCTATTAGCTCCTAAGTGATAACAGGAAAAGGTCGAGCCACGCGGGGTGCGAGTTGGTCCTAAAGCCGTTTTGAAATGACCAAGTCCAGTATCGCAACACAACCTGAGCGAGTCCGGAAAATGTTCGGCTCCATCGCCTCGCGCTACGATCTGGCGAATCACTTGCTCAGTTGCGGGATCGACTTTTATTGGCGAAAACGCGCCGCTGAAATCGTCGCAGGCTGGCGACCGAATAAGATTGTCGATCTCGCTTCCGGCACCGGCGATTTGGCGCTCGCGCTGCAAAAGAAATTGCCGAATGCGGAAGTGGTAGCTGTCGATTTCCTGCCGGAGATGCTGGCGCTGGCGAAGCGAAAAGGGGTGCGGCAAACGGTTGTTGCCGATGCGATGAAACTGCCCTTCGCCGATGCTTCATTCGATTGTGTTACGGTCGCATTCGGTTTGCGCAACATGGAGGATTGGGGAAAGGCGCTGGGTGAAATGTTGCGCATCCTTAAGACCAATGGTCACCTGCTGGTCCTTGAGTTCTCATTGCCGACGATCCCCATTTTACGCGCGATTTATCGATTTTATTTGCATCGCTGCTTGCCAGTGTTGGGGTCTTTTCTAACGAGGAAGAAAAGCGCTTACGATTACCTTGGCGATTCGATTGAAGATTTTCCGGGTGGCACTACCATGCGCGAATTGATGGAAGCTAGTGGCTTCCACAATGCTAGCGCTCAACCGCTCAGTGGCGGCATCGTTACAATCTATACGGCGGAGAAAATTGTTTCCGACGCAGGGACTCCTGTAGCGGCGGTATAATCGCCTAATAGAACGTCACTACACGCAATCAGCCGAGCAACTTCACTACGACCTCGGTCAAGACAAGCTCGTGGTCCAATTGTGTCGTTACAAGCTGAAGATTTGCTTCGAGACATGCCTGCATGGCTCTAACCAGCTGTTTGGTTTCGAACTGATGTGCCTGCTGCGCGGCGATTCCTAGCGGGTAGGCGCTAAGCGAACCATCTTTTTTGCGCGGTAAATGGTCAGTTGCCTGAGCAGGCAAACGATTGATCTCCGAGATAAATTGGAACGGCGAAAGCGGGCGCGCGAGGCGATGACGCTCCATCAAATCTTTGGCGAGTAACAAATTGCGGACCGTTGGCAGAATTGCGACTAGTAGAATACCAATGGCGTTTTCGCCTTGATCCAATAACCGTCGCACAAGCATAAGAGCGAGCTCCAGATCGCGCATTGCCAGTGCGTTACTCAACTCGAAAATGACGCCCGCACGCGAAAGCGGCACGAGTTCCCGGACAAGTTCGAGGGTAACTCGGGGCACAGCGTGGAAGGCTGTGCCACCCCTCCCGAGGAAGATGTCGATTTTCTCCAGTTCGTTTTCGATCTGGCGGGTGTCGCCACCGGTAAGGAGAACAAACAGATCGAGCGCATCCTCATCGAATCGCAGTTTTCTCTTTTTCGCCCGACGCCGAACCAATTCGATCGCTTCTTCTTCCCAGCCGCTTCGGCTGGAATCAAGCCGATCGAAAATCTGTAACTCCGCCCGTTTAACCAGCGATCTGTAAAACGAGCGACGCTTGTCCACTTCAGTGGCGCTGACCAGGAGAATGACGTCAGACCCGAGGCCGTTCTCGATCAACTTGGATAATTCCTCGAGCGCAGATTGAACGCTAGCGGCGCGTCCGATCTGGCTGTCGCCGAGAAAATTCGCGCTCTTTAACCACACGACTTTGGAACTGCCGAAGAAAGGTAACGTTTGCAGCGCCTCGATCACTGATCTTATCCGCGCTGCCGCATGCTCGGCGTTTTCGGCCACGCCATCTATTGTTTCCAGTCCGAAGTCGCCAGCATCTGGCGGTGTTAGTTTCTCGGCTAGCTCCGCGGCGGCGCGTTTCACTTCCGCCTCATCGGAGCCTACGACGGCGTAAATATTCGCGGCTGCCGCCTTCGTTTTCGCCTTCGTTTTTGGCATTCCTGATTTCTTCGCACCCTGGGGACGGATTACAAGATTGTGTGTTTGAGGCAAGAAACTCAGACGCGGGAGCGACGCCGGCCGGCGTTGCGTGTGTATTTCACCGGCCTTCGTTTCGGCTCGATCTTCGTGATCCCAGCGCCGCTTTTTACTTCCATGATTTGATCCCGTAAAAGCGCGGCGCGCTCGAATTCCAGATTCGCGGAAGCGCGCTGCATCTCATCTTCAAGCTCACGCAGCAGCTCGGTCACATTGAAATCGCCGCCAGCTTCTTGAACAACGGAAGCGGCAATTTCGCGTCCTCGCAGGATTGTATGCAAACTCTCCTGCACGGCACGCCGGACGGTTTGCGGCGTGATGCCGTGCTTTTCGTTGTATTCCATTTGCTTGGCACGCCGATATTCGGAAATCGACATCAGTGCTTGCATGCTCTGCGTGACCGTATCGGCGAAGAGCACGACTTCGCCATTCACATGTCGCGCCGCCCGGCCTGCGGTCTGGATAAGGGAAGTCTGGCTGCGCAAAAATCCCTCCTTGTCCGCGTCCAGAATGCAGACGAGCGAGACTTCGGGAAGATCGAGACCTTCCCGCAGCAAGTTGATCCCGACCAAAATATCGAAATCGGCCGCGCGCAGGCCGCGCAAAATCTCGACGCGCTCTATCGTGTCGATATCGCTGTGGAGATAACGCACTTTCAATCCGACATCGCGCAGGTAGTCGGCGAGATCTTCGGCCGTGCGTTTCGTCAGCGTTGTCACGAGAACGCGCTCGCCCTTTTCGACCCGTTGCCGGCAAAGCTCGATCGTGTCGTCAATCTGATGCTTCAGCGGCTTCAGAGTGATTTTTGGATCGAGAAGTCCCGTAGGCCGGATGATTTGCTCGATCACAAGCGGCGCGCCCGGTGTATGCACATCGAACTTCTCAGGAGGATCGTCCGTTCTCGAGACCGGGGACGACACAGAGGTCATCCCTCCGTTGAATGTTGAACGCTGAGCGTTGAGACTCGGGCGTTTTTCCCCCGGTAAAACAAACGGCACCAATTCGCCTTCACCGATGCGCTGCCGTTTGTGCGGCACGTACCCTTTATTCGCGACGACACTATTTTGAATTTCAAATTCTGCCGGTGTCGCGCTCACGTAAATGAGCTGGTTCGTCATTTTCATGAACTCGTCGAAGTTGAGCGGCCGATTGTCGAGCGCGCTGGGCAAGCGAAATCCGTACTCGACCAGCACAGTTTTGCGCGAGCGATCGCCTTCGTACATACCGCCGATTTGTGGAATGGTGGCGTGCGATTCATCGATCACTACAAGAAAATCTTTCGGGAAAAAATCGATGATCGTGTACGGCTTTGAGCCGGGTGGACGCCCGGACAAATGGCGCGAGTAGTTTTCGATCCCGTTGCAGAACCCCATCTCCTGTAACATTTCCAGGTCGTACTCCGTGCGCATTTTCAGCCGCTGCGCTTCCAGCAGTTTGCCTCGGGCCTCAAGATCGACAATGCGCGCGTCGAGCTCGTCGCGAATTGTGCGGAGCGCCCGGTTCAGTTTGTCCGCAGGAGTAACGAATTGTTTGGCCGGATAGAAGGTGATCACGCTGAGGGATTCGTGCCCGTGACCTGTCAAGGGATCGAATCGCGTGATCGCGTCGATTTCGTCCCCGAAGAACTCGAGGCGAACCGCTTCTTCGTCCGCCGTGGCGGGATAGACTTCGACGACATCGCCGCGCACCCGGAATCGGCCGCGCGAAAAATTAATGTCATTGCGCTCGTATAACATGTCGATCAAACGGCCAAGCACCGCTTCGCGGCTGATGTGCTGGCCGCGTTTCACCGTCAGCAGCATGTTCAGGTAGTCTTCCGGCGAGGTGATACCGTAAATGCAAGAGACGCTTGCCACCACGATGGTGTCACGACGCGAGAGCAACGCGCTGGTCGCGGCGAGTCGCAAACGCTCGATCTCTTCGTTGATCGAGGAATCTTTCTCGATGTAGGTGTCGGAGCGGGGGATGTACGCTTCTGGTTGGTAGTAATCGAAGTAGCTGACGAAGTATTCTACCGCATTGCGTGGGAAGAATTGCTTGAACTCGGAGTAAAGCTGCGCCGCGAGGGTCTTATTGTGCGAGATCACAAGCGTCGGCCGATCGACCTCGCGAATCACGTTTGCAATCGTGAAAGTTTTTCCCGAACCGGTCACGCCGAGCAGGGTCTGGTGCCGATTGCCCGCTTCGACGGACTTGATCAGCTTGGCAATCGCCTGACCCTGATCGCCACGCGGCGTGTAGGTCGATTCAAGCTGAAATGACATCCATCAATCTAGCACAAGATCAACAATGAAGTCCGAGGGCCGGGGTGCGATTATCTTGCCGGATCGTCAGATTGGACAATCATGTCGGCGGTATGGCTATATGTCGGAACCGATCGCGAAGGCGGTCGGGCTTTTTCATGCTATATGCCGGTGGACCGCTTGTGATCTCGACGGAATTATTGACAGAGCTGAAGCGATATGTCGGCTGACATCCACCCAGACGTTCAGCTGGAAATCGGGCATGTCCTGTTCATGGACGTGGTGGGCTATTCGAAATTGCTCGTTAACGAACAGCGCGAGCTTATCCAGCAACTCAGTCAAATCGTCAGAAATACGGAGCAGGTCCGTATTGCAGAAGCGGCCGACAAATTGATTCGGATTCCCTCGGGCGATGGAATGGCGTTAGTCTTTTTCAATAGCCCGGAAGCGCCGGTTCGTTGCGCGATGGAGATCAGCAAAAAGTTAAAAGAAGATCCGCGACTGCAGCTACGAATGGGAATTCACAGTGGGCCCGTCAACCGGGTTCGAGATGTCAACGATCGAACCAATGTCGCCGGCGCTGGGATTAATACTGCGCAACGGGTGATGGATTGCGGAGACGCCGGTCACATTCTTCTCTCCCGTCATATCGCCGAAGATCTCGGGCACTACCGCCAATGGCAGCCGTATCTGCACGATTTGGGCGAGTTCGAGGTAAAACACGGCGCGCGGATTCACATGGTCAATTTCTACACTGGAGAGTTGGGCAACCCAGAATTGCCTGACAAGCTTCAGCCCGGGCGAATTTCTCGATCGGAGACAGGCTTGTTAAGGGGCCGTTGGGCACTGATTGCTGCAGTCCTTGCGATCATCGGCGCGCTGGCTGTCGCTATTCCACTCTTCCTGTCCCGGCCGTCGATCAAACCAGCAAGCGCTCTTATTTCGAAGCCGCCTCCGATTCCTGACGCGGAGATTCCGGAGAAAAGTATCGCCGTACTTCCATTCGAAAACAGGAGCGACGACAAGCAGAACGCTTATTTTGCTGATGGAATCCAGGATGAAATTCTGACCAATCTAGCCAAGATTGCAGATTTGAGAGTGATCAGCCGCACGAGTGTGATGCAATATGAGAGCGGCGCCGAGCGCAACCTGCGCGAAATTGGTCGGCAACTTAGGGTCGCCCATGTCCTTGAAGGAAGCGTGCAACGCTCAAGCAACCGCGTCAGAGTAACAGCGCAATTAATCGACGCCCGCACAGACACGCACCAGTGGGCTGAGCGCTATGATCGTGATCTCGCGGACGTGTTCGCAATCCAAAGCGAAATTGCAAAGGCGATTGCTGATCAACTTGAAGCCAAGCTTTCGCCGCAGGAAAAAGCACGCGTCGAAGAGAAACCCACCGGGAACACGGAAGCATACGCGTTTTATTTACGGGCGAACCAGATCGCGCGAAATCCCGACACGCTTCTGGAGGACTACAAAGCCGCTGTGCAGCTTTACACGCAGGCCATCGCGCTCGATTCGGATTTTGCGCTGGCCCATGCGCGCCTCGCGTCCGCCGCCGCGGAGATTTTTCATTATTACGAGCCGACAGACGCTTGGAAAATGAAAGCTCGCACCGAAGCGGAAATTGCGCTGCGCCTCCAACCGAACCTGGCAGAAGGACACTTCGCCCTCGCTCAATGCATTTACTGGATGGATCAGGACTATGAGCGCGCGCTCGAGCAATTCGAGATCGCTTCTCGTTTATCCCCGGGCAATGGAGATATCGGCCGGCTGATCGCAGCGATTAAACGCCGGCAAGGCAAATGGCAGGAATCTCTCGCAGAATACGAAAGGGTTGAGAAGATTGATCCTCAAAATCCGAATATCGTCCGCGAACTTCTCATTACGAACACGGCAATGCGACGCTGGCCGGAGGCCGCGCGGTGGGCCGAGCGAATGCGCGCGATGGCGCCGGCCTCACTCGTCGCCAAAATTCAAAGCGGCTATGTCGATTTTTGGTGGAAGGGAGACACGCGCTTACTCAAATCCTTGCTCAGTCAGGTGCCGGCAGGAAACGATCCGGATGGCTTAATAACGTCGTGCCGGTGGGATGTAGCGATGATCGACCGCGATTTTGCCGCGGCCCGTGCGGCTTTGCACGCGTCGGAACTTAACGAAATCTCGTACACGAATGCTGGCGCAACACCAAAAACTTTTTTTCAAGGTTGTATCGAGCTGGCCGAAGGCAAACAGGCGCAGGCTCAAGAACTGTTCGAAATGGCGGGGCCGAATTTTGAAAAAGCGGTCGAGGAAGCGCCCCTGAGCGCGGACCGTCATGCCAACCTCGGCTGGTTCTATGCATTTGCAGGTCGGAAGAATGAAGCCATTCGCGAAGGCCGAAGAGCGGTTGAGTTAAAGCCCGAATCGAAAGATGCATTCGATGGCGCGATCATGAACTGCTACCTCGCTCTAATCTACGCACGTGTTGGTGAAAATGATCTCGCCATCTCCTCGATCGAGCGCCTCCTCAAGACACCAGGCGCCGTGGACAGCGTTGACTACAGTATTACGGTCAACGACTTGAAATATCGTTGGGAATGGGATCCGATCCGCAATGACCCGCGATTTCAAAAGCTAATCGGACAGAGCGGACGATAAACAACTGCCCTTCCGTGGGATTCGTTTGTTAAGGAATTGGAGTGAGATTGGCGTGGGAAATCCATTGCCACCCGCTCGCTCCTTTTTTCCAAACGCTCGAGCGCGGCGCAGGCTTTGTGGGTAATTGTTCCAAATCAATCGTTTCCAGCGCTGAAATCATATACGTCACCACGATGTTGTCGCCATTCACGGTCGATTTAAGATCACTTAACGCCGTCTGGCCGACGTTCAGACTCTTGATCAATGATATTTCGCCCGCGCGATCCCGTGCACCGTCAGGATGAACAGACTGAAAGCCATCGGCGATTTTACTTTCCACTGCTTGCCAATTCTTCGCCTTAATGTCCTCCCAGATTTGTTTCCATCTTTTCGCCGTCGTTTGTTGTTTGGTTCATTTTAAATCGATACTATCGGGCCGTTATCACTGTCAAACTTCAGTCTGCCAATTGCCAATCATGGGTGAAATGCGAGGCTTGATTTCACTATTTGAACGTTGGCGGCCGAAGACTTTCTTTGCCGAGCTGAAGTGATATGACTGTAAATTCCGAAACGAATGTTCAGTTGGAGATCGGGCATGTCTTGTTCATGGACGTCGTCGGTTACTCGAAATTGCTGCTCGACGAACAGAGTGAGCTCCAGGAACAACTCACTCAAATCGTCCGCAATAGCGAGCAAGTTCGTGGGGCGGAAGCGGTGGACAAACTAATTCGGGTGCCGACGGGCGATGGAATGGCGCTCGTCTTTTTCAACAGTCCGGAAGCGCCGGTTCGCTGCGCGATCGAGATCAGCCAGGCGCTCAAGGGTTCACCGCACATCCGCCTGCGCATGGGCATCCACAGCGGCCCGGTTAATGAAGTTCGAGATGTGAACGACCGACCGAACGTGGCCGGCGTCGGAATTAATATCGCCCAGCGGGTAATGGATTGCGGCGACGATGGCCACATTCTTCTTTCCAAGCGCGTGGCCGAAGATTTGGTTCAAGCCCGGTTCTGGCGTCCGTACCTTCATGATTTGGGCGAGTACAACGCCAAGCACGGCGTCGGGATATTTGTGGTCAATCTTTATACCGATGAAGTTGGAAATCCGGAGTTGCCGGCAAAACTCAAGCAGGCGCAGCAAGACCTCTTGTCAAAACCGACATCGCAGACGCGATCGATCGCCGTGTTACCGTTCAACGATCTGAGCCCGGCAGAGGATCAAGATTATTTTGGCGACGGTATGGCCGAAGAAATCCTCACTGCGCTGGCGAAAGTAGACGGCCTGCGTGTAGCCGCGCGACGGTCTTCGTTTTGGTTCAAAGACAAAGAGGCGGACCTGAGCGAAATCGCGGAAAAGTTGAATGTGTGCCACGTGCTCGAAGGCAGCGTCCGGCGGGAGGGCAAACGCGTTCGGGTAAAGGCGGAATTGATCGACGCCTGTGATGGATTCACTATTTGGACGGAAACGTTCGAGCGCGAGTTGCAGGGAATATTTGCGGTCCAGGACGAGATCACGCGGTCGATTGTCGATGCGCTCAAGTTGCAACTCGATATTTCTGCTCCGACGCCATCGCGCAGCCCCGACGCCTACGACGCTTATTTGCAAGGACTCTTTTATTCGGACAAAAGCACCGAGGAGGCGTTGCGACGAAGTCTGGAATTTTTTCAGCGCGCACTGGACAAAGATGCACGATTCAGTCGCGCGTGGACGGGAATCGCGAAGGCGTGGCTGTGGCTGGCGGACTCTTATGTGCCGCCGCTCGAAGCCTACCCAAAAGTCCGCGATGCGGCCGTTCGCGCTTTGCAGCTCAGCGACGATGAGGCTGAAGCGCACGTCTATCTGGCTGAGACCAAACGGATACTCGATTGGGACCTCGATGCCGCCGAAGCGGAATTCAATCGGGCAGTGGAAATCGATCCAAATTCAACGCCGTCCAATTATTTCATCGCTGCGCTTTATGCAGCGCGCGGCGAGCGCGACGAAGCGCTGGCGTACTTACAGCGGACATCGAAGATCGATCCGGCTTCATTGTGGGTGAGTAACTTCGCTTGCGAGCTTTATCGTTATTTTGGTTTGACCGACGAAGCGATCGCAGCAGGCGAACGCGCATTGCAACTCGATCCGGCGTTTCTGCATGGCGAGCCGTTACTGGCAGCAGTTTATCGTGAAATGGGGCGCTTCGATGACGCCATCGCCCTTTATGAGAAAGCGCAGAGTTTCACCGGCAAACCGGGGTTCGGTCTGGCGATTACCTACGCGCGTATGGACCGGCGAAGGGAAGCGCAGGATATTCTCAAAGCAGCAGTGGCGAGTCGGGGACGCTACACGCCCGGCGACGCCATTGCACATGTCCACGTGGCCCTCGGAGACTATGACGACGCGATTCGAGAACTCGAACGCGCCTGCGACGAGCGCTCGTCCTCGCTTCACACGATCGGGATTGCTCCCGAGTTCGCGCCACTGCGTTCAGACATGCGTTTCATAACGCTCCTGAAGAAGATTGGGCTCGATCCGGAGAAAGTCTTCGCTTCGGCAAGCTGAATCGTTGAATCGTTGCAACGATTCAAGAATGACAATTTATCACTGCACTAGCGTATCCTGTCCGTGGCCGTGAGCACGCACGCCATGCTTATTCAAGTCTTTCTGCGCAACGTGCATCCCGAAGATCAGCACCGCAATCAAACCAAAATATAATATCGACATCGTCCAACGCTGCGATGGCGTGACTTCGAAATAGCGTTGCTCTTCTTCGGTTCGTTTGCGAAACAGCGAATAAATCCGGGGCAAGGACAGAAGCACGATCAACCAGACGACAAAGTTGGGATACTTCCATCCGAACCAAACTAATAATGCAAATCCCGGCAGCCAAAGCCAGCGCGACAATGCGGTCACGATCCGCCCGCCATCGAGCATTCCGACCGGTGTCAGATTAAAGAGATTCAGAAAATACCCAAACCAAGCCAGCGCGATAAAGAGTGGCGCGTCGAAGAGTTCGCCCAGTGAATTGCACAGCAAGGCGCCAAGAGTCCCCAGCATTGGGCCGCCGATGCCTACACATGCTTCCATCCACGCATTGCGCGGTGCGTCTTTGAGCGCGATGAAAGCACCCATGAAAGGAATGAAGACGGGCGCGCCGACCTTGAGCCCAAATTTTTTGGCGACGAGCAAATGTCCGGTTTCATGCACGAACAAGAGGAGGACAAAGCCGAGTGCGAATTGCCAGCCCCAGAGCTGAGTGTAAACCCAGACCATTAGCAACATGGTTCCGCCCGACTTCAGTAGGATCGGCAGGAACTTCAGAAGCGGGAATAGGACAAATTTTAGTTTGGCAAAAAACTTTGCGATCAAGACACCAACCACTGCTATCGGTCCAAGCGCCTTTTTAATACGACTCCAGGCGGTTTCAGTCTTCGGTGACTCGAACTGACTTGTCTCAGTTTGAAGATTCATTACGCGTAAGTTCGCGCTTGCAGCTAAGCTTCGACCCGCGACGGCACAAGGATCGCGTCGCGCATTCCGTGTAAAAATTTTTTATCTGCCGGCACAATGGTGGCGAGCGCGCCGCGCAATTTCACGCGATCGCCCTCTACGAAAAAGTAGGGACAAAGCCGGACGCGTCCTTTCAACGTTTTCAATTCGTTCGTTTCAGCGTCCCAATAGCGATGCTCGAAGAGACGGCCCTTATGGAAGCGCTGCAAGATAGTGGGCGACGATTCGAATGTCGCGAGGGCAGTATCGATTCTGCGCTCCCACTCGGCGTGCGGAAGATCGGCGCCGAGCGCGATGCCCCGGCTGCCCCAGCCGAGCGGGGAGAATCCGCTGACTTTTAATAGAAGTTCTCGATCCTTCTGGCTGAACCTGGCGGCCTCGCGCCAATCGTGAATCTCCAAGCGTGGAATAACCGCGTGTTGCGGTAATGGTGCCGGATCAAGCAGCCAGGAGTAGGGGATAACCTGTTGTAACTTGAGAAAATACTTTTCGCCGAGTTCGCGACGCCAGAATTCGCGCAGCGGCTGCATCCAAAAAAGTGCGAACCACATTTTCTCTTCCAGATACGGTTTAATGGGCGGGGTGATGGTGATGCGGCCCTCAGCATTCGCGCGCAGTGTTTTGTCGATTTCAAGAATGTTGGGCAAATCAAACAGTTCGAAGAATCGATAGACCGCACGTCCATCTTGCGGCTCGTAATTCTCGGCTGCGACCACGTGCCATGATTTGGACGTTGAATGTTGATTCAGCTGAGCGGCGGTCCATTCCATCTCGGGCCGGTAGGTCGCTGCCTCCTGAGAAATGACAATGTCGCCGCCGTTGGGCAGAACACTTTTGAATCCGTCCAGCATTCCCGCCGCGCCGCCGATGACCTCGCTGTCGATTGCCGAATACGTCTGGTTAAGCCAACCAGTTAATCCGATTCCACCCGGCACGGAATCGATTTCAGCGATGATGTAACCCTGCTCTGTCAGAATCAAGTCGGGCCGAATTACTCGAGGCAAATCGTCGCGGATTTCCCTGCGTCGCGAAAACTCAATCAGCTCCCTCGGTTTACCCGCATCGAGATAACGCGCTACCCATTCGGGCTGCTTTCCTTTGACGCTCAATTGGTAGAGCTGATTGCAGGCGCGTTGGAAAACGAACAAGCGATGTCCAAGCTGCTCGAGTTCGGCAACAAATTTCTGTTCGACCGGAAAAGCGTCGGGTGAAAGCTGCCAATCTTTCTCGGCAAAGAGGCCCTCCCTGGGGAAGGCAACTCGGATCGCTTCTAGTTTCTCGCTTTCGGCGACGGCTGCGGTGTTTGAAGCTTGCTGTTTGAGGTTTGATTTCAATTCGGCGCTATCTCTCGGATACACATCAAACATCAAACCTCGAACATCAAACCTCGATTTATCTTCCTGCGGCCATCCGTTTCAAAGCCAGTTTCACCAGTTCTTCCGCCAGCTTTGCTTCGCCTTTTTCCTGTAAATCACGTACCGCCTTATGCGCGTCGACCTGTTTGTAGCCGAGCGCGATCAACGCGAGCACCGCTTCATTGGCCTGTTCCTGCTCTGGCGTGGGCGCATGCATTGCGCTTGCCGCCTCCCAGGCCGCTGCCACGCCCAGTTTGTCCTTCAATTCCAAAATAATTCGCTCCGCCGTCTTTTTTCCCAGCCCGCTGATTTTCGAAAGCGATGCGACATCCGAATTCACGACTGCTGCCTTAAAATTGTTTACGCTCATTCCACTCAACACCGCCAGCGCAAGCTTGGGGCCGATGCCGCTGACATTATTTACGAGCAATCGGAAAAGGTCGCGCTCTGCCGCGGTCATAAAGCCGTAGAGCACGTGCGCGTCTTCGCGAACGGCCAAATGAGTAAGAATACGAATCGGTTGACCGACGCCGGGAAGTTTATCGTAACTCGACAGGGGAATGAAGACTTCGTAGCCAACCCCGCTGACATCGACAGTGGCCTGGGTGGGCAAAGCGCTGATAAGTCTGCCGTCGAGAAAAGTGATCATGGGATGTTACAAGGTTACAAAGTTTAAATCGTTGAGTCGTCAAATTCCGTCACTCGGGTTTGAGAACGAGCGTAAGATCGACGCGTTTACCCTTGGTGATGTTGAAGCCGTGAGTTGAAAGCGTCTTCCAGTTCTCAGGATGCTCCACGAAAAGTGTTTCAGCAATCGAAGTTGGCAGAACCACAAAACGCGGCCCCGGTCTCTGCATGAATTCCGCGGCGCGGGAATTGTTTAACGGCACGAGAAAATTGTGCACCCGGCTGCGAAAATACCAGACAAGGCTTGGCTCGTTAAAATCGACCGAGGCAAATTGCATGTCCGGTTTCAGATAGGTCCGCGATTCCTGGAAAAGCTGATAGGCGGGAAAAAGCCTGGAGACCAACGGAGGAACAACAAGAGCAATCGCAAGATAAGCGGAGACCGATGCAAGAGCGCAATTCCTGACGAAATGTACCGCGTTTTCCGCGGCAAGCCTGCGAGCAAGCAAAAGAGCGAGCAACGGAAACGCCGGCAGGGTGTAATGCGGCAGCTTGGTTTTTACGAGTGTGAAAATGACGAAAATGATCGCAATGCCAATGACAAGGTAGGTGTCGATCTTATTCCCGTTGTAGCCTGGATCGCCTTGTCCACTGTAGCCTTGGCGAAGGCGGATGATCCCGGCCCCGTTCTCGCCCCACAGCTTCCGGATCAACCACGGCAGTTTGATCGACCACGGAAAAAAACTTAAAAAGATCGTTACAAAATAGAACGGCAGGAGCAGGAGATACATCCCAAATGAATTCGCGCCGTGACCTTCCATGGTGGCAAGAGAGCGACCGATAACGTGGCGCCCGATTCCCACGACGAAAAATTGGCCGTGTGTCTGAATTAGTGCCGGAATTCCCCAGAGTGCGACGATCGAGACCATCAGCAGAATCCCGCGGCCGAAAGCGAAGCGACGAGCGCTCGGCGTTTCGCGGAGAAAAATCATTGTTAGTCCAACGGTCAACAGCGGAAGCCAGCCGATCGGTCCCTTGGCAAGAAATCCGAGGGCGAGCGACAAATAGAAGAGCCACCACCAGGAAGATGTTTGAGGTTTGACGTTTGATGTTTGATCTGGTGACGGTGACAACCGATCGCCGATCAATTCATATCCGGCCCGATGCGCCAGGGTAACGAACAAAAGCAGCCACATGTCAGCCACCGCGGCTTTGGCGTGGAGAAACGTTTGCAGCGAGAGCGTGAAAATGATTGCCGACCACCATCCGAGTTTGGCTGTGCCAAGGCGTGAGCCCCATGCGAAGATGGACAACGCGGTCAGGGCTGCGGCGATTGCCGATGGAAAGCGCGTTGCGAAATCGTTTTCGCCAAAAATCTTGTAACTGGCGACCTGCGCCCAGTAGGTGAGGGGAGGCTTATCGAAGCGAGGATAATTGTTGAAATAGGGAACAACATAATTGCCCCGTCCAATCATCTCGCGCGATGCCTCCGCAAAGCGCGGCTCGTCCCGATCGATCAATGGCAAATTCCATGTGCCGGCGATGTGAAAGAAAACACAGCCCACAAACAGGAGCGCGTAATTGCGAAGACAGGCATTCGTCGCCCGCTTGTGATTTATCGGAGTTGCGGAGTTCACACGGCGCACTAAAAATAGCCACCGGCAAATCTGACGGGAACCTATTTGTGAAGCGCAGCTCTGTTTTTTATTGGCTTCTGGGGATTATCATTACGGCGGTTGTCGTCGCGGCCGCGTTTCATTTCGATACCGCGGTGAATGATTTCATGGCACAGCATCGAAACCGGGTCGTGTACAATTTTATGATCAATGTGAGCCGATTCGGCGATTGGCCTGGACTCTTCGCGCTCGGGCTGGCCCTTCTTTGGGTAACGTGGCGGCAAGGCAATCGAAAATGGAAGCGCGTCTTTTTCTCGATGTTAATTGCCCTCGCACTTGCAGGGTTAGTGGGGCGCGGCATTCAAATCGGAACAGGTCGCGCCCGTCCGTCCGTAAGAACAGAAGAGGTTTGGAACCGCTTCAACTCCAAATACAACGCATTTCCCTCCGGCCACGTTGCGGCCTCCATGGCGTTTTTTGGGGTTCTATTCACTGCAAGCTGGCGAATAGGTCTCGCCTGCCTGCCGATCGTCGCCTTGATCGGCTTTTCGCGACTCTATCTTGCCGCGCATTATCTGTCCGATGTCGTCTGCGCGGCGGTGTTGGGCATTTTATGCGCGGCGGTCGTCTCGCGCATGCTGTTGCAGGAGGAACATCGAACATCGATGTGGCGGAGGGGGTGAGATTCGAACTCACGAGGCCTTTCAGCCTTCCGGTTTTCAAGACCGGCGCAATCAACCGCTCTGCCACCCCTCCGGGAAACGTGATCAGGATCGGTGATTGGTGATCGGCTCGGTAGTATAGCAGCATTACTCCATCACTCCATTGCACTCGGTAAAATCACGCAGCCGACGAGGGGATCGGCTGGACAAGTGGATATGTTCATGTGAACTTGGCAGCATGCCGGCGAAAAAGAAATTCCGGCCTCTCGTTCACGAGACTCCGCAAAGCCGCGAGGCCATTCGTGGACGGGGCGCTTCCTGGAGTCCGGCCAATCGATTCGAAAAGCTGCATGTCGATGTTAACGACTTCGACGTTGTCGATCTCGATCCTGACGAAAGCGACCGGCCGCGGCGCGAAACGCAATTCTTTCGCGACGGCACAAAGACAATCATCACACATAACAACAGTCCAGACGTCGGCTTTGAAACGAGTCTGAATCCCTATCGTGGTTGCGAGCACGGCTGCATTTATTGTTATGCCCGTCCGACTCACGAATATCTCGGCTTTTCCGCCGGGCTTGATTTCGAGAGCAAAATCATGGTGAAAGCAAATGCGGCCGAGTTGCTGCGCGCTGAGCTAGAATCGCCACGCTGGCAGCCGCAGACGCTCGTGTTGAGCGGCGTGACCGATCCCTACCAGCCGGTTGAGAGAAAGTTTCGGATCACGCGCGGTTGTCTCGAAGTGCTGGCAAAGTTTCGTAACCCAGTGGCGATCATCACGAAGAACCGTCTCGTTACGCGAGATGCCGATCTTTTACGCGAACTTGCCGACTGCAATGCCGTTGCGGTGAACATTTCCGTGACGTCGCTCGATCCGAAATTGCAACGCGTGCTTGAGCCCCGGACGTCGTCGCCCCAGGCGCGGCTCGATGCAATCAGCCAACTTCGCGCGACGGGAATTCCGGTTGGAGTAATGGTTGCGCCGGTCATTCCCGGGTTGACTGATCACGAGGTCCCGAAAATTCTCGAGAGTTGTGCCAAGGCCGGCGCCGAATTTGCTGGTTACACGATTGTTCGGTTGCCTTGGGCGATCGCGCCGCTTTTTGAGCATTGGCTCGAAGAACATTTTCCCGATCGCAAAGAGAAAGTGCTTGGACGCATTCGGCATTTGCGAGGAGACCGGCTCAATAATTCACAGTGGCACACGCGCATGACAGGTGAGGGCATTTTTGCCAAGCAGATCGCTTCGCTTTTCGAAGTTGGTTGTCGTCGTGCCAGAATCGGGGAGCGTCCCAAGCTTTCGACTGGCGGATTCAGGCGAATGCGGGAGCAACTAACGTTACTTTGACGTGGTTGTGAGCGGAACAGATGTCTCGAAATCGAGCTTGCTAGCGGGCAAGCAAGGTTCTAAAACGAACGAATGATACTCGAAACTTTAAAACGTCATTGGTGGGTTCCGGTGCTAAGGGGTATCGCTGCAATCGTGTTCGGTGTTATCGCGTTTGCGTATCCTGGCTTGACTCTGGTGATGCTCGTAATTTTCTTCGGAGCGTGGGTTCTCGTGGACGGCATATTTCGCGCTGTAGGTGCAATTGCCGGTCGCTCCTCCAACCCAGATTGGGGCTTTCATCTTATCATCGGAATTATTGGAATTGTTATTGGAGTAATCACATTCCGTGCACCCGGGATAACTGCACTGGCGCTGCTCATCTATATCGCGGCCTGGGCGCTTATGATCGGCGCGTCCGAGATTGCGCTGGCGATCAAGTTGCGCAAGGAAATTAAAGGCGAGTGGTTCCTGATTCTTATGGGCTTGGCATCAATTATCTTTGCCGTGCTGCTGATGTGGAATCCTGCTCCGGGTGCTCTGGCTCTGATCTGGCTCATCGGATCGTACGCAATCGTGTTCGGTGTGCTGGCGATCTTTTTTGGTTTCAAATTGCGCAGCCTGCCCACGCTGCTTCCATCTTAAAATTAGGCCATCTTGTAAACGCGGTAGCTGCGGCCGGTGGCGGACCATATTTCACTGCCTAGTGTCCACGCCAAGCAGGACGGGCTAACGGTCAAAGCCTGAGGTTATTTGAGGCGGCCTTCGTCAAACTCGATCAGATCGAAATAAGTCCGAATATCTTTGCGTCTTTCGCCTCCGGCTTCTTTCAGAAAATGGAGAAAGCGCGCCTTTTTTGCAGCGGTGTCGGGATGACGGGAAATCATTGCCTGGTTCCACTGTTCGATTGCATCCGGAGAATGTTTCGCAGCGTTTTCCCGCACCCAGTTTAGAATTGCGCCGTCATCGTCCAGTTTACTGGCAATCTCCTCAAACGCATCGCCGTCAATTTTTAGAAAGGCGAGCAAGTGCTTATCGAAACCAACAGTTTTATAATTGTAGCCGTCAAGCAGCCCCTTGCGATGCAGTCGCGCCTTGTCGATTAAACGCGGCAGGTGCACGTACCCGCCAAGTTTTTCGTACGGACTGCGCGGATGCAGTCTTTCCATTGAAACGATCGTTAAGTCGCCGGCAAAGGTCGGGGTGCCGCTTCCGAAATATCAGGGCCCGCCAAGCTTGCCGCCGTCGGTTTTTGTTCCGGCAATAATTCCCCCTGTGTCAGATCGGCCTGGCCGATCACCAACTCGCCGGAAAACACACCGCCCTTTTCAACCGAGATTGCCCTGGCCGTAACATTACCTTCGAGTGAGCCCTTCTTGTGAATGGTAACCATTTGGGCAACGATTTCGCCTGACATCTTTCCCTTGATTTCGATACTTCCAACTCGGACCTGCCGGAAGCAGTGAATGTCGGCCTTACGACCGACGATTAGGTGTCGAGCGCTCAGCCGCCCCGGAATCCTTCCTGAAAAATTAATTGTCGCCGTATCGTCACAATGCAGGTTGCCAAGCAGCCGGCCTTCTATTACGGCCGATCGACAGTTCACGCTACTGCTGCTCAGATCGCCTTTAGCGGTGAGATGCACATCGCCACGGGTTCGAATCGTTCGGCTGAATCCGCTCGTGATCTTGTAATCGCGGAGATCTATATGCCCGCTGCATGCGGGGCAGATTGTTGAGGTCGCCGTCCCGCAGACAACCTGTTTTCGCTTGCATTCGAAACACTCGATAACCGAGCTGCGCCGCCTTTTCCAAAAACCCTCAAACCTGTGAAAGATGGACGAATTCTCCGGCGTGTCCGCTGTGGGCGCTTCTTCTTTTGTTTGCAGCTTCAGGGCGCTCTTCGGTGCAAATAGAGAAAAGTAATGACCGCATTGGCGACAGATCGAACTTTTGGCCGCCGCATACTCCCCCTGCTTAAAGCCACAGTGCGGGCATTCCACACTGATCTTGGCAGGCGACGTGTTGGCCACTGGTGGCTAAGCCAACCCCTTTCCTTATCCGCGTCCTCCAAAGGCCGCCTTGATCGGTTCGTCGTGTCGCACAACTTCTGGCCGCCCAGACGTCGACTTTGCAGGAATCGTTCCGCTCGTGACTTCCGATTTGCCAATAAAAGTCGCCCCATCTTCGATGACGAGACGCGCTGCTTTCAAATCTCCTTGCAACGTGCACTTCGATTTTAGTTCGCAACGCTCGGCAACCGTGATATTGCCGTGCACCTTTCCGAATACCGTAATCGATTTCGTTTTTATTTCGCCACGAATGTCAGCGTTCTCGCCGATCGTTAAGACGCCGTCAGAATTGATTTCGCCTTCGACTTTGCCGTCGATGAGAAGTTCTTTTTGAAACTTGATTGAGCCCTTGATCTCGACGTCGCTCGAGAGGACATCCTTGCCAGAGTGTTCAGCCATAATTTTTTGATAGTTAGTTGTTGGTGGTGGTGTTCTTGATTCGTCGTGGTCAGCGACGCGGTTATTTTCATCCGCCTCCGATTTTGACGACCGTTCCGGGATCGATGACGTCGGTTTTTGCGGAATGAATCTTTTCAGCATTGGTTATTATTGCGACACTCCCTCTGCACTGTCAACGGATTCTCACAGGGAGAAGCATTTTTTTATCGTTCAACGATCCGGTAAAGTTTGCCGGCTTCGTTCTGGGCCGAAAGAACCAGGAACCGCGGCGCTTGGGCGGGCGTCCTACCGAGGATGAAACAGAGCGGATACTGAGGCACTCCCACACCCAGAATCGCTGAGCAATTCCGCGCCAAGCGTTCGAAATCGTAATCGATTACCCACGCCACCCGGCGTTTCCTGAGAATTTCGCGTGCCGCTTGCAAATCCGCGGAAAGAAAAAATCGCGCGCTGTCCTCAATCCCGTTCAGACTTTCATGGGAGCTTCCGGCCACCCCAGGCTGACCGGACCAATAGGCGATCGGGGGCGAAAGCCACCACGGCGCGAGGAACGGGCGCCTCTCTGATGATTGCAAATTGAGCGCCAGCTCTCGGAGTTGTACCGAATCGTTACGCTGTTCCACGCGACGGGCCAATTCCGTTTCGTTGGGCCAGAGCCGTTCATCCCAATCGCGCAAAATCGGAAAGATTGACAATACGAAGGCGATTGAAACCGCCGCGCGCGATCTGATCGGCTCGAGCAAAGCCGGAAGCGCAACCGCGAAGATCAATACAAAAAAATATCCCCAGCGTGCCTGCCAAATCGTGAGGAAATAGGTGGCGATAAGAACAACATAAACTGGTAGGCTTGCTCGCCCAGGCGAGGAGACGTCGTGTTCTCGCCTTCTGATGGATAACCAAACCAATATTGGCGCTACTGCTATCATATAACCTGCCCAACGAAACCAGATCCGATTCACTGGTGAGACGTGAGCAAGTTCGCCGATTGTGCGCGCCCAGTTTTTGAAAATTTCGGTCGATCGAAGGATCGATATTGCTGGAATTCGTTGCTCGATAAGTAGGGCCGTTGCAACGACCAGCAAGAAACAAAACCAGCCGATACGCCTGTAATTCGCAAATATCGTCTTCGGGTCTTCCAGCGCGCTCACCGCAATCGTGAAGAAAAATAGGACAAGCGATTCATAAGCAGATACCCAGATTGCCAGTCCCCACGCGAACCCGCTCAACGCGCTCCATCCTGCAGTTGAATCGCATCGGAGACGCCACTCCGCGCAAATTGCGATCGTCATCAGCAGCATCAGCAACGATTGATGATCAGGCCGGCCAAGCTCGGTTCCATGAACAAGAATCGGACTGATCGCGTACAAAATCAGCATTACCCAGCCGTAGCGGAATTTCATTCGCCGTGACCACACCCATAGAAACCAACCGGTCAGGAGAGCGAGCAATGGCGAAATAAGAGCCCCAGCCAGATCGAACGCGTGTGTTGTGAAGGGTTTTAGCAAGATCGATAACGCGAGAATCAGGTAATCGAGCGGCGCGGTCGTGTGAGGAGTGGTTCCCTCAGGAAAATTCTCGAAATCGTGATGACGCAGGATTAAACCCGGCGTTTCCTCGCACATCCGCGCGCGCGTCATTCGCGCATAGCAATCCGCATCGACGAAATAGACGTTCCCGGCGACGAATACGTCCTGATAATTCGCGCATCGGGCCGCCAGGATCAGCAAGCTCAGCGTCGTAATTTCGATAACGGCTAAAACGATGTGTGCGACTCGTTTCACGACATCGATAATCGCAAATCAAAAATCAAAAATCGAAAATGAAATTTGGGCCCGCCAGGATTCGAACCTGGGACCAAGGGATTATGAGTCCCCTGCTCTAACCGCTGAGCTACAGGCCCGCGCGACCGGGAATTAAAACACAGCAAGCCGCTCGTGACCAATCCCTAAACATTCGGGGCTGCTCGGTCGGTCCCCCTTGCTGACATTCTAGGCAAAGCGGGTGGAGTTGGGGCTGCGCATGTGAGCGGCTGAAACCGCTGAAGCTTTAACGCATGAGGCTGATTTGGCCGCTCCAGGATGCCCGTAGAATCGCTTTGATTGAGCCGCGGCTGTTGGGAGCCAGACTCGATCCGGAGTCTTACATCGCGGTCAGCCAACGCTTGAGGCCGTGCGAAGCAACGCGATAACTCCGTGCATCGGCAACGCATGATTTTCTCGCTTGGAGCTGATGCGTTGTAGTACGATGCTCGCAAAGCCGTCGCTCGTCTCGACGTCGCTCGCGAATCTCACGATCGACAAAAGTCTTAAAGCTGTCCCCGACCTGATCCACCCGACCGATTAAGAGAAGTTTCCCCCAATTCATTATTTTACCTCCCAACTAGTCAACAGTAAGTACGGTTTGATCGCGTCTTCTATCCTGAAGTTGCACAAAACACATCGCATTTGCTTCAGTATCTGGATGTCCCCAACTATGGGAACGGCGGAGGTTAAGCACGCAAAGCGATCACTTCGTCCAGCGACCCACGTCATCCTCACCACTCTTTGAAATCGCCCAACGTGCTCGTGCGTCTGAATCACATTGCCAGCTTCACCATAAACCCCGATCACAGCATTACGTGAACGGCTGAAACTGCCGACCTCTAGCGCGTCAGGCTGGACTGCGCCAGATAATGGCTTGGTGCTGAGCTTTCAATTTACGACACGCCACGTATGACGCTGCCCGTGCTTACGTTCGATGTGGCCGTGCTTGCTGCACAAGTCCGCGATCCGGGATTCGGGTAGCCTGGTTACCGTAGAAATCGCTTCCGAGCTCCGAAACACGTACTGCCCATCTTTAGCGCAGCGGCGAAGAAATTCATAAATCCGATTGCTATCGCGCCGGTCTTTGATGCTTTTAATTGCCCGCAAAACAAACACTACTGCACAAACGCCCACGATCGCCGATACGAGAACGCGTTCGGTGATCAGAGGGCCCATCGCTATAAGGAGTCCTGTATTCATAGGGAAAACGAAGTTATTAACGGTTATTAGCAATTATTCATAACCCCATGCAAGACAATTTTTCAGTTTTCCAGACGCGAGACTTCGCGCGAACCCGCGCTCCCCACCTTGATCACGCGCAAACTTGGCCGGGTCGTTCCGGCAAGTCTGCGATTAACGCTCGTCGGGACGCGATCGGAGTTGCGCGCGGGCGCCAGGAAAAAAAATCGAGAATTGACAGAGAAACGACGGAGACAGCCCCGTAGGCGTTCTTTTCGACGGTAATAGTATCTGGGTGGCAAACTTTGACAGCGACACCGTCACCAAGATCACGCTCAACCAGCCCTAGAGTCGCTACGCGAGGAAAGTCTTAATCGCCAGGGCAAGGGACATTTTCATGTCTCCGGGATGGGACACGAGGCGATGAGCCGTAACCCTCACGACTAAGCCGGTCACCTAAATTCAAAAGGAATCCTAACCTTGGAAACACTTCCGGGTTTAAATCTCCACTTTCGGAACGTACGAACGGCGGAGTCATCCAGTATTGGGTTTCCAGTGCTTTGTGTCATTGAAGCTGCAGTTACATTGCCGCTCCCCGGATCAATGTCCACGACGCAAACTCCGTTACCGGTGATGTGGCGTGAACGCATTTCAGACGGGTACTCGGGCCTCGGCGCGTAAGTTGCGACGGCTCTGGCCGAAGAGGTCGGCGTCGTGCCGCCGCTGGGCGAACCCGCGACCTGTGGCGCCTTGATTGCCGCAATTGCAATTGTCTGCCGCTTCGGTTGCCGCGGCGGAGGCGTCGCTTCTGCGGCCTGCTCCGGTTTAATTTCTGGCGGAGACGGGAGAGAGGTAGGTTGTTCAGCCCTCGATGCAGCGCCTGATCTAATTTCTAGCGAGGGCGGCGCAGCAGTAAGTTGTTGTTCAGGCGCCGATGCAGCGGGAGGACTTTCCGAAGGTTTGGTTGCTGCCTCTCTTTCTTCGATCCGCTTTTGCAGGGAAGCGATCTCGGTTTGGTCGGCCTCCACTTTAGTTTGCAATTCCGTTTTTTCGTTCTCTAATTGCGCGACTTTAGTTTGCAATTCCGTTTTCTCGTTCTGTAATTGCGCCACTTCTACTCCCGCCTTTGCGGCCTTGTTTTGTGCCTCGTAACCAGCGCGCAGCCCCAAAATAGCAGCGCTCACCAAGCATAGAACGGAGAATCCTAAGAGAATCTTGGGCGTGACAGCAGAGATTGTGGCTTTCGGACGCGGCATCCTACAACTTTAAAAAATAGGGAAGGAAGAGCGATTCGCAACGCCGAAGGCATTTTGCCACAATTTTTACGCGCGGTACTATTGACGGTATGAAGGTCTTTTCTGTTCGGTTCGTCTCGGCTCTGTTCGCAATGTGTCGAGGTAGTCGTTAGGCTCTCGATATCAGTCCCTGCTCCAACTGCTGAGCTACAGGCCCGCGCAGGAATCAAAACCCAGCAAACCGCTCGTGACCAAGCCCGAAAGCATTCTGGGTTGCTCGGTAGGTTTCTCCCGGGGGAACCGAGGCGCTCGAGTTCGATGATTTTGTTGCAAAACGGTGAGCGCGAATAGCGCACAGATTTTACTGCGGAGGCAATGTTGAAAAGCTTTCCTGAAGAAACGAATCGAGCTTGTTTACATCAATCGGCTTCACGAGGTGATGTTTAAATCCCGCCTCCTGACTTTTACGGATATCACTCTCCATTCCGAAACCTGTAAGAGCAATTCCAAGAACGGGGCGCTCGGCGCGCAGCGCTTGCATCAAATCCATTCCGCTGCCATCGGGCAGGCCGAGATCGCTGATCAGAACATCAAATTCTTCTTTCGAACTCAGATCGCGGGCAGATCGCACATCACGAGCCGACTGAACATGGTAGCCGCGCCGGCGAAGCAAATTCGTCAGCGATCGGTTGGTGTCTTCGTGGTCCTCGACGAGCAGAATTCGCATTGCCTGACGTTGTGCCGTCCTGGGTGAAACAGTTGTGGGCTCGCCCCGAGTCTCCGCCTTTTCGCAGGTCGAAAAAGTCAACGTAAACTTGGCGCCTTTATTCCGGCCAGCGCTTGCCGCCGTGATTGTTCCGTGGTGCGCTTCGACAAGGGTTTTGCTGATGGCAAGACCGAGACCCAAACCGCCCAGTTGCGGTATCCCGCCTTGTTCAAAAGCATCGAAAATTTTCGGCAACGACTCGGGATCGATGCCAACACCAGTATCGACTACTTCAATATGCAGCTGACCGCCGGGGCTATTGCTCGTCGAAATACGAATTTGCCCGTCTCCGGGGGTAAACTTAACGGCGTTGTTTATAAGGTTCCAAAAGATCTGCTGAAGTCGAGCCGGGTCTGCTCGCAAATGGACCTTTTCCGCGTCGAGATCGAGGCGAAGTCTGAGGTGCTTTTGCTCAATGTCCGCCTTACAAATTTCGAGCGCGTTCTGCAGCAGCGTATGAGCATCGACGATCTCAAAATTAAGTTGCACCTTGCCTTTGCTGATACGTGTGAGATCAAGCAGATCGTCGATGAGCCGGGCCTCCAACTCCACGTTGCGGCGGATCATTTGCAACGAATCCTGAATATTCTCCGGCAAGCCCTGCTCGCTTTCGAGCGCGACCGCAGACGCCAGCACCGGCGTAAGCGGGGTACGCAACTCGTGGCTGAGCATGGCCAGAAATTGATCCTTTGCCAGATTAGAACGGGCTTTTTCCTGCAGCTCTTCATTCGTTTTCTGCAGCTCTGCCGCCAGCGACTGGGATTGCTTGAGCAGATTTTCCGTTCGTGTGTTTGCTTCGATGGTATGCAGCACAATGCCAATGCTCTCGGTCAATTGATCGAGAAACGCCTGATGGGTCGGATTAAAGCGATCCAGAGATGACAATTCCATGACCGCTTTCACTTCTCCTTCGAACAAGATCGGCAAAACAACGATGTTTATCGGGCGCGACTCACCCAAGCCCGAGCTCACTCTCACGTAATCGCTAGGCACATCGGTCAGGAGAATGCGCTGTTTTTCCAGCGCTGCCTGCCCAACCAGACTCTCTCCTAGTTTGAAACGGTCCTTCGCGCTTTTTCGCTGCTGGTGTGCGTAGCTTGCCAGGAGCTTCAGTTCAGGCTGTTCCACGGAGTTATTCATGATATAGAACGCACCGTGCTGCGCGGACACTACCGGAGCCAGTTCTGACAGGATCAGTTTGCCGACCGTCAAAAGGTCTCGCTGTCCCTGCAGCATGCGCGAGAATTTGGCGAGATTAGTTTTGAGCCAGTTCTGTTCCTCATCGCGCAGGGTTGTGTCTTTCAGGTTGCGGATCATTTCGTTGATGTTGTCCTTTACGAATGCAATCTCCCCCTGTGCTTCTATCTCGATCGACCTAGTCAGATCGCCTTTCGTGACCGCTGTGGCGACATTGGCGATGGCGCGAAGCTGCGTGGTGAGGTTCGCTGCCAGTCGATTCACATTGTCGATCAAATCGCGCCATGTGCCTGCGGCCCCGGGGACGCTGGCCTGACCGCCTAGCTTTCCTTCAACACCGACTTCGCGGGCTACCGTAGTAACTTGGTCGGCGAAAGTGGCGAGCGTATCCGTCATGCTGTTAATCGTATCGGCCAGCTCGGCGATTTCGCCCTTGGCCTCGACAAGCAGCTTTTGTTTCAGATCGCCGTTCGCGACCGCAGTAACGACTTTTGCAATACCACGCACTTGGTTAGTTAGATTAACGGCCATGAAATTCACGCTGTCGGTCAGATCCTTCCAAGTGCCCCCGACGCCTTTGACGATAGCCTGACCACCCAATTTTCCCTCCGTGCCGACCTCGCGCGCGACGCGAGTCACTTCCGATGCGAAGGAATTGAGCTGGTCCACCATGGTATTAACGGTGTCTTTCAACTCGAGAATTTCGCCCCTGACATCGACGGTGATTTTCTTTGAAAGGTCGCCCCGGGCCACAGCCGTGGTTACGCCGGCAATATTGCGCACCTGAGCAGTCAAATTTCCGGCCATCGAATTGACCGAATCGGTCAAGTCTTTCCATGTGCCCGCAACTCCGCGCACGTCTGCTTGACCACCCAGCTTTCCTTCGCTGCCCACCTCCCGCGCCACGCGCGTCACTTCCGACGCAAACGAGCGCAGCTGGTCAACCATCGTGTTAATGGTGTCTTTGAGCTGCAACATCTCGCCTCGAACATCGACCGTGATTTTCTTCGACAAGTCGCCATTTGCGACCGCAGTGGTGACCTCGGCAATGTTGCGCACTTGTGCGGTGAGATTGCCTGCCATCGAATTGACCGACTCGGTCAAATCTTTCCACGTGCCGGCGACGCCTTTGACGTCAGCCTGGCCACCTAGCTTCCCTTCGGTACCAACTTCACGCGCCACCCGGGTCACCTCCGCAGCGAAAGAACTTAGCTGGCCGACCATCGTGTTAACCGTGTTCTTAAGCTCCGCAATCTCGCCCTTCACATCGACGGTGATCTTTTTGGACAAATCGCCATTGGCAACCGCGGTCGTGACGAGCGCAATGTTGCGCACTTGTGCAGTGAGGTTACCGGCCATGAAGTTCACTGAATCAGTCAAATCTTTCCATGTCCCGGAAACGCCCCGGACCTCAGCCTGGCCGCCGAGAATTCCTTCGGAACCCACTTCGCGCGCGACT